>VSSL01000238.1_pt1 | contig 16068 bp, 11 predicted proteins | sample 4557531 | NCBI WGS metagenome assembly VSSL01 (sample SAMN10986726, study PRJNA523729) | hot springs metagenome | isolation source: hot springs | place: India:Timba, Gujarat | collected 2018-05-31 | reverse complement strand
GAAATGACCCCGCTCTTTTGCGTCATTCCGAGTGAAGCGAAGCGGAACCGAGGAATCGCTTTTTCCAGACTGAGAGGGATTTCTCGACTGCGCTCGAAAAGACAATACCCTCAGATGTCATTCCGAGCGAGGCGAAGCCGAGTCGAGGAATCGGTTTATCAATGCAAAGTGCAAAATGAAAAATGCAAAATGGGAGGGGTCAGATGTGGCGGAGCTGGGGGCGGATGAGCATGACGAGGGCAAGGGTGGTCAGGACCACGATGCCCGCCACGAGCAGTGCCGGGCAGGTGCCCCAGCGCTGAGCGATCGCTCCGCCGATCAGACTGCCGAGCGGAAACATGCCGTTGAAGAACAGAGAGAAGATGCTCATCACTCTGCCGCGGATGTAGTCCGGTGCCAGGGTCTGAACCAGGGTATTGGTCAGGGAGGCGATGCTCGTCTGGCAGAAACCGACGAGCACCAGCAGGATCAGGGCAAACCGGTAACTGCGGCAGAAGGAGAAGACAATCAGGAGCAGACCGAGAGTCAGGGTGCCGGCAAGGAGGATTCTGCCCCGGTAGCGGGTTCTGCTTAAGGTTGCCAGCGTCAGGCCACCGGTTACCGCACCGGCACCCAGGCTGGTCATCATCAGACCGTAGCCGCGTGCTCCCTGTCCGAGGACATCCCGGGCGATGACCGGCAGCAGGGGAATGTAGACAATGCCGAATGAGGAGAAGATGCCGATGAGCAGGATGAGCAGGCGGATGTCCGGATGGGAGCGGACATAGCGCAAGCCGGTGATGAGCTGAGTGAGAATCGGCTCGTGCTGAACATTATTTACCGGTTTGTCCAGCCGGATCAGGGCAAGGGCAAGGATGATGGCGAGAAAACTGGCGGCGTTGATGGCAAAGACCGGTGCCGGACCGGAGAAGCTCAAAAGTGAGCCGGCGATCGCGGGTCCGACCATGCGGGCAAGGTTGAACATTGAGGAGTTGAGGGCGATGGCGTTGAGCACATCCTTACGGTTGACCAGTTCGGGCACAAGCGTCTGGGCAACCGGCGCATTGAGCGCTACGAAAATGCCGGCAAGAAAGGAGATGGCGAGAATCTGATAGATAGTGATTGCCTTTGTCCAGGTGAGGATTGCGAGCAGGAGGGCAAAAAAGGCAAGGACCGACTGGGTGATGAGCATCAGGTTGCGCTTGCTGAACCGGTCGGCGAGGACCCCGGCCGGGAGGGAGACCAGCCAGACCGGCAGCCAGTTCATTGCCGAGTCCAGGCCGACAAAGAACGGTGAGTTGGTAACTGAGAGGACAAGCCAGCTCTTGGCAACATTCTGCATCCAGGTGCCGGTAAAGGAGATCATGTTGCCGAACCAGTAGAGCCGGTAGTTGCGGTGCCGGAATGCGGCAAAGGTGGCGGGCAGTCGGATGGTCAGGACCGGGCGCGTCTCTCCGCTTTCGGTGGACATGGAAATACAATTTTAACTGGAATTTAACCGGGTGCAAATGAGTGATAGGCGGTGCGGAGTTTACTTTGTCAGCACCAGTCTGATGGTGCGGCCTCCTTCCGGCTCAGCGATGAAATAGATACCCGGTGCGAGCCGGCTGAGGCTGTTTATCCCGGGCTGGAGATCAGCCACCTTTCTTCCACAGGCATCAATCAGGAGCAAACGGCGGGAGGGGGAAATTCCGGGGTTCAGTTTCAGGAGCCCGCTGGTGATGGTCGCTGCCGGTTCTGCTTGCGGGGTCGGGTTTTTGCCCGCTTCGCTGATGCCGAGGAGTGAAACCGGCACAAACTGGCAGACAACCGGGTTGGTGCTCATCGGTCCCTGGTTCTGGACATAGAAACCCGCGGTGGAGTCCATCATATAGACGACCGCAATCGTGTCCGGCGGACCGGCGAGCAGCCGGTCAACGATGCACGGAAAGCGGTGGGAGATTTCGTTACTCGGGGTGATCTGGAGCGCCGGGCTCCAGGATTCGCCGTTGTCGGTGCTGACCGCAAGGAAGATGTTGGCACGGAGGAGGCTGGTTTGCGGTTCCACATTCAGGGAGTCAAACTCCTCCCAGGCGACATACAGGTTGCCCGCGGCATCGGTGCCGATGCTCGGATGGCAGCAGTAGTTGGCGTTGTAGCCGATTGGCGCCCGGATCACCTCAAGCCGGCAGCCGGCGCGCCGGACCTGTGACCACCGGGGTTCATTGACTTCGCACCAGTGCCAGATACCGGCAGGCACAATATAGGCGGTATCGTTGATTGCCGGATAGACATCGGTGACGATGTGGAGCCAGCCCTGGCGGTCAAACCAGGGGAACGGACCGAAGAGGGAGACGCGGGTCAGGGTATCGCCCTGATAAGCCCGGGGTGGAGCAAGCCGTTCTGTTTCCCAGGTGGCACCACCGTCAAGGGAAAGGGCAAGGTAGATTGAGTCCTGGGTTATGCCGTTTACCCAGGTGATGGCAATTTTCCGGCTGTTGTCCGGGGCGGCAGCGATGTTGAAACTTGGGTAGCCCGGTTCACCAAGGGTGCGGGGCGCGGTCCAGTTCTGCCAGTCCGGACAGGAGGTGTAAATCACCCGCTCCCGCTGGAGGTCATCCATGACCGCAACCTGGGCACACCGGTCCGGGTCAAGGGCAAGCACGGGCCAGAGCAGTGAGTCCGGTCCCCAGGAGAATTCAAAGATACCCGCACCGGGCTGAAGGTCGCGGGCAAGGACCGGGTTTGTGCCGGTGGAGGTGGCGATATGGGCAACAATCCAGGCAACGCCGGTGACCGGATCCGCCTGCAGGTTGCCGAACCCGGAGCGCTGGGGATAGACATTACATCCGGACCCGATGAATTCAGTTGCCAGAAAACGCCAGGAACGGGTGGTGAAGTCATAGAAGTTGTAGCGCATGTTGCGGTCGGTGAACGGGTCCGGAAGCGCGGAGTAGAGCCAGAGGCAGTGCAGACCATGGGGCAAAGCACTGACCAGGGTCCTTTTTACCGGTCCGCTCAGCTGCCAGTCATAGGTGGTGCCGCCGATGGTGTCCACCCTGCCGGCATAATTGCCGAGGGCAAGGACGGGGGCGGTGAGACTGAGGATAGTCAGAATAACATGGCACATAAAACCTCCTTTTCCAGTTGCATTATAATTCCGGAGCGGTTTTCTGTCAACCGGTTGACAGAAAGTGAATTTCAGTCGGTAAGTGGAACGAAGCGCCAGGTGACGGTATCGTGCCGGACTTCAAAGAGGAGAAATCCCGGCTCACCGAAGTCCAGCGCCCGAGAGATTGCACCGGTAAGAAGGTGGTTTGTGCCGTCAATCTGCTGGTGGCGCAGGCCATGGCGATGTCCCGAGCAGATTGCATACACTGCGTATTTGCGGAGCAGGCTGAGCAGTTTTGCCCGTTCCGCAACTGAAGCGAGCCGGAAGATTGAAGGGGTCTGGTCATCATAAACCGGGAAGTGGGTGATGATGATTTTGTATTTCTCCGAAGAGCTGAGCTCGGTCTCAAGCCAGCGGAACTGGGTGGCGCCGAGCCTGCCTTCGCCCGTGTCCAGGAAAATCAGCTTCAGGTGCAGGCCGGGGCGGATCGCATAGCAGGAGGGACCGAAGCGGGTCTGGTAGTAATGCCAGCTGTTCGGGCGGTAAAGGTCGTGGTTGCCGAGCGTGACATAGTAGTGCCGGTGCGTGCTCTGAAAAAGCCGGAGCACCGAGTCATATTCGGCAGTGGTGCCACGGTCGGTCAGATCACCGGCAGCACAGAAGAGGCTGATATTCAGGGAATCAAGGCACCGGACAAAGGTCTGCCAGTAACTGCCTGCCGGCTTGCCGATATGCAGGTCGCTGAAGACGGCAAAACGCAGGGTCTCGGGAAATGTTACCGGCAGCAGGATGCAGTCCAGGCTCTGCCGGACCCGGGTCTCAACATCCGGATGAACCAGGACCGCCCGCGGGTCAATCTCGCAGCCGGCAGTGATTAACAGCAGCAGGCAGAAAAGCCTATTTGCCATACTTCACCCCGATCTCTGCGCGGAGCGCTGAGGGATAGATCAGACCGGTGGAGAAGCCATTAAACGACAGCCGGGTTCTGCCGTAAAGGAGCCATTCGGGCGCCAGCCGCCAGGTGCCGTCAAGCCCCAGAGGAAACTGCTGGGGGTTGCGGATTTCCAGCCGGTCAAGGTTGGTGAGCCGGGCGGTCAGACTGAACTTCGGGGTCTCCAGCAGACGCCAGCCGAACCGGTAGATGATGTTCCACTCATTCATTCCCGGCTCGGGCAGACGCCGGCAGATGCCCAGACCCAGCTCCAGCCGGGACCGCGGTTCAACCTCCACCAGTCCGAACAGCCGGTTCTCGGATGCATTCCAGCCGGTCCAGCGCTGGTGCTGAAAGCCGGCATCCAGCCGGGGAAATCCGGGCAAATTCAGTCCGCCGGTCAGGGCAAAGCCGGCAGGACCCGGATGCTCGATGAAGCTGAAACCGGCAGTGCAATCAAGTGCCAGCAGGTTGAACAGCCCGGCGGTCAGTCCGGCACTGAGCAGTCCTTTTGCCTCAACACCGGTTTCCCCCTGATAGCCGAGCGCGAGATCGGCATTCAGGCGGGGTGCGGGCAGGAGCGTCAGTATTACTACCATCGGCAGACTGAGCACGATATGATTTAACCGGACAGAATGGAGATGTCAAATCGGATGCTTGACAGAATCGGGAAAGCGGGTTAAAATCTGAATGTCAACCAGGAGGTGGTATGAAGCGGGTGGCAGTTTTTTCTGCCCTGCTGGTCAGCATCCTTACCGCCCAGTGGCTCGAGCGGTATATCTATTTCGGCGATTCGCTGAACGGACCGTATGCACCGGACCGGATATTTTACAACCCCGGTAATAACAATGTGTTTGTCTTCGGCGATGACTGGGGGGTGCTGGTGTTTGACGGTGTGTCCGGCAGAAAGATCGCCCGGATTGACCTGCCCGATTATCCTGCCGGCTTCTGTTACCACCCGCAGGCAAACAAGCTCTATGTTGCGGGCACGGAGGTGGTGGTGATTGATGCTGCCGCCTGCCGGATCATCCGGACGATCAGTCCGGGTTATACTACCGAGCACATCTGCTATAACCCGGCGAACAACCGGGTTTATGCTGCGGGCGGCAGTCTGCTCAGCGTCATTGATGCTGCCCGGGATACGCTGATTATGAATGTCGGTCTGCCCGGTCCGGCAGCAGCGATCGCCTGTGCCCCGAGAGTGAACAAGGTCTACTGTGTGATGACCAATGAAAGGGTGGCGGTATTTGACTGCGACCAGAACCGGGTGATCAGAACCTTCTATACCGGTGCCGGTCCCTATACGACACTTTATAATGAGCAGACAAACCGGCTTTATATCGCTGAAGGTTATGATGAGGACATTGCGGTGGTGGACTGTGAACAGGATTCAGTGCTCCGGTGGCTCGTTGCCGGCTATGAGCCGCACCGGCTGTGCCTGAATCCGGTCAGCGGCAAATTTTACTGTGCGGATGGTGAGGGAAACTGGTTCGGCATCTACGATGCCCGGGCCGATACCCTGATCCGGTGGCTCTATCTCGGGGAGGAAATGCAGGGCGGGCTGGTCTGGGATTCAATTGACAATCTGGTCTATGTGTCACTCACCGATCGTGACAGTCTGGCAGTGATTGACGGGGTCACCGATGAGCTGGTCCGGCAGGTGCCGACACCGGGACGGGAACCGTCCGGCCTGGCATACAATCCGCGTCAGAATCTGGTTTACTGTGCGGAGAGAGGCAGTGACCGTGTGACATTTTACGATGGAAGAACAGGTGCAGTAGTGGGCGAAGTATCGACCGAAGTTCCCGGAGCTTCAAAGCTGGTCTATATTTCCGCTACCGACCGGGTCTTCTGTAAAGTTCACAGTGATAGCATCTTTCCCGTAGACTGCGCCACCGGCCGGACCGGTGTTCCGATTGAACTTCCGTTTTCGCCCGTTGAGCTGATTGAGGTTGCCGAGGTTAACCGGGTGTATGCGTTTCCGATGTGGGGAGAGGCGATCGCGGTGATTGACATTGCAGGGGATACGCTCAGCAAAATCATTCCCGTGTCCGGAGTTCCGTTACAGCCGGTGCGGGCAACCGGGCAGAACCGGATCTATTTTGTCCTGTATGAACAAAGGACCGGGTTCTACGGTTTGAACTGTGAGACCGACTCAATTGATGAATCTGTGACCACCGATTCCTTTCCCGCCCTGCTCGGCTATGCTGCCGGACGCCTCTACTTTGCGGAAGGTGCTGGTACCCGCCGGCTGATCGCCTATGATGTTGCCGGGCGCCAGCGGGTGGCGGAGATCAGTCCGGGCTGCTATCCGCAATCGCTGTATCCGCTGCCGGAACTGAATCTGGTGGCGGTGTCCTCCCGGGATCAGGATTCGCTGGTGTTCATTGACTGTTCAACCCATGCGGTTACCGGGGCGCTGCGTTTCCGTTACGGTTTCTATTATTTGATTTACAACCCGGCGAACCGCCGGCTCTATCTTCCGGCATACGGTGATACAATGTATGTGGTCGATCCGGTCCTGCCGGCAGTGGTGGATACGGTGGAGGGCGATTTTGCCGGTCCGTGCCGGGTGGTGGATCCGATTGCGAGCAAGCTCTACTTTGGTGATGAGCGCCGGGTGACTGTTTTTGACTGTCAGAGCAACCGGATTGTGGTTGTGATTCCGCTTCCGGGTTTGGCTTCGGGGTGTGCCTTCAGTCCGCCGAACCGGCGGATGTTTTTCAGTGTGTCGGGGGTGGGTGGCCTGGCGGTCATCCGGGATACGACAATGACAGGCGTCAGCGAACCGAGACCGGTTTTAAGCGACGGCCGTTCTCTGCCAACCGTGGTGTGCCGCCAGCTGAATCTCCCTCTTGAGTTCCAGGGTCCGGGCCGGCAGTTCTATCTCGCTGACCCGGCAGGCAGGCGGGTGCAGGTGCTCAAACCGGGAGTTAACGAGCTGGACCGACTGGCACCCGGGGTTTATTTTATCCTCAGCAGCAACCGGCAGGAGCAGGCACAAATCCGGAGGCTGATTATCGTCCGGTAAAGCAGATAGCGGGCAAGTAAACTTGACTTTGATTTTTGACCGGGTATTTTTCTGAGTGCACACGCGTCCGGGGTTTTCTCATTCAGAAATGCCAAGGAGTGAACAATGACCGATAATAATATTGATTTTTTCATTTCCCGGTTTGAGGAGCTGTTCAGTCTTGCACCTCAGCCCGGAAGGTATTTTCAGCCCCGTGCCTACCGGAATGCGGCGGTCCGGTTCCGTGCCCACACCGGTCATGACTGTGAGCAGGTTCGGCATTTTTTCAATACGACCGGCTGTCCGCTGCACTCGGTGCGGGCGCGGCGGGAACTGGTAGAAAAAACCGGACTGAATCCGTTTCTCTATCCGGCGCAGCTCCTGCCCGGTTGTGACCTGCTTTCCGACTCCGGCACCACCACCATGACCATGGAGCAGTGGTCGCAGATGCTTCTGGGCGATGAGGCTTACGGCTCAAATGAGGGGTATTATGAACTGAATGAGCAGATCGGCAGAACCTTCGGTTCCCAGTGGCAGCAGGAGTTGACAAGTACCGTTCAGACGCTTTTTATCTTCCACCAGGGCCGGGCGGCCGAGCATGCGCTCTTCTCTAATCTGTCCCGGATGCTTGGACAGCGGGATGTTCCGCCTCTGGCCGAGGTGCTGAACGGGGTTGCTGACCGGACCGGTGTTTTTGCCCGGCTGAGACGGGCGGCTGAACGGGTGCGGAAAAGGAGCGGTGTGGAACCGAGGTTTGTTATTCCGAGTAATGGCCATTTTGACACGACTGAAGCCAATATCGCCGACTGCAGTATCGTTCCGCTGAATCTCAACTGTGATGAGCACCGGCAGAATGACGAGCAGTTTCCGTTCCGGGGTAATATCAATCTCGGTGAGCTGGCGGAACTGCTGGACCGGATTCCCCAGCACATTCCCCTCGTCTATCTTACCATCACCAATAATACCGGCGGGGGTCAGCCGGTCTCAATGGCAAATATCCGGGCGGTGCGGGAGCTGACCCGGCAGAAAAATATCCCGTTCTTTTTTGATGCCTGCCGTTTTGCTGAGAACGCCTGGTTTATCCGTGAACGGGATGGTGAGTTCCGAAATAAAGGTGTCGCCGAGATCGTCCGGCAGATGTTTGAATATCCGGACGGGTTTCATATCAGTCTGAAAAAGGACGGGCTGGCAAATATCGGTGGCGCGCTGGTGATCCGGCCGGACGGACTTTTTGCCCGGCTGACCGATTATCAGCAGATTCTGCCCCGGCTCACTGATTATCAGATTCTGACCGAGGGCCATCCGACTTATGGCGGACTGGCGGGCAGAGACCTGAAGGCGATCGCCGAAGGACTGCGGATGGTGGTCCGGCACGAGTATCTGTCCGCCCGGGTTGAGCAGGTCCGGCGTTTTGCCGAAAGGCTTGCCGGTGACGGTATCCCAGTGCTCAAGCCCGCAGGCGGGCATGCGGTCTATCTGGATGTGGACCGGTTCTTTGATGGTGTTCCGGTTCAGGACCGCGACTATCCCGGAGTGGCGCTGGTGGCGCTGCTGCTTGTTGCCGGACACCGGCTGTGCGAGCTGGGGGTCTACGCCTTTGAGCTTGAGGATGTGACTCCACCGCGCAACAACTTTGTCCGGGCAGCGGTGCCCCGGCTTGCCTATGAGGACCAGGACCTTTTTGCCTGTGCGGAAGCGGTCCGGCTGGTTTATGAACACCGGGCACGCATTCCCAAAGTTGAGGTGATTTACGGCGCCGGACTGTCCCTGCGCCATTTCAAGAGCCGGTTCCGGTTTGTCTGAACTGATGCGGGTCGGATTCTATCAGTTTGCCCCCAAGCCCAGAGCCCTGGAGGAAAATTTGAACCGGATCTTTGATCGTTTGAAAGGAATAAATGCTGATCTGATTGTGCTGCCGGAGTTGTGTTTGAGCGGATATCTGTTCGCCAGCCGGGAGGAGCTTGCCCGTTATGCCCTCAAGCTGCCGGATGCACCAGTCTGCAGCCGGCTGGTAAACTTCTGTGGGGAGAAAAATCTCAGTCTGGTGCTCGGTGCCGCCGAGAAGGCGGGCGCCTGTATTTTTAATTCCGCCCTGCTTTTCACCCCGAACGGCTCAATTCATGTCTACCGGAAGGTGCACCTGTTCAACGATGAGAAGGATATTTTTGACCCCGGGGATCTGCCGTTTCCGGTATTCAGAATTGATTCGGTTACCGTGGGGATGCTGGTCTGTTTTGATTACTTCTTTCCCGAGAGCGCCCGATCGCTCGTGCTGCGGGGTGCGCAGATTGTCTGCCATCCGGCAAATCTGGTGCTGAATTATGCCCAGTCAATGACCATCACCCGGGCGCAGGAGAACCGGGTCTTCTGGATTTTAGCCAACCGCACCGGTACCGAAGCGCTGGGCAGCCGGGTGATGAATTTTACCGGTCAGAGTCAGATCATCAGTCCGGAAGGGACAGTGCTTGCCCGCGCCGGGGCTGAAGATGAGAAACTGGAGATTGTGGATATTAATCCCGCGCTGGCTCTGAACAAGACGGTTACCCCGCGCAATGATCTGATCGCCGACCGCCGACCCGGGCTCTATTTTTCCGGAGCAGGATGAACGACCGTGCCGATAAAGAGAATTGTGCCGGTCGTGTTGTCCTGAATCAGAAACAGAAAGGGCCGGTTGAAAACCAGACTGAAACTGTTTACCGGAATTGCGGTCATCACCATTTCCACTGATGTCACCGCTGCCGCCTCCGTGCCCTCCTCATTGACCTCAATGAAGCTTTTGTGCTTGACATCACCGATTGCCAGGCGCGGCTGGGAACACATGGCGGAAAAGTCTGCCCGGTTGAGGTCAAAAGCCAGTCCCATGCCCAGCTGGCTCAGTGCCGGTTTCAGGCTCTGTTCATACTCTATCCGGAAGCGCGGCAGGGCAATCTCTCCCTGGCGGGAGGCAAACCGGGCACGCCAGGCAGACCAGTTTTCCGGGGTGAGCTGTTTGAGCAGTGCCGGCAGGCCCGTTTTTTCTTCCGGCAGGAGTAGAAACATGCTGATTTTGCCCTGACCATAGGGCAGTTCCACCGCTTCAAAGCCGGCGCCGGCAAAATAGCTGAACTTTCCGGACCGGTGCATCATCTGGACCCTGACCGTGCGATTGTCCGGCAGATAGAAGATATCTTCGGCAGTCAGCTGGGGGTCAAAGGGATGTTGCCACTTGCCCTTGAAATAGACCGCATTGATCAGAAACAGCGCATGTTCGGGGTTGATCCGGCTGATGATGGAGCGGATTTTGTCATGGGTCCTGCGGCTGACCCAGCTGTTGATCCGGCTGGCAGCATCGGATGAGTTGAAGTCAAGGGTGAACAGTTCGGCTGAGTAGAAGTGCTGCAGTTCTCTCCGGAAGGCAGATTTGAAGGCAATCCCCTGGCGTGCCCAGATTGAATTTGCAATTTCCAGTGTTACATTCCGCCGGGCGGTAATCAGGGAATCGAGAAGGGTTTTCTCCCCGGTATTGAGCTCCTCAGTCCGGATGCCGGATAATGACAGTGTCTTCAGCATCACATTCTTTGTTTCGCCTGCAGCTCCGTTTGCGGTCATCGTCAGGGCGGTAGCGATTGAATAGGGGGAGATGAGCAGATTTTCCGCCGGCTGGACCGCGGCAAGTTCATTCACCAGGGCAAAGCCAAACCGGTTCTTGGCTGCCGCTAACAGCTCCGGCGCAACCGGCGGGTTGGCACCGCGCAGCGGGGAGCTGAAAAGTGAAAGCAGTAATAAGGTGTACATAGTAAGACAATATGAGCTCTCAAACCGGCAAGTCAAATTCATACTAACATCATAGCCGGGATTGACGGGCTTGACTTACCGATTGTGCCGGTTATGATATTAGTTCCGAACTAAATTAAAAAAGAAAGGTGGTATAAGTTATGAAGCACAATATGGAAAATTATGAAGAAACCTATCGCAGCTTCAAGTGGGAAATTCCTGAATTCTACAACTTTGCCTATGATACCGTGGACTCCTGGGCAGAGAAGGACCGGACGAAGCTGGCGCTGATCTCGGTGAGCGATGATCCGAAGGTCGCCCAGAAGCACACCTTCTGGGAGCTGAGCCGGCTGTCCAACCGGTTTGCCAATGTGCTGATGTCAGCCGGCGCCAGGCCGGGGGACCGGCTGCTGGTGCTGCTGCCCCGGATTCCGGAGTGGTATGTGGCGGTGCTTGGTGCAATGAAAGCCGGGGTCGTTTTCATGCCGACGCCAACGCTGTCAATGCCCAAGGATATTGAATACCGGCTTAACAGTTCCGGTGCCGCCTTTGCGATCACCGACGCTGATAATGCCTTCAAGATCAGAGATATTCAGCAGCACTGTCCGAATCTGAAGGCGGTGTTTATCGTCGGCGGGAAGCAGGAAGGCTGGATCAGCTATGAGGAGGAGATGGAGAAGGCGGCACCTGAGGTAAAGGATCGAATTCGGACGCGGACGAGTGATCCGCTGCTCATTTACTTCACCTCCGGCACGGTCGGGTATCCGAAGATGGTTGAGCATACCCATGCCTATCCGCTCGCCCACATCGTCACCGCCAAATTTGTTCACGATCTCCAGCCCAATGATATCCACTGGACGATCGCCGATACCGGCTGGGCAAAGACCGCCTGGGGCAAGCTCTTCGGACAGTGGATCATCGGCTGCACCGTGCTTCAGCGCAATCCCAAGGGCAGGTTTAATGCCAAGGCGGCGCTGGAGGTGCTGGAGCGCTACGGCGTAACCACATTCTGCGCACCACCGACCGCTTACCGGCTTTTGATCCTTGAGGACCTGAAGAAGTACCGGCTGAGTCTGCGGCACTGCGTCTCTGCCGGCGAGCCGCTGAATCCGGAGGTCATCCGGGCATGGGAGACAGGAACCGGACTGAAGATCTATGATTTTTACGGGCAGACCGAGACGGTGGCGGTGCTGGCAAACTACCCCTGTCTGCCGATCAGGGAAGGTTCAATGGGCAAGCCGACACCGGGACATTATGTGGCAATTGTTGATGATGAAGGTAATGAACTGCCTGCTGGCGAGGAGGGACATATTGCGATCCGGATCAAACCGTTTCATCCGCCGGGAATCTTCAAGGGCTATCTGAATCAGCCCGATGCCAATCAGGTGGCATTCCGGGGTGACTGGTACTACACCGGTGACAAGGCATATAAGGATGAGGAGGGCTATTTCTGGTTTGTCGGCCGGGCGGATGATGTGATCAAGGCATCCGGTTACCGGATCGGACCGTTTGAGGTGGAGTCGGCACTGATTGAACATCCCGCGGTCCAGGAGTCGGCGGTCATCGGTAAACCGGACCCGGTGCGTGGTGAGATTGTCAAGGCTTTCGTCATCCTCAAGCCGGGTTACGAGCCTTCAGAACAGCTGGTAAAGGAACTGCAGGAACACTGCAAAAGGGTGACCGCACCCTACAAGTATCCGCGTGAGATTGAGTTTGTAAAGGAGCTCCCCAAGACGATCAGCGGCAAGATCCGCCGGGGTGAACTGCGCCGGATGGAGCTGGCACGGCTGGCAGCCGCTCGCGAGGGGAAACAGCAGTAACCGCATAATCCCGGTTCGGATTAAGCATATATAAACTTGACCTGAACCGGGTTTGGTTTATGCTCAATTATGGCCGGTTCCGGGCTGGCGCTGCTCATTCTGCTCGTCTGTGCTCTTATTCTTGCCGTTCTCGTGCTGGTTTTGTTCAAGTTGCGGCGTCCCGGGGACACTGAGCCGGCGGCTGCGACACTGCTGCTCCAGCAGATTGAAACGGTTCGTCAGGAGCAGACTCGAGCACTGGAAGCAAATGCCCAGCTGCTGAATCAGCGGCTGGCGGAGATGCAGCAGGTGCTGCTGGAGAGCACAAACGCGGTCGGGGCGCGGCTTGATCATACTGCCCAGCTGAGCGGCGAGTTGAACCGGAGGCTGGGTGAGTTGGCAGCAGCGGCGCAGAATATTCTGGATGTGGGCAAAAATCTGGCGTCGCTGCAGGATATTCTGCGCGCACCCAAACCGAGGGGTGTCCTGGGGGAATTTTTCCTCGGCAATATTCTTCAGGAGATGGTGCCGAACAATTATGAACTGCAGTATCGGTTCCGCAGTGGTGAGCGGGTTGATGCGGTGGTACGGCTCGGTGGAAAACTGGTGCCGATTGATGCCAAGTTTCCACTTGAGGATTTTCAGCGGCTGCTGGCTGCCGGCGACGAGAATGAACGGCTGACACTCCGGCGGCAGTTTTTACAAAGGGTGAAAAAGCACATTGATGCCATCGCCCAGAAATACATTCTGCCGGATGAAGGAACTTTTGATTTTGCACTGATGTACATCCCGGCAGAGAATGTTTACTATGAGACAATCGTTACTTCTGCAGAGCAGGAGGAGAGCGTTCTGAATTATGCGTTTGCCCGCAAGGTAATCCCGGTATCACCGGGAACAATTTATGCCTACCTGCAGGCGATTGTGCTTGGTCTGCGGGGGATGCAGGTCGAGCGGCAGGCACAGGAGATACTTGCCCATCTGGGCCGGCTGCAGTCCGATATCAGCCGGTTCCAGGAGAAGTTTCAGATTCTGGGTAACCATCTGACCAACGCCCATAACCGCTATGAGGAGGCGGCACGGGAACTGGAGCGTCTGACCGTCAGGCTGGCATCGGCTGTGCCGGTCGCAGACCGCAAATCTGAGAGCCGTCAAGCGTGATTCAGGAGGTGAAGGATGAAATCCTGCCGTTTTGTTTTCTTAGTTTGCTTGATAATGGCGCTGGCATCCGGTGCCTGGCGGCAGCTGGGACCGGAAGGTGTCGGTGTCCGGGCAATGAGCAACGTTCCCGGGTACCCGGATGAGCTGTTCATAATCACGGGCGGTTTTCCGAGTTACATTTGCTGGACTGGCAACGCGGGACAGACCTGGACCGTGCGCGAGACGATACCCGACCGGCTGAACGCGCTGACGGTCAATCCTCTTAATGTGAGAACGATGTTTGCTGGCGGTAATACGGGAAAAGTTTACCGCAGCACCAACAGCGGTTACAGCTGGTCGGTTGTCGCTACTCTGCCGTCCGGGGTGCAGATTCAGCAGTTGGCGGTGAATGCGGAGAACGGCGCGGAAATCTGGGCACTGGCAGAAATTGTGGCAGGAGATTCTGTCGGGCTCGGTTTTTACCGTTCTACTGATGGCGGTGCAAACTGGCAGGGCAGGGGTGTTGTCTGGTCATATGCGGTTCGGGCACAGGCATTGGCGGTGGCACCGGGAGATTCGGGGTTGGCATTAATCGGTGGTTCGGTCGCTAACCGGGCGCGGCTGTTTCTGACCACCGATGGCGGGTCCAGCTGGGCAGACCGTTCCGTCGGGCTTGCGGGCAGCTGTGTTTACGGCGGTGCTTTTGTGCCGACCGGCAGCGGTGTGATTGTCTGTGCCACCGATTCCGGGATTTTCCGGTCAACCGATCTGGGAGTTACCTGGACCAGAAGGCTCAGCGCTCCGGCATATTCCATTGTCTTTGCGCCGTTGTCACCATATTACGGATATGCGGGTGGCGAAAATCTGGTTTTCCGTTCAACTGATCTCGGTCTCAGCTGGCGGACCGATACTGTCAGTTCATTCACCGGCACCGGAACCCGTTTTATTGCGGTTAATCCCAACAGTCCGCTGGAACTTTATGCCGGTAATGGTTTCGGGGTATTCTACAGTTATAATGGTGGTTACAACTGGATCAACCGTTCATCCGGTTTCCGGCAGCTGGATGTATCGTTTTTGAAATTTTACCGGGCAGAAACTTTGTTTGCCGGGATTACCGGCTACGGGATTGTCCGTTCAACTGACGGCGGTCAGGGCTGGCAGTCCTGGGGCAGGATGTTTCCCGGCAGCGGCTGGGTCCGGGGACTGGCGGTGAATCCACGGCATCCCGATACTGTAATCTGCGTAACCGGCTGGGACAGCAAGCTTCATCTGACGATCAATCGGGGCGACTCCTGGGAAACTTTTACCGTGGTCAGCCATTTTGAACCGATGGGTGTTGATTATCATCCCCGCGGACCGGATACGGTTTACGTCTGGGGAGGAAAACGGGATTCGGTTTCAGGACCGCTCCGGTTTGCAATTTACCGTTCGACTGACCGGGGACAGCACTGGACTCCGGTTCTGGTCCGGAATGAAGGCTGGTGTCAGGGGATGATATTTTCCGGCACCGGCGATACACTAATCGCCTACGGCAAGGACGGCAGCGGTCCTGCAGTTCTGCGTTCAACCGACCGTGGCAGGAACTGGGTTTCCCTGACCAACGGTATCAGTGGTGCTTCTGTTGCCGACCTTAAGCTTGTTCCGGGCAGTTCAGAGCAGTGGTTATGTGCCACCCCGGCCGGCGTATTCCGGACCCAGAATTCCGGTTCCTACTGGAGCCGGCTCGGTCTTCAGGGTGTTACCTGTGTGCTTCCGGATACCATGAATCCGAATGTCATCTGGGCGGGAACCGATACTCAGGGGTTCTACTATACCACCAATCAGGGGGTCAGCTGGTGGCGGGATACTCTGGGTATTGCCGGTCGGTCGGTTTCGTTTCTTGTGTTTAACCCGTTCCGGCGCAGTGCAGTCTATGCTGGAATTACAGGTCACAGTCTCCTGGGAAGGAATGTGATCGGCATCGGCGAAACGGGGCAGGAACGGTTTCCGGAGATGGAACTGGGGGTCCTGCCCACAGCTGTCCGGAAAATCTGCCGGATTATCGTCCCTCCGGGGACTGAGCGGATTGAGGTTTTTGACCCTGCGGGCAGGAAACGGGCTGAGATTACGGCATCGGGACTGAAGGAAATTTGCTGGTCGATTCCCGAAGAGCTGAATCCGGGTGTTTACCTTCTGGTGCTCAGGCGTGCACAGGAAAGAACGGTGCGAAAGGTTCTGTTCCTGCCGTGACAAAGTTGACAGGGAAGCCGGTTTTCGTTATGCTAATGAACTGCAAAAAAGGAGTTGAAAATTGGTCAGAATACGGCTTACACGACTGGGTGCTCGAAATAATCCGGTGTATCGGGTGGTCGCAATCGACTCCCGGCGG
>VSSL01000237.1_pt1 | contig 16070 bp, 13 predicted proteins | sample 4557531 | NCBI WGS metagenome assembly VSSL01 (sample SAMN10986726, study PRJNA523729) | hot springs metagenome | isolation source: hot springs | place: India:Timba, Gujarat | collected 2018-05-31 | reverse complement strand
TTTTTTTGCCTACCCAACGCCCCAGGGGCTAGTCAACTATCTTACGAGGAAGGGTCAGGTCTTAAAACCTGCCAACCCAAGCTATTTCTTTTCTCATATCCCCCAGTAAAGTGTCACCAGGTTGTCACTGCCGTCATAGGAGGAGCTGCATCGGATGTTACCAGCGTTCCATAGCCCGTCGTCATGCCTGGCATCTATTGCCTCTGCCATGCGGTTGGGAAGGTTGCTGACCGAAACATAGTTTCTGGTGCCTGATCCGAAATCCATTGCCCCGAATTGGTAAGCACCTCCCCGCACCGGAGAGCCCCTTTGCACAACACCCAGGGTACTTGCCATGTCCTGCCATGCATTGGAGGATTCCTGGGCCGTGTCCACAAGGCCGTTGTGATCGCCCTCGAAAGAGTCCCCTGGGGGGAAGGCAGGATCATTTTCGTCTCCTGGATACATTCCGTAGCGGTCGTAGTAGAGCACCAAGGCCTGGGCATATTGCCTCATGTCTGCCGCTATTTTTTGGAGCCTGGCGTTGTAAATCATGCTTTGGCCTTGAAGGATGGCCCCCAAGAGGAAGCCTATCACCACCAGAACAATGGCCAGCTCCAGCAGGGAAAATCCCTTATGCCCTCTCATCTATCGAACCACCAGTAAAGGTTGCTGGCATTGTTGGGATCTCCCGAATACGCAACTCCACCGGTGGTCTGCCAGCGCACATTTCCTGTGTTGCCCACCCCGTCGTCTACCTTGGTGTCAAAGGACTGGGCAACCCACATGGGCACCCTGGTGGCCAACAGATAGTTGTAGTTGGCGTGAGGAGCCACTCCCCCACCGAAAGTGAAGGTGCCGTTAAAGACATGCTGCTGGTCGGAACTCTGCAGTATCTGCTGGTTCTGCAATTCGGTCCATGCTGTGGTGTTGTTGTCTATTATCCCATCCGGTGGAGATGTGGTATCTCCAGCATATCTTCCCACACGGTCCAGATAGGTGAACTGAGCCGAGGCTACAAACCTTGTCTTGGTGTAAAAGTTCTTCTCCTTGGCGTTCTTTATCATCTCCTGGCCGCGAAGGATAGCCCCCATGAGTATCCCGATGATGACCATCACTATGGCTATCTCGATCAAGGTGAAACCGTGCTGGGACCGCATGGATCTCTCCTGTGAAAAACTATGGATAGCACAACTTTTTACTTCATACCCAAAGGCAAGGCACGGTCGGCCAGCCGGCCTTCCCCGCATCTGTAGCAAAGCCTTGGATGAGTCCTTCCTGGATCTGGCTGCAGCCCCTGCCTGGAATGTTTCAAGGCCTCGGTCCTGGGGGGCATTCTTGGAAAAGAGGGTGTCTCAATGCTTTCTTGTGAAGAGCTTTTTTCCTGTTGCATCAAGACACCCTCATGAAAATGCCTGGTTGCAAACCATCTTTCTTAGAACTCCACATAAAGAGTCACAGTTGCAGTGGTGTAGGCCGCACTGGCTCTGATGGCTCCATTGTTAAAGATCCCGTCATCATAGGTTGTGTCTATTATCTGAGCTATTTCCCCTGGGATATTCTCCAGGTTGAACCAGTGGCTGGTCTTGCCCTGAGCCGCCATCCAGACAAGCCAGATGTTCCCCCCGAAGGCGTGGGTTGGATAATCGCTGGTGCCGTTGTAAGAACCGGATATGAGGCCTGCCAACTGAAGATGGTTGAAAAGCAGGAAAGTTTCCCCTCCGGCAACCAGTCCATTGGCGTTTCCGTTCCCAGCAGCTCCACTCCATCGAGCCGTGGCACCAGGATCATCTCCGGGAAGATACTTGTATAGATCCTGATAAGTGTAGGAGGCTGCCCTGAGCTCGTCGGTCTGCTTAACAACCCGTTTGATCTTGGCAGACTTGATCATTTCCTGTCCTTTCAGGATGGCCCCAAGCAGAAGCCCAATGATCACCAACACTATTGCGATCTCAACAAGCGTAAAGCCCTTCTCGTCTCTACTCAATCGCATTTCCTGTCCTCCTTTGCTCCTTCTTTGCTCATATCCTTCAATTTGTTCTGATCTTAGCCCAAGCAAGACTTGTGCCACAAATCCTTATTCAAAAAAGGGGTTCCTACTGCTGTTTCAAGAGATAAATGGCGAGGATTTGAGTGATGAAGCCAGTCAAAACCGGGCAAATCAGGTTTCAGGATGTCGGATTGCCGACATCTCCCCGTCGATGCCGCGACGTGGATCTAGCTTGTCTCTTCTACTTTCATGCCATGTCTTCGCATGAGATCATAAAGGCTGGTGCGGGGCACCCCCAAGTCCTGGGCTGCAGCGGCCACCTTGCCCTGGTGGCGTTGCAAGGCGCTGCGCAGCCAGGTCTCTTCCAGAAATGATCGCGCGCGTGGAAGATCATATCCCGGCGCCACCGGAAAACGTGAGGCATTCTTTGTTTCCATGGGTGCCTCAAAGGGGTCACTGAGGCCCAGATCTGAAGGGGTGATGGGCCTTCCTCGGCTTAGTACCAAGGCCCTGGAGAGCATATTCCTGAGTTCTCGCACATTACCCGGGAAGGTATAGTTGAGCAAGGCCTGGATGGCTTCGGGGGTGATCTCCGGGAGCTTTACCCTGAATTCATGACCCAGGGTTGCCATGATGTGGCGTGCCAGAGCCGGGATCTCCTGGGGCCTTTCCCTCAAGGGAGGCACCCGAATCTCCACCTGGCAGAGCCGGTGAAACAGATCCAGCCGGAATCTGCCTCTTTTGACTTCCTCTCTCAGGTCCCTGTTGGTGGCTGCCAAAACCCTCACATCTGCCTTTGTGGTTTTCCCCCCCACAGGGGTGAACTCATGAGTCTCCAGGAAGCGAAGGAGTTTTGACTGAAGCTCCAGGGAGAGTTCACCTACTTCGTCCAACAAGATGGTGCCCCTTTGAGCCTGGGCTATTCTTCCTTCCCTGCGGGCTGATGCCCCTGTGTAGGCTCCTTTCTCTGCCCCGAAGAGCTCTGATTCAGCGATGGACACTGGTATGGATGTGCAGTCCACCACCACCAGTGGATTCTTACTCCTCCCGCTCCAGTGATGAAGAAGCCTGGCCAAAAGCTCTTTGCCGGTTCCGGTTTCTCCATAGATAAGGCAGCTCACGGGCAGAGGTGCTACTGCCTTGACCTGATGGATCACCTCCTTCATGGCCTCTGAACTTACAACCATGGGCAAAGGCAAGTCTTCGTTGCGTGTCTCCACAAAGTGCTCTTCCAACTCCCTGCGAAAAAAGGCCCGTTTGATGAGGGTAACCAGGAGTTCTTCTCTGACGGGCTTTACCAGGAAATCATACGCACCCCTGGACAATGCCTCTCTGGCAGTGGCCTGGTCACCGTGGGCTGTCATCACTATGACTTTCAACAAGGGATCCCTTCCCAGGGTTTCTTGCAAGAAAGCAAGCCCCGTGGATGGATCCTCTGGGTGGGGGGGTAGTCCCAGATCCAGGAGCATGACATGGGGTCTTTCTTTTTCCAGTATGTCTGAGGCTTCTTGAGTAGTACATGCCAGGAAGACCTCCTGATCCTGACGCAGGAGCCATTGAAGCTGAATTGCCAGGGATCTGTCATCCTCTACTACCAGCACCCGAATCCAGCCTGACATAGAATATGCTCCCTCGCGGATTATTGGGCCGAAAACCTATCTGCCCCCCCAGGCGGCTCACAAGGACCCTGCTCTGGTAAAGGCCCAGACCAGTACCGCCTGGTTTTGTTGTGAAAAGAGGTTCAAAAAGTCGGGTCTGTTCTTCTACTGGAACTCCAGGACCCTGGTCCGCAACCTCTATGAGATAACCGCCTTTCTCTCTACGAAGGTGAACCTCCACAGGTCCCTTGCCCCCGGTGGCCTGCAAAGCGTTGGTCAACAAGTTGTCCAGAGCCTTGCAGAGCATTTGAGGATCCCCAACCCATTTCGCCTCCGAAGCCTGGCTTTGGAAACCCAAGGAGAGTTCTGATGAAACCATTCGGGCTTGGCGGATCCAATCCCTCAACACAAGGTTTAGGTCTACCTGTTCCCTGATTAAGGTCTCTGAAGGATGGAAGGTCTCCAACCTCTCCAAGATCCTCCTGGCCCTGAAACTGGCCTGCTCCAATCCCGGGAGAGCCTTTTCCAGGAATTCCCCTTTCTCAGAGTTATGAAGGCGACTGTAGTTTCGCAGTATGAGCTCCAGAAGCTGAGCCAGGTTCTTGGCATCATGCAGTAGAAAGGAGGTGGCCTGAGAATACAGGGCAAGTTTGCGATTCTCCTCTTCCTTTTCTTTCCATTCCAACTCCCTGAGCAGCACCCCGAGGGTGGCCGACCAAAAGCCCAGTAAGCTCTCCTGCTCCCAGGAGAGCTTACCGGGCGGTCCTAGCAGTAAGAGCTTGCCTACCAGATCCCCTTCCACCCGCAGGTCCAAAGTCCAGGTTTCCAAGCCTTGCTGGCATGTGGAATCCCCAGACCCTGTCCCGACCCTGGACTGAACAGAGAGATCACCCTTGCGATCCAGCTTGTACAAGCATAACCCCCTGGCCTCCAGGCAATCCCTCAGGTGTTCCAGCACCCCTTCCAGCTGCTCTTTTCCGCTTATGACCCTGAGATATAGGGACACTTCCTGGGCAAAATCCCTTTCTGGCAGATAAAGGTGCTCTTTGAGATATCTTCTGAGAGCTGCGGTGGGCCCCAGAGGAACAAGGGGCAGGGCCAGAATGGCCACCAGGAAACCTATGGCTGCAAGCTCCACAACCGGTCTGGAAACCCCCCATGCTGCAACCAAGGCCTCTGCCCACAAGAAAACTCCCATGATGCCCAGCACGGCTAGGGATTGCGTGGCCTTGCCCACAAGTTGAGCAGAGGGTCTGGCACGGACCTCCAGGAATCCCCTCTTGAGGATGAGAGAATAGGCCGTCAGGATCCACAGTAGATGAAAAATCAAGAAGATGTCCAAGAGCTTGGTGGGGGCCTTGTCTCCGCTGAAGACCAGGCGTGACAAAAAGAACAACACCACAAGCCACCAAAGCACCATACCCAGTCTGAAGAACCTGTCCCAACCCACAGCCCCGGTGGTGCGGGCCCAACTTTCCCAGCACATGGTGAGAGAGGTCATGCTGGCCACGAATCCCAACAGCAACAAAGGAGCCCAGGAGCTCTGGGGTATGAAGAAGTCCCCCTCCATGAACTCTGGTCCAAAAGCCCCGATGAAAAGTATTGAGGTGGCAGCCAACACCAAAGGCAGGGAAAATGACATTTTCTTGAGCAGGGGGCTTTGAACCCAACCCCTTTGGTCCCGGCACAAGAACCCACCCAAGACCGGAAGGGCTGCCATGACCAGATCCAAACGCCAATGAAAACCTCTATGGGCAGGCCAGATAAGCCCAGCAAGCCCGGCAGCTGCTATCAAAGCCACATACACCGAGAAGAGTGCCCTGTCAGCCCGCAGACCTCGGGCCAGAACAATCAGGATCAGAACAAGGGCTGAAAAGCCCAGCCCTGCCAGCCCCAAAGAGATCATGGTAAAGCCTCAAGGCGCACCTCTGGTGGCCTCCAGCTTTTGCATGAGTTCCATGTCTCCTTTCTTGCGGGCCAGCCCACGGGCCCTCTCCAACTCCTCCTGGGCCTCCTTGCTTCTTCCCATTTCCCTGAGCAGTAGTGCGCGGTAATAGGCCAGCCAAGGCTCCTGTGGGATTCGTGCCTGGGCCTCTGTCAGAAGTTCCAGGGCCCTGTCTTGATTTTGCTTCCTCCAGTAAAGAAGGGCCAGATTGATGAGAGCTGCTGGCTCAGTAGATGATCGGAAGTAATGGGCCGCCTCATCCAGCTCTCCGGTCTCCAAACAAAGAACACCCAAGGCGTTCAAGAGGGTGGAATCTTGAGGCTGCAATACTTTTGCTTGCAGAAGATCCCTCTTGGCTCCTGAAAGATCCCCCATGCGCATCCTAAGCACACCACGGTTCACAAGGGCCTCTGGCTCATTTGGGTAACGAGCCAGCACCTGATTGTAAATCTCAAGGGCCTCCTGAAGATGCCCCGCCTGGGCCTTGATGTAAGCCTTTCCAAGCAATAGACGTTGTTTTTCGTCTATCCTGGATGTTTGCTCCTCTCTTGGGTGAGAGGAATGGACAGGCCTGGGTTTTGGGGCCTGTTTTGGGGATTCGCTCTTGAGAGAAGCTCCCTGCGAGCCTTGAGCCAAGGAATCGCTTCCTGCCAGTTTCGGGGGCTTAGAGGCCGAGGGGTGATGGGTCTCTTTGTCAGCCCCTGGTTGTGATCCTGGGGGAGCTGCCTGCACCTGTTGCAGAGCCCCAGGGGCCTTCTCTGAAATTGCAGAGGCGCTGGAATGGGAAACCCGCTCCTGTAATTCATTGTCTTGGGGCCCTGTGTGAAAGGCCTTTCCAGAAGAGTCCTCTGTGGCCACAAGAGGGTTACCCGAGTTTGCTGGAAGCTCTTTTTTGGAAAAGCTTTTTTCTCCAGGGGAAGGGTCTTGGGGCAGATATACCATGAGGGCCCAGCCTCCCACCACTGCAAGTCCCATCAGCAGCCCCAGCAGTGCCATCAGGCCGATCCTGGGAAGCCTGCGGGGCTGCCCCAAGAGATTTGCAGGATCTGGCCCATGCGGCGGGGCTTCCACGCCCTGGGGATAATCAGTTGATTGCTTCTTGGTAAGGGCCTTTTCTATGAGACTCATGTCCACCTCATCTCCAGATCCTTGAGGGCCATCTTCACTTCCTTCTTGCCGATGCGTCGGCTGGAGTTCACGTAACCGGCCAGAAGGCAGCGCTCAGAGATCAAGTTGATGAGCCTTGGGATACCACGGCTGGCCTTGGCTATGGCCTTGACTGCTCTGGGTGAAAAGAGATTCTCCTTACAGCCTGCCACCGTGAGCCTGTGGTGAAGGTAAGGCCCTACCTCGTTCCTGGCAAGGGGCGCAAGGGTTGCCTTGATGGCGATACGCTGGTGGAGCTGGCTGAATCTGGGGCTGTCTATGCGTTCCTTCAGCTCTGGCTGACCCACAAGCAGGATCTGCAAGAGTTTGCACTCGTTGGTCTCCAGATTGGACAAAAGCCGCACCTCCTCAAGAAGCCCATCAGACAAGGTCTGGGCGTCGTCTATTATCAAGAGAACCTTTCGGCCCAGCCTATGACTGCGAAGCAAGAACCCCTGGAGCATGCACAGCAGGTCAACTTTGTCCAAGGGCCTCTGAAAACGTCTGCGCACCCCCCAATCCAACAAGATGGTCTTGATGAGTTCCTGGCTGGTTTCCAACATGGGATTCAGCACCAGGGCCCTCTCTACGCCGTGGTCCAGGTGCTGCAGCAGGGTGCGCAGCAAGGTGGTCTTGCCCACTCCCACCTGTCCTGTCAACATCATGAAGCCCACCCCGGTTTGGATCCCGTAGAGCAGCTGGTCGAAGGCTGAACGAGCCTTTTCTGAGAAAAGAAAGAACTTGGGATCCGGCAGAAGCTGAAAGGGTAATTCTTGGAGGCTGAAGAATGTCTTGTACATTCAACTTCCCCTCTCTTGCCTCCAGATTCCTGTTCCCAGCTCTGGCTGATCTATGTCCACGAGTCTGGGAGTCAGAAGCAAGATCAGCTCAGATCTGCGCTTCTCTTTGCTGGTGTGACGGAAGAGAGATCCCATGAGGGGAACTTCTGCCAAGTATGGAACTGACTTGGAGATCTCCTGTTCGCGTTCCTGTATCAGTCCAGAGATCAAGAGGGTTTGACCGTCACGCATTCGCACCACGGTGCTGGTCTGGCGGGTCTCCAGCAAGGGAATGGCCTGGGTGGGGGCCGATGGAATGCCCGTTGGCACTAGTTTTTCGCCAACCCTTTGATTCACCGCCGGGACGACCTTCAGAAGTATCTCCCCTTGCGGGCTTATTTGGGGAGTTATGTGTAGGGTGACCCCGATGAAGAGGGGGTTCACTCGGCTTGTGACCTGAGAGGTTGCTATTCCTCCAGCAGCAGCAGCTGTGGTGAGTTGTTCAAAGGTCACGAAAAAGTCATTCACCCCCACTGAGATGACAGCAGGCTGATTGTTGAGAGTCGTTATTTGAGGCCTGGAAACTGCCTTCACATCTCCTTGAGTCTTCAGAAAAGAGATCACATTGTTAAGGGTGTACTGAATTCCCAGATCAGCAGTAGGGGCAAAAAGCAGACCCATTTGGAAAGCACTTAAGGGGGAGGCCGCAAAAGGGGACACAGGAAGAGGAGAAACCACGCCTGTACCGCTGGTGCTGGTTCCTCCCCCCCCGCCTCCGCCTCCGGTGGCCTGGCTTTCCATCTGTCCCCGGATCACCTCCCTTAGCCTAGGCATTCGGAAAAATTGCAGAAGGCCCGGGAAACCATTCCAATCCACTCCCAGTTGTTGATCATTGTTGAGAGACACTTCCAGGATCTGAACATCTATGTGCACCTGTCTTAGGAGATTTTCCTTCACCTGGGCCAGAAAGCTCTCCACCCTCTCCATGACAGCCGGGCTGGTGGTCACGATGAGGGTGCCTGTCTGCGGATCCAATGCATACGTGCCCACCAAAGGAGCCTGGGCAGTATCTGTGGAAGTGGCCTCTGTACCACGGGAAGAGGTCTCTCTGGAACTTCTGGCCTGGGCACCCCCCGGTGCTCCGGATGTGGGCTGCCCCTCCCAGAGACCGGTCTCCAGCTTCTTCCTTGTCACCTCTCGCTCCAACTGGAACATCTCCAGCTGGTGTTTCAAGAGTTCCTTGTCATACTGGGTCTCGTAGGGAATCAATTCCATCTGCCTTCTCAGATCCTGGTGCTGAAACTCGGCCCGAAGCATCTGGTAACGGGGATCCCTCATGATCTCCTTCAGCCGAGCCTCCAGCTGCTTCCAGAAATCCACAGTCTCCTGGGTTTGGATGGAGATGTCTCCCATGGAAGCGCTGGTGGAGAGCTGACCCGGACTCATGGAGCCTGCTGCGGGTGATGATGCAGTGCTGACAGGGGAGGAGCCCGCTGCTGTGCCTGAGGCCGTTGAGGCGGTTCCTGAGGAAAGGGAGACCTGGGTCGTGCTGGATCCAGAGCGGATGCTCATCACGTAATCCAGATGAAAGACCCGGGTCATCATCTTGGAGACGCGGACATATCCTGGATGGGAAGAGAAGAAAAGCCCATGGGAGGTCAGCACTGCATCCAATGCCTGCCATAAGGGAATGCTTTGCAGATTCAAGCTGACTTTGGCGTCCTCCACATCTGGGTCTATGATCACGTTAACTCCTGCTTGCTTGACCAAGGCGTGGATAAGCTCCTTCAGACCGCCATCCACCAGGGAAATGGAGACCATGGCATCCAACCCGGCCTTGTCTGTAGGCGTTTTCAGGGGCAGAAGGGGAGCAGGAGCACTTCGCTCGGGTCTGACAGGAGCCGGGGCAGGAGGCATGCCAGAGAGAACTGGCGGTGGTTCTGATTTGCTTGGAACCTGCCCAGTGGTGTTGCCCGTTGAACATCCTGCCAGCAGGAGCACTCCCAGCCAAGGCCAGAGGTGCTTTTTCTCCCTAATCATGGCCTTCCTCGACCTAGATACAGCTTCACACGCAGAGGCCTTCCTTCCTTGTGGAACTCCACGTAGTCCTCCCCGATCTCCTCCACCAGGAACCCCTCTATGGCATCCCCAACCCCCAAGAGTTTGCCCTTGATCATGACATAACGTTCTCCTTCCCTCTCCAGAACTCCCTCAGGCCTTGGGGGATTCAAAGAAACCGCTTCCACGAACCTCACCCATTCAGACTCCGCCCGGTTCAAGAAGGGATCCCTTCTTTGTCTGGAGGCCTTAAGGGATTCCAAGCGAGCTTTGGAGGAATTGAGATTTTCTTGGGTGGCAGCCTGGAACAAATCCTCAAACTCTGCCCTGTGCTGGGGTCTGTGTCGGGACAAATGAGGCTCCTGTGTTTCTCTTCCAAAAGGGAACCAGACTATGAGCAGGGTCGCTACCCCTAGGATCATGATACCCATGGCCAACCACAACCATCTCTCTGCTGTCTCTTCAAAGCGTCCCACGGTCCACCCTGAAGTAAGCGATCAAACTGGCCGAAACCCTCAAACGGGTTCCCTCTTTGCGTATCTCAAAGGAGGTGGGAAGCATGGGGGGTGCCCCCTCCTCCAGTTCCCCGAGCCACTTCAGAAGGGCCTCAAATGATGGGAAAAGCCCCCGGGTTGTGAGCCGGGCCTGAGCAATTCCCTTTTCTTCAACGGGATTTTTCCACTCCACATACATCTCTGTTGCCTTGACTTCCCTGAAAACATCCAGAAGCCTGCCCTCTAGCCTGAGCCTTGCCTCCAAGGTGTCTGCGAAAAGTGGCACCCATTGGGCCATGTTCCTGAACAAACTCGAGTCTTGGACACGTTCCCACTCCTCCAGAGCAAGAAGACTGCCCCGGGCTTTCTCCAGGCTGGCCTCCAGGGCCCTGATCTCTTTAAGCAGAGTTCTGTTTTGATGGTTCAAAAAAAGATAATAGGTTACTGTCCCCAGAAGGATCAGAGCCATGATGCCCGAAAACAGCATGGGATGAATTCCTCCCAAAGGGTCTTTACGCTCCTTTTTCAAGGTGCCTCCCAGGACAAAGGAATCGCCACGCTGAACTTACCCTTCTGGAGAAGTTCCCCGCCTTGAACCACCAAATCCTTTTCGGGGAAAGCCTCTTTCAACATCTCCAGCCATTGGATGAAATCCTCATATCGAACTTGCGGCCCCCGGCCCTGGACAGTGCCTTCTATCTCCAAGACCGCCTTCTTCCCGCCTCCCGGTCCAACACCCGATCTTCCAGCCCCTCTTGGCGAATCCTCCAAGGGCTGCACCCACTTGACGGATTCCAGTCGAATCCCCTCGGGTACCAGGTAGCAAAGCTCTTCCAGGCGCAGATGCAGCTGGGGTCTGCTGCTTAAGATCTTCTTGGCAGTCAGCACCGTCTCGCGAAGTCTTTCCATCTCTTGCAGATCGGATCTGCGGGAGCCCAAGGTGTTTTGCATGACCTGCAGAGTCCTGGCATAAGTTAGTAAGACCTCTTTGTCGTTCTCATTGGCCGTATGAAGGATGCTTATGGCCACCCCCATCAGCCCTGTGAGGAGGAGCTCCACAGAGACGCTCAAGGCAGCCAAACGTCTCAGGTGCCTTCTTCTCCTCACCTCTGGTGGAATCATAGAAAAAAGAGGCTTCATCAAAGATGCATCTTGGGCCAGCAGGTTCAACAAACCCAGCTCAGGCCACTGGGCCAGGCTCTCTGGCGGGGGTACAAGCACACAAGGGATCTGCAATGAGGATTCCAACATGGAGGCTGTTTCTTGAACGAACCAGGAAGGCGCCAGGGCTACACGAATCTGTTCCACAGTGACCTTGTACCTTTGCTTGGCATAATATGCCGAACGCTGGAATTCCTGGAGTAGCTCCTCCTGAAAACTTTCCTGATCAGCCTGAAAAACTCTGTGGAATCCATACACCCCATCTCTGAAAAATATGACGTGGACCAACTCTTGGTCGAATACCACCAGAAGGCCAGGCCTGGATCCCATGGAACGGACGCCGTACTCCACCAAGAGATCAACTGCGCTCAATACGTCTATTACCTCAAGGCCCGCCCTACGGATGCTGGCTGCCAGGCCTTGTATTTCTTTCCTGTTACATGCAGCCAGGAGGTGAGTCTGTCGCAGCATGCCATCTTCCTGCATCTTGCCTAGGAGACGCCATCCAAAGGCAGTATCCTCCGCGGCAATTCCAAGAAGTCCGGCAGCCTCATGAGCCATCACCTGTGCAAAGGGAATGCGAGGGCCTGAGGGAAGCAATACCAGTTTATGTTCCATGGAATCTCTGTGGATGAGCAAGGTGGCCGATGCTTTGGCCCTCTGGAGCAGGAAGGGGGCCTGCACACTGCAATCCATCACCTTTCTGAAACGCCCTCTTCGCCAGGAAACTCCCAGAAGGCGATCCTGCCTGAGATATATTATTACTCCTTTGGATAGAGCCCTGCGCAAACCCCTGTCTCCCTGCTCAAGAGCCGGCTCAGTGCCAGCCCACATCCTGGCCAAAAACTGGGTGATGTGGGCCAACACCATGGCGTCCAAAGCTAAACAGGTGCATTTGGCCCCCCTTATTGGTTTTTCAAGAAAGCCCGTCTGGGATAGCCTGTAGAATCCAATGCCTGGGGAGCCTGAATCCTAGAAATCGCGTGTTTATGCAAAAGCTCCTGAGAAAGCGCAAACACCAACAACAAACCCGGTGGGATTATACCAGTCCTGGAAATCTTGTAAAGAAAAATCTTCAACCTGTTGTGGAAGAAAATAAAAGGGGCACAATATATGGTTTACATTAAGGGGCAAGCTCTGGAGGCTTACAGGCCCACCAGGATACTTCACTTGGATCAGCCCAGTTCCCCCAAGATGGTATATATGGGCCAAAGCACGCTCACTATGACCAGGATCAGGATTCCTCCCACCAGCATGAGGAGCATTGGCTCTATTAGGGAGACCAGGCGCTTGATTCTTACCTCTATCATACGCCCTAGATGTATGCCCAGTTGTTCCAGGGCCTCTTCCAGGGTACCTGTTTGTTCTCCCACCCGGATGTTGCGTTGTATCTGCGGGGGAAACGCACCAGAGCTTTCCATGGCATCTGCCAGGGATTCTCCCTCCATGATTCTATCCCTTATGTGGGACATGACGCTTCGGTAATACCGGTTGGGCACCACCTCTTGTAGTATATTGAAAGAATGATGAATCTGAATGCCCGCCCTGTACAACACCCTCAAGTACTTGACGAAACGCAACAGTACCATCTCCAGCATGAGCTGACCCAGTACCGGCAGGTGGAGCTTGTGCCGGTCCCAGAAAAAGCGAACGGATGGGAATCGCCATGCCACCATGCTTCCTAGGATACTGATCCCGGCCAATCCAAGAAGAATGTACCAGTTTTCAGCCACTAACTCATTGATCCAAACCAGCACCTGGGTTGGAACAGGCATGGGGCGGTTTAGCTCCTTGATGAAGCTGACCAGCCTGGGCACCACCACCGTGACGAAGATTGCTATGGCAATGCTTATGAGCAGCATCACTATAACTGGGTAGGTGAGGGCCTGCTTTACCTGGCGCCTTAGCTGCACCAGCCATTCCAGATAAAGGGCCATGTCCCGGAAAGACTCTTCCAGGCTGCCCGCGGTCTCCCCGGCGTGGATGACAGCCACATAGTATGAGGGAAACGCCATGGGCTGCCTGGCCATGGCCTGGCTCAAGGTGGACCCGGCTGTGACCTCCCTGATGAGTCCGTCCAGGACCTGGGAAAAAGCCTCCCCTCCCAGCTGGCGTTTCAGATCTCCCATGCCGTTTACCATGGAGACTCCTGAGCGCATGATAAAAGCCATTTGGTGAGAGAATTCCGCCAGGACCTCAAGGGGGATTCTGCTCTCTCTCCAGGCTCTTCTCTTGACCCCTGAGGCCTTCTTTAACAACAGTCCCTGAGCTCTCAGTTGACCGAAAAGATCCTGCTGGCTGTCTGCTTCCACGATCCCTTTGAGCAGCCTTCCCCTCTCGTCCCAGGCTTGGTATCTGTAAAGAGGCATCTCAGAGCACCCTATGGACCTCTGCAAGGGTGGTGCGTCCCTGCAACACCCTCTTGAGGGCATCTTGCAAAATGGTCCTGTATCCCCTCTCTTTCAATGACTGCGTCATGCTCTCCTCTGTGGCTCTGGAATGGATCATCTGTTGGAGGGTGCGATCCATTTCCACTATTTCCCCTACGGCAAAACGGCCTATGTATCCTTCTCCCCGGCAATGGGAACAGCCTTTTTCTTTGGGAAGTTGCAGCATGGATGTCTCTGGCGGAAGTAGTTCCGGAACCTCCTGGGACAAGAGAGCCAATTCCTGAGCAGAGGCATGTTGCTGGTAGGAACATTCAGGACAGACTCGACGAAGCAGACGCTGGGACACTATGCCTATGAGAGATGATGCCAGGATGTGGGGAGGGGCTCCCATGTGGAGCAATCTGGGGATGGCTCCCAGGGCCGAGTTGGTGTGCAGGGTCGACAGCACAAGGTGGCCGGTAAGAGCCGCCTGCATGGATATCTCGAGGGTCTCCTGGTCCCTGATTTCTCCAACCAAAATCACATCAGGGTCCTGCCTCAAAATGGAGCGCAGACCCTTGGCAAAGGTGAACTGCGCCCTTGGGTTGATCTGGCTCTGTCTTATGAAAGGCAGGTCGTACTCTATGGGGTCTTCTATGGTCATGACATTGATCTGAGGAGAGGTTATCTCCAGCAGGGATGCGTAAAGGGTGGTAGTCTTGCCTGAGCCTGTGGGACCTGTGACCAGTATAATGCCTTGGTGACGCCTGAGCATCCTGCGGAAGATTTCCCTGAAATCCTCCTCAAAACCCAGCTCGTCTATGCGTGTGACCAGCTTGCTTCTGTCCAGAAGTCTGGCTACCACATTCTCCCCTTGTGAAGTGGGATACACCGAGACACGCATGTCCAGTACCCGGCTGCCGAAGCGGAACTCGGCTCTTCCGTCCTGAGGCAGCCGACTCTCGGATATGTCTAGGTTAGCCATGACCTTGAACCGCGAGACCATAGGTCTTTCAAGTTCCTTGGGGAGGATTTCCCAAACCCTCAGGATGCCGTCAACCCTGAATCGCACCAGAACTGCATTGCGTTCCGGCTCTATATGAATGTCCGTGGCTGAATCTTTCACTGCCATGGTGATCATATGGTTCACCAGACGAATGAGAGGGGCCTCCTCGGGTCCCAGAGCCCCCTCTCCTCCCCGCGCCGCCTCCAGGGCCTGGCGCAGAATCTCGCTGACGGTTTCCATCTCCCCTGCATACCAGAACTCTATGGCTCGCAGGATGTCCGTCTCGCCGGCCCCTACGGTGCGCACCCTCTTGCCTGTGAGTCGTCGCAACTCGTCCACAGCCACCACATCAAAGGGATCGGCTATGGCTACTGTGATCTCCTGTTCTTCCAGAGAAAGGGGCAACACCTTATGTTCCGAAGCCCAGTTTTTGGGCACCATATGCAAGGCCTCTGGATCCACGGAGACCCCCTCCAGAGAAGCCATATAGGCTGCTCCCATGTCCCGGGAAAACAAAGAAGACACAGCGGCCTCTTCCACAAAACCCATGTCCAGAAGGATTTCTCCTAGCAAACGAGAAGTCCTTTTCTGTAGTTCCAAGGCTATGCGAAGCTGCTCTGGGGTGATAAGCCCCTGCTCCACAAGCCTCTCTCCCAGCCTCTTAGGAGGAGCTGCCGGTTCTGGCATGAGAGGAACCCCTTCCAGGTGGTGTCATTCCATGCATGGGTTTATACCAAGGCCTTGGAATCCTTGCAAGTCTTGCCTTCATGCTTGCTTTGCCCAGATCCATAAATCCGTTTACATGACACATACCAGAGGTTGCCTTGACCCCTTCCAGAGGGCCGTTATATGCTCAAAAGAACTTGTATGAGGGAGTTTTGGTGTTTGAAGAAAAAATGTGCAGATCTGGGAGGGAAAATTGGCTGATTTGGCGGCTGTAATCTTGGCGGCTGGCAAAGGCACCAGAATGAAATCCAGGCTTCCCAAGGTGTTGCACACCCTCGCCGGCCTCCCCTTGATATCATACCCCATCCAGCTTGCCCGCCAGGTGCAGGCAAAGCCCGTGGTAGTGGTCTTGGGCCACCAAGCCCAGATGGTGAAGGAGCACTTGGAAGGGGAGGATCTAAGATTTGTAATTCAGGAGCCCCAGTTGGGCACAGGACATGCACTGTTTTTCGCCAGGGAGGTGCTTGGAGGCTACAGGGGGGATCTGCTTATTCTCTGTGGGGATATGCCTCTTTTGAAAGGCCAGACTGTGGAGGGGCTGGTGAGTTCTCACAAGGAAAGAGGGGCAGCACTGACAGTGCTGGTGGGGGAGATGAGAGATCCCTCTGGTTATGGCCGGGTGGTCAGGGGGGCAGAAGGAGAGATTCTGAAAATAGTGGAAGAAAAGGACGCCACGACCCAAGAGCGGCTCATAAGGGAGGTCAATTCAGGAACCTATTGCGCTAGATCTGAAGATTTGTTCCAGGCCTTGGAGTCACTGCGGTGCGACAATGCGCAGGCCGAGTACTATCTAACAGATGTGGTCCAGCTCCTCTCCCC
>VSSL01000236.1_pt1 | contig 16086 bp, 14 predicted proteins | sample 4557531 | NCBI WGS metagenome assembly VSSL01 (sample SAMN10986726, study PRJNA523729) | hot springs metagenome | isolation source: hot springs | place: India:Timba, Gujarat | collected 2018-05-31 | reverse complement strand
CCCCCAATTCGCCCTATTCCGCCTCTAAAGCGGCTTCGGATCACCTGGTGCGCGCCTATCATGAAACCTACGGGTTGCCCACGCTGACCACCAACTGCTCCAACAATTACGGCCCCTATCAATATCCGGAAAAGCTGATCCCCTTGATGATTCTCAATGCTTTGGAGGGAAAGCCTTTGCCCATCTACGGCGACGGGCTCAATGTCCGGGACTGGCTCTACGTGGTGGACCATTGCGAAGCCATCCTGCGGGTGCTGGAGTCCGGCCGAGTGGGCGAGACCTACAACATCGGGGGACATAACGAAAAGACCAACGTGGAAGTGGTCCGCACCCTGTGCGAGGTGCTTGAGGAACTGGCTCCGTCGCGGGAGAACCCGGCGATGCAGGCCAAAGGGGCCTGCTATAAGGACCTCATCACCTTCGTGCCGGACCGGCCCGGCCACGATCGGCGCTACGCCATCGATGCATCCAAGATCGAGCGCGAGCTGGGCTGGCGTCCTCGAGAGACGTTCAGCTCCGGGTTGCGCAAGACGGTCGGGTGGTATTTGGACAACAGGGAATGGTGCCGTAAGGTGACGGAAGGGGTCTATGATCGAAGCCGTTTGGGGAAGGCTTGATTCCGGGGCGGGCTGCCTTCCTGTCGGGTTTTCATACGACAAGCCCCGTCTCTATGGACGAGGGCTTCGGCAAGCCCATAGGCCATGAACGATGGAGTGAAACGATGACCTGCATGAGGCCTGAAGAAATGAAAGCACTGGTTTTGAGCGGCGGTTCGGGAACCCGGCTTCGTCCCCTGACCTACACCGGGGCCAAGCAGTTGGTCCCGGTAGCCAACAAGCCCATCCTTTTCTATGTGTTGGAAAACATTGCCGCGGCGGGCATCCGGGACGTGGGCCTGGTCATTGCGCCGGAAACGGGTCAGGAGGTTATGGAAGCCGTGGGGAACGGCAGCCGCTGGGGGCTCAACGCGGAATACATCCTCCAGGAACGCCCCTTGGGGTTGGCCCACGCCGTGCTGACGGCCAAGGAATACCTTAAGGCCTCGCCGTTTCTCATGTACCTCGGAGACAACCTCATCGGCTGTCGTGTGCGCTGCGAGGTGGAAAGCTTTTTGCAAGAGCCCTCGCTCTCCGCGGCGATTTTCCTGAAGACCGTTCAGAATCCCAGAGCTTTCGGCGTCGCCGTGGTGAACGGCGACGGGCAAGTGGTGGACCTGGTGGAAAAGCCGGCCGACCCGCCGTCGAACCTGGCCCTGGTGGGGATTTACCTCTTTCGACAGGAGATTTTCGAAGCCATTGGCAATATCCGCCCGTCGGCCCGGGGGGAATTGGAGATCACCGACGCCATTTCCTGGCTCATCAAGACCGGCCGCCGTGTCCAGAGCCACATCATCCACACCTGGTGGCTGGACACCGGCAAGAAAGACGACCTCTTGCTGGCCAACGATACGGTCATGGACGACTGGCTGAAGACACACATTGCCGGTACGGTGGATGCGCACAGCCATGTGACGGGCCGGGTCCATATCGAGGACGGCGCCCAGTTGATCCGATCCGTCGTGCGGGGTCCCGTGATCATCGGGGCCGGGGCCAAACTCGTGGAAGCGACCATCGGCCCTTTTACGGCCATCGGTCCCGGAGTGCTCATCGAACGGTCTACGGTGGACCATTCCGTCATCATGGAAGGATGTCACATTCGCGATATTGCGAGGCTGGAAAACTCGGTCTTGGGACGCCGGGTCAAAGTCTGCCCCACATCCACACCCCACGGGGCCATCAGTCTCATGGTCGGTGACGATTGCGTCATTGAAGTGAAGCGATGAAATGTGCCGGGCGGATATTCGTTGACGAGGAGGCGGCGCCTTTGCTAGAAAAACCACAAAGTCGATCCAGCGGAAAAAAGCGGAGCCGCGCCGGGATGGGAAGCATCAACCTGTAAGGAGGCCGTCATGTGGGGGATGGATTTTCTGTGCGCGACCCTTAAGCGCAGTTTGGCGAGTATGCTCCCGTGGGACATCCCATGGTATGACCCCAGCCACACCGTGTTTTTCGCCGCCCTCTACGGCGCGTTGGGCGTCATCGGCCTGGGGGTGTTGATCGCCGTGCTCATGACGCTAAAGCAGCTCAAGAAAGGCAACGGCGCGGCACACTAGGGTTTCCGAATTTTTTTCGACGACGCCCACGGACTCGAAAAGGGCTCATCCTGCATTGCCTCAAAGGCGGTCTTGCAGACCGCCTTTTTCGTCCCCGACACTCGATAGGTTCCGTCCCTTTGAGCTGTTCTGAAAAATCGGATCTGAAAAGGAGGGCATTTCATGGACCCGAAAGCATTTCGCGAATATGACATTCGCGGCCTGGTGGATAAAGAAATTCAGGACGACGATGTGGTGCGGTTGGGCAAGGCCTTCGCGACTTACTTGGCTCCTTACGGACGACGCCGCGTGGTGGTGGGACGGGATTGCCGTTTGAGCTCTGAGCGGTATCGGGACCTCTTGCTCCAAGGGATGCTCTCTGCGGGGCTCGACGTGGTGGATGTCGGGGTCGTCCCGACCCCGCTCTTTTATTTTGCCATTCGCCATTTGGACCGGGAAGGCGGCGTGATGATCACGGCAAGCCATAATCCGCCGGAATATAACGGCTTCAAAGTGTGCAACGGGTACGACACCATCTCGGGCCCCGAGATTCAAAAGCTCAGGGAGGTCATGGATGCGGGCGATTTCGTGCGCGGGTCGGGAACGGTGAGCTCATACGATATCGTGACACCCTACTGGGAATTCGTGTGCGGAAATATCGTGCTGGATCAGCCTTTGCGGGTGGGTGTCGATGCCGGCAACGCCGTGGGGGGACCCGTGGCGGTGCCGCTGCTGGAACGGCTGGGGTGTCGTGTCTACCCTTTGTACTGCGATATGGACGGGACCTTTCCCAACCATGAACCGGATCCCACGGTCATGGAGAATCTGCAGGACCTGATCGATTTGGTGCGGCGTGAATCCTTGGATGTGGGGATTGCCTACGACGGCGACTGCGATCGCTTGGGAGTGGTGGATCACAATGGGAACGTCGTTTTCGGGGACAAGCTCATGATTATTTTCGCCCGGGAGATTCTCAGCCGAAAGCCCGGCGCCGTCTTCATCTCCGAAGTCAAGTGTTCCAAGACGCTTTACGACGATATCGAAAAGCGCGGGGGGACGGCCATCATGTGGCGCACGGGCCATTCCCTGATCAAGGCGAAGATGAAGGAAACCGGGGCGGACCTGGCCGGGGAAATGAGCGGGCACATGTTCTTTAAGGACCGCTATTTCGGTTTTGACGACGGGATTTACGCTTCGTGCCGTCTCCTGGAGATTTTGGCCAAGACCCGGAAAAGAATTCCGGAGCTCTTGGAAGGGGTTCCCGAGACGGTCACCACACCGGAAATTCGGGTGGCCTGCCCGGATGAAATCAAATTCGCCGTGGTGGAGCGGGCCGTTGCCCACTTCAAGAAGGAAGGCTACCAGGTCATCGACGTGGACGGGGCGCGCATCGTGTTTCCGGACGGCTGGGGACTGGTCCGGGCTTCCAACACTCAGCCGGTTCTCGTGCTCCGCTATGAAGCGGAGACGGAAGCGCGCCTCAAGGAAATCCAGGCCCTCATCGAAGGGACCATCGAAAAGATTCGATCGGGGGCCCTATAGGCCCCCTCAGCATCAGGCTTTCACAATTTTGTCGCGGCCTTCCGTGACGCCCTTCGTGGCGTTCCGGGTGTCGATGACAAGCGGGGCGTGGCGCACGATCCACGCATAGTCATAGGCAGTGTGGTCTGTCAGGATGACGACGGCGTCTACGGACGATAGAGTGTCTTCCGTCAGGGGGACAGATTCCAGCTGGAAACGGTGCTTGCGACCGGGTTTCAGTTTGGGGATGTGGGGATCGTTGTACAGGACGACGGCCCCCCGCTCTTGCAAGAGCTGCATGACTTCATAGGACGGGGATTCTCGGTCGTCGTCGATGTCCTTCTTGTAGGCCACGCCAAGGATGAGGATGCGCGAGCCCTTCAGGCATCGAAAGCGGTCGTTGAGCGCTTCCGTAATCCGCTCGAGCACGTAGTAGGGCATGGAAACGTTCACCTCGCCGGCCAGCTGAATGAACCGTGTGGCGAAATCGTATTCCCGAGCTTTCCACGACAGGTAAAAGGGATCAATGGGAATGCAGTGCCCGCCCAGGCCGGGCCCGGGGTAGAACGGGGTGAACCCGAAGGGCTTCGTCGCGGCCGCTTCGATGACTTCCCAAATGTCGATGCCCATGCGGAAGGCGAGGACTTTGAGTTCGTTGACAAGGGCGATATTGACGCTGCGATAGATGTTTTCCAGGAGTTTGGTCAGTTCCGCAACACGGGTGCTGGAAACGGGCACAACCCGGGTGACGGCGTGACGGTAGAGGGCCTCGGCGCGTTGGAGACAGGCCGGGGTCACGCCGCCCACCACTTTGGGAATGTTGCCCGTGTGATAGTTCGGGTTACCGGGATCCTCCCGCTCGGGAGAGAAGGCGAGAAAGAAGTCCTGCCCTACGCGAAGCCCCGTGCGTTCCAGTTTGGGCAGCATGAGCTCTTCGGTGGTACCAGGATAGGTGGTGCTTTCCAAGACGACGAGATGCCCTGGGCGAAGGTGCTGCGCGATGGTTTCCGTCGTGCTTTCGATATAGCGAAGATCGGGTTCCATCTTGTCCGTAAGAGGCGTCGGCACGCAAATGACGATGCAGTCGGCTTCCCGAAGCCGTTCGAAGCTGATGGTCACGTCCAATTGTCCCGCCTCAAGGAATTTCTGGATCGGCTCGATGGGGATATGGCGAATGTAACTCTTGCCGTGAAGCAGGGCGTTGATCTTGGCGCTGTCCACATCGAAGCCGATGAGGGGAAAGCCGGCTTCGCCGAAGCGGATGAGCAAGGGCAGTCCCACGTAGCCCAATCCGATGATCCCGACCGTGGCCTTCCGGTCTTCGATCTTTTGAAGCAGTGTTTCCATGGGTGCGCAGCCTCCGTTGTGTGTTGCCGTTCAGGGTGAGGAACAGTCGGTATTGAGGCGCATTGTGCCGAAGGGAAATGGAAAGAGCAATGGAGAAAAGCGAGGGCCGTTCCATTCGTTGTCTTGTGACGGGGGCTGCGGGGTTTGTGGGCAGCCACCTTTGTGAGAGACTGTTGACTTTGGGCCATGCCGTTGTGGGCGTCGACAATTTCTTTTCGGGGCGTCCCGAGAATCTGGAACCCTTTGGGACCCATCCGCGGTTTTTTTTCCACGAGCGATCCATCACGGAACCGCTCCTGCTGCGGGACCTTAGCGCAGCGCACGGCCCCTTTGACGCCGTGTTCCATTTGGCCGCCATTGTCAGTGTGCCCTATTCCCTGGACCATCCGGAAGAAACCCACCAAGTGAATTACGTGGCCACGGTTCATCTGGTCAACGAAGCCGAAAAGCTGGGGGCGCGTTCCTTTGTGTTCGCGGGCTCCGCGGCGGAATATGGGACTCAGGAACGCATGCCGCTGCGCGAGCCCGATGCGGGTTCGTGGACCCTGTGGTTGAGCCCTTACGGTGAAGCCAAGTATCGAGCCAGCGCGGCTGTGGCTTCCCGGCGGGGTGCCCTGCGGGGGGTGTCTCTTCGGTGCTTCAACATCTACGGGCCTCGTCAGGATCCTTCCAGCCCCTACAGCGGGGTTATTTCACGGTTCGTGGACATGGCCGTGGCGGGCCGGCCTTTGACGATCTTTGGGGACGGGTTGCAGACTCGAGATTTTGTGTTCGTGGACGACGTGGTGGAGGCGTATTGTCGAGCGGCGCTGTTGGAAAATGACGCAGAAAGTCCTCCATGCGGGATCTACAATGTGGGGTCGGGACGGCCGACGTCGATTCTGGACCTTGCCCGCTTGATTTGCCGCTTGACAGGGCGTCCGGAATCCATAACGTTCTGTCCAGAGCGTCCGGGGGACATCCGACACAGCACGGCGAGTGTGGAGGCCGCCCAGAGGGACCTTGGTTGGGCGCCTCGGGTCGGCCTGGAAGTGGGTCTGAAGAGGACCATTCAGTGGATGCAAGGTGAAAAGCCAATCCGGGGGGCAAAGCCTGTCCCGATGTCCATGGAATCAAGATAAATCGAAGGAGGGAGCTGTGAAAAAGGCGATCGTTCTCGGCGTGGCGTGCATCGCTTTGACGGTTCTTGTGGTCACCTGCAAACCGTCCGGCGACGGCGGCAAAATGCCGGCGAGTCGGGCCCTCGAACCTTATCGTGCCATGGACTTCGGGCATCTTTTGGGCATGGAAGGCTTCAGCGACGCTCTGCTCAAGATGCATTTGACCCTTTACCAGGGCTATGTCGCCAACACGAACGCCCTTTTGGAAAAAACCCGGGCTCTGCTCAAAGAAGGAAAGGCCGACGGGCCGGAATATGCGGAACTGAAGCGGCGGCTGGGCTTCGAATTCAACGGGATGAAGCTTCACGAGTACTATTTCGGCAACTTGGGCGGATCCGGGGTTCTGCCCAAGGACAACGCTTTCTATGCGGCCATCGAGGAAAATTTCGGCAGTTTTGAAAACTGGAAGGCGGATTTCATTGCGACCGGAAGAATGCGCGGCATCGGGTGGGTTGTTCTTTACCAGGATCCGTCCACAGGCCGTCTCGTGAACACCTGGATCAACGAACACGAAACCGGTCATTTCGTCGGCTGCGTGCCCCTTCTAGTCATGGACGTCTTCGAACATGCCTATGTGACGGACTATGGCCTGGACCGAAAGGCCTACATCGACGCGTTTTTCAAGAATCTCAACTGGAAAGTGGTCCTCCAACGTTTCGGTGTTGAGGTGAGGGAAGCCGACTTTCCGCAATCCAAGCCGCCGGTGCAAGCCAGCGCGCCCAAAGGAGAGGAAGCGGGCCCGACAAAAGTCGAAAAGACCTCCGCGGAACCGGAGCCGTCCAAGGAACGAAAGCCTTGAGGAAAGCGAATCAGGAGCCTCCCTCTGCTGCGCGGCGGTCTGAGGGAAGCTTTCCCAAAGCGCGGGGGGCGAAGGTTGACAGCAGCCTTAGGTCGGGGTAAGCCGCGCGCCCCCTGACACCGACGGCGATCCAGCGCCCCGGAGGATTGTCGCAGCGTCGACGACCCGCTCGGCCTCGAAGAGTCGGCTTGAGCGGGATTCTTTTTCCAATCTTATGGATCTCCTGTGGAGAAAACACCATGGAAAGCATTGTGGAATCCCTTAAAAGGCAGAGAGAGCAGGTTCTGCTCAGTACGGACGAAGAAGTGCTGCGCCGGCACATGAGCCTTTTGGAAATTGCGGTCATCAGCCTCCACAACCGATTGGTCAACCGCATGGCCTCGGAATCGGAACGCTTTCGATCGAGCGGTGCCATTCTCGCCATGGGCAATTTGGGGCGCGGAGTTTTGGGGCCTCAGGATCCCGTGACCCTCTTGTGGCTCCGCACGGAAACCTTCCCGTGGGACGAAACGGCCCAACAGGAAATCACCGCACCGCTTATGGAAGCCGGGTGGCGGGTGAGTCTTAGCTGTGCCACCATTCCCGAGGTGCTGGAGATGGCGGAGTCTCGGCTGGCGTTCTTTTTCGAACTGCTCGACGCCCGCTATCTTTCCGGCAACCGGCAGTTGATGAGTGAGCTGGATCACGCCTTGGATGATTTCATCTCCGGGCATCAGCAGGTTCTTTTCGACCATCTCTATGAAGGGATTCGAGGACGGCACGCGCGTTTTTCCATGGCCGAAGATTGGCTGGAGCCCGATGTGCTGGAAAGCCCCGGCGCCCTGAAGGATATTGACTCCATCCGCTATGCTGCGCGCGTTTTGTTGGACGTGCGGTGTTTCGACGACGCCATCTTTCAGGGGTACTTGACGCGAAAAGAAGTGGACCGGCTGCAAAATGCCGAAAAGAAGCTCCTTAAATGGCTGCACCTGCTTCGAACCGTCAAGGGGGATCGGCATAGTGTCCTGGATTTTCAGGTTCAGGAAATCCTCGCGGAGAAGTTAGGCTACAGCGGCAGGTCCGGCTTTCTTCCCGTGGAATCGTTCATGCAGGAAGTGCATGAGACGCTCCATGAGGTATTCTGTGTCAGTTCGGAATTCTGCGAACGCCTTCAGGAAACTGGGAAAATCGGCAGCATGCCCCCGCCGTCCGGAGACAGAGTGGTGCTCGAGGAAGGCGTCGCCCTGCTGGACGGGAGGCTCCATGTGGATCCGTCACGTTATGAAGCGACGGCCGCCAACGTGATCCGGCTCTATAGCCTGGCGGCCCGACATCGGGCCGGTTTTTCCAGCGCCACCCGCCGATGGCTGCATCATCACCGCAGTGTCGTGGAAACCGCCGCCGGAGATCCCGGCGTGCAAGAAGCCTTCCTCGACTTGCTGGCGTCCGACGACGGCAACTTGGCCGTCATCCGACGTTTTTACAACGACGGATTCCTTCGGGCTCTCGTTCCTGAAACGGCCTTGGTCCACGCCTTGGTGCAGCATGACGCCTTCCACGTCTATCCTGTCCATGAACACCATCTGCGGACGCTTCGGGAAATCAAGCGACTGCGGGCGGGTGAATATCGGGAGGAGGAGCCGGAGGTGACGGCCTTGGCGCAGGAGACGACCGAGCCCCGATGGCTTTCGTTGGCGGCTCTCTTTCATGATATCGGTAAACATGTGGGAAGCCGGCACGCCAAGCACGGCGCCGACATGTTTCCGCTCATCGCCCGGCGTCTCGGGCTGAGCCCCGAAGGGACCGATTTGGTGACGTTCCTCATCCGCAACCATCTGCTCCTCATGGACACCGCGTCCATGAGGGACCTCGGGGACATGGAACTCCTCGTGCAGTGCGCCCGGACCATCGGAGATCCGGAGAAACTCCATCTGCTCATGGTATTGAGCTTTGCCGACATGATGGCGACGGGACCGCGTGCGGCGCAGAAGTGGAGAGAGACTCCGGTCCACGAGCTGTATCAGCGTTTGGCCGATCTTTTGGAAAAGGGGGAGCCGGGGGAGGACATCCTGGCGGAACGCATCCAGCGCCTGAAAGAAGCCGTTTACGAAAAGGTGGCCGATCTCGTGGATCGGTCTCGTCTGGAAGAGCATTTCCGCGACTTGGCGCCGCGATATGTTTTGACCAGTTCTCCGGAGGCCGTCGCCCGCCACCTGAGACTGGAGATGGACCTCGGACCGGAGCCGGACGCCTTCGTCTGGGAAGTGCAGAAAGAAAACGGCGGTGTGGACATCACGGTGCTCAGCCGGGAGATCCCCGGATTTTTATCGAAAGCGGCCGGGATTCTCACCCTGCACGATTTGGACATCCGAGATGCCCGGATCTTTACCAAGAAAAACGGGGTGATGATCCTTGTCTTTCGATGCCGTTTCGTCTCCCAGACCCCGGCGGAGCCCGACTGGGGCTTGGTGCGGGCCGATCTCCGGCGATTGCTGGAAGGCCGGTTGGCGTTGGACTACCGGATTGCGTTCCACGCCGCGACCAAGGGAACGGCTCGTCCCCAGACCTTGATTCCCAGTCCCAGCCGTGTTCTGGTGGATAACGAGTCGGCGAGGGAATACACGATCGTGGAGGTCTACACGATGGACCGACCGGGGCTCCTGTATACCATCACCCGCACACTGCAAGATCTACAAGTGAGGATTTACGTGGCCAAGATCACAACCAAGATAGATCAGGTTGCCGATATCTTCTACATCAAGAATCACCGGGGGGAAAAAGTCACCGACCGGGACCAGGTGGAAGAACTCCGGCGGGCTCTTCTGTTTTATTTGGACGGGCCGTCGCGGGCGGCATCCTGAAAGGCGAGGAGAAGCCCCATGTCCCTCTACATCCGCCGCATGCGGGAAGGGCGCGATGCCCATTATGTTCTGAGGGAGTCCTATTGGAACGGATCGTGTTTCGCCGCGAGGGACATCCTGGATTTGGGCGCCGATCCAACGGCGCACATCGTTTACGCGGGCGGCAACGGATTTTACTTCAGCGACGCGGTGGAAGAGGCCTTCACACGTATGGGGCTTGAGCGGGAAACCGAAGACTTGGAACACGCCTTCCTCCATTACCTGGATCCGCACATCCGCCGCATCATCGAAAATTTCACCACCGGAAGATCCCCTGCGCATCCCTCGTGGGATCAAGAAGAACTGGCTTTTCGGCAGCGATTTCTCCATCCTTTCGACAAACGCCGCATGCATTTCCTTCGATGCGGTCGCATCGACATGGGCACCCTGGAGGGGCGCAGTTGGAAGTTCTTGAACGTTCTCTGTGACAAATGCCGAGATGAAATCGAGCACGTGATTGAAGGATTGGAAAAAGATCTCAGGCCGCAGGAGCGGCGCAATTACCTATTTACGGCCCTCGAACTCCAGAGGTATTTCCCGAGTCATCTGCTCAAGAACAATCCCGCCGCCCTGGATCCCCACAAGGTGGATCAGTATTTTTTGGAAGAAATCTGCAGGCTGAACGAAGATCGAACGTTTTTTGTAGGCGTGGAAGACCACAGCCCCAAGAAACTCCATCCTTTTCTCGTGAAATATGTCATCATGTATTTCGATCACAGTTTTGCGCCTCAGTCCATGTGGGAACGGATTTTCGAAGACTTCGTGCGGCACCGGCAGTTCCGTTTCCAGCCGGCGCCGCGCCCGAAGCTATCGGAAGAGGAGGCGTGCGCGTGTTTGGGGTTGCATCCGAAAGAATACCGGGCCATGAGCGCGCAGGCTCTGGCCCGGCATTATCGAAGGCGGGCGAAAAAGCATCATCCTGATACGGGCGGGGATCACGAGACCTTCATCAGGCTTTCCCAAGCCTACGAATGCCTCGCACGGCGAAAAGGGCGGAACTCCTAAGCCGCGTCATTTCAGTTCGCACTGCAGCAAGTCTTGCACCACCGAGTAGGGATCCGTCTCCCGGGCGGTCACCTTGTGAATCAAATCATCGAGACTGACCCCTCGGCTTTCCATACGTCGGAGCAATTCCGCCAGGGCTTCTTCCCGGAGCGTCTCCAACAGTTGGGTTTTGGCCCGCTTGTGCGTCACCGCCTCCCATTGGCTGCGGTCGTTGTCCAAGAGGTACTGCCGGTGCCGTTCCACGGCTTCCATGAGTTCCGCGATGCCCCGCCCTTTCAGGGCTTCCGTTTCGATGATGGGCGGTTCCCAGTGCTGATCCCCGTGGCGGCGCATGCCCAGTTCGATAAGGTTGCGCAGCTCCCGGACGGTCTTACGGGATCCTTCTCGATCGGCTTTATTGACGACGAAGATATTGCCGATCTCCATGATCCCCGCCTTGATGGCCTGGACTTCGTCCCCCATGCCCGGAATGGTCACCAGCACGGTGGTGTGGGCGCAATTGGCGATATCCACCTCATCCTGGCCTACACCCACCGTTTCCACCATGATGATGTCCTTGCCCATGGCGTCCAAGACGGTGATCATGTCGTTGGTGGATTTGGTGAGCCCCCCGAAGTGGCCGCGGGTGGCCAAACTCCGGATGAAGACGCCCCCATCCAGAAAATGGCGCTGCATCCGGATGCGATCCCCGAGGATGGCGCCCCCCGTGAAGGGACTCGTGGGGTCGATGGCCAGGATGCCCACGGTCAGGCCTTTCTTGCGGTATTCCATGGCCATTTGGTCCACCAAGGTACTCTTGCCGACTCCCGGAGATCCCGTAAACCCCAAGATGTACGCCCTCCCTGTGTGAGGGTAGAGTTCTTTCAGGATTTCACGGGCGGAGGGCATTTGGTCGTCGATGTCCCGCAGGAGGCGGGCTACCGCCCGCACATCTCCGGCGAGAATTTGATCCACGATGCTCATTGTCCGTGCCTCTTTTAAGCGACCATGGCTTTGCGAGGTTTCACATTGGTGCGGACCCACTGGACGATGTCGTCCAACTTGGCGCCGGGTTCGAAGATTTCCTTGATGCCGATAGCCTTGAGCTTGGGGATGTCTTCCAAGGGGAAGATCCCACCGCCGATGACCGTGATGTCTTCGGCGTTGTTTTCCTTTAAGAGTTCCATGATTCTTGGAAAAGAGTAGCGGTGGGCTCCGGAAAGGATGCTCAGGCCGATCAGGTCCACATCTTCCTGAATGGCCGTGCTCACAATCTGTTCAGGCGTCTGATGGCATCCCGTGTAAACCACCTCGAATCCGGCGTCGCGAAACGCTCGGGCGATGACCCGCGCGCCGCGATCGTGTCCGTCCAATCCGGGTTTGGCGATCAATATGCGAAGTTTCCTTTCTTCAGCCATGGAAACCATCCCTCCTATGTCGTCCGTGATCTCAGCAGGTTCTGCAATAAAGCCGTTCCCTCAGGGCGCGTGCCCGAGGCCGCAGGACGGCCGCAACCCCTCGGCGTCCTTCAGACTGAAACTAGAACGTCCCCGGGTCGGAATAAGTGCCGAACACCTCCCGGTACAGATCGCAGCATTCTTGCTCCGTGGCGCCGGCCCGCACTGCATCAATGAGTGCCGGCATCACATTGTTTTCCCAACACGGCGGCCCTTCGCACCGGCGGCGCAGCTCGTCCATGGCCTTTTGCAGCTTTCCCTTGTCCCGCTTTTCCTTGAATTTTCGGGTGCGTTCGATCTGGAAGTTTTCCAGTTCGTCGTCGATCCTAAGCACGAATTCCAGGTCGGGCCGTGCGCTGGGGAACTTGTTCACGCCGATGATGATCTTTTCGCCCTTTTCCACCTGCTGCTGGAAGTGATAGGCGGCATCGGCGATTTCCATCTGCGGGAAGTCTTTTTCAATGGCGGCCACCATTCCGCCGAGCTCGTCGAGCTTGCGGATGTAGACCATGGCCTCTTCTTCCATCTTGTCCGTCAGGGCTTCCACGAAGTAAGACCCAGCCAGCGGGTCGATGACGTTGGCCACGCCCGTTTCGTCGGCGAGAATCTGTTGTGTTCTCAGCGCGATCCGGACGGCTTCCTCGCTGGGGATCATATAGACTTCGTCCAAAGAATTCGTGTGCAGGGATTGGGTACCGCCCAAAATGGCCGCCAGGGCTTCCGTGGTCGTGCGGATGATGTTGTTGTAGGGTTCCTGGGCCGTGAGGGAACAACCCGCCGTTTGCGTGTGGAACCGGCACATCATGGAACGCGGCTTTTGGGCTTTGAACCGGTCTTTCATCAGGCGGGCCCAGAGGCGGCGGGCGGCCCGCATCTTGGCGATTTCCTCGAAGAAATCGATGTGGGAATTCCAGAAGAAAGACAGGCGGCCGGCGAAATCATCCACTTTGAGGCCCCGCTTGATGCATTCTTCCACGTACGTAATCCCATCATAGATCGTGAAGGCCAATTCCTGCACGGCCGTGGCACCGGCTTCCCGAATGTGGTAGCCGCTGATGCTGATGGTGTTCCAGCGGGGCACTTCGTAAGTGCCGAATTCCACCGTGTCCACCACAAGCCGCAGGCTGGGTTCGGGAGGGAGCATCAAGGTCTTCTGAGCGATGAATTCCTTGAGGCAGTCGTTCTGGATGGTGCCGCCCAGTTTCCTGCGGTCGAAGCCTTCGTTTTCGGCGTTGGCGATGTACATGGCCCAGATGACGGAAGCGGGCGGATTGATGGTCATGGAGGTGGTCACTTCTTCCAAATTGATGCCCGCAAAAAGCCTTTGCATGTCGTCGATGGTGTCGATGGCCACCCCGCACTTGCCGCACTCTCCGCGGGCGAGAGGAGACTCCGTGTCGTAGCCCATGAGCGTGGGAAAATCGAAAGCGGTGCTTAGCCCCGTTTCCCCGTGTTCAATGAGGTAGTGGAAGCGTTTGTTCGTGTCTTCCGCCGTGCCGAGCCCGGCAAACATGCGCATGGTCCAAAGGCGCGCGCGATACATCGTGGGCTGCACTCCGCGGGTGAAAGGAAACTGGCCCGGAAAGCCGATGTCCTGGAAATAATCCTTTTCCTTGATGTCGAGAGGCGTATAGAGGGCCTTCACTTCCATGTCGGAGACGGTGGAAAAACGCTCCAGCCGTTCCGGCATCTTTTGCAGGGCCTTTTGATACTCCTGCAGCCAATCCTGATACTCCTTTTCCATGCGATCCAGTTGTGCTTCCGAAAACATCTTTTGGCCCATAGTGCTGTCCCTCCTCCAACGATGAAAACCCTGTGCCTGCGGTGCGGATGCGGGGCGTTCGGACAAGCTTTCGATCACGAGATCAGCAGCGTCCTCTTATCACACGAAAAAACAACACAGCGCGTCACGGCCCTGTCGTCGTTTCGTGCCGATGCACAAGAACAGCTTCCGGCGATGCCGTCAAGAATTCTTTCAAAAAGCGGTGTCATATCGGAGACGTCCGAGGTTTAGGCCGCATGGGGTCGAAGGTTCCGACGCCGGGATCGCCCCTTGGCCTCTTCAGCCGTGTTGTTCCCGTGAAAGGCGTGTGGCGTGGGACGCACCCGCTCGGTGCCGCTGCGGTCAACGGGCAAGCCCGCACCTGGCAGTTTCAAGGGCCGGCGCCCCATCCGAGCGGACCTTAAAAGACGGGGTTATGCATTGTCAAACAAATTTTTTTTCTCTTGACCGCCGGAAAAATCCTGATGTAGGAAGGAGCCGTACGGGTACCAATGGCTGTCTAGAGCGCGTTGTTCCACACTCTCACGAGGGTTTCCGCTGTAGCGCTTTCGCCGCCTCCGAGCCACCACCTGCCTGAACGTTGGTACCGCCAGCACAGGATGTCCTTTCTGTACAAGCCGTACCCTCGGCGCCCCCCGGTGATCCGTGGGGCCGTCGCTTCGGCGTTTCGGTTTCTTGGTGGGCATGGATGCTGGAAACAAGAGGCCTTCTCACATCAATGCGGTCCAATCCTTTCGGAAGGTACGGTTTTTCCATGGTCACTTGACGTCCACTGAGGCGTGAGAACGGCCTCGAGAGGGGGCTGACGTTGCCCGGTGCGTTTCGGCCGCAAGGGGGCGCCGGTGCGCGATGAGAAGGGGCTTTTCTTGTGCTTTTTTTCCAAAGCGTTGAGGGGGGAATTCGTGTGGAGGAAAGGAGGTGGTGCACGGACGGGATGTGGTCAGGGGCTATGGTATGTACTGGGTTTTTGAGGTCGATGGAGAGGAGGTCACCATGTTCAAGGGAATGCCGAAAGTCTTTTGGGTCGGTATGGCCATTCTTTATGGGTATTTTTTCCTGTTTTTCATTTTAGAGATTACGGTACCGAAGTTTCCTCTGGCGAAATTTCTTGGGATCCCCGCATGCTATATCTATAACTGGCTGGTGGGGTTGTGGATCATCAACATGATCGTCGCCGCATTGTTCTATATCGCCGAGGAAGCCCGGGAAGCTCGGCTGGGCAAGAAATAAGGAGGTCAGAATGGGTGCCAATCCAGTCGTCATCATAGGGGCCTTGATCTATTTCGCCATTATGATCGCCATCGGGTACTTTACCCGAAAGGCCGCCCTCAATGCTTCGGACTACTACGTTGCCGGCCGGAAGGTGGGTTCGTTCATCAACGGGGCGGCTTTGGCGTCCACGTATTTGAGCCCGGCCAGCTTCCTCGGCCTTCCCGCCTTCATCTTCCTTTTGGGTTACCCCTTCTGGTGGGCCTTGGTGGGCATCATCGGCGGCATGCCCATCGCCACGTTGCTCACGGCCGCTCCCCTGCGAAAATACGCCCCTACCTCCTTTACCGATTATTATGCCGATCGCTACGATACCAAGTGGATGCGCCTGATTGCCGGCGTGCCGACCATCATTGCCGGTTTTGCTTACGTGACCTTGTCCATCGTCGGTACCGCCCTGTTCATGCTCGCCATCCTGAAGCTCAACTACAGCATCTCGGTCGTCATCGGGGCTTTGGTCGTCTTTATTTATGTGTTCTACGGCGGGATGGTGGCCACCACCTGGTCGGCGGCCTTTCAGGGAGTCACCATGGCGGCTTCGGCCGTGATCGGCGCGATTTACACCATCGCCCATTTCGGCGGCCTCAATCCCATGACGGACGCCATCCTCAACCTCACCCCCAACTTTTTTAACTGCCCCTACGTGAGCGAAAAACCCTCCAGCGCGCTCATGGGCATGTGGACCGGGATTGTGGGCTTCTACTTTACATGGCATTTTGGCTTTGCGGCCATGCCCTACACGGTGGTGCGCTTTTT
>VSSL01000235.1_pt1 | contig 16100 bp, 13 predicted proteins | sample 4557531 | NCBI WGS metagenome assembly VSSL01 (sample SAMN10986726, study PRJNA523729) | hot springs metagenome | isolation source: hot springs | place: India:Timba, Gujarat | collected 2018-05-31 | reverse complement strand
GGGGGCACCACTTTTAGAGCAACACTATCCCAAATACCGTATTCTGCGAAAAGACCACCAATCGGTGAAAGGATTCGATCCTCTGGCGCAACACGTAAACCTTCCAGGTCATCCGCAAATGGACGAAGATCAATACCCGAAGACGAGAACACCCCTGTCCAATCGTGTACACCAACCTGTAGTAAGTTGGTCTCTCCCCATTTTATAGCATTGGTAATCTCTATTTCAAAGGCATCGTAACCGTTAAAGTAACTGCCAACGTGTTGCCCATTAACCAATACGCGACAGTTATACTTCACGCCATCGAAATGCAATATTACCTTCATGCCCTGCCAATCTTTGGGAACGTCGAAAGACCGTTGGAACCAAGCACGTTCGTAATTGTAGCCAGAGATTAGTCCTGGTACACGTTCAACCCGCCAGCCTCTCGTAGGTATAGGTTTATCTAGCGAATCGACCTTTACCATCTCCCAATTTCCATCTAGTGGAATGACACGACGAATGCCCCAAGGGGTTACGACAGGTAAGGGAGTGGATGTATAGGTTGGAGTTATTGTTGGTGATAGCGTATTAGTGGTAGTAGGTGTCGCTACTGAAACGAATATATTGGTAGGAATTAAAGTTGTGGCGGTCATGGATGTAACCTTTTGCGCGGGGCGGGGTACACAAGCAGGAAGAATAAGCGTGATCACCGCAAGTAAAAAGAATACAAATTTTCGTTTCATTTTTCCATTCTCCTTGGGTAGTTATTCCACCCAGAAACTAACCAACATAGGCTCTCTTTAAAGGAGACGTAATAAGACACGACAGCGAACAGGTTTGGGAAATCTACCCAACTCTCTTCTATCGCTGGGCGTATTCCCGCGTGAGGCGCAGGTAAAGCTCGCTCGGCTCGCTGTAGGTGTGCTCGCACAACTCGTTGCAGGTGGAGAAGATGAAGATCTAATCCGGATCCCTCTGGAGGGCGGCCTAGAACGCGCTTTGGCAGAATTGCCCGCTAAGTTGCTCCTGAAAGAGGCCGGCCCGCCCGGGGATGAGGCAATAGCCATAGCCAGGCTGCACGGTGGCGATCCAAATTTTGGGGTTAGTGTGGGGGCAAACCATCGTGGCGACAAGCGCGCCAAACGCTCCACCCCTTCGCACCCTGGCCCACAAGCGTAGAAAATTGGCGTTGTAGAAAGCAGGGAGGCCAGAATGCCTTTCCTCACAGCTTCCACCTGCTGGAAGTTTCGTAACCCAATTGAGCCAACCCAGGCTCTCCCTTTGATCCCATCCTACACCTTAACCGGGGGCGAGTCAAGAGGGGTTAGTAGAACAGTAGTCACCCGAGGGTTGACGTGGGCCATGCCTATACGGGGGGTAAGTCCTGACTTCAGGTCTTGATGGTGGGCTTCCCCACCGACTATCAAGTCCCAGCAAAAGTCCTTCTTCTTCCCTGCAGGACTTTAACACAGCGGAAACGAGCGCGACCCCAATTGTGTGTGAAAGGCACACCCGCATACCCGTGTTGGACCCATTCTCCTGGCATAGCGCAGGGATGATATATTCGCTCCAAGTGCCGCCCCAAAGAAATGCCTGTTTCCAGCCCTTATGTAAAGGGAGTCCTCGCCACCCCCAAGAAACAAGAAAGAGGCAAGAGCGGGGCTTTTTGGGTGAGTTCAGGCGGAGAGGGAGGGATTTGAACCCTCGTTCCCTTGCGGGAAACACGCTCTCCAGGCGTGCGCGCTAGGCCAGACTACGCGACCTCTCCAAATACAAGCCCCACTCCTGCCCCCTTGCGACCTGGATTATACTATAAACTTCGCCGAGCCTTGGCACCTCACTCCGGGAAGAGTTTCTCCATCAGCTCGGGGGCGAAGCGCGCCACCGTTTCAGAAGAGAGGCCGTTCTCTTTGCAAATGGCCGCGTAAAGGTCAACGCTTGGCCGTTTGCGCCGCTCCTGGGTCTCTACGTCCAGTTCCCATAAACCGAAGCGCTGCGTCCAACCGCGCTCCCATTCGAAGTTATCCACCAAGGTCCAGTGGAAGTACCCTTTGATGGGATAGTTGAAGTTCACCGCTCGCCATACCTGGTGCAGGTGCTCGATGAGGTAGCGCGGTCGCAGGGTATCTTTCGAATCTTCTACGCCGTTTTCGGTGATGATGATGGGCAGGTCGAAGCGCTTCGCCCACTGCAGCGCATGGAACATCCCCTGAGGCACGTTGGCGATGAAGCCGGTCTCGCTTAGGGCAGCGCCTGGCGGGGGGTAACGGCGGGCGAAGAGGTCTGCAGGACGGCGTATATCGAAGGAAACCAGGTCCTCGCTGTAGTAGTTGACCCCGATGTAATCTTGGGTGTGTGCCCCGTTAGGGAGGCGGATGCGTCTCCCCGGCAAACGCAGCACGCCATCCTGGGCGGCGCGAGCGAAGAAATCGTTGAACAGGGATGAGGTGATGCCGGCTGCGAAGCGGTCAAGTGGCGACCAACTGCGAGTAGGAACCATGGGGCGCAGATTGTGGGCTATGCCCACCCGCGCCGTCTTCTGCACTTCATGAATGGCGTGGTAGGCGGCGGCATGGGCTTTGGCCAGGTTGACCATCACCCGTAAGGTGGTGCCCATGTCCTTCTTGCCGGGCGGGAAAAGCCCCCAAAGATAGGCGCTCACCGCCAACACATTCGGCTCGTTGATCGTCACCCACAGGGTGACATATTCTTTAAGCGCCTCTACCGTCTTGCGCACGTAGCGCACGAACGGCTCAACGATCGCCTCATTCTCCCAACCGCCCATCTCGCTCACCCAAAGGGGGTCGGAGAAATGGTGTAGGGTGACCAGTGGGGTCATCCCTCGCTCGTGCAGCCCGCGTGCCATTTCGCGGTAGCGATCGAGGGCGAATTCGTCCCATTTGTCGGGAAGGGGTTGCACGCGACTCCACTCCACCGAGAAGCGGTGGGCGTTCTGCCCACCTTCGGCAGCGCGGTCGAAGTCCTCCCGCCAACGGCCGCCCCACCAATCGCAGGCGGCTCCGGACTTGTGGCCGTGTAGGATACGCCCCTCTTCCTGTTCCCACGCCCACCAGTTATTGTTGCGGTTGAAGCCCTCTACCTGGTGAGAGGAAGTGGCTGTGCCCCATAGAAAACCGTGGGGGAAATGGAAGGTTGCTTGTGGCATGTGTTTGTCCCTCGTCTTTTGGATGGTAGGTGACAGGTGGTGCGGAGGTAATTATAATATGGAGACTTGGAGTAACCCCCATGTGGGGGCGAAGCGGAGGCTTTATCTTCCTGGGGAGGCAGGCGAGCGATGAGTGAGCGAGAGGTCTATATCATCTCTGCGGTGCGCACGGCGGTAGGGGTGGGCAAGCCCCAAGGCGCCTTGCAGCCTTTTGCGCCGGTGGAGATTGCTTCGGCGGTGTTGCGCGAGGCCTTGCAGCGCGCCGGCGTTGAACCGTATTGGGTAGACGATGTCATCCTGGGATGTGTTACCCCGCTGGGCGATCAAGGGGCGAACATCGCCCGCTTGGCGGTTTTGTGCGCCGGCTTTCCGGTGGAGGTGCCGGCGGTCACCTTGAACCGTATGTGTGGTTCGAGCCAACAGGCGGTGCATTTTGCAGCGCAAGCCATCTTGGCCGGGGATATGGACCTGGTTTTGGCTGGCGGCGTGGAGATGATGTCGCACCAGCCGCTTGGCGCCGACTATCCCGCGGAATGGCCGGCGTGCCTGCCCTACCCTATGGTGCACCAGGGCATCAGCGCCGAGATGATGGCCGAAAAATGGGGGCTAAGCCGGGAGGCCCTGGACGATTACGCCTATCAGAGCCACTGGCGCGCCATGCAGGCCATTCAGAATGGTTACTTCAGGGAGCAAATTTTGCCTCTGCAGCGTCCGGATGGCCGTTGGGTGGATACCGATGAGGGAGTGCGCATCCCCCCCGACCGCGCCAAAATGGCCTCCCTGCGTCCAGTGTTCAAAGAGGATGGGGTGATTACCGCCGGCAATGCTAGTCAGATTAGCGATGGGGCTGCTGCGCTTCTGCTGGCCTCGCCGCGCGCGGTGGGGCGCTATAATTTGAACCCTCGCGCCCGCGTGGTGACCCGCACGGTGGTCGGCTCCCATCCTACGCTGATGCTCGATGGGCCGATCCCAGCCACGCGCCGTGCTCTGCAGCGCGCCGGCCTATCCCTGGAGGATATGGATGTGATCGAAATCAACGAGGCTTTCGCTTCCGTAGTTCTCGCCTGGGCGAAAGAGTTGCAGGTGGAGGATCTGTCCAAGGTCAACCCGAATGGCGGGGCGATTGCGTTGGGACACCCTCTGGGGGCTACCGGCGCGGTGCTGATGACAAAGCTGCTCTACGAACTGGAGCGGCGCCGCGGGCGTTATGGTTTGCAGACCATGTGCATTGGCCATGGCATGGCCACGGCCACCATATTGGAGCGTTTGTAATGGCAACGGTCTATTTAGGGCTGGGCAGCAACCTGGGCGATCGTTGGGCGAATTTGCAGAGGGCGCGCCAAGCGTTGGCGGTCGCTTTGCACCCCAGGGCGGTTTCGCCGATTTACGAGACCCCGCCTTGGGGGTTCACCGAACAGCCCTCTTTTCTTAACCAAGTAATCTGTGCTGAAACCGACCTGTCTCCTGGAGAACTGCTGCGCACCCTCAAGCAGATCGAGGCGCGGCTCGGAAGGCAGGATGGACCGCGCTATGGCCCGCGCCTGATTGACGTGGATATTCTTTTCTACGACGACCTCGTTCTGGAAAGTCCCCAGCTAACCATCCCTCATCCACGATTGGATGAGCGCGCCTTTATTCTTACCCCTTTGGCCGATCTGGCCCCCGATCTGCGCCATCCCCAACTGGGGTTGAGCGTAAAAGAGATGTTAGGTAGGCTGGATCGTAGCGGGATTGTCCTAGTAGGAATACCGTGATGTGAGGAGAGCCTATGTTGAAGGTGCCAAGCATGACCATCGGCACGCGCACTTTTCTATGGGGTAGCCGCACCTATGTGATGGGCGTGCTCAATATTACCCCCGATAGTTTCTCCGGCGATGGCCTTTTGCAAGGGAGCGAGTTGGACCAGGCCATCGCAGCCGCGGTAGAGCAAGGGCGGCGTTTCGTGAACCAAGGGGCGGATATCCTCGATGTGGGTGGCGAATCCACCCGCCCCGGCTCGCACCCCGTGAGCGCAGAGGAGGAAATGGAACGCGTCCTACCGGTGATTCGCCGCCTAGCCGAAGAGGGGGTGGGCGCTTTGATCTCGGTAGATACATACAAGGCCGAGGTGGCCGAGGCGGCCTTGCAGGCCGGGGCCCATATGGTGAACGATGTGTGGGGCTTGCGCGCTGACCCGCGCCTGGCAGAGGTGGTTGCCCGCTATGGAGTCCCCATCGTGCTCATGCACAACCGCAGCTCTTGGGCGCACGCCGAGATTCGCGAACGCCTGGGTGGCCGTTATGTGGGGGTGCCCTATGAGAACCTCATTGAAGACATCTGTCGTGAACTGTTGGAGAGCGTTGCTCTGGCGCACCAGGCTGGCATCGGCGACGGGCAGATCATCCTCGACCCCGGCATTGGCTTTGGAAAAACCGTGGAACAAAACCTGGAACTCATTGACCGCCTGGAGGAGGTCCGTCGCTTGGGCTACCCCATTTTGCTGGGCCCTTCGCGTAAATCGTTCATCGGCTATACCCTCGACTTGCCCCCCGATCAGCGTTTGGAGGGCACAGCCGCCGCGGTGGCGGTAGGCATTGTGCGCGGAGCTGACATTGTGCGCGTTCACGATGTTGGCCCTATGGTGCGCGTGGCGCGCATGACCGATGCCCTGGTGCGCCGCATAGCCCTGCCTGTTTGATTGGCAACTGTCGTACATCGAACCCCTTGAGTCAAGGAGTGTGCATGAAAGGTGACCCTTTTCACTCGCGTAGCGTCTTGAAAACCCCGCATGGCGCCTATACTATCTTCCGTCTGCAGGCGTTGGAAGAGGCCGGCCTCACCCGCTTGGAACGCCTGCCGTTTTCCATCCGCATCCTGCTCGAATCGCTGCTCCGTCAGTGCCATCAAGGCGGGATCACCGAACAAGATGTGCTCAACCTGGCGGCTTGGCAACCCCAAGCCACGGAGCGCCCCTCCTTGCCTTTCATCCCCGCCCGGGTGGTGATGCAAGATTTCACCGGTGTGCCGGCTTTGGTGGATTTGGCTGCTATGCGTTCGGCAGTGGCGCGCTTGGGCGGCGACCCCCGCCGAATTAACCCCTTGGTGCCGGTAGACCTGGTGATTGATCACTCGGTGCAGGTGGATTTCTTCGCCCTTCCGGATGCCCTGGTGCGCAATGTGGATTTGGAATTCCAACGCAACCAGGAACGTTACGCTTTCCTGCGTTGGGGGCAAAAGGCGTTCGCTAACTTTCGGGTGGTGCCGCCGGCGACCGGCATTGTGCACCAGGTGAACCTGGAGTATCTCGCCCAGGTGGTGATGGCGAAAGAAGAAGGGGGGGAGTGGCTTGCCTTCCCCGATACGCTGGTGGGCACCGATTCGCACACGACCATGATCAACGGCCTGGGGGTGCTGGGTTGGGGTGTGGGTGGCATCGAGGCCGAGGCAGCCATGCTCGGCCAGCCGATGGATTTGGTCGCCCCCGATGTGGTGGGCTTTAAACTCTACGGAGAGTTGCAGGAAGGAGTAACCGCCACCGACCTGACCCTCACCATCACTCAAATGCTACGCCAGCGCGGCGTGGTAGAGAAATTCGTCGAATTCTTCGGCCCTGGGCTGGCGGCTCTTCCCCTGCCGGATCGGGCGACCATCGCGAATATGGCTCCCGAATACGGCGCTACGATGGGTTTCTTTCCGGTGGATGAGGAGACGCTGCGCTACTTGCGCTTGACCGGCCGCCCACCGGAGTTGATCGAGCGTGTGGAGTATTACTGCAAAGAACAAGGCCTCTTCCGGGAAGAACACACCCCCGAGCCGCAGTTTAGCGATGTGCTGGAGCTTGATCTGGGCCGTGTGGAACCCAGCCTAGCCGGCCCCAAACGCCCCCAAGATCGCCTGGCATTGCGCCAGGTGAAGTCCGCCTTCCGCGCTGCCCTGACAGCACCCATAAAAGAGCGCGGCTATGAATTGACACCGCAGCAGTTGACCGCACGCGTCGTTCTTGAAGAGGGGGATAGCCGCCTGGAATTGACCCATGGGGCGGTGGTCATCGCTGCCATCACTTCGTGCACAAACACTTCCAACCCTTCGGTGATGGTGGCAGCCGGCTTGTTGGCGCGCAAGGCGGTGGAGCGTGGCCTGCGGGTGAAGCCCTATGTGAAGACCAGTCTAGCGCCGGGTTCACGCGTGGTGACAGAGTACCTGCGCCAAGCCGGCCTGCTGGAGCCGTTGGCGGCCCTGGGTTTCAACTTGGTGGGCTACGGCTGCACGACCTGCATCGGCAACTCTGGGCCGCTGCCGGCAGAGGTCGCACGCGCCATTACCGAGGCCGACCTGGTGGCAGTAGCCGTGCTTTCGGGCAACCGCAACTTTGAGGGGCGGGTGCACCCCTTGGTGCGGGCAAATTACCTGGCTTCCCCGCCGCTGGTGGTGGCCTACGCCTTGGCCGGCACAATAGACGTGGACTTGCTCCACGAGCCGCTCGGTTTCGACCCCCAAGGAGAGGCGGTGTACTTGAGTCAAATTTGGCCTAGCAGCGTGGAAGTTCAAGAGGTCATCGCTTCAGTCATCCGCCCGGAGATGTTCCGGGAGAAGTACGCCGATGTGTTCCAGGGCACCGAGGCTTGGAATGCCATCCCGGTGAGCGAGGGTGAGCTCTATTTATGGGAGGAGAGCTCTACGTATATCCAGGAGCCGCCCTTCTTCCTGGACCTGCAGCGCGAACCGCCCCCCCATCATGGAGATACGCGGAGCGCGCGCTTTAGCCGTGTTCGGCGATTCGATCACCACCGACCACATCTCTCCCGCCGGCGCCATTTCTGCGGATAGCCCTGCCGGGCGTTACCTGATCGAACGGGGTGTAGCGCCGCGCGACTTCAACTCCTATGGGTCGCGGCGAGGCAACGACCGGGTGATGACCCGCGGCACCTTTGCCAATGTGCGCCTTAAGAACCGTTTGGTGCCTGGTGTAGAGGGCGGCTTCACCCGCCACTGGCCAAGCGGTGAGCAGATGACCATTTATGAGGCAGCCATGCGCTACCGCCAAGAGGGGGTGCCCCTTATTGTACTAGCCGGCAAAGAGTATGGCTCCGGCTCCAGTCGCGATTGGGCAGCCAAGGGCACGCTCCTGCTTGGCGTGCGAGCCGTGTTGGCCGAGTCGTTTGAGCGCATTCACCGCTCGAACCTGGTGGGCATGGGTGTATTGCCGTTGGTCTTCAAGGACGGTCAGAGCGTGGATTCCTTAGGCCTGAAGGGCGATGAGGTCTTTGATATCCTCGGCCTGAACGATAACCTAAAGCCGAAGCCCGAAGTGACCGTGGTCGCCCACCGCCCCCAAGGCGAACAGCTTACCTTTCAGGCCATCGCTCGTTTGGATACGCCCACTGAAGTGACTTACTACCGCAATGGGGGGGGTGTTGCACACCGTCTTACGCCAAATGCTTAACGCGGCCCGATCCTGAGTGAGCGGGCAAATGGCTAACCAATGCCCCCGCCAAGGCGATCCCTTCGACCCTGGCGGGGGTTTTCGCTATTGCTGAGTTTTGGATGGTGCTAAGGGGAGAATTAGGCAGCGGGCTCTTCTTGCTCGGAAGGCGCCCCCTCGGAGGGAGGCTCGCTGCGTTGGAGTGCAGCCGCCTCGGTAAGCAGCTCCCACCCTTGAGTGAAGAGACCGATCTGCGCCACGGCCAGCCAGATAAGGAAAGCGGTCAATGCCCAGCTCACGGTCCGCACTGCATTGGGTATAGACGCTTGGAGCGCAGCGAGACGGCGTTCCACCCGCTCCAGCGAAGCCTGGTAGTTCTGGATCACGCGCTCGTACTCAGCCACGTGGGTTTGGATTTGGGCGATGCTCAAACTGACCTCGCTCAGATCGGCCTCGAAAGTCTGGAAGGAATCTTTCGCCTCTTTCAGGCTGCCGGCGGTGGCCTCGAGCGAAGCCGGCAAACCATCCAGGGAATCGGCCACCTCACCCAGGGCTGTGGCTAAGGGCACTTCGGGGTTATATCCCAGGCTGCTCCCCACAAAGGGGATGATGCTCAGGGCGCCGAGAAGGCCATCCACCACGCGGGCACTGCTCTGTGCCGTGCGCAGGGATTGTTGGGTGGCCTCTAGGGTGTTGGGCAAGGTGGTTTCCATCATTTGGGCGATCTCATCCAAAAGGGGCTGCGAGGCGGCAATGGTCTGTGCCGAGGATTGCGTCAGTGCGTGGAGGGCGACGATGGTCTCTAATGAACTTTCCAGGGCCTCTTGGGTGATGCTCAATCCGTCGGCGGTGGTTTCCAGGGTCTCCCCGATCAGGCTTACGCCGGTTTCAAGCGAGGCGCTCACTCGCGGGTATAACCGCCACAGGGAGATGATTCCCAGCAGGCTGATCGCCAAGCCGCTCACCGCGGCCAGGATGAGCAGAAATCCGATGGCGCGACGCAGTACGATCATCGTTTTAACTCCTTTTTGGGAAACCAGAGGGATGTTTGATGGTCATTATACCCTTGGCTAAGGAGGGGGTAACCAAGAGGTTAGGATTGAGCTGAAGTGAGTCGCAACAACGCTTACCGCGGGAAGGGGGGTTACCCTTTTTTGAAGGGTTCTTTGGTAGAATACCACCCGATGACGGTTTATCCTCTACCGCGGCGCACCCGACCAGCGATAGAGCTTACTCTGCTCCAGGCCATCGCTTCACTGATGGGAGGGGTGGCGCTCTTCCTGGTCTTTTTGCTCGCCTTGCTGCTGGCCGGCAACCTGGCCTACCGCGGGCGCATTTACCCGCAGGTGAGGGTGGCCGGCGTGGACCTGAGCGGATTGAACCAAGAGCAGGCCGCGGCTCGCCTAGCAGAGCGCCTGACCTACCCCAGCCAGGGGCGCATTGTGCTGCGCTATGGCGAACAAACCTGGTCGGCCCACCCCCAAGACTTGGGGCTTATCATGGATGTGCGCCTGAACGCCCAAATGGCGTACCGCGTAGGGCGCGAAGGCCATTTCCTGCGCCGGCTGGCGGAACGCTTGCAGGCCTGGCGCGGTGAGGTGCACCTGCCGCTGGTGCTCACCCTTGACGAAGAGGCGGCTCGCCAGTATCTGAGGCAGGTGGCCGCCCAGATAGACCGCCCGACGGTAGAGGCGAGCCTTCAAGTAGAGGGGATGGAGGTGCAGGCTCTGCCCGGGCAGGTTGGTTTGCAGGTGGATATCGAGGAGTCGTTGATCGCGCTGGAGCAAGCCCTGAGCACCTTGCAGGAGAAGGAAATCCCTCTGATAGTCCGGGAAGCCCCACCCCAGATTCTGGACGCCAGCCCGTATGCGGAGGCAGCACGCGCCTTATTGAGCGCTCCGGTCACCTTAACTTTGCCCGACCCCGGCGAAGGCGACCCTGGACCGTGGATTATTCCACGGGAGCAATTAGCGGCCATGCTTACCATCCAAAGGGTGCAAAGCGAGGATGGCGCTACCTATCACGTGGGGTTGGCCGAAGAGGCACTCTACACCTATCTCACTTCCCTGGCGGGAAGCATCAACCGACCGGCGGAGAATGCCCGCTTCATTTTCAACGACGAAACCCGCCAATTGGAGGTGATACGCCCAGCGGTCATTGGGCGCACGCTGGATGTGCCTGCGGCGGTGAAAGCCATTAACGCCAATCTGGCAGCCGGGCAACGTACCATCCCCTTACCGCTTATCACCACCCAACCCGAAGTGGGCGATGACGCCACCGGGGAACAGTTGGGTATTCGCGAGCAGATCATCGCCTATACCACCTACTTCCGCGGTTCCTCGCCGGAGCGGATGCGCAACATCGAAATCGCCGCTGCCAACTTTCACGGCCTGCTAGTGCCGCCAGGGGCGGTGTTCTCGATGGCCAGCGTTCTGGGTAGTGTGAGTTTGGATAGCGGCTATGCCGAGGCTTGGATCATTTACGGTGGGCGAACGATAAAAGGAGTTGGTGGCGGGGTGTGCCAGGTGAGCACCACGCTCTTTCGGGCAGTGTTCTTCGCCGGCTACCCGATTGTGGAACGCCACCCCCATGCCTATCGCGTGGGCTATTATGAGCAGACGGCCACCGGTTATGACGAGAACCTGGCTGGCCTCGATGCCACCGTCTTTGTGCCCCTGGTGGACTTCAAATTCGTCAACGATACCCCATACTGGCTGCTTATGGAAACGTACTTCCGCCCCAACTCTCGCAGCCTCACCTGGAAGATTTACTCCACCTCCGATGGGCGGCGCGTCGAATGGGAGACCACCGGCCCTCAGAATATTGTCGAACCGCCTGACCCTGTCTATGAGGAAAACCCGGAGTTGGCCGAAGGGCAGATCATCCAGGTGGATTGGGAGGCTGAAGGGGCTGATGTGACCGTCATCCGCACCGTCTATCGCGATGGTGTAGCCCTGTTTACCGATTCGTTTGTCACCCACTACCTGCCCTGGGCGGCAGTCTATCAATACGGGCCGGGCACCAAAATACCCAAAAAGCGCAAACCGCCCACGCCTGTCAACCCATGATCACAGAGACTTCCTGAGATGGAGCGGTTGGGCGCTACAAACCTACATTCGCAGTCGGAAGAGGGTAGACAATGGTTAACCAAGACCTGATCGAAATCCTGCGCTGCCCTGTTTGCGTGAAACAAGAGGGCGGACAGTTGGAGTTTTACCGCCAAAGCTGGTTTATCTGCCGAGATTGTGGGCGCAAGTACCCCGTTAAGGACGATATTCCGGTCATGCTTATCGAAGAGGGGGATAAATGGCAGAATGTAGCCATAGAAGACCTGCCCATCCCACCGCCAGGGAGCTAATGGCTGGGTCTCGGATGGACCTCTCTGAGGTGGTCACTCGCTGGCGAGAAGCCCTGCACCGCAGCGATGAGGCCTGCTTAGAGGCGTTGTTGCAAACCTTAAGCGGCCTGCCGCCGGAGATGCAGTTGGCGCTCTTGGAGTTTGTCAAAACGGAACTGACCTCCCAGGAAGAGGAACGGCGCTATTGGGCGGTGCGAGCTCTTAGCGCATTGGAGATTGAAGAGACGGCTTCTTCTCTTATCGCAGCTGCGCAAGATGAATCCCCCATGGTGGCGCAGGCTGCGGTGCTTGCCCTGCGCTTGCATCCCACGGTTCGGGCGATCCCCGTCCTTCTCGCGGCGCTAAACGCTCCCCAGGCGCTCACCCGCCGCTTGGCAGGTGATGCGCTGGTGGCCATCGGGTCGCCGACGGTGCCTCATCTTCTGGAGGTGCTTCGCAACGGCGCTCCCCTCGCGCGGCGGGAGGCCGCCCGTGCTTTGGCCTTGCTCGGCGATAGGCAGGCAATCCCGCTTTTGATTGAGGCGTTGGGGGATGACTCCCTCTACATTGGGTATTGGGCTAATGAGGGGTTGGAGCGCTTGGGAGTGGGAATGGTGTTTCTCGATCCGAACAGCGCTTGAAGGCTCGGTGCAGCGAACTACCCCGCTTTTGGTTTAACCCTTCCATAGCCAGAGCCACCACAAGGCTAAAATGACCAAACCGACAGCTAAGCGCACGAAGTAGGCCAAACCCCAGCCGGCCACCAAACCGACTAGGGTCTGCCAAGCTTGCTTCCAGTCGCGCTGGCGTAGGTATTCCACCAAGAGCACCACCAGGGGAGCAGCGAGCACCCCGCCAAAGGGCGGGAAGAGCACTGTGCCAATCAACCCGGCCAGAATCCCGAGGGCCACAGTCCCCCAGGTGGCTCCGCCGTGGCGGGCGCCGGCCCCCATCAGCAGATTATCGGCCAGAGAGCCGGCGATCATCAGGAGGGTGATGGCTGCAAAAAGCGTCGCCCCCAGTGTGCTAAAGGCATCGTAAATGAGGCCGTAGGCGAGTGCCCCCAGCCACATCACCAGCAGACCGGGGAACACGGGCACAATTAGCCCTAGCAAGCCGAGGACCATCACGGCTTGCAGCAGCCAGAGCACCCATGTGGGGGCAGCCGGCGCCATCGTCAGCGGCCTCACTGGGGGCGGATGACCTCGATCCCGCCCATCCATGGGGTAAGGACCGGCGGCACCACGATCGAACCATCGGCTTGCTGGTTGTTCTCCAGGACGGCGATCAGCGTGCGGGGCAGCCCCAAGCCGGAGCCATTCAGGGTATGCACCCAGCGTGGACGCCCCCCTTCGGCCGGCCGGTAGCGGATGTTCGCCCGCCGCGCCTGAAAATCGGTCACATTGGAGACCGAGGAGACCTCCAGCCACTCCTGGCAGCCGGCGGCCCACACCTCGATATCGTAGGTTATGCTAGCGGCAAAGCCCAGATCGCCGGTGCACAGTTGCTTCACGCGGTAAGGTAGCCCCAGTAGACGGCAGGTTTCTTCGGCATCGGCGACCATTTTCTCCAGCATGGTGTCCGATTCTTCGGGACGGCAAAAGATGTACATCTCTACCTTATCGAACTGGTGGCCGCGTTTGATGCCGCGCACATCCCGCCCGGCGCTCATCTTCTCGCGGCGGAAGCAGGGGGTATAGGCAGTGTAGAAGAGGGGTAAGCGATGCTCCTCTAGGATATCATCCATGTGCAGGCCGGTGAGTGGCACCTCAGCGGTGGGCACCATCCATAGGTCTTCCTCGTGGTCGCGGTAGAGGTTATCTTGGAATTTGGGCAGTTGCCCTGCCCCGAAGAGGGTTTGCCCTTTCACCATAAAAGGGGGGTATTTTTCCGTGTAGCCCTGGCGGATGTGCAGGTCGAGCATCCAGGCGATGAGAGCGCGCTGCAAGCGTGCGCCGGCCCCGCTCAACACATAGAAGCGCGAGCCGGTCACTTTCACCCCCTGCTCGAAGTCCAGAATGCCCAAAGCCGGCCCAAGCTCCCAGTGGGGTTTCGGCGGGAAGGAGAAGGTGGGGATTTCGCCGTAAGTGCGCAGCACCACATTCTCGTTTTCATCCTTACCGTAAGGAACGCGCGGGTCGGGGAGGTTGGGCAGAATCGCCAGGTGATCGTTGAGTTGTGCTTCTACTTGGCGTAGCTGCTCATCCAGTTGGTCAATGCGATCTCCCACCTGGCGCATGGCTTCGATTTTCTTCTGGCGCAGGGCGGGGTCGCGGGTTTGGGCGATCTCCTTCGAGACGGCATTGCGCTCTGCTTTAAGCGCCTCCACCTCTTGGATGAGCGCCCGCCGTTTGGCGTCTAGGCGCAGCACCTCGTCTAGCGGGGCAGGGTCCAACTGCCGCGCTTGGAGCGCTTGACGCACGCGCTCGGTCTCGGTGCGGATAAGATGGATATCCAACATGGTGCACCTCCTTAAGAATGGAACTGCAATCATAGCAAGGCGCCCCCTCGCACGCAGGACGAGGGGGGCGCTCGTGGTGCCACCTGCTTTCGCCATTCGTAAGGAGAATGGCCTCCTTATAGCGCTAACGGGCGAACCCGGCCTCCTTACGGTGCCCCTTGAACAAGGCCACCCCTGCGGAGGCGACTGGCACAGGGCATAGGAAACCTTGCGCTGGCGGAGTGGAGTGTGCCGCGCCCCTTGCCGTTTTCCACCAAGCACGGCTCTCTGGAAAGGGGAGAGCGACAGCAGGCTCCGCGCTCGTCCTTCATTATGTTCTGTTTGATGTGCGCATTATACCTAAGGTGAATATCTTGTCAAGCACCAGGGCGTTATCTTTCTCGGCTGGGTTGATGACTCAACCCTGATGTTTTTGCGTATAATGGGAATTGGATCGTTGGGATGCGTGCCTTGACGTTTTGGAAAACGATCACCATGGATACCGCCAACCTGCTCGAAACCCTGATTGATTTTTAAGAGAGCAGGGCATTCGCTTTTGCGTAATCGGTGGACAGGCGGTTAATGCCTATGTTGAGCCCTTGGTCAGCCTAGATGTGGACCTGGTCGTAGCGGCCGAGTCGCTCGACGAGCTCGAAAAGCGCCTGGCAGAGCGCTTTCAGGTACGTCGCTTTCCGCGCGGCCTGAATATTTCGCTCCCCGGCTCGGATTTGCGGGTTCAGATTCAAACCGATGAGCGCTATCAGCCTTTTGTTGGGCGGGCCAACGAGGCTGAAGTGTTGGGGTTGAAAATGCCTGTTGCCTCGCTGGAGGATGTGCTCCAAGGAAAAATCTGGGCGGCGCTCGACCCGGAAGGACGTGGCAGCAAGCGCCAGAAGGACCTGGCAGATATTGCCCGGCTCATCGAACGTTATCCGCATTTACGCGGCCGAGTCCCGCCGCAAATTCTGGCGCGACTGGAGTTGTAAGCGGGACAGGTGAAGGGCCTGTCCCGCTTTTGTTTCATTCCACCACCTCGCCCTCGATCACTTCAATCCCCAGGGAGAAGGTCAGGCCGTCTGGGCCGCGATCGACGCGGATGGTGTCCCCTTCCTTGAATTCGCCGGCCAGAATCTTCAGAGCCAGCGGGTCCTGTACTTCGCGCTGGATGGCGCGCTTGAGCGGGCGGGCGCCGAAGTTCGGGTCGTAACCCACTCGGCCAGGTATTCGCGAGCGGCCTCGGTGACTTCTAAGCGGTAGCCTTTCTCGGCCAGCAGGTGCGCCAAGCGGCGCAGTTGAATATCCACCACCTCGGCGATCTGTTGACGGGTGAGCGGGTGGAAGACCACAATCTCGTCAATGCGGTTGAGGAACTCCGGGCGGAAGTGGGCTTGGAGCACACGGGTGATCTCATCCCGCGTTGGGGCCACCTGCCGCCCATCGTGGCTCTCCCACAGGGTGTTGCCCAGGTTGCTGGTCATGATGACCACTGTGTTGCGGAAGTCCACGGTGCGTCCGTGGCCATCCGTCAGGCGGCCATCGTCCAGCAGCTGCAACAGCACGTTGAAGACCTCCGGGTGGGCTTTCTCGATTTCATCGAACAGCACCACGCTGTAGGGCCGGCGGCGCACGGCTTCGGTCAACTGGCCGCCTTCCTCATAGCCTACATACCCGGGCGGAGCGCCCACCAAGCGTGAGACGGTGTGCTTCTCCTGGTATTCGCTCATGTCCAGGCGCACCATGGCGCGTTCGTCATCGAAGAGGAACTCGGCCAGGG
>VSSL01000233.1_pt1 | contig 16133 bp, 11 predicted proteins | sample 4557531 | NCBI WGS metagenome assembly VSSL01 (sample SAMN10986726, study PRJNA523729) | hot springs metagenome | isolation source: hot springs | place: India:Timba, Gujarat | collected 2018-05-31 | reverse complement strand
GACCTCGTGGTCGCTGGTGGACACCCCACACGGCAGGGGCTATCGCCTGCGCGTGCCCAAGCTGACCAGCTGGTGCACCTATGACCTGCCTATCGCACAGCCCTTTCGCGCAGGCGAAACACTCATGCGCTTCTGGGCAAAGGGCGATAAGAACACCCGCGCCCTCTCCATCGAATGGCGCGAACGCGACGGCTCGCGCTGGGTCGCCACCGTGCCCCTTTCGGAAGAGTGGAAGCAATACGCTCTGGACCCAGCGGACTTCCGCTACTGGCAGGATAACCCGTCACAGGGGCGTGGTGGACCGGGCGACCGTCTGAAGCCGGAGAACGCCGTGGAGATTTCTATCGGCTTCGCCTACAGCTTTGCCGCCTACCCGCCGGATACCCCTCTGGAAGCCACCATCGCCGATGTTCGGGTTGGAAGGCAATCGCAGGAACTGCCTGCCCCGTCCCGGTTCGTGCTGGAAGGCATCAGCCCATGGTACAAGTTCTATCAGGACTCGCGCGGGCGATGGTGCAGCGTGATGCGCCATCGCGGCGTGGGCATTGGCGGACAATCGCCAGGCAGACGGTTGGTGATGCCTCTCGGCGAGCGAGTGTGCCTGTTCGTCAGCGCGAAAGGCGAAACCGAAGGCAGCGCGTGGGCATGGCTTCCCGCCTCCGAAGCCAGGAGGCAGAGCATGGCGTCCATTCTGCAACCGATATTACGCGGGTGGCACTTGCTGCGTGCCGGCACAACACAATTCGGCTTCTGGAGGGAAGAGAAGGTTCAGTACGGCGCGGAGATAGCCAACTGGCGCCCGAAGCCGATAACGCTGCGCCTCACCGCCCGACTCTCTTCGAAAGGCAAACCCGACCTGTCCCGGCAGGTGTCTGTGCGCCTGCAGCCGGGTGAACGGCGTCGCGTGCTCTTTCCAGAAGCCGACCTGCCCGAAGGTGAATGGCATGTGCAGATAACCGCAGAGGCGACGGACGGCACTCGCGACGAGCTGGAACACTCCTTCCACGTGATAGGCAAACCCGCGGCGGCGGCACCCATCCGCGTGCAGAGTGGACATTTCGTGCAGGGCGACAAGCCGTTCTACGCGCACGGCATCAACTTCTGGCCCCTCTGGATAGCCGGTCAGGAGCCGGACGAATACTGGGGGCACTGGCTCGGTCCCGAGCAGTACGACCCGTATGAGGTGGAACGCGCCCTCCGCATCGCGAAGCAGGTAGGGTTCAACGTGCTGTCCATCCAGCACACGAACCTGTCGCAAGCGCCGCAGCTGGTAGACTTTCTGGAGCGCGCGCGCCGTCACGGGATGTACGTGAATCTGTTCATCACCGCCGCGCACCCGTTTGGCTTTGACCCTCAACTGCTCCGCCAGCTGATAGAGGCGGCGCGCATCCCGCAGTGGGACAACATCTTCGCCTACGACATCGCGTGGGAGCCGGTGTGGGGTAATCACACCGAACGCAAACGTTTCGACCCCGCCTGGCGCGAATGGATACTCGAGCAGTACGGCTCCATCGAGAACGCCGAGCGCGACTGGGGCTGCGCCTTGCCCCGTGAAGATGGTGCGATAACCAACCCCACCGACGAGCAGATTCTGAACGACGGCGAGTGGAGGCGCATGGTGGCGGCGTACCGTCGCTTTCTGGAAGACCACACGAACCGTGCCTACTGGCGGGTGGCGAAGTTCATCCGCAGTCTGGACAGTCGCCACCTGATTGGCGTGCGTACGGGATGGGGCGGAAACGGTAGTCCGTGGGCGGACTGGCGGATGCCCTTCGACTTGCTGGCGGGCGCGCCCTTCCTGGATTTCATCTCGCCGGAGGGCTACTCGCTTACCGAGAACTGGCAGAACTTCCGCGCGGGCGGATTCATCACCGCCTACGCCCGCTGGGCAGGGAACGGCAAGCCTGTCTTCTGGGCGGAATTCGGTGCGACCATCTACCCCAACGCCACCGCCGAGCGCATCGCCTACCAGCGCGATGTGTACGAATGGATGTATCGCATGATAGAGGAGTCGCGCGCGGACGGCAGCGCAGGCTGGTGGTTCCCCGGCGGCTATCGCACGACGGAGAACAGCGACTACGGCATTATCCATCCCGACGGCGCGCTCCGCCCCGCCGCGCAGGTAGCGCAACGGTGGGCAAACCGTCTGGCGCAGATACCTCTGAAACCTGATGACCGCGAGGTACATGTCATCACCTTTGACCGCGACCTGCATGCGCGCGGCTTTTCGCAGGTATGGGCGCGCCACCGCGACGAATATCTGAGGACGATGGAGACAGGCAAGCGCGTGGAGCTGCGCACTGCGGGCACGGGCACCACCAGCGAGAATGTGCCGTTAGTCGCTGTGGGCAACACGCCCTGCGACGGCAACAACCCGCCGAAGTATCTCAACGCGCAGATTCTGCAGGTGGAGGCGATAGACGGGAATGGCAAGGTGGTAGAGGTGGAACCCGACCAGCCCCTGCCGCCGAACACGGTGCGCTTGCGCGTGACGGTCATGAACACGGGCGAGGCGACGTGGGTTGCCCCCGGCAAACGGCGCGTGGAGTTAGCTGCTTCGTGGGGCGAGCGCAAAGCAGTGCAACAGCCCGTCGTCCGCTATGGGACGGCGGTTCTTGAGATTCCGTTCGCAGGTGCGCACTCGCTTTCGATGCGCCTCCAGCTGGTCACCGAAGACGGCAAGGTCATCCCCTTCGGGGAACGTCGAACATTGAGAACAAAAACCGATGGTTCGTGAACCCGGATGGCGAGCTTCCCGCCGAGCCGTGTGATGGGTATGGTTTCGGCTCACCGGGAGGTTCGCCCTCCAGGGAGATAAATCGCTTCTTGAAATAAGTAAACAAAATGCGGTATAATTTTTGTGCTGTGGCACGTCATCATGCCCTGGCACAGGTGTTGCTCTCCGGCTGTGGGGCGTCGCCGTGGTGGATGCCCCGCTGGGGAGGGTTGTTCAGCTTCATTCAGGAGGGAGAAACGACGATGCCGTTCAACTTCAAACGCTATCTGATTAAGGTGCAGGGCGGACGCTACTACCTGCCCGTTGCCGCCCGACTGGTGTGGTTCCGCGAGGAGCATCCCAACTGGCGCATTGAGACCGAGCCGGTGGAGCTGGATGTGGAACGCGGCGTCGCCATTTTCCGCGCGCGCGTCATCGACCAAGACGGCAACGTGATTGCCACCGGCACCAAGATGGAGACGCGCGAGGGCTTCGCAGACTTTATCGAGAAGAGCGAAACCGGAGCCATCGGTCGTGCGTTAGCGGTGGCGGGTTTCGGCACGCAGTTCGCACCCGAACTCTCGGAGGGCGGCGTGGTACATCCGGTGGACACGCCCGTCGCTGCCCTTCGCGAGCGCGAGGAGCCGCCCCGCGAGCTGCGCTGTTCCGATTGCGGTACGCCTATCACCGAGGGCGTGTACAAGCTGTCGGAGAACCGCTACGGTCGCCCGCTATGCGCCAACTGCCAGAAAAAGCACACGCCGCTTGCTCAGCCGAAGGCGTAGGAAGGAATTGAGGGGGGAATCAGGCACGGACATCCCTGTCCGTTCTTGGTGTCTTTGTGTGAGAGTTCGCTACAACCGCGACGAAGTGCAACCATCCACAAGAACGAGCCTTAAGACGCCGCCCCCCTCCCCGTGCGGGGAGACTGAATGGCTTGTTTCGTCGCCAGCAGGTTCGTCCTCCGGTAAGAGTTTACCCCAACTGCTTCTTCAGCCATGCGAACGCGCTGGCTTGCATCGCCAGGTCAAACTTGTGCCCGCCCGGGTAGAACTCGCCCACGTAATTGTGCGGTGCCCCCGCACTGCGGTAATGAGCTGAAATGCGCCGGTGCGCCGCACGCATCCCCTCCTGCGTGAATAGACCGTCATCGAGGTCGTACTGCACCATCAACGGCGAAGGGGCGCGACAAGCGGCGAGGTCCGACCAATCGCCGTAGCGTGCCCAGCCCCAGGGCAGAACCATCCACGTATGCGTGACTACGTTATGGTCCAGCAGGTGCTCAAAAGTGCTCATCATGCCCACGATGACCGCCGCGCGGATGCGGTCGCAGGTTGCCTGAAGCAGGGCGGAACGACATCCCCCGCCCGACAGTCCCACACAGCCTATGGCATCGGCGCGAACGTCGCTTCGGGAGGCGAGGTAGTTTGCCGCTACTCTGTCCTCATAGCTGACCACGCCCGCCAGCGTCGTTCCAAGTAGATGGCAGTACTTCTCGATAGTGTGTTCGTGGAACGCCGATACGCTGTTGAACAGGGCAACCTCGTCGGGCGTGCGCTCGTTTTTCCACCATGATTGGGTGGCAGTGCCCGCGTTTCTATCCCAATCGGGAATATCGTTCAGCGGGAACCTGCGACTGCCCCACAGGAACACGTCGGGAACCAGCACCACGAAGCCCTCCTTCGCCAGCGCGTTGGCGAAGGCTCGCCCGCCGTAGTAGGTCTCACGGAAGGGTATCAGCATGGAAGGCGTGTCGTCTGGTCCATCGGCGATTTTCTCTTTGCCGTAGTACTTGAAGCCGCCGTGGTCGTGCAGGGCGATCACGCCGGACAGAGGAGCCTTTGCGCCTTCGGGTTTCAGGACCCAGGCGTGTGTGCGTGGTCCGTAGCCTACCGACCACGAGACCTCTTCGCCCTCTATGCCGTCGCGCGTCCAGCGCCGCTCCACCTTGACCTCGCGCGGACGCTCGTTTTCAAAATGAAAGCCCAGTACTTCCCGCACGCGCTGTTGCGTCTCCTTGCCCGGTGGGGCGATTGGGTACAGTTTGTGCGCCTTTTTCGCCGCGTCCACCCAGTCGCTGTATATGCCCAGATGTCGATAAGTGCGTGCCATTTGCTCCTCTCCTTATACTCTCAACCTTCAGCATAACACCTGAGGGATGCGACCAGGCGCATCCCTCAACAGTTTCATGCTTTATCGGTACTTCGGCTGACCAGCGGGTTCTCCCTCCAAATGACACACAGATGGCTCGGCGGGAGCCTCGCCCTCCCCAGGATTGAGCCTTGACGCCTTTCTATTAGTTGATGTTGCTTACCAGCGTGAAGATAGGCGTCATCACCGAGATGGCGATAAAACCGACCACCACGCCCAGGAAGATGATGAGCATCGGCTCAATCATCGAGGTCAGCCCCTTGACGGTGGCGTCCACCTCTTTCTCGTAGAAGTCGGAAACCTTCACCAGCATATCGCTGAGGCGACCGGTCTCCTCGCCCACGTCGATCATGTGCGTGACCATGGTGGGGAACAGTCCGCTAGCTCCCAGGGGCGCACTGAGCTTTTGCCCTTCGCGTACGCCGTTGCGCGCGTTATCAATGGCGGTCGCCAGCCACACTGCTTGCCGCAGTCTCCGCCACAATCTCCAGCGAGCGCATCATCGAAACGCCGCTGGCAATCAACACGCCGAACGTGCGGGCGAAGCGCGAGATGCTCATCTTCAGCACCAGGTCGCCGACAATGGGCAGCCGGAGCTTCACCAGGTCTATCTGGTATCGCCCCTTCGGGTTCTTTCCGTATTGTTTGATGAACACGAGCGCTCCCACCAGCAACGCGGGCGGGATGTACCAGTACGCCACCGCATAGTCGCTGAGGTTGAACAGGAACTGGGTGGCGGCAGGCATCTTCACGTTCATGCTGGCGAAAATCTCCTTAAAGCGCGGCAGCACGAACGTGAACAGGGCGAACACCATCACCATCGAGAATATCAATACCAGCACCGGATACATCATCGCCGACTTAATCTTCTGGCGGATTTCCAGCTCCTTCTCCAGAAACTGCGCGAGGCGGTCCAATATCTGGTCCAGAATACCGCCTACCTCCGCAGCGCGCACCATGTTGACGTACAGCTTGGAGAACACCTGCGGATGCTTGCTCAGGGCGTCGGCGAGAGACATTCCCCCCTTGACATCCTGACGCACCGCCCCGATGACCTCGCGCAGCGCGGGATTCTTGGTCTGCGTTTCCAGCGCGTCCAGGCTCTTCAGGATGGGAATACCGGCGTCAATCATCGTCGCAAACTGCCGGCTGAACATCACCAGTTCCAGCAGTTTCACCTTCTTGGAACGGTTCAGTTCTTTCAGTGACGCCAGGCTGAGCCCTCTGCGACGGGGTTGCACGCTCAGCACATGATAGTGCTGTTCATGAAGCCATGCCAGCACCAACCGCTCGTCGTCGGCTTCCATAATCCCGCGCAGAGTGCGCCCGGACGGGTCTACCGCATTGTATACAAACTGTGGCATACGGATCACTCCCCTTGTTTATCGCGATTGCACAAACCGCATAAAGTTCTCACGGTCAATGCAGCGCAGTACCGCCTCCTCGAAGGAAACCAGCCCGTTCAGGTGCAGGTCAGCCAGGGCGCGGTCCATTGTCTGCATCCCTTGTTGCGAACTGGTCTCCATCACGGAGTAAATCTGGTGCACCTTGCCTTCCCGAACCAGGTTGCGGATAGCGGGCGTTGCAACCATAATCTCCACCGCTGCGACACGTCCGCCTCCCAACATGGGTAGCAGTTGCTGGGCGATAACCGACTCCAGCGTGTTCGCCAGCTGGATGCGGATTTGCTCTTGCTGTTCCGGTGGGAATACGTCCACCACGCGGTCGATGGTCTGCGGCGCGTTGCGCGTGTGCAAGGTTGCAAAGACGAGGTGCCCGGTTTCCGCCAGAGTGAGTGCGGCGCGAATGGTTTCCAGGTCGCGCATTTCGCCGACCAGAATCACGTCGGGGTCTTCGCGCAGCACCGCACGCAGCGCGTTATGGAACGAGTCGGTATCCATGCCCAGCTCACGCTGGTTCACCATGCTGTTTTTATGAGTATGCAGATACTCAATGGGGTCCTCGATGGTCATAATATGGCAGTTGCGTTCCGTATTGATGACATCGATCATCGACGCGATGGTGGTGGACTTGCCCGAACCGGTGGGTCCGGTGACCAGAATCAGTCCGCTATGTCGTCGGGTTAATTCTCGCAAGATGGGAGGCAGGCGTAGCTGCTCCAGCGAGGGAATCGCCGAGGGAATAGCGCGCATCGCGCATCCGACAGAACCCCGCTGGCGATACACATTGAAGCGGAACCTGCCTACGTCTTTCACGCCGTAGGAGAAATCCAGCTCCTTGGTTTTTTCGAACTTCTGTATCTGCTCGCCGGTCAGAATATCATAAACCAGCCGCTGGATATCGCGCGGATTGAGGGGTTCAAAGGGCAGCGGATACAGGCGTCCGTCGACACGCACCATCGGCGGTAGCCCCGCAGACAGGTGCAGGTCCGAAGCTCCCTTCTCCACCGTCATCCGCAGCAGGTCGTCGATATGTACGTCGTCGATGGAAAGAGATTCCGCACCGGAATCGCCGTTTTCCCTTTCCATCAGAACCGACGACGACCTGCTGGGGCGCGCCTGCAAGCTCTCGCTTTCCAGCGGCATCAGTTCTTCCAGGTCGTCGATGCCTGTATGCGGCTGTGCGAAGCCTGACTGCATTTTTCATCACTCCTTCTCAAGCAGCCATGTTGTACAATCCCATGCTGCGCTCCATCTCCACCTGGCATCCCTGCAGTAAAGCCTCCAGCTGGTCAGCAGAGATGCCGAGGGTCTTCATCGCGTCCTCGTCGATGAAAGCTTGCCTTTGCTCCTCAGGGATAGCGTCTTCTATCAGGTTAGCGATGTCGCTGGCTATGGCTACCACGGCTACCAGCTTCGGCGCCGTCGAAGCAGCGGACACGCAGTGGTGGTAACCGAGTGCTTCCGCCAGAACGGTTGGCAGATTCCAGTGGATAGCAAGCGCAAGCCCGACATCGGCATGGTTGAAGCCGAGTATCTGCTCCTCCGCTTCATGGTGACGGATACCCAATCGTTCCGCCGTCTGTACCACCCGCATCATTGCCTGGGGATAGTATTGCTCCAGTACGGTCTTGCCGATATCGTGAAGCAAGCCCGCCGCAAAAGCCTCGTCAGGTACCACCTCAGGTGCGTAGGCACACACCAGTCGGGTGAGCAGCGAAGTATCCACCGAGTGTTTCCAGATACGTCGCTTCAACAGGCTCTGGCTGTCCGACTTGCCGATAAACATGTTGTAGCAGGAAGCGGTCATCGCGATATTACGTACCGCGCGGAAGCCAAGGAACATCACCGCCTCGCGCAGAGAGCTGACCCGACGCGGTAGTCCGTAATAGGAAGAGTTCGCGAGCGTCAACACCTTGCTGGTTAGCCCCTGGTCCTGCCCGATAGCATCTTCTAACTCCTGAGTGGTCGCACGCGTGTTGCTGGTCATGTCCAGCACCTTCATGACCACCTGCGGTAGCATAGCGATTTCGCCGATGCCCTGTACCACTTCCTGGGGCGACCTGGGAAACACCCCGATATTTGGAGCCATCTGTTCTACCTCCGATGCGTCTTGTCTGTCTTAGCCAGAGTAGATAACACGCAACGATTCCTCCAGCGTGGTGATGCCCAGCAGGATTTTCTGCATGGCATCCTCACGCAGAGTGCGCATTCCTGCCTCGATAGCCGCTTCGCGGATAGCGTATGACGAGGCGCGGGCGAGAATGAGCTCGCGCACCTTATCGGTGACCGGCATCAGCTCATAGATGCCCGTGCGCCCTTTGTAGCCGCTGCCCTTACACATTTCACAACCGCGACCACGATAGAAAGTGACATTCGTCTGCCCCTCTATGTTCATTCCAAGCCGCTGCATAGCGTCACGCGGCGGCATATACGGTTCTTTGCATTTCGGGCATATCGTACGTAAAAGCCGCTGAGCCAGGACACCTACCAGCGAAGAGGCTATCAAGAACGGCTCTACTCCCATATCCAGTAAACGCGCCACCGCTCCCGGTGCATCATTGGTGTGCAGAGTGGACAACACCAGGTGTCCCGTCAGCGCGGCTTCAATGGCGATGATGGCGGTTTCCGCATCGCGAATCTCGCCCACCATGATGATGTCCGGGTCCTGACGCAGCATCGCACGCAACCCCGCCGCAAAGGTCATGCCCGCCTTGGGGTTGACGTTTACCTGCGTTAAGCCCTGCAGTTCGTATTCCACCGGGTCTTCGATTGTCAAGATGTTCTTCTCGCCCGAGTTCAGCTTGGATAGCACCGAATAGAGCGTCGTCGACTTCCCGGAACCAGTGGGTCCCGTCACCAGAATTATTCCATAAGTACGGGTAATCATCGCCTCAAACATTTCCAGCGTGTAAGGCAACATGCCCAGCTTGTGAAAATCCACCGTGATACTGCTGCGGTCCAGCACGCGCATAACCACCTTTTCGCCGTGCACCGAGGGCAGGGTAGAGACACGAAAGTCGTATGCTTTGCCATCGATAACGGCGGAGATACGGTTATCCTGCGGTACGCGCTTCTCCGCGATGTCCATATCCGCCATAATCTTGAAGCGGCTGATCAGCGAAGCCTGTACCCGCTTGGGCAGCACCATCGCGTCCTGCATGATACCGTCGATGCGATAGCGCACCTTCACAAACTCTTTGGAGGGTTCAATATGGATATCGCTGGCTTTATCCTGAATCGCTTTGGTGATAATCAGGTTTGCCAGGCGCACTACGGGCGCGTCTTCACTGAGCTCGCGCAACTGCTCGACGCTGAGGTTCTCTTCCTCCTCAACGCGAGATGGGCTCTGCACGTCGATGTGCGCCGCGTCTATCTCCCGCACCACCTCGCTGAGCACATCGGTAACCGCCGCCTCCTGACGGTACGCGCTGTTGAGCGCGTTCAGCACATCTTCTTCCGTGGCGATGACGGGTTCGACATCCTTGCCGGTGATGAGGCGTATCTCATCGATGGCGAAAATGTCCAGCGGGTTGACCATCGCCACCGTCAGGCGCCCGTTGTTCAGGTTGACGGGAACGGCTTTAAAGCGGCGTGCGATGTCTTGCGAAAGCAGCTTGACAGCGTCGGGGTCGGGGGGCTGTTGCGCCAGGTCCACGTACGCGACGCCCCAGTGTTCACCCATGCACCGGACGCGGTCCCGTTCGGTAATCAACCCCATGTCCACGAGCAGTTCGCCGATGTTCTCATGCGATTGCAGCTGTTTCTGCTTCTCAATCGCCATTGCAAGCTGCTCGCGGGTAATGAGGCCCGCCTGTACGAATATCTCACCCGTTGTGGACGCCATCGCTACTGTATGCTCCCCGGCGGGCTACATTGCCCACCCCTTTCACAGAGAATAGGCAGAGAGGGTGAGGCGATGGTGGCATCGCGGCTCACCCTCTACCTCGGATACCTCCACTCTATTCTTTCCACAGAGAGGCGGTCAGGAAAACCATAATCTCCGAGTTGCTGCGTTTGGTGTTGGTCTGCTTGAACAGGTAGCCCAGCACCGGCAGGTCTCCCAGCAGAGGCACTTTCTGCACCAGCTTCAGGTCGCGCTGAGAGATGAGCCCGCCGATAACCAGCGTCTCGCCACTGCGCAGACGCACAGCGCTGTCCGCAAACCGACGCGACACCTGCGGTATCTCGCCGCCGACGGGCGTCTTCAGGTAGCCGGTGATGAGACTGACCTCCGGGTGTATCTGCAAGGTGATGTCGCCCTCGGGGTTGGTCTTGGCGACCACGTTGAGCTGAATGCCCACGTTTACCTTGCCGGTGGTGACGCTGACACCGTTTTGCGTGGACTGCACGCTCTCAATGTAGCGCACCTCATCACCGATGAATATCTGCGCCTGCTTTGCGTTCAGCACCAGCAGTTTCGGGTTCGCCAGCAGACGTGCCTTGTTGTCTTTGAACAGGGCGTCCAGCTTGGCGCTGATGCCGATGGCGTCTCGCGTGAGCCGCCCGAACACGATGGTGCCGAAGTTGCCCCGGTCCGCCGGGCTTGGCGTGTCCAGCGTGAAGTTGGCTTTGGTGCCGCTGAAGTCCCAGAGGACGCCCAGCGTGTTATCCACATCGGTGCTGACCTCCACCACCTTGGCTTCGATGAGCACCTGTGGCGGGGCGGTATCGATGCGAGCCAGAGCCTCTTTCGCACGGTCTACTGCAGCACGCGGTCCCATCAGTATCAGCGTGTTTACCCGCTCGTCGATGGATGGGTCTTCTTTGCTCCCACCCTGCTGTTGACCACCGGCTTGCTGTCCGCTACCCGAGCCGCTGCCGCTCTGTAGGGACTGGTCCACGCCCTTTTCGCCAACCGTCCTGCCCGCCGAGTCGCCCAGGGGTGCGGGAGCCAGCAGGTTGAATCCGGGGCGCGGTCCCAGAATGATCGTGACCTCCGGTACCAGGTCCGACACGATGGTGCGCAGGTCTGTCGGAGAAGCGTGCTTGACGGTGTAGGTATCCACCACCATATCCTGCTGGGAGCGACTGAGGGTGCTGTCCACCGACTCGATCAGCTCCGTGGCGGCGCGTACCTCGGCTTCAGTGCCCGCAACCAGCGCAACCCGGGTGCCTGCGCCCTTGCTGGGTTGAGTGCTGGTCAGGTTCCAGGAAACCTGTACGCCCGGCGCCTGTTCCTGAATCACCTTGCTGAGGCTATTCGGGTCGGCATAGCGATAGGCGACAATCTGGGTAACCCGTGCCTGAGGAGCGGTTGTCTGCGCGCCGCTGAGCAGATTCTGAAGCCCCTGCGGGGTCGCCACCACGTAGGTGTTGCCCAGTTTGGCGTACCGATAACCGCTCAGCCGGGTCACCAGGTCCAGCGCTTCCTCAACGCCCACTCCTGCGAGGCTGACGGTTACCGTGCCTTTGACCTCCGGGCTGGTGACGATGTTGGTCTGTGTTTGCAGAGAAAGAGCCTTCAGTACGTCGGCGATCTCCGCGCCCACGAAGTCCACCGTCACGCGCGGGGCAGGACGGGGCGGAGCAGCGGCAACGCGCGTTTCCGCCGGTTCAGGTTTGCGAGGCAACACAGGCTTCGATTCCGGTAACTGTGCTACCTTCACTCCCTCTTCGGGCTTCTGCGCCTGTGATATCTGCGGCTGCGGCGACTGGGCAGGCGCAGAGGGTTCTTCCGTTACCGGTGGTTGCGCCTCGGGCTTCGCTTCGGCGATCGGGGGCTTGGCAGATTCCTCGTCCCTCGCAGTCTGCGCCCGTTGCGCCACCGGTTTGGGAGTTTCCCGCCTGGAGACGTTCTGAGGGCTGGCGATAGATGGCGTAGCGGGAGCGCCCGCCTGCACAGGGTCGGTATCGGGCGAGTGCCCCTGCTTCCATACCGTCAGCACCAGTGTCTGACCGTCGTTTTGCTTCGTCAACTGCACAGGGCGTTTTTCGGTGGTTACTACCCAGATGCGCGTGACAGGTGGGCGAGAGCTGTACCAGCCGTAGCGTGCCCACAGAATGCCCCCCTGGCGCACACGCTCGATCTTCGCCTTGCCCGTCAGACCGGCAGGCACGTCTACGTACACCCAGCCCTTCTTGCCGTAGAAGCGTATGCCAGGTGTGTTGACGGGCGCGCTCAGTTGCATGACGACCTGGAAGTAGGCGTCATTCTGAACGAATTTCACCTGCACGCTCTTCGCGCTGGGTGCGCCATGAGCGGCGAGGAATGCGCCCAGCACGAACAGCAGCGCAAGCAACGAAAGGGAATATCTACTTCGCATTCGGATTACCTCCCGGACGCAAGGTCACTGTTTTGCCGTCTTTCTCGAGCACGATTCCGTCGCGCGATACCTCACGCAAGATATAACCGCCTTCCAGCTGATTGCCCGGCTGCGCAATACGCTGGCTCCCCCCCCTCCGCGCGCACTATGGCGACAGGTCGCTCGCCAACGACCACGCCTGTTACCACAATACCTGGCTCAGGTTCCGGCTGGGATGCGGAGACGGTTTGATAGCCTGATGGTGCGCTGTTACCTCCCGGTGGCGTGTTGTTGCTCGAAACAGGCATCACGGGCATCGGTGGCAGCGCGCTGATATTCGGCGCCGGTGGTATTCGCGCCGATGCGGTACGCACGCTTTGCGACCGGCTCTGCTTCAGGTTATCAAACTGAGGCGGCACCACAAAGGGGTCGCGGGCTGGCTCGGTCGAGCTGAGCCAGGGCGGCTCGGTAGTCTGCTGTTCCTGCTCGCCCTCCGCCGACCGCGTTGTGGAGGTGGTTGTGGCGGAGCTTTTGGTGCTGGCGCCGGTAGAGCCGGTGAAGAACAGCTGATAAGCGGCATAGCCTATCGCTGCCAAAAACAGAACGCCCAGCACGATAACCTGTTGCATCTGCTTACGGTCCAGTTTTTTCATTGCTGCGCGCCTCCTTCCGCATCACGAAAGATGAAGGCGGTCAGGGTGAACTGCGCCTCCACCTCGAAGGGGTCTTCCGGTTCTTTGCGCTGGCGCGGTCGGAGCTGCACACGCTCCACAGCCAGAATCTTGGGGAAGCGGGTCAGTCCTTCGGTAAAGCGCATCACGTTCCAGAACTGCCCCCGCACAGACACGTCGATAGTCTGCCTCTCGTAAGGCTCAGCGGGTTTCTTCTTCTCCTCGTCCTTCTTCTTGTCATCACCCTCTTGCTGAGCCTTCTGAGCAGGTTGTGCATTGGATGGGCGCACCGAGAGCACTGTCAGCTGGTAGGACTTCGCGCTGGACTCGAGTTGTTTCAGCAGCGTTGGGATATAGGCGCGCTCGCTGACCGACAGCTCGAGGTGCTGTAACTGCTGAAGAGTGGTGTTGTAACGCTGCTGGGTCTGCTCCAGGCGCTGGGCGATAGTTTTGCCCTCTTCCACCTGCTTTTCCGCTGCCTGCACGCGCCCCCGCAGAGCGGTGTAGCCAGTGTATTGCCAGTAAATGCCCCCTGCGCCCACCAGCAGGACGACAATGCACAGAGTCGCTATGCCGCGCAGCACTCCGGTGCCCTGAGCGTCACGAACTGCCAGTTTCATCTTTGCCCTCCTCTTCCTTGGGCGCTTGCACTCGTGCTGCCACCTCGAAGTCCACCGTCTCGAAGTTGTTGTAACTTCTCTGCTGCGTGAAGTGCAGCTCCACTTTCTCGAAGGTGGGAATGGTGTTCAGGCGGAGCATCATCTCTCCTACCTGTTGCTGGGTGAGAGTAGAGCCGGTGAGGGTAATCACCGTGGTCGGTCTTTTCTTCTCGCCGTCCTGTGTCTGGGAGCTGCTAATGCCAGTGAGCCACACATCGGCAGGCAAGCATCGGGCAATGCCGTTGATGGTGGCATACCAGCGTTGCGTATGTTGCTGCGCCTCGGTCAGGGTGCGTAGTTTGGGCATCAACGCCTGCGTGTCGCGCTCGGTTTTGGCAATCAGCTCCAGGGTAGGTTCCAGGCGTTTTATCTCCTGTTGGGCACGGTTCAAACGCGCCTGAAGAGACATTGTACCCATACCCAGCAGAGAAAACACTCCAGCGAGTACTCCCACCTCTGCAAGCAGAACGGTGAGCAGCTGCCTGCGACGGCGGATCAAGCGCGCCTGTTGCTCTCTGCGCTCCGATATCATGTTGATAAACGGCATACCGGTACCTCCTCTCCCTGTGCCGCTCAGGCGGCGTGACGCTGTCGCTCGGCGAACGCCTCACGTACCGCCAGTCCTACTGCAATACCTAACACAGGGGTGAACATCTGTAACGCTTCGGCGGAGATGTGTGCGGTGTCAAAATCGGGATTGTTGAACGGGTCGCCTGGCTCGACCTCCAAGCCCAACCGTGCCGAAGCATACTCCGCAAAACCACCCAGGCGAGAGCTGCCCCCAGTGATAATGAGACTGCCAACCTGTCCCTGAGGACTGCCCTCTGGAAACTGGGATTGATAGTAGTGTAGCGAACGACGTACCTCGCGCAGCAGTTCGTCCACGTGCCCCTGCAGTGCCTTGAGCACCGCTTCATCCTGACTGCCGCTCGTGCTCTCCGAACTGCCCTCGCCCTCCTCTACAGAGACCGAAGCGCGTGAGCGGGTGCTGCGACGCTTCAGCAACTGCCGGAAGTCCACCGTATGTTTGAACTTCTCCGCTTCCGACCAGCTGCAGTGCAACGTTGCCTGCACGGTCTGGGTAAAGGCGTCGCCGGCAATCGGGATGTTGCGGGTCAGGAAGAAGCCCTCGTTCGAGACGATATACAGGTTAGTGCACGAGGCGCCGATGTCCACCAGGGCGACGGGGCGTTCCTGCAGCTTCGCCATTGCCACGCGGTTGATTTCGAACAAGGCGCGGAAAAGTGCGAACGCTTCCACCTCAATAGCCAACGCTTCCAGCCCGGCCAGCTCTAAAGTGCGAACCTGCGCGTCCACCATCTCGCGAGGCGCAACGACCAGCAGTACCTGCATCTGCTTTTCCGCCTTCTGCTCGCCCTCTGCCGGAGCGTCCTCCACGTCCCCGAGAATCTCGAAGCCCACGTAGCTGTCCTCAATGGAAGTGGAGACATACTTGCTCGCCTCGAAGCGGATGGTCTTGCGCAGCATCGCCTCAGTCATCTTCGGCAAGGTAACCTGCCTCACGATAACTGGCGCACCGGCAATGGCGGTAACTGCTGCAGAGGCGCGGAAAGCGTTCTCGCGCAGGAGCCGCTTGATAGCGTTGGCGACCTCCTCCGGCTGCACGATGACGCCGTCGCGAATCGCATCGGGCGGCGTTGGGCACTGCGCAATCTGCAGGAGCCTCCATCCGGTGCGTGTCGGCTCTACCTGCACGGCTTTGATGGTGTAGCTGCCCAAATCCAGCCCGACGATACCCTGTTTGTTGAAGACATCCTTCCAACGAGCCATTGGCTGCCACCTCTTGTACCCCGGCAAACAGCATGGGGTGCTTGCGAGAAACCCTCCCACACGCGCGGGTGGATAGGATGTTCCTCATGCTGAATTATCGTGAAACTGGTAAAAAAACTGGAGAGTAAAAGGGGGCATTGCAGAAAGTTGCAGGATTTCCCTGAAACATCGCAGGGGCGCACTGCCGTGCGCCCCTACAACGTGTTAACACCGGCTCGGCGGGAGCCTCGCCCTCCAGAGGGTGCTTCGCTAGCTCATCACGCGCATATCGATGACCGCCGTCAGCCCAACACCGTTCACCCGGCGCAGCTTCAGCGGGTTGAGGTCGTCGGTGGGGATGAGAATCTTCACGCGGAACATGCCGTTGGAGAACAGGTCCTCGTACTGCCACACGCCAGCGACCTTATCCACATCGCCGGAGGCTCCCGACACCTGTGCGCCGCCGATATAGGCGTTCTCGCCCAGCGTCGCCATCGGGATAACCTTCGTGAACTCTGCCG
>VSSL01000232.1_pt1 | contig 16150 bp, 15 predicted proteins | sample 4557531 | NCBI WGS metagenome assembly VSSL01 (sample SAMN10986726, study PRJNA523729) | hot springs metagenome | isolation source: hot springs | place: India:Timba, Gujarat | collected 2018-05-31 | reverse complement strand
TGGCCGGCAAAGGGGCGTTCGTCGTGCGTCGCCTTCGTTTGGGCCCGAAGAAAGAGAAAAGCATTCAGACGCGCTTCTTCATCAGAAAAACGGCGTCAGAGGATTTTATGCAGGCGCCCGTTCCCCTTTGGGGCGAGCGATACTCATTGGGGCCGGTGGCTGGCCTCGATATTCTCGTTCGCTTCAAGATGTCTATCCCCATTAGGGCAGTTTTTTCATTTACCCACGAGATATCTCTTTTTAGAGAGGCGCCTCATCGGGTTACGGCGTCTTTTCGATCCCAACACAAGCCTGTCAGGCAGGATTTTCTGGTTGTCGCTGCGCTCCGAGGGACAGACTTCGCGGCGCGGGTGTTGTGCCAAAGGATGTCAGAAGGCGGCGGAGTTTTCATGACCATTTTGTGTCCTCCATTGGCGGCCTCGAGGCAACAGACCCTCCCGAAAGACGTAGTGTTCGCAGTGGACATCTCGGGCAGCATTCCGCCGGCAATGAGGGAGTTCTCGCAACGATTGATTATATCGGGGCTCCAACGGCTTGGAGAGCAGGACAGATTCAACATCGTCGCCATAGGGACCAAAACCGGCCTCATGCAGAAAGGGCTGGCGCCATCAACGCCGGAGAATCTCACTGAAGCGGTTCGGTATTTGAACACCCTTGAATACGGCGGCGGGACAGACTTGTTCAACGGCGTCATGAAGTGCTTGGATCAGTTTTCCCCATCGAGACGCCAGCGATTCGTCGTGCTGATCACAGACGGCAAGCCCACCGTGGGCAATCTCGATCCGCAGGGACTGATAAACGCCGTGCGGCAGGGCAACCGGCTGGGGGCAAAGATCTTTTCCGCGGCCCTGGGCGATGGAGCGGACACAGCCCTTTTATGGCAGTTGTCGGAGATGAGCCGGGGAGCAGCGGTACACATCCACGGCGTCGGTCCGTTCGAAGGGGAGATCAACAGATTCTATGAGGGGATCAATCAACCGGTGGTCAGGAATATCAGCCTGCAACTCGAGGGCGCAAGCCAGGCGGATGCCATGCCGTCGGTGGTTCCTGACATGTCGGGAGAAGCTCCTGCCTTTGTTTTTGGGAGTTATGACCAACGCAAAACTGGAGCGGTCGCCGTTGGAGTAAAGGCGCTCGTCCAGGGAAGAAGTCAGACGCTCTCTCGATCGTGCGATCCGAGCGCATCATCGCGCATCAAACCGAACGTTCTCCTTGTCTATGCGATGCGTAAGATGGCAAAATTACTGGAGGACGAGCGTCAAAAAGGGTTTGAAGCGGGCGGTTCCGCGACTCTGCGCGCGCTCGCCGAGGAATACGGCTTCAAGCGACCGATGGCGGGGAGGTATCCCGCGCGTGAATGGGGGCGGCTCTATTGGCTTTATCAGACGTCGCTGGTACCTCGACAGGTTGAGTCAGAGGATTTCCGCAGAGTCGGGGAAAAGCTTTTTCGCCGGGAAGGCGGCGAATGGGTTGACGCGAGCTTCCAGCCTATGTTCGAAACCACCGTGGTTCCCTTTTTGAGCGAGAGATACTTTGAATTGATCCGAGAACGGCCTTGGTTGGGCCAATATTTCGCCCTCGGGCCAAACGTGACGCTGGCGGTGGATTCCAAGGCAATAAAGGTCGAGGCCGGCGTCGCAGGAGTGCATGCACCCGAGGAGGTCCACGCGCCTCTCAAATGAGAGCGACCTCATGATGAGATCGATGGCGCTTCTGGCAGTACGGGCAATGGCCGGCTCGACGTCTTCCAGGGCGAGCAATTGCCTGAGATGATCCGCTGTCCTCAAGATCATCATGGCAAGGTCTCCTTCGTCAGCCCTGATATGCGCAGTCAATTCGTCCCACTCGACTTCTTCGGACCATAGGAATAGGGACGCAACAGGCCAGAACATGATATCCGGCACAGGGAAACCGTGAGCTATAAGCTGCTCGATCAAGGGCCGGAGTCGCATTACCATCCCACGGAATTTTTTCCACAAAGGTTTGGTCTTTTCCCACACGTGCCTGCTCACGTGGATGGCTTTGTCCTTGTCCACCACGAATGGCGCGATGACAGCCGCCAGCTCCTTGGGATCGAGAGATCGCAACTCGCCGCCTCTAATCAATTCGGCGATGAGCAGAGGGTGATCGAGCCTTAGTTGCGCCGCCCATCTGCCGTCAAACGTCGGGGCTCCGGCAGCATCCACATAGCCCAATTCTTGAAGAAACGTGAGATGCCTTTGAAACTCCTCGACGAGCTTCGATCTTACGGAACGACTCTTTCTCGATTTTTCGTGGAATGACGCAAAGGACAGTCCCAAGAGCTCCTTCACCCCTTGAGGATCGTGGGACAAGAGCAGATTCAGGACCATGGAAAAATTTATGGCTATTTGGGAGCGCAATGGTTCAGGAGGCGAAAGAAAAAGTTGCCGCATCAACGAGAGGTTGAGATAACGTCCTGGCGCCACGAGGACAAAGCCTACGTTGTCCATTCCTCGGCGCCCTGCCCTGCCAGACATTTGATGAAGGTCCGTCGCGGTCATGTCAACGAATGAGCGTCCATCGAAACGGTCGCTCTGAAGCAGCACCACGGTGCGAGCCGGGAAATTGACTCCCGCAGCCACTGTACTCGTCGAGAAGATGACTTCGAGGAATCCCTTCACCATCATTTGTTCTACAAGGAGCTTCCATGCCGGCAGTTGACCGGCGTGGTGCGCGCCAGCTCGACACGCTAGCAACCGCTCAACCTGCGAGCGGCCTCGCAGCTCCGGATAGCGCTCGAGGTGTCCCTCGACGGCCCGCAGGAAACCGTCCTCGGTCAGGGCGCAACGGCGAAGAATCGAGGCGCTCGACTGCGGCGTCGCAGTCGGCCCGGGATTTGAGAAACACTATGGCGGGCAGCAGGTTGAATTTGCGCAGGGAATCGACGATCACATTGAGGTCAGGTTCTGGCTGTCGGGCTATCTTTCGCCTTTCTTTCTGCTCCTTTGCCAGCGAGGCGACGGCAGGAAACAGGCGCTGCCCCTTGAAAAACGGCGTGATCTGCCCGTTGGGCAGTTGACACAACACGTTCAGCGGCACGGGTCGCACATCCGAAAATACAACCGCGCATGGCTTGCCGCGAATGCGCTCGAGCCACTGCGCGAGTTCCTGCGCGTTGGATATGGTGGCTGACAGCAGGAGCAGTCGGACGCGATTGGGGAGGTAGATGAGCACCTCCTCCCAGACCACGCCCCGGTCCACATCGCCAAGGTAGTGCGCCTCGTCAAGGATAACGAGGTCCACGGCCAAGTCTCTGCCTACTTCCATCGCATCGTAGAGCTGATTCCGCAGTATTTCTGTGGTGCCTACTATGACCGGCGCGTCAGGATTTTCTTTCCGATCGCCTGTCAGGATCCCGACTGACTCCCGTCCAATTTCGTCGCCGAATTCCTGGTACTTGGCGTTGGAAAGCGCCTTAAGGGGGGCCGCGTACCACACGCCTTTTCCCGCGGCGAGGTATTGTTTTGCGGCCTGGAGGGCAATCCACGTCTTGCCCGAATCCAGTGGGCGCGCTGACGACGACGTCCTGGGTCCTGAGGAGCTTCGAGGGATTCGAGCTGAAACTCGTCGGGGACAAAGCCTGTGACTTCGGGCTTGCCGATCTGACTTAACAGTCGAAGCGTTTCGCGGTGGGCAGAGGGTTGGATAGCGCTTGATCGTGCATCATTTGGGACCGCTTTTTCCCCGCGTCTACGCCTCCAATGTCTCTTCGACGGGTTTGCGTTCTTGATCGCTGCGTTTTTCATGCAACTGCAAGCCTACCTTAAGGCGGTTGTCATAGCAACCCTGGAATGTCCGAAAAGGCAACGCATATCATGTAAAATGCTCCTCTTTTCATAATAATAAGACCATCAAGGACATTGCGCGATCTTAGGATACGTTTTGCGGCTCAGGCCATCTCAAAAAACTAACATTCCCCTAACATCAACCTAACAAACAGCCGGCACACTTTGCGTCGATAGTTCCAAAAAGCGCACAAGATGATTTCCCCTCGGAGCGTCGTTGTTCTGTCGGTTGCGAGGGATGAAGAGCGTCCGCCAACAGAGGCAAACCAGGCGGACGCCATGAACGTGTTGTTGTGAAAAGGAGGAGAAAAATGAGACGTTGGCATGTAGTGTTCACCGCCGTCCTCTTGGCCATGGCCATGGCGACGCAGGCGGCCGCGTGGGAGCTGTCCATGAAGGGCGACTGGGAATGGCGCTATCGATATTGGACGCGCACCGGCAATCACGACATTTTTGGGGAAATGGATGACACCAGAGTAAATTTGGGAATCAACCACCTCTGGTGTTCCCTACACGGGCTACCACAAATAGGATAAATACAGGGGGCTTTGGCGGCGGCGTCTTGGCCGGAGAAAACAATTACGGCGCGGATATGACGCTCACGGACAACAGGATGACCATATTCCCCAAGATTAAGGTGAACCCTGCCATATCCGTAGAGGCGTCGGTGAACATGACGTCCCTCGGGATTTGGTCCAACGGCAGACCATACGCAGAAGGGGTGGACTACGGGTGGATCACCGATCTGTACGTACCTATTGGAGATCGGCCGGTTGCGAGCCATGTGCCAAACACCTTTGTGACGGTGCAGTGGCTGAAGGCCAGTATCCATACCCCCATGTTCGATTTCAGCCTTGGCTACAAAACGAGCGCCATCGGAATGGGGCTTTGGAAACATCCATGCAACCGGGCATCCGCTTCTTTCTCGGTGAGCGCCAACTATGGGCCATTTAAGATTGGCTTCAGCCCATATTTTGGCAGGGAAAGGTCAGACTGGGCGGGCACGAGAATTACCGGCGAAGGCTCGGTGAGACGCAAGGACGATCGCAGGGATTACTTCAGAGCGCTCTTCGGCGAAATCCTCTATCGATCCGGTCCTATGGAGATCCAGTTGGTCTCTGATTCCTATCATCAGCCCAACTCCTCGACTCCGACGGCTCGAGGGGCGGCGTTGCCCGCATCGCCTACACGACCGAGTGAAGATATCTTACGGTACCGAATTGCGCTGGCTATGAAATATTTTGACGGCCGATCCTTTTTCCATGCAGAGGCTGACTGGTTCAATCGATGGAGATCCGGTCGCGGCTCTGCCGACCCCGCGACCAATACTCCTCCATACCGTGCTCGTCAGGAGAGAGACAATGACGGTTGGCTCTACGGCGTTGAGCTCGGCAGGTTCGCAGGGCCATCCAAGGTGACCATCAATTACGTGAGGGCAACCGGAAACGACCCCTCGACCCGAAAGACCACGGATGACGCAGCAGATTCAGAGTCGGGCGTCACATCGTGCTATATGAAGCCGTGGGGCTACTTGATGTACTACATGTATGGGGCAGGCGATGGATGGGACGCCGCAGGGTACGGGCAACCTACAAACTTCCACCACGCCGGCGTCAGAATAGACTATGCGGTGGCGTCGAACCTGAACGTCAACCTCGTGTATTCACGGGCATGGCGCGACCAACCGAATGCGTATAGGCTTGGCGGAGACTACCGCATACGCGCCCAGGCGTGGACCAACGAAGACATCAGGCTGTCGCAACTGGGGACATTTAGGGGCCAGGCGGTACCGGACAGCGCCCGCGACATCGGTTGGGAAACCGACATTGGCGTGGACTGGAAGCTCCTGGAAGGGCTCACATGGTCCACCACCTTCGCCTACTGGAAGCCGGGCAATTGGTGGAGCTACGCGTATCCCAACACCGCGCATCTCTACCGCATCAACGTTGTCCCGAACAACAACCCCAATACGGCCCAGGGGGAAGTCGATGCAACATTCGGCTTAGGTCGTGAGATCGACGGTCTCTTTTCCGTGGAGACAAAACTGCTCATCAACTTCTAGTCCCCGTAAGGGTAGCCGGCGTGAGAGAAGTCAATTGATTCAGCGCTGCCAGGGATGTTATCAGGAGCCTCCCAATCCTGTCACCTCGCGCGATCGCTCCGCCGGCTGCCCTATTTTTTTTGCGCCCTCAAGGGCTTTGCGAATTTTTTGCAAGGCGGCGAGGGCTTTTTTTGGTAGATGTTGGATAGGTTCTGCGGCCATGGGCGAACATCGCGTGATCGGCGAACAGTGGTTTTGTGTGCGTCTTGGCGTCGGGAGACGCAAAGGGTTGGAGTGACTGCATGCCAAAAGAGAAGATCCTTGTGGTGGATGACGAAGCTGATATACTCGATTTGGTGGGGTACAACCTGACGCGAGAAGGCTACCGGATCAAGACTGCGAGTACGGGCGAGGAGGCGTTGCGCAAGATAAAAGAAGACCCGCCGGACTTGATACTGCTTGATCTCATGCTCCCCGGGATGGACGGGTTCGATGTGTGTAAGGAGTTGAAAAGCAATCCCAGCACTGCGGCCATACCCATCGTGATGCTGACTGCAAAGACTGGCGAAGCAGATCAGGTTGCGGGATTAGAGCTTGGCTCGGATGACTACGTGGTGAAGCCATTCAGTCCGAGCATACTACTGGCCAGGGTTCGGGCCGTGCTTCGCCGGACCAAAGAGGAAGCGCCAGCTCAGACGCGAGTCATCGCGTTCAAGGACCTCATCATCGACCCTTCTCGCTACGAGGTGGTGGTGAAAGGTATTCCTACTCAGTTAACCGCGTCCGAGTTCAAGATCCTGCATTACATGGCGCGGCGGCCGGGTTGGGTATATACCAGGGAGCAAATCATATCAGCCGTGCGCGGGGATGATTATCCTGTGACTGATCGATCGGTGGACGTCCAAATTGTTGGTCTGCGCAAGAAATTGGGGCCCTTAGGGACTTACATCGAGACGGTTCGAGGAGTAGGATATCGATTCCGGGAGGATGCGGGCGATTAAGGGAATATTTGATGAGCAAGTTGCGGGAAAGTGTGGTATGCGGTTCAAGGTTTCAGCCTGAGCGACATTTCAAGACACTGTTGAGACGCACGAGAGGAACGCTATGCGAATCAGACTTCAAAAGGCGATTGATAAGTTGAACGCGAGGCTTGTGGCCCTGGCCGGCTTGGTCGAGAAGAGATTTCGGCTCGCAGTGAAGGCTGTGGAATGCAGGGACGTGGCTCTGGCAAATCAGGTCATCGACGGCGACATGGAAATAGATCAGCAGGAAGTGGATATAGAAGAGGAGTGCCTGAAGATACTCGCGTTGCACCAGCCTGTGGCAGATCATCTTCGATATATTGTGGCGGTGCTCAAGATGAACAACGACCTGGAAAGGATCGGAGATCTCGCGGTCAACATTGCGCAGACGGTTGAGATCGTGGCCAAGTATCGCGACATTCAGATTCCTTTCGATTATTTTACGATGGCCCAGGCGGCCCAGGAGATGCTCGAGAAATGCCTCGACGCTCTGGTGAATAAGGATTTGACCCTCGCCTATCGGGTGTGCGCGCAGGACGATGACGTGGACACCATGAAGGAGGCTATGCAGGCATTATTCGCCAAAGAAGTGTGCAAAAAGCCTGAGCATACAGAGGCGCTCATCGAGTTGTTTCTGGTGTCGCGCCATTTAGAGCGGATAGCGGATCACACCACCAATATTGCAGAGGACGTTATTTATATGATCAGTGGAGCGATTCATCGGCATCGAAAAAAGGAATTCGTCAACCCGTGAGGAGACATAATAACTTCTGGAAGCGGCTGAGCTGTTTTCTTAGCCAAAGCGGCCTGTGACATAATCCTTGGTTCTTTCCACCAAGGGGTTGGTGAAGATGCGAGAGGTCTCTCCATACTCGATAAGCCTCCCCAGATACATAAATGCCGTATTGTCAGAGACGCGAGCGGCCTGCTGCATGTTGTGCGTCACGATGATGATGGTGAACCGTCCTTTGAGTTCGTCGATGAGGTCTTCGATCTTTGCGGTAGCCACGGGGTCCAGCGCGGAACAGGGTTCATCCATGAGCAAGACATCAGGCTCTGCTGCAATGGCGCGTGCAATGCACAGTCTTTGCTGCTGACCTCCGGAGAGTCCGAGGGCGTTGTCGCCTAGGCGGTCTTGCACTTCGTCCCAAAGGGCCGCGGCCTCCAACGCCCTGCGCGCGGTGTCCTGCAGCGTCTTCTTGTTTCGCACGCCATCCACGCGCAGGGGATATACCACGTTATCGAAAATGGACATAGGGAACGGATTCGGCTTTTGAAACACCATCCCCATGGTTTTTCTCAATGCGATGACGTCAACCTTGGGACTAAAAATGTCTTTTCCATCGTAATGCATGGCGCCGGAGATCCGGACCGAGTCGATGAGGTCGTTCATGCGATTGATGCATCGCAAGAGCGTGGATTTTCCGCAGCCTGACGGCCCTATGAGCGCAGTGACAAGCCCTCGTTCCACGGTCATATTTATGTTGAAAAGGGCTTGGGCTTTGCCGTACCAGAGATTGAAATTCTCAATGGAGAGCAGCGCGCCCTGGCTTCCCTTTTTTATGTGGTAAACGGTTTCGTTGCCTTCGATCTCGGACGGCGTCATTCCTTATGCTCCTAGAAATGTCCTTCATAGAATTTTTTCTTGAGCCTGTTCCGAATCCTGATGGAAAAGGCATTCATGAAGAAGACGAGCCCCACAAGCAGCAAGGTGGTGACATAGACCATGGGTTTTGCCGCTTCTGAATTTCTGGACTGGAATCCGAGGTCGTAGATTTGAAATCCGAGGTGCATGAAGCTGCGGTCCAGATGTATGTAGGGAAACACGTGGTCAATGGGCAGCGCGGGGGCCATTTTTACCACGCCCACGAGCATCAAGGGGGCCACTTCGCCGGCGCCTCTGGCCATGGCCAAGATCAGCCCGGTCATGATACCGGGTAAGGCTCGGGGCAGCACGACGTAGCGTATGGTCTGCCACTTGGACGCTCCGCAGGCAAGCGATCCTTCTCGCATGGATTTGGGCACGGCTGAGAGCGCTTCTTCGGTGGCCACGATCACCACCGGCACAGTCAGCAGAGCGAGGGTGAGGGAAGCCCACAAGAGGCCGCCGGTCCCAAAGGTGGGGGTTGGGAGTCTCTCTGGGTAAAAGATCGCGTCGATGCTCCCGCCTAACACGTACGCAAAAAAACCTAGGCCAAACACCCCGTACACAATGGAAGGAACGCCCGCAAGGTTGCTGACGCATATACGGGTGAGTGACACAAATTTCCCCTGCTTCGCGTATTCCCGCAGATACAAGGCAGCTACAACCCCAAAGGGAGCAACCGCCAGGGACATGATCACTGTCATACAAAAGGTGCCAAAGATTGCGGGGAAAACGCCCCCTTCTGTGTTCGCCTCACGGGGCTCGCTCGACAAGAATTCCCACCATCGAGATAAATAGATGGATATTTTGCCGGGAAGGGTGAGGTCATTGGCAGGATAAAACCGTACTATCTCTGAAATCTTTAGTGTTTTTTCCCTTCCGTTGGCGTCTGCAAGGGTGATTGTGTACTTTGCATCTCGGTCTTTGATGGCGGTGGCCTCTTTGGAAAGCTCCTCGTAGGCTGCTTGGAGACTTTTTTGTTTTCTGCTCGTACACGTTGAGGGCTGTGGCATACCGATCGCTGTCTTTCCCGTAGATGATCTCGGCTTTCCGGAGCTTGAGCCTTTCGTCTTCCAAGCGGTTGTTAATATCGCCGATATCGTAGCGCTCTATGGTGTGAATCCTTTCCCGCCTTGCCGTGGCCCTCTCATGGGCGCCACGCACGACATCGAGGGTCAATGCATCGCCTGTGATCACGCGGTCGTTGAGCTCCACGCGTTTAATCGTACCTATGAAAGGACCCCATTCCAAACGTTCGAAAAAGAACATGTCGGTTGGCGTTTCAACGGCTTGGATGTCGTGTTTATTTATCCAGCGATAGTCTTCATTGTATAGGTCATAGTTGCCGATTCTGTAGAGTTCCCGAGAAGCGAAGCCATCGCGTGCAGCGATCTGCGCCCGCGTCGTCTTGTCGAGGGTCGCGAGGTACGCGGGATCAGGCCTGTAGCTTTCCGTCCTCAGCAGCTCGCCAGCAAAGAGTGAGCCGTCTCTCAGAGTGACCTTATAGATGGGCTGAGGCCAGAAGGTCACTATTCCATTGTAGAGGATAAGAATAGTGAAGCCCACGATCATGAGCAGCCCGATAGCGAGGGCGCCTCCAATGCTCCAGAGGAAGGGTTCGCCTCTGGCCTTGAGGTCCCACGACCTCGGGCTGACACTGCCCGTCGGCGAAGGGGATTCGAAACCCGTCCCCACGGCGCTCTTTGTTTGCGCAGAGTTCGCCGTGGGCGTTTCCTCGGGCAGTTTTTGTTGAGACCTTTTTCCATGGCAACTGGGCTCGATTCGTAGTTATTCGATGGACGAGGCCAGAGATGTGTGGATTTCACGCTCATGGCAGCCCGCTCCACGATCCAGACGCCCTACGCGGCCTGTCCCAGTGTGTACGGGATTGTCGCATCCTTCTTCCGGTCATAGTTCCATTGCCTTTTTGCGAAAACGTAATCTGACAAGTTCTGCTATGGTGTTGATGACGAATGTCATAGCAAAGAGGACCAACCCGGTCAGGAACAACACTCGGTAGAGCGTCCCGTCTTTGGGAGCTTCTGGAAGCTCCACAGCGATATTGGCCGACAAAGCTCGCAGCCCGTTGAAGATGTTCAAGTCGAGAATGGGCGTGTTTCCGGTTGCCATGACGACAATCATGGTTTCACCGACCGCCCTGCCCATTCCAGTCATAGTGGCAGAAAAGATGCCGCTGAGCGCGGTTGGTATCACGATCCACATGGCGGTTTGCCATGGCGTAGCGCCGCAGCCGAGGCTTGCAGCCCTGAGGTGTTGCGGGACGGCGTTAAGCGCGTCTTCTGCCAACGTGTATATGATTGGCACTACCGCGAATCCCATGGCAAAGCCGACAATCAAGGTATTCCTTTGCACGTATGGGCCGAAGAAGCTCTTCCGCGGATCTAGACCGATGAGATTCATGAGGATCGCGAGGGCATAGGCGATAAGCCCGATGACCACGACGAAGACAACCCATCGCGCCAGGTCAGCGAGGGCGGCATAGGGCATAGGCATGCTCTTGATATAATGGTTGTATCGGTAGCCCCACGACCGGGTGAACCAATATGTCAAAAGCCCGGCCACCAGTGGAATGTTGAGGGCAAAAAGCAGCGGCGTCGCGCTGCCCACGTCTTTATTGAGCCACGCTTTGAAATTTCCCGAGAAAAGGGCGATTTCGACGGCGGGACCGAGAAGATAGGAAACATACATTCCCAGACACACGACCAGCGCCATGAAAAAAAACTTAGGACGACCGTCGAGAGCCAAGGCTGCATGCATAGGCAGCAATTGCCAAAGATAGGCCCCGACCATCAGAGAGAAGGGAATCACGACAAAGGCCAATATGACCGCGGCAATCCAATTCTCGACAATGGGGGCCAGCACCAGGGCGGCCACAAAACCGAGTACGACTGAGGGGAGCGAGGCCATGACCTCCATCACCGGCTTCAACGTAGCCCTCGTTTCGGACGGCAAGAACTCCGAGGTGTACACCGCGGCGAACAAGGCGAGAGGGATGGCAAAGATCAGCGAATAGAAGGTAGCCTTGAGAGTGCCGAATATCAGCGGGACAAGACAGAGTTTGGGCTCAAAGGCGTCAGATCCGCCGGTGGACTGCCACGTGTAGGATGGCGCGGGGTAGCCTTCATACCAGACCTTGCCGAAAAGGGTCTTAAGAGAGACCTCTGGATGGGGCACATCGAGTTTCCAAAAATCTGTGTGGCCATGAGACGCCACTGCCAAAAGGCCGTCCAGGCGCGTGGAAAGGGCGACCGAAAGATGTTCGGCCTGGCTTTTGTCCACATGCAGCGTAAGAAGCGTCTTTTCACTTGTGCCGTGTCTGAGCATGATGACGCCATCGGAATCCGCGGTGACAAACGCCCGAGTTCGCCTACTCGGCGCGAACACCGTAACCGGGGCTCGATGCGGCTTGAATATTTTTGTCGCCACTAAGATTTTTCCATCTGCCGTGGGAGGATTCAGCCCCTCTCGGGACAGCAAATAGAATACCTTCACCGAACCGTCCGACGCGCCTACCACCAACGATTTGTCGCCGAGCAGGTATCCGACCGCGGTGAGTTGAGCGTCATTTTCCGTGAGTTGCGCAACTTCTGCCAAGACAAAATGCGTGGAGTCCGTCCCTGCGAGCCGAAATACTCGCCCGCTTTTCTCTGCCAGGATGACATTTTTCGCTCCATCATCCACCAGCGCGTGGGCGACAGAGGCGCCTGGAGGGAGGCTCGGCAACGCGATCTTGGTCATCTCGCTGGTGGCCTTTCTGGTGAACAGATTGAGCTTGGTGGTGACCACGACCAACGAGACCGCGCCGCCGTCCTCGCACGTCACAAGTGTTCTGACAGGCCTTTCTCCAACTTCTGTGTAGCGGTAATCCATTGTTTTGATGGGCCGGCGATCTTCGGACACGGTGATCTCGGTTTCGAGTTCCACCTGAGGCTCGATCTTGCGGATTTGTTTCCCCGGTATTCGAGAATAGATCGCCCGGCCGTCCGTACTGTCGCGATCATCGAGGGCCGTGCAGCCTGGCGGAATCTCGTCCTCAGCCAGTATTTGAACGGCAAAGGAAACTTTGCCGAACCTTATCGTTCCATCGGAAAAACCTGCCGCAATGTGTATTCCGTCCATGGCTGCGGCAAATGCGGTGACGTCTTTTCCCTTGAAATCGAATCCCGTGGCAAAGATCTCTTTTCCCGAACTGAGGTGCCACGCCGACACAGAGCCGTCAGACGCCACAGCAACCGCCAAGGTGTTGTAGTCGTCCGTGAACAGGGACTCGATATGGGCCGCCTCTTTTCCCAGCTTGTAGGTATGGCTACCCTCGATCCGTGCGCCCTGGAAAAGCGGGACGACTTCATAAACGAGGAACACCATGATGGCCAACACCGCTGCTATGACGCACATACCCCCAATGGTGATAGCCTTGTTGGCTATGGCGTCTGCAACGAGCACCCATCGCCTCGTCTTTTTCGTGCCTATAGATTCCGCCATGGATTTCGACCTCGTCACGTGTAACCGTTGACCAGAAACGGCCTGCCTATCAACCTGGTTCGTCTTGACAAAAGAGTCTCGCGGGAGTCAATTCCGCAAGACTCTCATGATCGCATGGGAGCGCAATCAGTCCCCTGTCACGGGCCCTTGGCGACCGGGGCTGTTCTGAGCCGGGGGCTCATGACAGGTGATTTGTCTCGTTCTGGCCGATTGTGCATTCGCTGTATGCTCCGTAGGTCAGATTAACACTCTCGACATGGAGTTGGGCAACGACGCACTTCGTCATCACACAAGAACACTCCGGTACACGCCTCGCGAAGCCGTTATTTTATACCGAGTTTCTCCAAGTCCTCGTCAGCCACTACCTTGGAGACTGGATAGAATCCGTCTTTGATCACGATCTGCTGTCCGTCCTTGGATAACACGAATTTCAAGAACTCGGTCATTAAGGGATCTAACGGGGCGTTCGGCTTCTTATTGAAATATATGTAAAGGAATCGAGCAAGAGGATAATCCCCGGCATAGGCATTTTCGGCTTCCGCTCCGTAGCATTTGCCCCCATCCTTGGCGGAAAGCGGCACAATCTTGACATCTGCCGTTTTGTAACCCACGCCTGAGTAGCCGATGGCATATTTATCCGAGGCTACGCCTTGGACGACTGCCGACGAGCCGGGCTGTTCCTTTACCGTGTCTTTATAGTCGCCGCCGAATAGGGCGACCTCCTTGAAATACCCGTAGGTCCCTGATGCAGAGTTTCTTCCGTAGAGGGACATGGGTTTCGCTTCCCATTCGCCTTTGAGACCTACTTGTCCCCAGGTTTTGATGTCCTTCCCACCTCCTTTGAATGTTCTGGAAAAAATTCCATCTACTTGGGGGAGGCTCAGACATTGTATGGGATTGTCCTTGTGCACGAACACGGCCAGCGAGTCCACCGCGACCCTGACCACTGAAGGTTTATACCCGAATTTCTTTTCAAATGCTTCTATCTCCTGGGCCTTCATCTCCCTGGACATGGGACCGAACTGCGCCGTTCCTTCGATGATTGCCGGCGGGGCCGTGGAAGATCCCTTGCCCTCGATGGCTATTTTGACGCCCGGGTACTTGGCTCTAAATCCCTCGGACCAATATGTCATGAGATTGTTGAGGGTATCTGAACCTACTGATTTTAGATTTCCAGAAACGCCGCTGACCGGTTTGTAGCTCGGCAGGGCTGGATCCAGTTCGACGGCAAAAGCCGGGATAACCAACGCAATCGCCGTGATGATGACCAGCGTCATGAGACACAAACTCTTCCTCATATTCCTCTGTCCTCCTGATAAAAATTCTTGCGAATTTCACATCGCATTCGGGATTTCACCCAAGGGTGCGGCGCGTCTGTTAGGGAAATGTTAGGGGCATGATAAAAATCTGTGAGACGAAGGCGGTCGCCTGAGCGGGGGACTGCCTGCCAAATGCGCGCCGAGCTCGTGAAAAAGTCACAAGTAATTAGCCATGGCATAAAAGTAGTGCACTATATTTCTCCCCACAAAAACGTAGAAGACCGCGGAGGAACTCAGGAAAGGGCCAAAAGGAATCGGGGTGGTGGAAGCGGCTCCTCGAAACATCATGCCAAAAAGTCCGGTGATGGATCCTGACAGCGACGACAAGAAAATGACAAAGAGGACGCCTTCGGGGCCGCAAAAAGCCCCTATCATTGCCAGGAGCTTGATGTCGCCTCCTCCTAGCCCTTCTGAACCTCTCAGTTTCTGGTAAATGAGGGCCGGTAGATACAACACCCCTATGCCAAGCGCAACGCCCTCGAGAGACGATTTCCAATCCATGGACGGAATGAGCCCAGCGATCGACGCCACGACGCCAATCACCGCGCCGTTTAACGAGATGGCGTCTGGAATGATCATGTGCTCCAAATCGATCCAAAAGATTGCGCAAAGGGCTGCACAAAACAGGAAAAACATCACATACCCGGGAGTGAGTCCAAAGCGCAGATAGAGCGCCATTGAGAGAAATGCCATTATGAACTCCACGACGGGATATCTCAGAGAAATGCGGCTTCCACACGACCGGCAGCGTCCTTTTAATACAAAAAAGCTGATAATTGGCACATTGTCGAAAAATCGCACATTTGATTGACAATCAGGGCATCTCGATGGGGGGTATGTCAGCGATCGCCCTTCCGGCAGCCGGACGATCACGACGTTGAGAAAACTCCCGACCACCGCGCCCAGCACGAAACACAGCAGCGCTTCAACGACATCCACAGTATAGTGCATACATAATCCTTGACCGCATTCTTACCGCAGCTTGACCCTCGTTCACTTCATAACGCCTTCGCGGCCAAACCACGGCGTCTCGCACGCACATTGGCTCGCGAGGTTAACGACAAATCTTCTTGCGACATCGAAAGATTCAAATCCTCGACACGACCGTCCGCAAGCCAAACCGCGATTCGATCAGTTCTTTCTCAGCGTGATCAGCCGCGACGACAATGATCCGTTCATTGGGAACAACAGAGAGGTCCACATTGCCTTTGACTCGCCATTCCCGCTCCACGTCCCACAAAATATATCGACCTCGTTGCGCTTGGAACAGGTATTTTTGCTCAGGCGGCAGTTTTGAAAAATCCTCGTCCGTCCCATATTGAACGGGCCTTGCGCCGCAATCGCAGAGCGTCGCAAGCTCTATACCTATCCCGTATGGTTCCACGGCCCACCTGGTCAGGCCTCGACGCCAGCGCGACAGGGATGACAATCGTGCGGGCGGCAGTTCGCTGAAGCAGACCACGTCTACTTTTCCTCTTATGAAGCGACTTGCGGCCCTGATGAGTTTTTCCTCCAAGATGCGGCAGAGGGTATCGAATGCCGAATGGGCCGCGTGCGGTTCGACATGTAGAAGCGAGCGCCAATATTGCGCCTGAGTTTGACCTGGCCACGGTCCTGGGCACGCCCTTGTGTAGTGATAAAGGTAGCTTTGCTGGATCGACTCTGAATCAGCAGATACTGGCGCATGGTCGCGGGGCTTTATTGGCGCAATTGCCGACGACTTATTTACGGTTCCGCGGCCCAACACATCGTCCATCGGGGGGGCCGATGGTAGGCTGGTTGGAGGCCGTCGGCTTGCGGGGACCACACGCGTG
>VSSL01000230.1_pt1 | contig 16224 bp, 13 predicted proteins | sample 4557531 | NCBI WGS metagenome assembly VSSL01 (sample SAMN10986726, study PRJNA523729) | hot springs metagenome | isolation source: hot springs | place: India:Timba, Gujarat | collected 2018-05-31 | reverse complement strand
TTTTTCCATAATATTGCAAATCTGAAACTATTTTATTCATATATTCTACCTGCTCCATCATTTCATTGAAAATCGTTGCAACCTCATCAATAGCCGGGTTACCAATAGATTTTTCATTGATGCTTGACTTTGCAATATATATAGAATTAATCAGCACTTGCAAGGGATTTCGTAAATCATGTCCGACCATTGTTGCTGTCTCTCCTATCGTTGCCAATCGCTCCTTTTCTCTGAGTTCCTTCGTCTTTTCTTCTACAAGTTTCTCCAGATGTTCAGAGTATTTTTTCAGAACTAATTGTGTTTTCTTCTGCTCGGTTATATCCCTCGCTATACCCACACTTGCAATTATCTCACCATCTTTCTGCTTAATAGGTGTGTATGTTAAAGATACTGGAAAAACCGTTCCATCACTTTTTACACTGTAATAATCACCAGAAAACTTTTTATCGTAAAACTTTTCAAATACCTTACCACCCTTTTCCCATATTGTACCTAAATTCTTTCCTAAAATTTCTTCTCTATCATACTGATACATCCTACAAAATGCATCATTCACATAAATAAATCTATTTCTTGTATCTATAAAGAAAACGGCATCAGTAATATCCTGAATTGCCTGAGAATGCATTTGAATAAGATTATCCATATTTTTCCTTGTGACTGCATTCTCTATAGTGAAAGATAGCTTTTTCAAATGGGTAAGTTGTGGAGACTTAACAAGATAATCGTATGCACCTGCTTTCATAGAATTAATTGCTATTTCTTCATCTCCAGCCCCAGTTATAATAATCAAAGGTGCTCCCCTTAAATATTTAACAAGATTTATTCCTTCACCATCTCCGAGATAATAATCCGCTAAAACAACATCGAATCTAAAATTTGTTAACTTTTCCACCGCTTCTTCATAAGAAGATGCCAATGTTACATTATACGGATACTTATAGGTTTTAACATAATCATAAAGTAACTTCTGAGCGATTGCATCATCCTCAGCATACAAAACATCATAAATCGATTTTCAGATGTCACTATCATATTTTTTATTTTTCGTATAGTTCCCATATAAATATAATAAAAATTATTAATTTATATAATACAAATATTAATTGTAAATATTTAAGGTTAGGTTAAATAGTTGTCAATCTCGGTTTCGCTGTTTCTTTTAAACTTTCAGAGTGAAAATAATTTTTATCCGGGGATAATTTATATTTTAGAAGCGCTGTAAATCCAATCATTGCTCCGTTATCGGTAATATAATCTTTTTTTGGAATATATATTTTATAACCTTTATATCTCAAATTTTCGAATTTTCTCTTTAATTCAGAATTTGCTGATACACCGCCAGAAATAGTTATTGTTTTAATATGATATTCTTTTGCTGCATTAAGAGTCTTCCTTACTAAACTCTCGGTTATAGCTTCCTGAAAAGAAGCACAAATATCAGCAATGAGCATTTCACTTGCTTTTTTTTCAAATTGAATTTCTTTTAAAAAATATAAAACAGAAGTTTTTATTCCCGAAAATGAAAAATTATATGGCGAATCTTTTACTGTAGCCAGGGGGAATTTATGAAATTTCTTATTCCCTCTTTCAGCCAATTTATCAATTATTGGACCACCGGGATAACCAAGATTAAGCAATTTTGCTACTTTATCAAATGCTTCTCCGGCAGCATCATCAACTGTGGTTCCAAGTATCTTATGATTGAAATATCCCTCCACAAGTATAAGTAAAGTATGTCCACCGGAAACAATAAGAGAGATGAAAGGAAAATCAGGTTTTGCACCTTCAATGAAGGAAGAATATAAATGTGATTGTATATGATTAACAGGAACGAAAGGTACTTCAAGAGTAATCGCAATAGATTTCGCAAAACTAACTCCAATAAGCAAAGCGCCGATTAAACCTGGTTCATTGGCAGCAGCAACTAATTCTATTTCATTTAGATTTACTTTTGCATCTTCAAGAGCTTTATTCATTATATAAACAATATTTTTTAGATGTTCCCTTGATGCAAGTTCTGGTACAACACCTCCCCATCTTGAATGTGATATCTGAGAAAGGACAATATTAGATAATACTTTTTCATCTTCAAGAACTGCCGCTGATGTTTCGTCACAGGAGGTTTCAACTGCGAGTATTTTCATTTAAGGACTTGATTTAACTTTCAACACAAATATTGTTTCAAATTATAATATTTACAATGCATTTGATTTTTAAATATTTGATTAATAATTTAATATAAATGATTAGATTAATTTTTATATTGTTTTTATTTTTATCAAACTGCTTTGCACAGGTAAAGTTGCTTATACCAATGGAAGAAACTCAGACTAACCACCTGAAAGCATATGGTATCGCATATCGTCATCTATTATCAGGAAAAGAACTTGACTGGTTATTGAATTATCATGGTGGCTCATTTATGTTTAATTATTCAAAGAACCTTGAAGAAGAATGTAAAACAAATAAAGTATCCTACGAATTACTAAACGGAACAGAAACAGCTCAGGTATATGCTTTTGTGCAGGATGAAAATAATAATACAGAACTTGTAAGACTTGAAAAAGCAGCAAGAATCGCAGTATATGTACCACCAAATGCACTCCCCTGGGACGATGCTGTGCAACTTGCGCTCGACTATGCTGGTATTCCATATGAAAAACTCTGGGATGAGGAAGTGCTTTCTGGAAAATTGAAAGGATTTGACTGGATACACTTACATCACGAAGATTTTACAGGGCAATACGGAAAATTTTTTGCTTCGTTTGCTACAACTGATTGGTATCTAATACAGAAGAAGACGAATGAAGATATGGCAAAAAAACTTGGATACTCTAAAGTATCCCAGTTAAAAAGAGATGTGGTAAAGAAACTCAACGAATACATTGCAAATGGTGGCTTTTTATTTTCTATGTGTTCTGCAACCGACACTTACGACATTTCTCTTGCAACCGAGAATACTGATATTTGCGCAGAGATTTATGACGGTGACCCGCTTGATATAAAAGCAAACGAGAAACTTGATTACTCTAACTGCATTGCTTTTGAAAATTTTAAGATAATTCTTGATCCCCTAATATATGAATATTCAAACATAGATATAACAGATGAACTTTTATATATTGGGCAGTATAACGATAATTTTAAACTTGTAGATTTTCAGGCAAAAATCGACCCCGTTCCTTCAATGCTGACTCAATGCCACACATCATTAATAAAAGGATTTATGGGACAAACTTCCGGTTTTAAAAAAGAATTTCTTAAGAAAAATGTTACTATACTTGGTATGAATGAAGGGACAAACTGGGTAAGATACATACACGGAAACTATGGAAAAGGTACTTTTACAATGCTCGGTGGACACGACCCGGAAGATTATCAACATCTGGTTGGTGCTCCAGCAACAAATCTTGATAATTATCCAAACTCTCCCGGTTATAGATTAATATTAAATAATGTTTTATTTCCCGCTGCAAAAAAAGAAAAAAATGAAAACATAAAAACAAAGAGTAATAAAAAATTATATTTATATGAGAAAAATATTTTTAATTACACTGCTGATTGTTAGTTTTAAAATTTCCTTATCACAAAATAATTTTCCAGCTCTTGATTCAATCAAATCAATAAATCTAATTAAGACTGTAGAATTTCTCTCTTCACCAGAATTACAGGGAAGATTGAGTGGAAGCACAGGATATTATAAAGCAGCAGATTTCTTTGCAAAGGAATTCCTATCGCTTGGATTAAAACCAATATCAAATGGAAGTTACTTTCAGAAATTTTTAACTGAATATAATGAAATAAAAAAGGCAGAATTCTATTCAATTATTAATAATGTTAGAAAAAAATACAAACTTGGTGAGGACTTCGTTTGTCGCGGTTTCTCAGGGGCAGGTAATATAACTGCAGAGGTAGTTTTCTGTGGGTACGGAATTTCAGAACCTGCTTTAGGATATGATGATTATAAGGATATTGATGTTAATGGCAAAGTTGTGCTTGTCTTCAAACAGCAACCTGACTGGTCTTTAAACCCTGATTCTAAATGGAATCCATCTTTGCGGGAAAAGGCATTTACCGCCTTTATGAAAGGAGCGGTTGCTATTGTTTTTGTCCCCAAACCAAATGCTCCTGAAAAGCAAAAACCAATCGGTAGTGTTATGGATGGCGAAGGAATCCAATTATCTAACTTCCCAATGCTTCAAATTGATTATTCTGTTGCAGAAGAATTACTAAAAACTGCTTACAATTTGAATCTTTCAGACATTCAGAATGAAATTGATACCAAAAAACACCCCTATTCAAAAAAGTTAAATGCAAGTGTTGAAATAAATGTTGATGCTGAGTACTCATATTACAGAACCACAATGAATATAATTGGTATGCTTGAGGGAACTGACGAAGACTTGAGAAATGAGTATATCATTATTTGTGCTCATCTTGACCATGTTGGCAGTCAGGCAGGGAAAATATATTTCCCTGGTGCAAATGATAATGCATCCGGCTCTGCTGCAGTACTGGAAATTGCAAGAGCAATTGTAAATTCTGAAGAAATGACCAAAAGGTCAATTTTATTTGTACTATTTTCCAATGAAGAAACAGGATTTCAGGGGGCTAAATATTTTGTAGATAACCCAATTGTACCTCTAAATCACATTGTTGCTGTTTTAAATATGGATTGCATTGCAAAAGGTGATAGTATTAGAGTTGGTAATGGATTGTCCTCACCTGAGTTATGGAAAATTGCAAAAAACTTTGATTCTCTTTATATCAATTCTATGGTAGAAGGTACCTGGGCTGGTGGCGGTGCTGATTTAACCCCGTTTTTCGAAAAAGGTATTAATGGACTATACTTTGTTACAACTAATGGTTATCAACATCTTCACCTGACAACAGATAAACCTGAAACTTTGAATCAACAATTATACGAAAAAACTGTTAAATTAGTTTACATTATTTCCTCCTATTTAGCAAATAATTAGAACTTTCTATAGAATTCAGTATTGAAAATTAAATATTACATTTTATACATAATATTTTTTTCTTTTCTGATTTCCTTTCAATGCGGGAAAAAAATCAGGAAAAATTTTCAAACATTCTATTAAAAGATGATATTGGAAATGAACTTAAATTTGAAAAATATCCTGAGAGAATTATATCTCTTGCTCCCAATATAACTGAGACCATATACGAACTTGGTGCTGATACATTACTTGGTGGGAATTACTGATTATTGCAATTATCCACCTTCCTGTCATCTTAAAAAAAGTGTGGGAGGAATGATTAATCCAAACATAGAAATTATTTCACTTTTGAATCCGGACTTAATTCTGATGACAACAGAAGGAAATTCAAAAGCCACATATAATACTCTAATAAATAATGGTTATAAAGTTTTCGTTACAAATCCAAGAGATATTACAGGAATAATTAAAATGATAAATGATATTGGAATAATTACAAATCATACGATAGAGGCAAACAAAATAACCAGAAAAATAGATTCAACCAGAATCATACTTGATTCAAGTAATAATATAACTAAAAAACCGAAAGCATTATTTTTAATTTCACTTAATCCAGTTATCACAATAAATAAATCAACATATATTAATAATGTTTTAGAATTAGCAGGCTTTGAAAATATATATGCTTTTCTTGATCTACCATATCCTCATATTAATTTTGAAGATATTCTAATCAGAAACCCGGATTATATTATACTTACATCAGAATCAGCCGATGAGAATGGATACTATAAAGATATGTTAACAAAAAACTTATCAACAGTAAACGCAATAGAGAAAAACCGAATAATAATTTTAGATTCTGATTTAATATCAAGACCAGGACCCAGAATTACTCAGGCGATTGATGAGCTAATAAAAAAAAGAAAGGATAAGCTATAAATTCTTATCCTTCTTTTCTACCCCACCCACCCAACCAATAAAACCTCTATATTATATATACTGCACATTTTAGTAATTTTCAGAAGAATTTTTTTATCTTAATATTATTTTTTAAACCACCAAAAATCCTACCTCTTATGAAATGCTTGTGCACATTTTTTTTTACAAATCTCAATAAAAAGACTTGACATCAAATAATACAATTATTATTTTCAAGAACTTAAAAACTAAAAAGGAGAAAAAAATGAAAAAATTTATCTTTCCTTTTATTCGTTATACTCATTGCAGGTTTACTTTTGTTCGGTTTCGGACTGAACAATGAAAACCCGAATGATGTAGTAACTGATTGGGATTTATCCCATCCAACAAACACCCTTGAATATGCTAATCAGACAGGCTCAAAAATATTGTATTCTACTGTTGATATGACAGCTTTGTTGGCAGATTCTGGGCAGTTAATTACACACCCAAATCAAGGATATGGTGGCGCACATGCAAGTGCTATATTCACTGGTGGAACTATTTATGGCTTTGGTTCAAGTATAGCAAGTGGTTATGGGATAGGTGATGACTTTGTTGTACCAGCAGGTGTTAAATGGCAAATTGACTCAATAAAATTCTTCTCTTATCAAACAGGCTCAACTACAACTTCTACTATAACAGCGTCAAGACTTGCAATTTACACAAATTCAACATTTACAACTCTTCTTGCTGGTGATACTACAACATCAAGATTAAAATCAACTTACTTCACAGGAATTTATCGTGTAACAGGTACTGATTTAACAAACAACCAAAGACCTATTATGGCTGTTACTGATACACTTGCTGTAACTCTTATGCCGGGTACTTATTGGTTCTATACTGCATTTTCAGGTTCATTATCTTCAGGTCCATGGGCACCACCGAGGTCAATACTAAATCAACAAGTTACTGGTAATGGTAAACAAAAACAACCAACAGGTTGGGTTGATATGTTAGATGGTTCCTATCCTCAAGGTGTCCCATTCGTTATTTATGGTACTGCAATACCACTAACTCCACCTTCCTGGACAGAACAAACCTCTCCAGTAACAACTGCTTTATATTCAGTCTCAGCAGTTAATAATAATGTTGCCTGGGCATGCGGTGCCAGTGGTAAAGTAATAAGAACCACAAATTCAGGAATAAACTGGGTTGATGTTAGTGGTAACATTCCAGCTTCTACTCCTCTTTACAATATTTTCGCCTGGGATGCAAATCTTGCATTGGTTACTGGTTCACCAACTGCAGGAAATTACATATACAGAACCACTAACGGTGGACAAAACTGGACTGAAGTATTTAATCAACCAGGTGGATTTGGAAATGGCTTATGGATGACTGATGCAAATACAGCATATCATATGGGAGACCCCGTAGGTGGAAACTGGACACTAAAGAAATCAACGAATGGTGGTTTAAACTGGTTCGATTGGGCTACAGTTGCTACCACAGCAGCAGGCTGGAATAATTCATTTATGATTGTTGGAAACAATGTTTGGTTTGGTACAAACGCAAACTATTTGATGTACTCTTCCAATTTAGGAGCTAACTGGTCACAACAAACAACAACATTTACAAATCAATATGCAGTATGGTTCAATAGCGCAACTGTAGGATTAACCGCTTATAACGCTCTTAATATAACTACAAATAGCGGACAAAACTGGACAGCATTAACCTCACCATTATCAGCTTCTTGCGGTGGAATTACCGGTGCTGGTTCAGAATGGTGGGTAGTCCCACAGGGAACAGCCGTTTACTATTCTTCAAACAATGGTGCCAACTGGACAACACAATATACTGCACCTGATGGTGCCTGGTATCACATTAATAAAGCAAGAAATGGTGAAGTAATCTGGGGTGTAAGAAGCAATGGAAAGATTGGACGCTATGGACCACCACCTGTAGGAGTAAAACCAATTTCTTCTAATGTACCAGAAAACTATTCACTCTCCCAAAACTATCCAAATCCATTTAACCCTGCAACAAAGATTAACTTCGCAATTCCAAAATCAGGACTTGTCTCTTTGAAAGTTTATGATATACTTGGAAAAGAAGTTATGACTATCGTTTATCAAAATATGAATGCAGGTACATACACCGTTGAATTTAATGGTGCAAATCTAACAAGTGGTGTATACTTCTACAAATTGGATGTTAATGGGTATAGTGAAGTAAAGAAAATGATGCTTGTAAAATAATCAAAAAGATATTTTAATAAAAATGCCTGAGGCTGAAAAGTCTCAGGCATTTTTTATTGAGTAAAATTAAAGAATCTTATTGATTGATAATTTCTATGAGCTCATAATTTTTTGAACGCTTCGTATATTCGTTAATAACCTGAATCTCTGCTTTAATTATTTTTGGGGAATCATCAGCAGAAATCCAATAATTATCAACCGTGCCATTTTCCTCATCAGTAACAAAAACTCTAAAGCACTCAATGTTTTCATTACCAAAAGGATAGTTTTCTATAGTAACAACTTCAATATTAACAGTTCTTATATCATCGAGCCTGAAATCATAATAAGACAATTTCGTTCTATAACCGATCTCCAGAGGGAGTAAAGTAATAGCAAGATCTAAAGAAAACCCATCACTATACACAGGTTGTTGTAAATTCCTTGAAAATGGTGTGACACCATTTGATAATAAAAGATATCCCTCAATTTTATTGGGAGAAAATTTAGCGTTAATAATTTCATCCAGAACAGTAGAATATACTCTCGAGTATGGTAATAGAGAAACAGAATCAATAACAAACTTATCGGTAGTCCTTTCAACTGAATTGTAAACATCTTCAGTTATAATAATATTCCCAAATTGAAATTTAATTTCACGGAAAATTTTAGTTTCAAAAAATCCTTCCGCTTTTTCTATAGATGCTTTATAAACATATTTACCAAGCTTCAATGAGCCAATTCTCATCCCCTTTATTATAGGTTTCCTCATCGTAGTTTTATCTGTGTTCTCATTCTTAGGCGGGTCTGTATGCTTAATTTTAAATAACTCGCAAGAAGGGAAAATAAAAAACTATTGCCAACAAAAGAATAAATCCGAAGATGTAATAAATATTTCTCAATTTCCTTTACAAATATACTCAAATATAAATTCTCATAAAATATAAATTAACTTGTGTATTTTAGCAGAGTAAAATTTTATATAATAATGGTTATATAATAATTTTATATGTAACCATTAAAATAAATTTTATTTAGATTTAAAACCCCAATCCACCTTTAAGATTTATATAAAATAATTCATATTAGGAGCTATATCTGAAATAACAGCAACCTTTCTATCAGGTTGTAAAGGGATAAATCTATACCCTATTTCAATTCCAAGCCCGAATCGAGATTGAAATTCATAGCCGGCAAAAATTTGATAATTAAATACCCACTTATTCTTTTTACTGATTACAGTTCCAAGAGGAGTTTGCGAATTTTCATCAGCATAAATATAATTATCATAACTTTCTCCTAAAAAAGTTATTCCAGCTCCTGCACCAAAATACAGACCCGCAGTAAATTGATTAATCATTGCACTTTTTGCAAAAGGAAAGATTTTACCTCTGGCATTTAATGGAATAGCAACAAGAGTAACATTCTGAGGGACATAATACTGTTTAACACCTGATGAATTTGTAAAATAGAATCCATTTTTACTATAAGATTTGTTAATTAAAATCCCGGGTGAAAACTCAATAGCATATGTCCTGTTAAATTTATAACCTATATAAGGTGTTATTTCGGTTACGAAAGAAGTGTTAGACACATCAAGTATTGGGTAAATATTCCAGACGTCTTCCTGGGTAAAAAACACGAGTGAAAGACCAACCCCTCCATAACCTCCACTCCCAGATGATTTAATTTCTTCTTGAGAAAACCCACTATAACTCAAAATAGAAAGTAAAATTAAAATAAATATTTTTTTCATAATAAATATTTTAATTACAAGATATATCTGCTTAAATCACGATTCTTAACTATTTTACTCAATTTTTCCTCAACAAGTTTCTCATCAATGACAATTTTTTTACTTTTTCTTTTGTCAGGTATTTCAAACAATATATCTTCAAGAAGGGAGGTCAAAATGGTATGTAATCTTCTTGCCCCAATATTTTCAACCTGTTCGTTTACCTCTGTTGCTATTCTTGCTATTGCTCTTAAAGATTCTTCTTTAAACTCAATTTGTACACCTTCAGTTTCAAGCATTGCTTTATATTGCTTTATCAGAGCATTTTCTGGCTTTGTTAATATCTGAAAGAAATCTTCTTCATTTAAACTATTGAGTTCTACCCTGATAGGAAATCTACCCTGAAGCTCAGGGATTAAATCACTTGGTTTTGAACTGTGAAATGCGCCTGAAGCCATAAATAAAATGTGATCTGTTTTTACCGGCCCATACTTTGTCATCACTGTTGAACCCTCCACTATTGGTAATAAATCTCTTTGAACACCTTCTCTGGATACATCTGGTCCTGAAGTGCGGCTGTGAGTACTGGTTATCTTATCAATTTCATCAATGAAAACTATTCCTGAATTTTGAACTCTGTCAATAGCTTCTTTTACCACTGATTCCATATCAATTAATTTTTGTATCTCTTCCTGCTCAAGAAATGTTTTTGCTTCTTTTATTGTCATTTTTCTTTTCTTGGTCTTCTTTGGCATAATACTTCCGAATAAATCCTGAATGTTTAGTCCCATTTCTTCCAATCCAATTGGTCCTAAAACCTGTAACATTGGCATATTACTGGTTGTCATATCCAATTCAATAATCCTTGAATCAAGTTCTCCATTAATAAGCATTTTTCTAAATTTCTCACGAGTTATTTTATTTGCTTCTTCAGGACTGATTTCATCAGTAATAATATCATCAGTGTTAGTAGTAACAGATTTTGCAGCTGATTCCTCCGGCTTTTGAGAAAAACTATTTTTCTTTTTTATTGGAGGTATTAAGATATCAAGTAATCGTTCAATTGTATTTTCTCTTGCTTTTATCTCTACCTCTTTAGTCTTTTCCTGCTTTACCATATTAACTGCAAGATCAGTCAATTCTCTTATCATAGATTCTACATCTCTTCCAACATAACCAACTTCGGTAAACTTTGATGCTTCAACTTTTACAAAAGGTGCATTTGCAAGTCGTGAAATCCTTCTTGCAATTTCAGTTTTACCAACGCCCGTAGGTCCTATTAATATTATATTATTTGGCATTATTTCGTCTTTCAAAGGACCTGTTACCTGCTGCCTCCGCCAACGATTTCTCAAGGCAATTGCAACAGATTTCTTTGCATTATCCTGTCCGATTATGTATTTATTCAGTTCTTCTACTATCTGACTTGGGGTAAGTTGTTCTATTTTCTTCATCTTTATTTCTGAATTGTCATTAAATTCATTTCCTGCTTTATTCTTTTGCATAATAATAATACTGCCTTTCTAATCAAAGTTCTTCAATGTTAATGTGTGAATTTGTATAAATGCAAATTTCCGCTGCTTGTTTTAAAGCTTCCTCAGCAATTTCTCTGGCGCTAAGGTTTGTATATTTTAAAAGAACTCTTGCTGCACTAAGAGCATACGGACCGCCAGAGCCGATAGCAACAATTCCGTCATCAGGTTCAATTACATCTCCATTTCCAGAAATTATTAAAGTTTTTTCTTTATTTATTACTGCAAGTAAAGCTTCAAGTCTTCTCAAATATTTATCTGTTCTCCAATCTTTTGCAAGTTCAGTCGCTGCCCTTAATAAATTTCCTTTATACTGTTCAAGTTTTGATTCAAATCTTTCAAATAAGGTGAAAGCATCTGAGGTTGCCCCAGCAAAACCAACAAGAACTTTATCGTTAAAAATTTTTCTTATCTTACTTGCTTTATGTTTCATTACAGTATTACCCATAGAAACCTGTCCATCGCTTGCTATTACAGCTCTCCCATCTCTAATTAATCCAATAACTGTAGTTGAATGTGATTTCATATTAAATTTATATTTTTCTTCTTAATCTTGCTTTTGGAATTTTCATTAAATCCCTGTATTTTGCAACAGTCCTCCTTGATAACTTATAACCAAGTTTCTCTAATGCTACCACAAGTTCGTCATCAGTATATGGAGCACTCTTATTTTCATTATCAATCAATTCTTTAATTTTGTTTTTTATCTCTCTGGTAGAAACATCATTACCATCTTCAGACTTTAAAGAATTACTAAAGAAATGTTTTAATTCAAAAATTCCAAAATCAGTCTGTACATATTTACCTTTTACAGTTCTACTAACAGTAGAAATATCAACCCCAGCATCTTCCGCAATATCCTTTTCAAAAAGCGGAGCAAGATGTTCTCCTGATGTTTCAAAAAATTTATATTGTCTTTGCAAAATAGCATTCATAACTTTAAGCATAGTCTCACGCCTTGAATTAATTGCATCAATAAACCACTTAGCGCGTTCATAATTCTCCTTTACATATTTTTTTGTATCCTTCTTAATTTTACTTCCTTTCTTTAAATATTTTAAATAATCCGTGTTTAGCCTTATCGCTGGTAGGTGCCAGTCAGTCAATTCTACCTTAAACTCACCGTCATCCTCATAAACAATAAAATCGGGATATATTACCATATTTGGGACTGATTCAGTTGTTAGACCTGGTTTAGGATCAAGTTTAGAAATAAAATCGTATATCTTGTTTATCATTTCTGTATCAATTCCCAATTCCTGAATTAACTTCTCATACCTCTTTAATCTTAAATCATCTAAATAATCTGTTAGTACTCTAATACATAAATTCTTAAAATCCTCCGGGTGTTCCGAAAGTTTTACCTGTGTTATCAAACATTCCTGTAGATTTTTTGATGCAATTCCCGGAGGGTCAAAAGTCTTAATTATATCAAGAACTTTTTTTACATCCTCAGGTGTAATTTCCGATGTTATTAATGAGTTTTCCTCACGGAACTTATTAATTGCTTCTGTTAATTCTGAAATTTCCTCACGAATGTATCCTTCTGAATCTATAAACTCAATCAATTCCTCTCCAATAAAAAATTCTTTATCGGTAAGAGGTTGAAGGTAAAGCTGTACTAAAAGGTTATCTTTAAGTGTGGCTTCAGTCTTATATAAATTCTCTATTGCAAGTCTCTTATTTACAGAGTCATCTGTTTGCGTTTTATAGCCTTCATAGTCATCGTCTATAAAATCCTCAATATCAAACTCTTCTTCTTTATCCGGCTCAGAAACTTCTAAATCTTCCGATTCTATTTCCTGAGAATCTATTTCATCTTTTATGGGTTCCTCAGAATGCTCAAGTTCTTCAATTTCATCCGCTTCCTCAATAAAAGGATTTAATTCAAGTTCCTGCTTTATTCTCTGCTCAAGAGCCAGATTTGGTAACATAAGAAGGTTTTGCTTCTGAACAATAACAGGAACTAATTTTTGAATTTGCTTCTGTATTTGAGAAGTCTTAATCATAGTTATTCTAAAATAACAAAATTATTTTTAATTTTATCAATAAATTGACTTCCAAAAACTCTTACTAAAGCATCCCTTACAAAATCAAAAAGTCTGATTTTTTTATCATTGCCATAAATAACAGCAGATTTACACTCTGATATCTTTTCGTAGTTTAAATATATTTTATCGCCTTTATACATTCTGATTGGAAATAAATCACAAGATATTGGCTTTTTAAAATCAATCCGCTTATCAAGATATGCCTTCTGAAAAATACATTTTGCTATATCAGAGTCATAATAAGAAAATAAACAATCATCCCCATTAAGAGTTTTCAAATAATAATTATCACCAAATTTTTCATAAAATCCATTGGAATACATATAATCTAACTTTGGCTTCTCAAAATATGATGTAATATCAGGAATAATTTTATCTATTATATTTATTTCTTCAAGAGTAATAGGAGCACCTAAAGTTCCCTTAATAACGCAGCAAATACCCTTACACTTTGATAAATCGCATGCGAAATGAGCCTCGAAAATCATTTTATCAATAACAACATTATCTAAATTTTCAAAATCTTTAATATTTATTCTATTGAAAGCCATAAAATTTATTATAAAACTCTGACAAAATTTTTACCCGGTATCTGCCTTATTAAACCCTTAAACTCAAGAGATAATAAATTTACAAGGCAATCGGAAATACTTAAAGAGGTTAATTCACTTATTTTATCAATATGAATTGGTTCTGTATTTATCACATCAAAAATCTTTTTCTCAAAGAGGTTTAACTCTATTTTTTTATCAATTTCTTGTTTATCTATAATATTAGATTTCTTTTCAGTAAATTTTTTAAAATATTTTAACTTTGACTCAAGCTCTTCAATAACATCATCAGCAGAAGTAATAAGTTTAGCAAATCCTTTTTTAATCAAATCATTAGTACCTTCTGACTTTTTCGAAAAAACAGAACCGGGGACAGCAAAAATCTCACGGTTCTGGTCAATTGCACACTCAGCGGTAATCATAGAACCACCTTTCAAACCTGTTTCTATAATTATAGTGCCAAGACTAATACCGCTAATTAACCTGTTTCTCAATGGGAAATTCACTTTATCAGGTTTTGTACCCGGAACAAATTCAGATATAACAGCACCAGAATCAATGATTCTTTCATAGACCTTCTTATTTTCTATTGGATAGATGACATCAACCCCGGAACCAAAAATTGCATAAGTAATCCCATTTTTTTCTAAAGTTGACTTATGAGCAACAGAATCTATACCTCTTGCCATACCGCTAACAATGGGAATTCCTGCTTCCGCTAATTCAGAAGCAATTTTATGGCAGGTATTATTACCATACTCCGTTGGGAACCTTGTTCCAACTATGCTGATAGAAAACCTGTCATCAGGGGTTAAATTTCCTTTATAAAATAAAAGGGTTGGTGGGTCGTAAATAAATTTTAAATTTTCGGGGTATTCATCATCTAATATTGAAATAACCTTTATTTCTTTTCTTGTCAGGGTATCAAGTAATTTCTCATAAGAATCCTCGTAAAGTTTTAAATCATCAGCGGCTTTTTTAATCGAAAGAGCAGTATTATTATTTATACCAGGAATTTTAGTAAGTTCTTTACTATCGGCTTCGAAGATTTCTCTTGGATTTTGAAAATGCTTTAATAAATTGTTAATTCTTACAGTTCCAAGATTCTCGACCAGAGTCATAAAATATAAATATTTTATCTTATCATAAGCCATAATATTAATATATTGCTTTTTAATCAAAAAAAAAGTCTCGAAACTTTACCCTGTTTCGAGACTTTTCTCTCTTCAAAATCGGTGTCAGTAAAGAACTCTTTTAGCTTTAACAAAAGTTCTTGAATAGTATTCAGAATTTAAATTTGCAACTGTAACTCCGGTCCTTGAACCAGAATGAGCAAAATAACCATCGCCAAGATAAATACCTACATGTGAAACGCGGTTTTTGTTCATAGTATCAAAAAACACTAAATCCCCAAATCTTAAATCTTCGGGATTTACATCTTCTCCAACCATAGATTGCTCAAGAGAAGTTCTGGGTAAAACCAGACCAAAAGCCTGATACATTACAGTTTGAACGAAAGCAGAACAATCAATACCCGATTTAGAAGTACCACCATAAAGATATGGTGTATTAATGTATTCAATGATTGCACGCATTAATTCATCACTAAGACCATCGTAATTTAATTCTGATGAAGCTAATGTTCCAGCTAATGAACTCGTAAGAGACTCGAGATTACCTTGAATTAGCTCTGTTTCGGTTGGAAAGGTGTTAGTGGCTACTAATTCAGAAGAATTTGTGTAAGCATTAACATCTTTCGAGCTAATACTATTTGGGTTTTCTTTGGTCCCTTGTTGAGAGAGCTCATAAGAACTGGAACACCCGGTTATTAATCCTATCGCTATGACTAATAGCGTTAAGAGAAATAACCGCAGTGATTTTGTTCCTCGCATTATCTCTCCTTTTTTAATTAGACCAATATTAAAGAACAAAACTTATAAAGCAAAATAATAATATCAAATCTTTATGTCAAGAGATAAAATTAAAAAATTTTAAACTATTAAATATTAAATTTATAACACTTTAAGAGAAGAAAATTAAATTATCGTTAAGAAATGAACTAATTAAATCATTAAATTGTTTGAGAGTATTAGAAAGAGTTTCATTTCCCCCCTCCTACGGAGCTATTGAAGGGTAAAACCGGATGTAGCTCCGTTTGTTGTTAAAAAAAGAAGTAAAATTCTTTATAATCACCCCCAAGTTTATATAAAACTTAAAAATTTAATATTTTTTTAATGTATGG
>VSSL01000229.1_pt1 | contig 16278 bp, 16 predicted proteins | sample 4557531 | NCBI WGS metagenome assembly VSSL01 (sample SAMN10986726, study PRJNA523729) | hot springs metagenome | isolation source: hot springs | place: India:Timba, Gujarat | collected 2018-05-31 | reverse complement strand
GCTGATAGCAGCCTACCCCTTGTTGGCTGCTATTGAAAGCTATAGGTTATGAAACGTTCAGGCGAGAGGTAGATCCTCCCGCCTGAACATTTCGTTGAGTCGAGCGTTGCGCTCGAACGAGCCCCCTAGCCGCCTCCTACGGCGGGGAAGATGCTCACCGTATCGCTTTCCTGGAGGGTGGTATCCAGATAGTCTTCCAAATAAGGCACATCCCTTCCGTTGATGAAGACATGCACATGGCGGTAGAGATGTCCTTCGGGGTCGAAGAGCTCGTGTCTGAGGAGCGGGTAGGTTGTTAGAATTTCATCGAGCAACTGGCGCACAGTGGCGCCGCTGGGCAAATCCACCTCTATGGTTTTGCTGCCCACCACATCGCGCAGGGTGGCGTAGAAGTGAACTTTCACAAGACCTCCTTGCCAAACGCAACCGCAAGCAGACCGGCTCAATTCTTCAGGCGGAGAGGGTGGGATTCGAACCCACGGTGGAGTGAAACTCCACAACGGTTTTCGAGACCGCCCCAATCGGCCACTCTGGCACCTCTCCAAAGAGCTGTTGCGGCCTAAAGCCTGGTATAGGCCAGGGCCGAACACCCGAAGGTATTATAGCAAAAATCGCTTGGGGTAGAGCCTGGAATGGAAAGGAAGGCTTTTGCCTTGCTCTAACGGGTGCCGAAAACGGGTAACAAAACGCCATGCAGCGGACGAGCCGCCTCGCTGGCCAGGAAGAGGATCACCTGTGCCATAGCTTCCGGTGTCACCCATTGACTGAAATCGGCATTGGGCATGGCAGCGCGGTTTTGAGGCGTATCTAGGATGCTGGGCAGCACCGCGTTGACGTTGATGCCCAGGCGTTTGTATTCCGCCGCCATGCTCTCCGTGAGGCGGGCGACAGCCGCCTTGGAGGCAGCATAGGCGGCGCTGTTGGCATCTCCTTTAAGGGCCGAAGCGGCGGCCACATTGACGATCTTGCCGCGGCGTTGGGCGATCATCGGCGGCAGAGCCGCTTTGCACATGGTGAACACCGAACGGGCATTGAGCGTCACCATTGTCTCCCAAGTCTCCAATGAGGTTTCGTGCAGCGGCTGTCCGGCCAGGTAACCGCCCACGGTGTTGACCAAAATATCCAGGCGCCCGAAGTGCGTCAAGGTGCGTTGCACGCTCTCTTCGGCTTGTTCGCTTTGGGTGACATCCACCCCTTCGAGTAGCAGGCCGCGGGGGGAAGCCACTAATTCGGGGAAAATGGTGGGCAGCACACCTACTTGGAGTTCCACCAAGGCTAGCGAGGCTCCCGCCTCGAGGAAAGCGCGCCCTACTGCCCGCCCTAGATTGCCGCCTGCGCCGGTGACCAAAGCCACTTGCCCAGTAAAATCAAACCTGACGTTCATTTTGGCGCCCCTTTCCATGGATCGAAAGTCGGTCGGATGACGATACGGTCAAAGGTGACGTTTTCAGGGGAGAGCGCTAGCCAACGAATGACCTCGGCGACTTGTTCGGGTCGCATCATACGCTGTTGCACGCTTTCTGGGGCTTGTCCTTGCCATACGGGGGTTTCGGTGTTTCCGGGGCAGACCACATGCACCCGAATGCGGCGCGCCTTTCCCTCCAGTGCGAGCACCTCGCTCAGGCCAATAAGGCCGTACTTCGAGGCGCTGTAGGCGGCGCAGCCAGGGTAAGGTTGCACGCCGGCTACCGAACTGATGTTGATCACCTGCCCGCCTTCCAAGTAGGGCCAGGCTGCGCGGGTGACGCGGTAGGTCCCGTTTAGGTTAATATCCAGCGTTTCGGCCCAAAATTGGGGGTCGGTTTGCTCGAAGGGACGCAGGGCAAAGATGCCGGCGTTGTTCACCAGCAAGTCTATCTTGGGAGAAAAAGTAAGGGCAGTCTGCACCCAGGCTTGCACCGAGTCTTCGCTGCGCACATCGAGCACTTGCCACCAGGCCTGACCGCCGGCGCGCTGGATGTGTTCCACTGTCTCGGCTAAAGGTCCGGGGCGGCGACCGCCGATGCCCACCCGAAAGCCACTCTGCGCCAACAATTCGGCTGTAGCCCGGCCAATACCGCTGCCTCCTCCGGTGATCAGCGCCTGTTTCATGCTTTCGGCTTCCGCTGAGGGAGGTTGTTGATTTGTTCGGCCAAGTCGAAGTCTTTGACGGTCAAGCCGTTGGCGCTGTGGGTAGTAAGCATCACCGTCACCTTATTGTAGCCGTGGAGCAGTAGGTCGGGATGATGACCGGCGGCCTCCGCCAGATGGCCGATGGCGCCGATCCACATCGCCGCGTGGGCGAAAGAGGGCAATTGGAAGGTGCGTTGCAATTGGTCATCCACAACCTCCCAACCGGGGAGGGTGGCGAGGCGTTCTTGGATCTCGCTCGGAGTCAATTTGTTGCTCATGGTATGCAACTCCTTTTCTTGCTAGGCGCGGCATTCTAGAATAACTCCTGCGGCGAGGGCCGGCTTATATGATGCAGGAACTCGCGGCGCAGTGTTTCGTTGCTCTTGAACTCGCCACGCAGGGTGCTGGTGACCATGCGGGCGTTGGCCTTGCGCACCCCACGCATCGTGGCACACAAATGGGCTGCCTCGACGACAACCGCCACCCCGCTGGGTTGAAGTGTCTCTTCGAGGAAATCGGCGATTTGGGCGGTCATACGCTCCTGCACCTGCAAGCGGCGGGCGAACATATCCACGATGCGGGGGATTTTGGAGAGGCCGATAACGCGCCCGTTGGGGATGTAGGCGACATGGGCGCGCCCTAAGAAGGGTAGCAGGTGGTGTTCGCACAGGCTCTGGAACTCGATATCGCGCACGATAACCGGCTCGTGGTAATCTACCTCGAATAGAGCGCCGTTGATCAGCGCTTCGGGGTCGGTAGTGTAGCCGGAGAGTAGTTCGCGGTACATCTTGCGCACCCGCAAGGGGGTCTTCAACAGCCCTTCTCGTTCCGGGTCCTCCCCCAAAAGGTACAGGATAGAGCGCACGTTTTGTTCAATGGCCTCGTCGGCCAGGGCCGCATCGGGAACGAGGAGCGGTGAAGTTAGGTGGAATGGGGAAGTGGTTTCAAATTGTTCGCCGCTTTCCAACTCCCATAAGTCGGGGGCGGCGTTTACTTCTACTGTGGGGTGATACCCGTTGTTCGTGGTCATGGTCGTTTCTCCTTGTTACTGAGAGCGATGACGAGCGATGAATAGGTTGTTTGGCGTTTCCCACACCTTCACGCTATGAAGCGACTCGGACAGACGAGCCTCGAATTGGTTGAAGAGGTATGCGGCCAGATTCTCACCGGTGCTTGGCTGCAGGCGAAAGGCAGGTACTTCCTCGTCGAGGTAGGTGTGGTTGAGCGGTTGAATCACCTCTTGGGCGAGGCGGTCCAAATGACCTAGGTCGAAGACGGTTTCGGTCAAGGGGTCGAGATCGCCTTCGACGATCACCTGCAGGCGGTAGGTATGGCCATGAGGATGAGGGCGGTTGCATTTGCCGTAAAGAGCGCGGTTCTGATCGGCGGAGAGATAGGGGCTGACCAGGCGATGGGCAGCGAAAAAGCGATATTCCCGACCGAGACGGTAACGGTCGCTCTGTGGCAGATATTCGGCGAAGAAGTCGGGCATCTCCCATAGGCGCACCCAGCGAGCTCCAGGGGTGTGTTGCGCGAAAAAGCGGGCGAGGGTCTCGCTGGTCACGTTGTGGCCGGCCAAATCCGGGATGTCGCCATTCAGGTTGCGATGATCAAGGGCGGCTACCCAGGCGTAGGGAAAGTCGGCGGCGCGCGGAAGGGCGATCTCCACGCGATAGTTATGACCGTGACCGGCAGCGCTGCTGCAGCGGCCAAATAGGGCTTGGTTCTGCGCCTCGCTCAAGCGAGGGGCGTACGTGCGATGGGCAGCAGCGAACACGGCACTGACGATCTCCGTGCTCGAGTCGGCTTCCACCTGAGCACTGAGGCCACCCTCTTCACTCAGTTCGAGGTGGTCCATCGCCACCGGTGGCGGTAGAAGCGCTTGTATGCGGTTGAACAGCGCTTGAGCGATTTGCACGGTGGATGGTTCATCCCCTTCCCAAAGGGTGTTTAGGAAGCGATGATCGAAATCGAGGAGCACGCGCTGGGTGATCTCTTTGAGGGTGGTGATGTTGATGATCATGCCGCTGCGCTCATCGAGGGGGCCGCGTACTGCGACCCAGCCGCTAAAGTTATGGCCATACCAACGGCCATCGGCGCGGCGCCGCGCGGCGGAGAACTCGAAGCGTTTGAGGGTGGAGATTTGCACCTGAGGGGTCTGAACCCCTAAGGGCAGGTATTGGGTAAGCGATTCAAGCGAGGGAAACATCTCTCCTCCTTCTACCCTCGACTCGTGAGTGGTTCTACAGAGAGAGCGCTGGCGAAAAGGCCGTTGAGCAAGCGCATGAAACGCTGAGCGCTGTTTTGCCAAGTCATTCGCTCGGCAAAGCGACGACCGGCGCGCCCCAACTCCTGGCGTTGAGCAGTGTCCTGGAGCAAAGTGGCAATGGCTTCAGCCAGCGCAGCCGGCTCGTTGGGCGGTACGATCAGGCCGCTGCCGGCCTGGCGCACCAGTTCAGGCATGGAGGCCGCGTCGGAGACGACCAAAGGACGGCTGGAGGCCATGCTTTCGAGGCAGACGTTGGCGAAGGCGTCCTGTATGGAGGGGTGGACGAAAACATGGCATTGCTTGTACTCGGCCACCACCTGCTGCCGCACGTCCACGTCGCCTAGCCAGGTGAGGTTCCCTTCCACACCGAGCTCGGCGGCTAGGCGATGCAAGGCCTCCCATTCGAAACCGCCTCCCACGATACGCACCTCCACATCGGGGAAGCGCTGGCGCAACAGAGGAATGGCCTGAATTAGAACACCAATCTTTTTGCGCGGGTACAATTTGCTCACCGCCAACACGGTTGGCCGGCGTTGGGGGTCGGGTTCGGGCAGCGCTTGCCAATAGGCATCCCATTGAGCCAAATCAATGCCGTTAGGGACCACGTGTACGCGCTCGGGCTCAACATGGTAGTATTCGATAACTTTGCGGCGGGCGTATTCACTGGGGGTGACCACCAGGTAAGCGCGGCGCAGGTTGTGGCCCTCGAAGAAGGCCTGGGTGTGCAACATGCTGCGGAAGGGTTCGGGCTCAGTATCCACCAAATCGGCAAAAACGGCTCGCGCTGTGCCGATATAAGGTTGTGAGGAGCGGCGGGGCAGGGCAAAGCCATCGTAATCTATGCCTAGAATCCAATCCGCATGTTCTATGCGAGGATCCTGTGGGAGCATGGTGTTGAACCACAGGCGCTCAAGGGTGAACTGGACGTAATCGGCGGTGTCCAAAGTGGGGTTGATCAACTCCACTTGGGTACCTTCCCTCTCCAGGGCTTGGCGCAGGGCTTGGACGAAGAGCGCTGTGCCGCTGCCCTGTCCCAAGGTGAGCGGCCAACTGGTGATGAAGGTTGCCTTGGTCGTTATGGGTTGCCATTGGGAGTTGTGCTTTATCATGCCCCTAGTGTAGCGCCATGTATAAGTTTTGTCAATGTTTTGCGTGGTTAACGTTTGTTTACAATATGATTATTATGGCCTAAATTGTATAGTATTGAGAAAAGAATTCCGTCGCAATCGGCATCGTGACTATGTCCGATTGGGATTTATATTTCCCAACTGTCGTGGAGTGAGGGGTAGAGAATTTTCTCGATCCCCGCTTGGAATAAGCGCTCCTGTAGGCTTTGGGCGGCGTGCGGTTCGCCGTGGACGAGAGCGAGGCCCTTCAGGCTCGCCAGGGTATTTTGGGCGTATTCCACCAGGAAGTTCTGGCCGGCGTGGGCGGAAAAGCCGCCAATGGTGACCACCTCGGCCCTACGCGTGTAGGTCTCGCCGAAAATGCGCACCTTCGTCTCGCGATCGGCGAGACGCCGGCCGAGGGTATCGGGCGCTTGCCACGAGACGATTAGGATGGTATTGCGGGGGTCTTCGATGTTGTTTTTTAGGTGATGGAGAATGCGTCCGTGCTCGGCCATACCTGAAGCGGAGATGATGATCATCGGCTCGCGGCGCTCGTTGAGCGCTTTGGATTCCTCCACCGAGCGGGTATAGGTGACCAAGCCAAAGCCAAGGATGGTGCGATGGCGCCCTTGGCGGAGGAGTTCGAGGGTCTCCTGGTCGAAGCATTCGGGATGGGAGCGATAGATTTCGGAGGCATCTATGGCTAAAGGGCTATCTACAAACACCGGGATACGGGGAAGACAGCCGGCTTCGATGAGCGTTTGTAGGTGGTAGAGCAGCTCTTGGGTGCGTCCCACCGCGAAAGCAGGGATGATCACCTTGCCACGGCGTTCCACGGTGCGCAAGACGGCTTGGCGCAATTCCTCAACAGCCTGCTGGGGGTTATCGTGCGCTTTATCCCCATAGGTGCATTCCATGATCATCCAATCTGCGGCTTGGGGTAGGATGGGGTCGCGCAGCAGGGGCAAATCGCGCCGCCCAATATCGCCGGAAAACCATAGCCGAAATTTACGGCGGCGGAACGGACGCGCCTCCTCGATGTCTAAAACGACGGCTGCTGAACCAAGGATGTGGCCGGCATCTACAAAGCGAGCGACCACTCCATCGGCTACTTCAAAGGGTTGGTCGTAGTCCACACCCTCGAAGTGGGGGCCAACCTGAGCCGCTTCGCTGAGTGTATAGAGCGGTTCAAGAGGCGCTTCGCCTTTCTTGGCATGTTTGCGGTTGAGGTATTGAACATCGGCTTCTTGCACGTGGGCCGAGTCGAGTAACATGAGATTGGTGAGATGGGCGGTGGCACGGGTAGCGTAGATGCGCCCCTTGTAGCCTTTCTTGAGCAGGTTGGGGAGATTGCCACTGTGGTCAATATGGGCGTGGGAGAGCAACACCGCGCGGAGCTGGGAAGCCTCGTATGGAAGGTTGCGGTTGCGCTCGAACGCCAGGGCGCGTTTGCCTTGAAAGAGGCCGCAATCGAGCAGCAGACGAGCCCCGTTGACCTCGAGGAGGTGTTGCGAACCCGTCACAGTTTGGGTAGCCCCATGAAACGTAATTCTCATGATGAGAGAATGCTCTTTAGTAGATGGCTTATCTTAGGGTTCTTGAGCGCCCTTTGCTCCAAGGGCGTAACACACCTAATATCTCAGGTCCGAAATGCTCCAGGCGCCAGGGGGAGTCGTGCAGTATGACGGCGAGTTGTTCCATATCGGTAGGGCAGGTTTTGGCCAGGGTGACCATTAGGTCGCGTGGCAGGATGGCTTCGACGTAGGTGCCCAGGCGTTCCGCTTGCTGCTTGCGCCAGTGACGCAGCTCCAGCAACCGCTGGCGCAAGCTGACATCACGTGGGGCAGGTGGAGGTGGGTAAAGAGGGGGATTACGCAGACCGCGCTGAACAGCTTCGAGTAGGGCTTTGCCGTGGTGATGCACTTTGCCGTGGGTCATTCCAGGCAGGTGGCTGAGTTCGGTCAAATTGGAGGGCAGTGAATGGACAATGGCCAAAAGTGTATGGTTGCCCAGCACCCGAAAGGGAGCGGTATTCATGCTGCGCGCCACGCTTTGGCGGTAACGGCAAAGTTCCTGCAGCACAGCGGCCTGGCGAGGAGTAAGGCGGCGGGCGCCGAGCAAACGCCACCACGCAACCTCCTGCCCCTCTCTATCTTCAGGGTTGGTGCTTTTACGCATCACGGCGACAGCAAGGCGGTTGAAGTCTTCCATGGCTAATTCCCAGAGACCGCGCTGGTGTAACTCCTCCTCCAGCCGCTGGCGTAAGGGAATCAGGTAATGGGTATCCAGGCTGGCATATTCCAACAATTCGGCAGGCAACGGCCGCTCCCCCCAGTTGGCGCGTTGCAGGCGCTTGTTTAGGCGCACTCCGAACTCGGCCTCAAGCAGCGCCCCTAAGCCGATGCGCTCACGCCCCAGGATGCGCGCCGCAAGCATGGTATCGAAGATGGACTGGAACTCGAAGCCGAAGTCGCGCCGCAGGCCGATCAAGTCGTATTCAGCGGCGTGAAACACTTTTAGAGGGGTCTTCCCGCGGAAGACGGGGGCTAAGGGGGAAAGATCGGGGATGGCAAAAGGGTCAACCAGGAAATCCTCTTCGGGCGTGGAAAATTGGAGCAAACACACCTGTTGGCGATAGGCAAAGAGGCTGTTTGCCTCGGTGTCCACCGCAACCACAGGCTGAGCCTCTAGCCGGCGCGCCAGGTCGTTCAGGGCTTCGGCTTCGGTGATCAAAGTGTAGGAGCTGATAACGTCGGTTCGATCTCTTGAGGGGTGCATGGGAATAAAGGGCGAAAAAGAGTGAGAGGAGCGGCCCTCTGAGCCCGCAGCGGTTTCACCTGCAGGCAGTATGGCCCTTACTTAGAGGCGTTTTTCCATGATCAGCGCATCTTCGCCGTCTGAGTAATAGGCCGGCCAGAGACCGGCGCGTTGGTAGCCCATCTCCTCGTAGAGATGAATGGCGGCCGCATTGCCCAGGCGTACGTTCAGGCGCACCCAGCGCACACTTAGGGCTTGCTCGGCGGCGTTCAGCAGGGCACGCCCAATGCCCTGACGACGATAGGGCGGCAACACCCCAATGGTGGCGATCCAGGCTAGGTCTTCCGCTGGTCGCAGATCGCAGGCAATGAACCCCACCATGTGATCCCCATGCACGGCCTTGAGGCGCAGGATGTTCGGAAAGGTGAGCACGCCAATGAGGTCCAAAAGTGGCCAGGCGTCTTTGGGGAAGCACACCTTTTCCAGGTGGCGCAGAGCGGGGAGGTCGCGCCAGGTGGCCGTTTGGATGACCACCCGGCTACCCGGCGCGACGAACTCGTGGACGACCATCAACTCTCTTTGCGGCTGGCGAGGAAGTTCTCCAACAGGCTGGTGAACTCCATGGGGAAGATGTACTTCGTGGAGGGGCTGGCGCCGATGGACTTCAACGCTTCGAAGTACTGCAGAGTCATCGTTTTCGGGTCCACCGTCTGGGCCACTTGGAAGATTTTCTCCAAAGCAGCAGCAAACCCTTCCGCCCGTAGGATTTGCGCTTGGCGTTCGCCCTCGGCGCGCAGAATGGCAGCTTGCTTTTCGCCTTCGGCGCGCAGAATGGCGGCTTGCTTCTCACCTTCGGCGACGTTAACGGCTGCTTCGCGCTGACCGGTCGATTCGGTAACCAAGGCGCGGCGGTTACGTTCCGCCGACATCTGGCGGTTCATGGCGTCGAGGATTTCGCGCGGTGGGATGATCTCGCGGATTTCCACGTTGGTCACTTTCACCCCCCAGCGCTCGGTAACCTCGTCCAATTTGGTGCGCAACATGGTGTTGATGTGCTCGCGCTCGGAGAGCACATCGTCCAGGGCGATGCCGCCGATAACGGCGCGCAGGGTGGTGGTGGCCATACCCTGGGCAGCAGCCTCGAAATTACCCACTTGGAGCACGCTCTCTGTAGGATCGAGCACTTTGTAATACCATAGGAAATCTATGGAAATTGAAGCGTTGTCTTTGGTGATCGAGGTCTGGTGGGGTATCTCGCGCACCTGTTCGCGCAAGTCCACCCGCACCGCCCGATCCACCACTGGGATAAGGATGACCACCCCCGGGCCGCGATGGCCGATGCAACGCCCTAAACGGAAGACAACCAACCGCTGGTATTCAGGGACAATGCGGATGGCATTCCCCAAGAACACCAGGATGACAAGAATGATGGCGCCGATACCGCATAGCGCTGTGATCCCAAAATCTGTTGAGGGGAGTTGAACCAAGAACATTAGTAACCTCCGAAAGACTGATCCTTGAAGAGAATGTAGGGTTTCCGCGCAAGCTCGCCCCTGACCGAAAGTCTCACGGGGCGTCCGCCTTCTGGGGGGAGGTGTTTACCGCCTCCACCTTGAGCACAAACCCTTCGCGCTGCACAACGCGCACGCGCGCCCCGGCGGGGATGGGTACATCGCTGCGGGCGCTCCACAGTTCACTGCTCACCTGCACCGAGCCCTCGTTGTGTATGGGGGTCTTCGCCTCGCCGATCGCTCCGATAAGGGCGTCGGGGTCGTGACGAGGGCGGGCGAGTTCGGCTTCGAGCGCTTTGCGCCCTACGAACCAGAAGAACACCCCAATGACTACCGAGACCGTAGTGGCGAGCAGCGGGTCTACAGCCGGCGCCCACCAATTGGGGCTGCGAAACAAGTAGGCCGAGCCGAGCACCAGTGTAAGAATCGCTGCGGTCAAGAAATACCACTGGCGGGGGCGGCGCACGGCAAGCACGAAAAACACCGCTCCGGCGAGCAGAAAGAGGATCGCCCAAAAGTTGACCGGGATTTCGTTGAGCACAATGCCGAAACCGGCCAGCGCGAGCAACCCCACAGCAACGAGTTCAAAAATCCCCGAACCTGGGGAGGCCAGGGCTAAGACGGCCACTACCAGGCCGGCGACCAGCAGAAGATAGTCCACATTGGGGTCTTGAAGCAAATTCATGACACCCTTCCTTGGTATCTGTGAGTCTCCCTCTGGCACAGAGCGGAACGGCTTAGGGGCCTGAGCGCTCGCAACTATGAAGAGATGGCTCGCGTTCATTATACCTGATATAGCCTGAAGAGCCCTTCTCTTGCAGCTAAAGATTTATGATTTCCTAAAAGTTCCTGATGGACATTCTTGGCCTCTCGTTAGGAAGGTCTTTTACCCTTAGCAGTATCGGCCTGGGCGGTTTGAGAGTTCTCTCAAAAGTGGTATGATTTGCGTGTGGTTGTCTTAACCTTGCCAGGCGGCATACCTCTCTATCTCTATTCTCTGCTCTTGGGTATGGGGGTGTCTTTGGGGCTGGCTTGGGTGTACCGGCGCTCGGCGGCCAAGATAGCTGCGGGAAGGGTGGAAGCGGGGCTTTGGACGTTGGCTGCGGCGCTTCTGGGGGGACGAATGGCCTTTGTGGCCTTGGTCTGGTCGTACTACAGCAGCCACATCGTGGAGATATTCCAGGTTTATCAAGGTGGACTGAGTTGGTTCGGCGCTCTCGGAGGTGGGTTGTTGGGAATGAGCCTCTACGCCCGGCGGAGAGGCCAGCACCTAGGGAAATTGGCCGATGACCTGTTGCCTCTGCTGACAGCCCTCAGCACAGCGGCTTGGGCGGGTACTTTGGCAGAAGGATGGGGATTGCAGGAGATTGACCTCTACCTGCCACAGGGCGATCCGGTTGTGGCCTGGCAAACCGTATATCGTCTTACTGCCTATTCCTTCGGTGGGGCTTGTGCCTCGCTGGGGGTCTTTTGGTTGGTCGAGCGCTTGCCAAGCACCTTAGATCGCTCCCCAGGGGTGCGCTTCGCCCTGGCGTTAGCGGGATTGAACTCCATTATGGGGTGGCTCGCGCTACGCTTGGGGTGGTTCCCCCGCTGGGGCTCTTGGCCGCTCGACTTTTGGGCAGCCATGGCGTTTACTGCTCTCGCTATGGGTGGGGCGCTGTTGGCTTGGTGGCCAACGGCGCGCGAGCACGGATGGATATGGAGACGAAAGGGCGAAATTGAGGAGCGTTTATGAAGGTCACGGTAGCGTTGGCGCAAATCAACACCCGTTTGGGGAATGTCCCAGCCAATCTAGAGAAACACCTCGCTTACTTGCGCCAAGCACGTCAGAGCGGCGCCGATTTGGTGGTTTTCCCAGAGCTTTCTTTAAGCGGTTACCTGCTGCAGGACCTGGCGTTGGAAGTGGCGTTGTTCCCCTCTGCGCGTGATCCCCTTTTCTCGACGCTGTTGCAGGCCAGCCGAGAGATTGACGTAGTGGTTGGGTTTGTCGAGCGCGACCGACGTCAGCGGGTTTATGTTGCCGGGGCCTATCTGGCCGACGGGGAGGTGGTGCATGTCCATCGTAAAGTGTATCTTCCCACCTACAGCCTCTTCGATGAGGGGCGTTACTTCGCAGCCGGCGAGGCGGTGCGGGCCTTCGACACCCGGTTTGGGCGGATGGGATTGCTCATTTGTGAGGACTTCTGGCATATTTCGCCGCCCTATCTTCTTTGGCTTGATGGCGCGGAGTTGCTCCTTTTGACCTCGGCCTCCCCAGGGCGGGGGTTGGGACAGCAAGCACAGTTCGAGTCTTCCCGCTGGGTGGAACTCATCACCCGCGCCTATGCCAGCGTATTCACCGTTTTCGTGGCCCATGCCAATCGAGCCGGTTTTGAGGATGGGTTGAACTTTTGGGGAGGCTCGGCCGCTTTTGACCCGAACGGTCGCCTGCTGGCGCAGGGTCCCTATCACGAAGAGGCACTGGTGCTAGCCGAACTCGACCTCAACCAGGTGCGTCGCACGCGGGCGCGTTTACCTCTCTTACGCGACGAACGCCCAACGTTGCTCCTGAAGGAGCTGCACCGAATCTTAGGGTCCATGCCCGGCGTAGAAACAACGTTGCAGGCCGACGAGGCCTTGTTGGAGAGGTGCCAGGAATGACTGCTGAAAAACGTCACCCGAAGGTGGACCTCACCATCGAGACCGATTTCGTGGGTGGGGTCCTCACGAGCTTTCTGCGCAGCGAGATTCAACGTGCCGGTTTTCAGCGGGCGGTGGTGGGGCTTTCAGGCGGGTTGGATTCCGCAGTGGTGTGCCTCTTGGCGGTGCGGGCTCTGGGCGCGGCGAATGTCCTTGCCGTGCGCATGCCCTACAAAACCTCCGCGCCCGACTCGCTCGAACACGCCCAAATGGTGATTGACTTATGCGGTGTGCCCTCGGCCACTATTCCCATCACCGGCATGGTGGATGCCTTGCTAGAACAGGTGCCCCAAGCGGGACCTGTGCGCCGGGGCAACATTATGGCTCGGGCGCGCATGATCGTGCTTTACGATCAATCGGAGGCTTTTGGCGGGTTGGTGGTGGGCACGGGAAACAAGAGCGAGATTCTCCTGGGATACACCACGCTCTATGGCGATTCGGCTTGCGCCCTTAACCCCTTGGGAGACCTCTACAAAACCCAGGTGCGCCAATTGGGGCAAGCGTTGGGGGTGCCACAGGTTATCTTGGATAAGCCCCCCTCGGCAGACCTCTGGGTGGGTCAGACCGATGAGGGCGAGTTGGGCTTTACCTACGCCGAAGCGGATGCGTTGCTCTACTTGTTGGTGGATGAGCGTTACACCCCGGAAGAGTGCCTGGCGGTCGGCTTCCCTGAGCCTTTGGTGCGCGCCGTGGTGGAGCGCTTACGACGTAATCACTTTAAACGGGTGATGCCGCTCATCGCCAAGGTGAGCAACCGCACCGTGGGTTATGATTTTCTTTACCCGCGCGATTGGGGGACTTAGACGCTTTTATGCAAAGCATTGCTAAGGTTATCCCGCCGCGGTTGGTGGCGGTTCAATAACCAACCGTTCGGCCGCTTTCCAAGTAGCAGCCGAACCCGCTGGATCGCTGCACACCATGACCTATCTTCGTTTTCCTCCTGCGTTAAAGCACCGTCCCTTTCGGTTGTTGTGGTTTGGTTTACTTATCTCTATCGCCGGCTCCCAAATGCAGGTAGCCGCCATCCATTGGCACATTCGTGCTTTGAGCGGTGAACCCAATCCGCTGGCCCTGGGCGGGATCGGTCTGGCGCGCATTCTGCCGGTGATCGCCTTCTCCTTGTGGGGTGGGGCAGCCGCCGATGCCTGGGAGCGCAAACGCATTCTGTTTGTTACCCAAAGCGTTATGGCTGGCGTGGCTTTAACCCTGGCTTGGCTTACTTTTCGGGGGCAGATAAGCATTGCGGCGATTTATGGCCTCACTGCTATCCAAGCTTCCGCTATTGCCTTCGACTTGCCGGCGCGTCAGGCGCTAATCCCTAACTTGGTGCCGGCCAAGGATTTGCCCAACGCTTTTAGCCTTAATTCGATCGCCTTCAATACCGGCGCGGTGTTGGGACCGGCTTTGAGCGGTGTGGTGATCGCCGAATGGGGGCAAGGGTATACCTACCTGCTCAACGCGCTCTCGTTTGGGGCGGTGTTGCTCGCTCTGGCTTTGCTTGGTTCGGTCCCCCAGCGGCGGCATCGCTCAGAGAGGGGCAGCCTAGCTGCCATTGCTGAAGGGGTGCGTTTCATACGCAACCAACCGATTATTCTCTCTACTATGGTATTGGATTTCTTCGCCACTTTCTTCTCCTCGGCGAACACGATGATGCCTATTATCGCTAGGGACATTTTGCGGGTAGGTGAGCGCGGCTATGGCTTGCTCTCCTCGGCGCAGTCCATCGGCGCTGTGTGCGCTGGCCTAATCATCTCGCAGATGAAACAGATCCGCCGCCAGGGGGCTACTTTCTTGCTGGCGGTGGTGGTCTTTGGGTTATCCACGATTGGGTTCGGGCTTTCTCGTCAATTTGGGCTGAGTATGGCGATGTTGATCTTGATGGGAGCTGCCGATGCGGTGAGCACCATCATCCGCAATACCATCCGTCAACTGCAAACCCCCGATCACCTGCGGGGGCGCATGGTCAGCATCAATCAAATTTTCTTCCAGGGCGGCCCTCAACTGGGGGAGGTGGAGGCCGGTTTGGTGGCCCAGTTCTTCGGCGTGCCCTTTGCGATTATTAGTGGAGGGGTGGGTTGTATGCTGGCGGTGCTGGTCATCAGCCGTCGTTGGCCGCAGTTGGCGCGTTACCGCGGGGATGAGCCGTTGGGCGCCGGTGCGTTGGCTTAGGAGGGTTCGAGCTCTTGGTGCAGCTGCTCCCATTCGACCAAGAGCGCTTCTAGTTCTGCTTGGTAGGCGGCGTAAGTCCTCCCAAGACGCTGAACTTCGGGGATGTCGCTGGGTGGGGATTCTAGGAGGCGCGCCAGGGTGCGCAACTCTTCCTCCAGGTGGTTGATACGTTCTTCCACCTCATTGAGGCGCAGGCGCCGGCGGCGTTCCTCCGCTGAGGGGATGGCTCGTTCCTGGCGCTTGGCGCCGGGAATAGGGCTGCTGGATTTCTTGGAAGCGCTTTCTTCCTTTGCTTGGCGATATTGGGTGTAGTTGCCTTCAAAGGCCACCAGCGCCGATTGGTCGGCTACAATTTCCCAGATTTGGGTGGCCAGGGCGTCAATGAGATAGCGGTCGTGGGAGACGAGCAGGATGGTACCCTCGTATTCGGCCAATACTCCTTGAAGAATTTCTTGCGAGGGAATATCGAGGTGGTTCGTCGGTTCATCCAAGAGCAGCAGGTTCGCCTGGGTTAAGGAAAGCTTTGCCAAGGCTAGGCGACCGCGTTCTCCGCCGGAAAGGGTGGCCACTTTTTTGAAAACCTCGTCCCCGGTGAAGAGGAAGCGGGCGAGGTAGTTGCGAATCTCGGCCGGCAGAAGGTGTGGGGCTACCGCTTCAATTTCTTCCATAAGCGTGTGCTGCGGGTTGAGGTCCTCATGTGCCTGAGCGAAGTAACCGAGGCGCAGGCTGCTCCCTAAGATCACCTCGCCTTGATAAGGGGGTATTTGGCCTAAGATGGTCTTGAGAAAGGTCGTTTTACCGGCGCCGTTTGGCCCCATCACTGCAACGCATTCCCCGCGATGGAGGACCAGGTCGGGTACGTGGAAGAGAGGTTTCCCTTCCTGGGGGTAGCCGATGGCTAGGTCGCGGGTGCGCAACACCAGGTCGCCCGAGCGATGGGCGGGTTTTAGATGAAAGTGCAAGTGCAAGGGGTGGGATTGTGGTGGGGGCAGGGCGCGCACGCGACGCTCCAATTCCTCCACACTGAAGGGGTGGCCGGAGATTTCGACTTCCTGGCTAATTTTCAGCCAGGCCTTGTTTGCCACAGTTTCGATGCCCAATGCCTCCATGGCTTGCACTTCGCGGCTTAGGCGCCGCAGTTTGCCTTTGGCTTGTAAAACATTCTGGCCGGCGATGTTGCGCTTGATGTATTCGAGCTCTTTTTCCAAGCGGGCTTTCTCGGCCTCGTAGAGGCGACGGCGCTCCTCCCAGCGTTCCTGGCGCTGGTGCCAATAGGCGCTGTAGTTGCCGCGATAGAGTTCCAAGCCTGAGGGGCTCATCTCCCACACGTGATCTACCACTCGATCCATGAAGTAACGGTCGTGAGAGACAAGCAAAACTGCCCCATCCCATTGATTGAGGTACCCTTCGAGCCATTCCACGGCATGGATATCAAGATGGTTGGTGGGCTCATCCAGGAGCAGCAAGTCGGGGTCGGAAAGCAACAGCCGTGCTAAGGCAGCGCGGGTGCGTTGCCCCCCAGAGAGTTGGTTGAGAGGGCGGTTGAAATCTTGTGCCTCAAACCCTAAACCGTTCAGGGTTTGTTGGATGCGCGTTTCGTAGGTGTAGCCGCCACGACGTTCAAATTCCTCTTGCCATTGGCCGTAGCGCTTCAGCAACGTCTCGTTTT
>VSSL01000227.1_pt1 | contig 16314 bp, 16 predicted proteins | sample 4557531 | NCBI WGS metagenome assembly VSSL01 (sample SAMN10986726, study PRJNA523729) | hot springs metagenome | isolation source: hot springs | place: India:Timba, Gujarat | collected 2018-05-31 | reverse complement strand
TTCGGCACTCACGACCAGCAGGTCAATCCTGTAACTTTCACAAAGTTGAGCAAGGCGTGCCAGCGGCTCGCCGGTTTCCAGCAAAAGTGAAACCCGGACATTCTGATTGAAGGATTGATCCTCAATTTCATAGAGTACCTGCCACGCCTTCTCTTCTTCCGATGAGTGTTTCCGGATTCTGCCGGTTCTTAATTCCTCCGGCCCGGTCCGGTCTGAACCGGTCTCAGCCGGCAGCAGGTAGACTGCAAACAGGTGGGCATTCAGGCGGGCGGCTAGGCTCACGGTCCAGCGGGCGGCGAGTCGGAACCGGACCGGATTTGAGAGTGCGAGCAGGATGCGGTTGATCATTTGCCGACGCAGAAGTTTTTAAATATCCGGTTGAGAATCGCGTCGGATGTAACCGGCTGGTCAACTGCGGTGAGCGCATCGAGTGCGGTCCGGACTTCAAACAGGCGGGTTTCCAGATTTTCACTCCTGATGCCTGCGCGGAGCGCATCCCGGCAGCGGGTAAGACATTCAATCTGGCGTTGAGTGAAGACTGGACAGGTTGCACTGGCAACCATCAGCTCCCGGCGCAGGCGTCGGCGCAGTAGATTCAGATTTTCGCCAGTTTTGCATGAAACCGCCACCGGATTTTTCAGGCCGAGATCTGCCGGCTGGAACCGCGGTGTGAGGTCCGACTTATTAAGCACCGGAATTTTAGGTTTGTCTGCGATCCGGGTTAAAATCTCCCGGTCAAGCGGTCGGGCTGGCATGGAGCGGTCAAAGACGATCAGCACCAGATCCGCCTCTGCAATCGCCTTGGAAGTTTCAACCGTACCCCGGCGGGTGAGCGGGTTGCGGGCATCAGGATGATAACCGCAGGTGTCAATGAGCCGGACCGTTATTCCACTCAGGTCAAGATGGGCTTCGATTCGATCCCGGGTTGTGCCAGGGATCGGGCTGGTGAGAACCCGCTTTTCTTGCAGAAGACAATTGAACAGACTGGATTTGCCGACATTGGGTCTGCCCACGATCGCTACCGTCACCGGCTCAAAGAGCCGGTTAGTGGCTTCTGCCTGACGGATTTTCCGGTCAAGTTCGGCGATGAGCCGCTGAATTTTGCGGTCAATAGTGGCTAAGTTGAATCCGCGGCTTCCCAGGTTGGATTCCTCGGCAAAACCCAGCCAGTATTCCAGTTCAGCGCACAGCTGATAAAGCGGTTCCCGCAGACGGCTGACAAGCTCTGCGGTGGCACCGTTGTAGGCGCTGATTGCGACGCGCAGTGCGCGCCAGTTCCGGGCATGGACAACTCCTGCTACCGCTTCGGCTCTTGAAATGCTCATTTTCCGATTGAGAACTGCACGCCGGGTGAATTCGCCTGGCTGAGCAAGACGGGCACCCAGACGCCTGCACATCCGGACGATCCGGTCCACAATCAGCGGGCTGCCGTGAGATGAGATTTCTGCCATATCTTCTCCAGTATAGGAGCGTGGAGCGTGGAAAACGGTGATCATTACTTGGTCAATTAATTCCCCTTTTTCATCCCGGAGCCGGCACAGGCGGGCGGTGTAGCCGGGCCGGGCTTGAAAATTCTGGCCGGGTATGAGCCGTTCCAGCAGTGCAAAGGTGTCGGGCCCGGAGATTCTGATGACCGCGATCCCGCCAACTCCGCTGGGGGTTGCGGGGGCAACAATCGTATCCTCTCTCATTGACCGCGGATTGCGTCAGCCCTTCGTTCCTGTCGGGGGCATAGTTTCCTGCGGTGCGATGATTACATTACGGCGGGAGCCGGTGCCGACCGCATATACCCGCACCTGGGGCATGGTCACAAGCGCATCCTGCACTACCGCCATTTCCTTCTCGCTCAGAAAGTCGAGCGCCATCTCCCGTCGGGTCTCGGTGACGATTTTGGCAACCGCCAGCGCCTTCTTACGCAGGAAGTTGTCCCGCCGCTGGAGATAGCCGGCAACATCCACGGTAATCGGCGCAATTTCCGGGAACCGGCGTCGGACAATTGTGCGCACGAGATGCTGCAGTGCCTTGAGTGTGGCACCGCGTCTGCCAATCAGAATTGCACTTGCCCGCTTGGTTTTGATGTTCGCCAGATAGCCTTCGTCTGTCCGGTTGACCTCAACTCTTGCCCGGATGCCGATGCGGCTGATCAGTTCTTCGATCACCCGGGCGATATGCTCCTCTTCGGAAACCGGAACTTCGGGTGCAAATTGGGCATCGGCCTGGATCGCCGGATTTAATTCCCCCCCCGGGTTCGGGGCTTTTCTGATTTTCTGCCATAGTGAACCTCCTTTGGTTGCGATCAGACTCTCGCCAATTGAGAGTATATTATAGATAAACCAGTATAACTGCAATCCGCTGGAAAGATTGAGAAAGATTGCAGTGATGAAGATCGGAAAGATCACCGTCAGTGCCCAGTTCTTTTTGTCAGTGGCAGTCAGCAGGTTCTGGGCGATGAATGATACCCCCATCAGAATCGGGAGCAGTCCGAGCGCAAAGCCCCCGACCAGTGGTACACCTCTCGGAATGTGTCCGAACAGTGTATCCGGCTGGGAGAGGTCTTTGAGCCAGAGAATAAAACCTGCGCCCCGCAGTTCAATGAAATTGCGCAGGACCGCATAGAGGGCAAAGAAGACCGGCATCTGAACCAACAGCGGCAGACAGCCGGAAAGCGGATTGACGCGGTAGAGTTGATAAAGTCGCATAGTTTCCTGATTGAGCTGTTGCGGATCGTCCTTGTATTTCTTTTTGAGCTCCTCCAGTTTTGGCTGCAACAGTTGGAGCTGGCGCATCTGGCGGGTCTGAGTCCGGGTCAGGGGATAAAATATCAGTTTCATCACAAGAGAAAAAAGGACGATTGCCCCGCCCCAGTTGCGCACGAGCTGATAGAACAGCCGGAGGATAAACAGTATTGCAAGGGCAACCGGTTTAAGCCAGCCGAGACTGACCACATTCTCAAATCCGAGACCAAACCGGCGTAGCCGGTTGTATTCAATCGGCCCGAGGTAAATCAGATAACGGGCAGGGTTTCCGCTGATTGTGTGAATTACCTGCATTCCGATTCTACCATCAGGCAGTGCTTCAGCCCGGCAGGAGTCGATGCCGGTCTGATTCACCAGAGCGGCAAAGAAGTATTTGGATTTCAGTCCTGCCCAATCAGCCACTGCACTGAACGGCTTGCGCCGGAGATTCAAGGCAGCAATCTGATGCACCTTCCCCGATGTGCGGGCATAGAAATGAAAATTGGCAAGGTCTTCCTTCAGGTTTGCCTCGGTGGTGGCGATGCCGCCACGGGCATCAAAAGTGATTCGATTGAGGGTGGATTCGGGGTCCAGCAGGAGCTGCAGGGTGTAGTCATCGCCGATTAGCCAGGTGAGAGTCAATCTTCCCGGGGCGGTGTGATACTGCAGAGTTATGGAGGTGTCGGTGGTCTGATATCCACTCAGCCGGAACTGCGCAAGTTCCTTTATATCCAGAATCGTCTGTCCTTCGGGAATCAGCTGGACGCGGTAGTTTTTCAGATAGCAGGAGTTGATTGCGGCACTACGGCTGGAGATCGTAACTTCAAGAAACCGGTTACTCAGGGTGAAGCTGGTTTCCGGGTATTGATATTCAGGTTCGGTAGGAGTGGTAAGTACCGGTGTCTGGGGTTGGGACTGGACGATCAGCGATTCGACCGGTGCCGGTGCTCGTAGTGGGGTGGTCCGGGTCCGGCTTGGAAGCAGAAGCTGCCAGAGGATGAGGATTACCATGATAATGGCAAAGCCGACAAGCATCCTGAGGTTGTCGGAATTCATCGTCCTACCATCCTTTGCTTTACTGAGGTTTTTCCCGGAACCGGATCATACCCACCCGGATTCAGAGGGTGGCATCTGAGGAGACGTTTCAGCGCCAGCCAGGTGCCGGCGCGGACTCCATGCCGGGATACCGCCTCGAGCGCATATTCAGAGCAGGTAGGGTAAAACCGGCAGGACCTAGGCAGAACTGTTCCCCAAGTCAGCTGATATCCCCGGATCAGGAACACGACGAGTCTTGTGAGCATGCTGATACCCCCTCAAAAAGTTTTCTTATCTCTTGTTTCAAAACTTCAAAGCTGAGATTTTCTGCTCCGGGTCGGACTTGGACAATGTAATCATAACCTGCCGGTAACCATTCCTTGTTGCGACGGTAAATTTCCCGTAGCCTGCGTTTCAGTAGGTTGCGGATCACCGCACCACGGATTTTTGAGCTTAAATGGAAGGCGATACGCCGGCCAAAGTTGCGGGGTTCAGTTTTAAGATATTTTAAGGTAAAAAGAGATGAAGCAATCCGCTGTCCCTGCTGGGTAATGGAGACGACTGCCCGGCGGTGCCGGACAATTTCCACCCGCTTGAGACTTTCGCGCATCGGAGTAATTGTGCCGGAAGGGCACGGTTATGTTCATACGGCCAGACGGTGTCTGCCCTTACGCCGGCGGTTGGCAAGTACTCTTCTGCCGCCGACGGTTTTCATCCGGGCGCGAAAGCCATGCGTCCGTTTACGCCTGATCTTTGACGGTTGATAAGTTCTTTTTGGCATATGAATTCCTTTTGGTGATTATAAGCATCCTGATAACAATAGTCAAGATTTGCAGTAAAGCCTCCATGATTACAGTTAGATTGACGGCAGCGGCCTAATTTCCCATTTCCGGGCGCGCGAAAAGATGGTTTTAAGATAACTTACTGATTTGCAACATGTTAGCAACACGGTCCTGGCTGATAATTATAAATGAGGGAGTTCACCCCGGGGTAAACCCGGTGTCGTTTCTTTTCCTCCGTGCAGTGCCGGTTATGCCCCTAAGCCGAGCCTACGTTCCGGGGCCGGTCTTCTGGATATATATCAGACGGAGCTGGGTCAGAACATCGTCAATGAGCTCGGTTTCCTCGTTAGTGCGGTTTCCTTCAGTTTTTTCCTTGAGCATCTGGATCGTATCGATAGTATAACGGGCAAGATGAAAGTCGGGTTCCGGGTTGTTGCCGTCCGGGTTTACCGGCTGACCGAGATAGGCAAGGGCAGTGGCGGTAAGGGTGAGGATTAGACCGTTCAGGCTCGGCGGCAGTTCGCCGGCACAGGATTCATGGTCATGCTGTTCAGTCATAATTTAATAATGTTTTAATATGCACCACTTTGCCCTCCTGCAGATAGATGCGGGGCACGCGCGGGCTCACCCGGCAGATGATTTCATAGGGAATTGTGCCCGCAAGCAGCGCCAGTTCATTGGCGCAGATTTTCTTGCCGTCAGCTGAGCCGAGCAGGGTAACAATATCGCCGAGGCGGGCGTCGGGCACATCCGTGACATCGAGCATCGTGAGGTCCATCGAGACATTGCCAACCACCGGCACTTTTCGGCCGTGGAGCAGGCAGTATCCCTTGTTTGTGAGCGAGTGGGGATAGCCGTCACCGTAACCGGCAGAGATGACCGCGATCCGCGAGTTGCGGGTGGTAAAGTAGTTGCGTTCATAGCTGATTGATGTGCCCGCAGGAAATTCCCGCAGATTGACAATCCGGGAGCGCAGACTCATTACTGGTTTTAAGGTGAATGGTGCCTGGCGATGGCCGAAGTGGTAACTCAATGGCATAATGCCGTAGAGCATAAGTCCGGGACGGACCATGTCCAGTTGTGCCTCCGGAATGTTGAGGCAGCCGGCAGAATTTGCCGCATGACGCAGAAATCCGGTTATGCCCCGATGCTCAAGCTGGGCGGTCAGCCGGTTGAACTCCTGGACCTGCTGGCGGGTGAAGTGGATGTCAGTATCGGCAGCCGGAAAATGGGTGAAAACGCCGGCAAGGGTGATACCAGGCAGGTTGGTAACCCTGGTGATGAAATCGAGCGCTTGGTTCAGGCTGACGCCGGTTCTGCCCATACCGGTGTCGACTTCGATGTGGACCGGAATTGAGGTATGCCGCCGTTGTGCCTCCTGAGCGAGGGCAAGCGCAAACTGTTCATCCGATACCGTTGGTATCAGCCGGTATTCAAACAGTTCGGGAATTTCCTTTTCGGGGATTGGGGAGAGGATCAGTACGGGCACATCAGCGACGCCGGCATGGCGGCAGCTGACCCCTTCTTCAACACTGGCAACACCGAAGGCGTCGACAAAATTCTGGGCGGCACGGGCGATTTCCCGCAGTCCGTGACCATAGGCGTCGGCTTTGATCGCAAAGAGCAGTTTACCGTTGCCGATTGCCGAGCGTACCTGAGCGATGTTATATCTGAGGGCGTCAAGGTCAATTTCTGCCCAGACCCGTCCGTGGTTCACAGATATCATATTAATATTATTTTTGCGGGGTGTCAAATATGCGGGGCGGGATTCCTTGACTGAAATGAAATTGCCAGTTAGAATGATGGATAAACTAAATGGAGCAGAACAATGAGTGAAAAGATATTGCGTTTAGTGCTTCTGGGTCCTCCCGGTTCGGGTAAGGGAACACAAGCGGAGCTGCTCGCAAGTCAGTTGAGGTTTGTCCATTATTCCACCGGCGAGGTTTTCCGGGAGCAGATCAGTCAGGGAACCGAACTGGGCCGGCAGGTTGAAAGTTATGTGGCAAGAGGTGCACTGGTGCCGGATGAGATCGTCCTAGCGGTCGTCGAAGAGTTCGTCAGACAGCATGGGCAGCAGTCAATTGCGTTTGACGGATTTCCCCGGACCGTGCCGCAAGCGACCGGGCTCGATGAACTGCTGAAACGGCTGGGTGCGCAGGTTGATCGGGCGGTACTGATTGATTTGAGTGATGAGGAGGTGGTGCGCCGGCTTTCCAGCCGCCGGCAGTGCAGAAATTGCAGCCGGATTTATAATCTGAGTTTCAGTCCCCCGATAAATCCCGGCATCTGCGATGTGTGCGGCGGTGAACTTTATCAGCGTGCCGATGATCAGGAGGAAACAATTCGTTCACGGTTACGGATTTATACCGAGCAGACCAGCCCGCTGATTGATTATTATGAACGGCAGGGAAAGCTGGTGCGACTGGACGGGAGTCTGGGGCGGGACCGGGTGTTTGCGGAGCTGAAACAGCTGGTTGAGCAGTTGAGATGAGTGATGGCACTTTATATCAAAAGCGATGCCGAGGTGGCAGGAATGAGAATTGCGGGCAGAATTGTCGCGGGTGTCCTGAAGCGGGTTGCAGAGGTGGTAGTGCCCGGTACTACACTTAAGGAGCTGGAGGCGGTGTGTATTGACTATATCCGGAGTGCCGGCGGGGTGCCGACCTTCCTAGGTTACCGAGGTTTTCCTGCTGGGGTATGTATCAGCGTGAACGATGAAGTGGTGCATGGTATTCCTGACTCCAGGGCATTGAATGACGGGGATATTGTAAAGGTGGATGTCGGGGTAACCAAAGACGGTCTGATTGCCGACGGCGCCCGGACATTTTTTGTCGGCAGGGTTGAACCCGCGGTAGTGCAACTGGTGCGGGTAACTGAGGCTGCATTTTATGAGGGACTGAAGTTCTGCCGGGCCGGATTCCGGGTAGGTGACATCAGTGCGGCAATCCAGCGTTATGTTGAGGCGCAGGGATATTCAGTCGTCCGGGAACTGCATGGCCACGGAGTCGGGGTTGAGCTGCATGAGGAGCCGACGATTCCCAATTTCGGCAAGCCGGGCAGCGGCCGAAGGTTGGTGAAAAACATGACTCTGGCGATTGAGCCGATGGTGAATATGGGGGGACCGGCGGTCCGGACATTAAAGAACGGCTGGACCGTGGTGACCGCTGATGGGAAGCCTTCGGCACATTATGAAAATACCGTACTGGTAACTGATGATGAGCCGGAAATATTGACTGGAGTTGTTGAACCGGTATAACAATAAGAGCGGTTATGGCAAAAAAGGATATGATTCAGGTTGAAGGGGTGGTGACCGAGGCACTGCCCAATGCTACTTTCCGTGTACAGCTGGACTCCGGGCACTCCGTGCTTGCGCATATTTCCGGCAAGATGCGGATGCACTGGATCAAGATTCTGCCCGGCGACCGGGTTACAGTTGAGCTTTCTCCCTATGATTTGAACCGGGGGAGAATCGTTTACCGGTTCAAGTAGATTTACATGGTCTCGGCGGAAAGGAGATAGAGAAAAAATGAAAGTGCGTTCTTCAGTGAAGAAGCGCTGCGCCCATTGCAAGGTTGTGAAACGCAAGGGGGTAGTGCGGGTGATCTGTAAACGCGAACCCAAGCATAATCAGCGCCAGGGTTAATGCCTGAATATCAGTCTTCGGGCACCGTGAGTGACTCGGGAGCTTAGGTGTCGAAATACATATTTATTTCCGGCGGGGTCGTTTCTTCGCTGGGAAAGGGAATTGCTACCGCTTCGATCGGACTGCTGCTCAAGAGTCGCGGGCTGCAGGTGATGCCCCTGAAGTTTGATCCGTATATCAATGTTGATCCGGGAACGATGAACCCGTTTCAGCATGGTGAGGTATTTGTTACCGATGATGGTGCAGAAACCGATCTGGATCTGGGGCATTATGAGCGGTTTATCAACCGTAATCTCAGCCGGGATAATAACCTGACCGCCGGGCAGATTTATTCTGCGGTGATTGAAAAGGAGCGCCGGGGGGAATATCTGGGCAGGACGATTCAAGTTGTGCCCCATATTACCGGTGAGATCAAAGAGCGGATCCGGAAGGTTGCCCGGGGCCAAGATGTAGTGCTTACCGAGATCGGCGGTACCGTCGGCGACATTGAGGGGCTGCCTTTTCTGGAAGCGGCGCGTCAGTTTGCGCTTGAGGAGGGCAGGGAAAATGTGCTCTATATCCATCTGACGCTCGTGCCGTTTGTTCCGAGCGCCGGGGAATTCAAAACCAAGCCGACTCAGCATTCGGTGAACAAGTTGCGCGAAATCGGTATTCAGCCGGATATTCTGCTTTGCCGGGCAGAAAAGCCGCTTCCCCCAGATGCCAAGGAAAAGATTGCGCTTTTCTGCAATGTTCAGCCAGAGGCAGTGATTGAGGCGGTTGATGTGAAAAACATCTATGAGATTCCGCTGGTGTTTCAGCGGCAGGGTCTGGATGATTTGATTGTCAGGAAGCTGGGGTTAAAACGGAGGGGTCGGGTGGACATGAAACCCTGGCGGGAGTTTGTCCGGCGACAAAGTCAGGCCCAGAAGACCGTAGCGATAGGTTTGTGCGGCAAATATGTTCAGCTGAGAGATGCCTACAAGTCGGTGATCGAGGCGATCGTTCACGCTGGAGCTGCGGTGGGAGTAAGACCGGAGATTGAGTTTATTGAGGCGGAGGAGCTGTCGCCGGCAAATGTGAGGACACGATTGAGCCGGTTTGCCGGTATCATTGTCCCGGGCGGTTTCGGAGTGCGGGGCATGGAAGGGAAAATGGCAGCAATTACTTTCTGCCGGGAACAGGGGGTGCCGTTTCTGGGGCTTTGTGTCGGACTTCAGGTAGCGGTCATTGAGTTTGCGCGCAATGTGTGCGGACTCAAGGGTGCCAATTCAACCGAGTTTGCCCCCAAGACCCGTTATCCGGTAATTCATCTGATGCCGACTCAGCGAGGACAGCGTATTAAGGGCGGGACAATGCGTCTTGGTGCATACCCTTGTGCCATCAGGAAGCCGAGTCTGGCGTTCGTGTGCTACCGGCAGCGTCTTGTCTGGGAGCGGCACCGGCATCGGTATGAGGTTAACAACCGCTTTCTTGAACTCTTTGCGCGCAACGGGCTGATCGCTTCCGGTATGTCACCGGACGGCAGACTGGTGGAGATGATTGAGTTGCGCTCTCACCCCTTTTTTATCGCTACTCAATTCCATCCAGAGTTCAAGTCACGGCCGCTGGCACCACATCCCCTGTTCACTTCATTTCTAAAGGCAAGTTATGAGTTTGCTCAGCGCGGTCCTGCTGCTGGTGCGGGGGCTGCCGCTTGAACTGGCAATTGCGGTTGCGAGGATTTTTACCTTAACCTATCTTTTTTTCCGGTACGATTATCGCCAAGAGATTGAGAGTAATCAGCGTCTGCTGCTGGGCAGCCGGGATCGGTGGTTCTGGATGAGAAACGGCTGGTGTATCGGTAGAAATCTGGCGCTGATGGCCAAGCTCGGGACGCCAGCCGGCGATAAATTAATTGACAGTGCGGTTATTTACAGGGAAAATATTGACGATGGGAGTGTACAGACAGGTAATCAATCCGCATGTATCATGGTTTCTTTCCATTTCGGGGTGTGGGAATTCCTGCCCGGGATTTACCGGTATCAAGAGCAGGATGTGGCGGTAATGGCAGGGGATATGCGCGACACAAGATTTAGTCTGATGGTCAAGCGGTTGCGTTCGAAAACCGGGGTTAAGGTGATTAATCGGGCAAGGATGCTGATCGAGCGGTTGCGGCGGCCAGGAATAACTGGGTTCATGCTGGACAATACTGCACGGGGAACACAGATTCAGGTTGTCCTAGATGGAGTGACTTTCCGTATCCCGGCGTTGCCGTTCGCCTTCGGGAGGAGATGCGGTTGCAGTGTGATACCCGTGTTCTGTTATTGGGATCACGGACGCCTATGGGTGCGGGTTTTTGGACCCGAAGGTCCTGAGGGATGTATCCGGGCACTGCTTCAGATGGTGCGGGAACGGCCGGCAGAATGGATATTCTGGGGAAAGGCTGGGGCGATTTCCTGAGATGATTCTGGTCAACCGGGTAAGATTTTTTTCTGCTATCGGCTCCATGGTCCTATATCTCTCACTGCTGCTTCTTGTTGGCTGCAAGGAAGAGGAGGGAAGATTTGAAAGCTATAAATTGCCCAATCAGGTTGTCCGGGATTTTGAGTTGGATGAATCGGTGAGCGGCAGGCGCCTTTACCGATTAAGTGCCCGGCTGGCAACTGTCTGGGAAAATGAATCCCGGATTGATGTGGAAACTCTGGAAGTTATTTTTTATGGTGACGATGAACAGCCTTATTCCCGGCTGGTAGCAGATGCCGGGACAGTCTGGATTAGAAATGAGGACCTGGTGGCGCGGGGGCATGTATGTGTGATTACCGGTGATAGCATGATACTGCGGACAGATTCGCTTGCTTGGAGTAATTCCCGGCGGCTGATTCATACACAGGCCGGAATTGTGATGGAGACCTCACAGGGGCAGATCGCCGGTACGGGACTGGTTGCAGATGCCCAACTGAATAAAATTGAGATTCTCAGTGAAGTGTACGGGAGTTCCAATTATGAATTTGAACCCTAATCTCATCTTACTACTTGCGCTGTCTGCCGTTACGATTTCGAGCGGGGCGGAGATTTATGCTCGGAAAATGGAGATCGTGCGGATGGGAGGCATGCAAGCGACGGTTCTCAGGGAGAGTGTTGCTATTTCTGAGCGTGGGACAGTGATCTGGAGCCGGAATGCCCAGCTGTTACCGAGTCGGGATCGAGCGGTTCTCTGGGATTCGGTCCGGATTAAAACATCTGAGGTTTATGTACAGGCAGATTCAGTGGAATATGATTTTGCTCAGCGTCATTCCAGACTTTACGCCCGGCCCGGGAGGTTAATTACGGTGCAGGAGGAATCGGTTGAGATCCGAGCACCGGTACTCGAATATTCGTTTGTTGCGGGTAGGATTCAGGCGCCAGCAGGCTTGGAATTGCAAGGTTGGAGCGGGAAATTTGTGGTTAACGGTAAACGGGGCTGTTATTTTCTGAAATCCCGGCTGGGAATAGTGGATTCGGAACCGATTTTAAAGATTGACCCTGAGCAGGGGACGGAGGTTGAGATCACGGCGACTAAGATGGATTATAATGATGGCGAAGGGCAGTTTAGAGCAAGTGGCAATGTGCGAGTGCGCTCGGGGGCGGGAGAACTGGTGTGTGATTCTGCTGTTTTCCACCTTGGTGGGGATTCCGGTGTCGCTTGGGGAAGCCCGAGGGTAAAGGATAGCTCCGGAATGGCGGAAGGCGATACCGTCGTATTTTATCTTAAAGACCGGTCTCTCCGGCAGGTTGCACTTCACGGTCGAGCGAAAGGACAGTATCGGACCAATTCCGGTGAAACTGTGCTGGTCAACGGTTCACAGTTAAGTATGGAGCTTGCCGACGGCAAAATTGATGTAATTGAGGTCGCAAATCTGATTTCCGGGCAGTTGATCAGGCACGGTGCTGCCGAGCGGATCGGGGATTAGTAATATGAAACTCGTTGCCCAGGAGCTGGTGAAGACCTATGGTGGCAGAAGGGTAGTCAATGAGGTTTCACTGGAGCTTAACCGGCAGGAGGTGGTCGGACTTCTGGGTCCAAATGGTGCCGGGAAGACCACTACTTTTCATATGATTACCGGGTTCATTCGCCCTGATTCCGGCAGAATTTTCCTCGATGGTGTGGATATAACCCATCTGCCGGTTTATAAACGGGCACGGTTAGGTCTGGGATACCTTTCTCAGGAGCCTTCGGTCTTTCGGAAACTTTCGGTTGAGGATAATATACGGGCGATTCTGGAGCTGCTTAATATCTCACGGGCGGAGCAGAAACAGATAATCGATGGTTTGCTGACCAAACTTAACATAACCAGCATCCGGCGGCAACGTGCCGGCAGTCTTTCCGGGGGCGAACGGCGACGGGTGGAACTGGCAAGAGCACTGGCTTCCAGACCGTCGTTTCTGCTGCTGGATGAGCCGTTTACCGGCGTGGACCCAATCGTCCGGACGGAGATTCAGGATATCATCAGAAGACTGAAGGCCGAAGGGCTGGGCATTCTGATTACTGATCATAATGTCCGGGAAACACTGGAGATAACCGATCGGGCATATGTAATGTATGATGCCCGGGTGCTGCTTTCGGGGACATCGGAGGAATTGGTCCGGGACGAGCAGGCAAGACAGGTGTATTTGGGGGAGAGGTTTCGGATATGAACTTTGAGCAACGGCATGAGTTGCGCACCGAAGCGCGGCTGACTCCACAGCTGGTACTCAATCTGAGACTCTTGGTGCTGCCAGGTCTGGATCTGCAGCAGTTGATTGAAAATGAGCTGGAGCAGAATCCAGCACTGGAAATGGCGGATGATGGTGATGAAAATGCTGGTTTTGATTCAGTGGAAACCGAGGCCCCGGGTATTTCCGGAGAGCCGGATGTTCAAACCGGTGTTCTGGGAGGTGATCCGGCGGAGGAATTTGATATTGCGGACCTTCTGCCGCAAGATAGCTGGGAAGTTGCTAGTTATGGGGCTGAAGAGAATGGTAAAGAAAGTGCCATAGCCGAGATCATTCCTGATGCCCGTATTACCTATCATGATATCCTGCTGCCGAAACTTCTGACAGAAATCGAACCACAGGATACTCATATTGCAGAGGAGATTGTTGAATGGCTTGATGAGGATGGATTTCTTTCTGTGCCACCGGAAAAAATTTCCGAATTAACCGGAATATCCTTGGAAAAACTTAACCGGGTACTGGATGTGCTGCAGCGGATTCCTCCCGGAGGTATTGGTTGTCCGGATATGCGCTCCGCCCTTCTCAAGCAGTTGAACCTGAGGGGATATGATGAAGCTAGTTTGGAATACCGACTGCTTTCGGAACACTGGGAGCTGGTTATGCAGCAGAATTACCGGAAATTGGCAGGCATTTTGCAAATCGATATCGGCGATGTTGAACAGGCGGTAAAGAATATTTCCTCGTTAGAACCCAGGCCGGGGCGTCAGTTTACTTCTGTATCACCAGAGTATGTGATGCCGGATTTTTCAATTGAGTGGCAGGACGGCAAGTTTGTAGCGATAGAACAGGACAGCTATATTCCCAGAATCAAAGTGGCGCGACGGTTTGTCGAAATAGTTCAACATCCTCAGGGTTATCCAGCAGAAACAGTCGCATTTGCCCGGAAGAAGGTAAGCGATGCTTTAATGTTTCTAAGGGCGATTGAATCTCGGCGGCGCCTGCTCCGGCGATTAATGGATTGGATCATTAGGCGGCAGGGTGCTTTTCTCCAGCATGGAACCCAGTTTCTCCGTCCGGCAAAGCTCAAGGAGGTTGCAACAGATCTTGGGGTTCACCCTGCTACTGTCTCCAGAGCAATCAGCGGGAAGTATGTGGAAACGCAGTTCGGAATCTTCAAACTGAGAGATTTTTTTGAAACGGGAACCGGTGGAGTTGCGCGCACAGGAATCAAGGAAAAAATTCAGGCATTAATTGCCGCTGAGGACAAAAGTCGTCCTTTGAGCGACGAAGAGATATGTGAACGGTTGCAGGTTGAAGGAATCAAGATTTCACGCCGAACAGTTGCCAAGTATCGAGCCGAGTTGGGAATTCCGGGGTCTGATGAACGGCGGAGGTCGTAATGCATTTTGTCTTAGGTACTGCCGGCCATATTGACCACGGGAAGAGCGCTTTGGTTAAGGCACTCACTGGGACGGATCCGGACCGTTTGAAGGAGGAACAGGAGCGGGGGATGACTACAGACTTGGGTTTTGCCTTTCTCGGAGATGATATTACGATTATCGACGTGCCGGGCCATGAACGGTTTGTGCGTCATATGCTGGCGGGGGCGAGTTCCATTGATATGGTGATGCTGGTGGTTGCTGCTGATGATGGAGTCATGCCCCAGACAAAAGAGCATTTTGAAATCTGCCGGCTGTTGGGAATTAAAAAAGGAATAATTGTAATAAACAAGATTGATCTGGTTGATAGTACGCTTGTGGAGCTGGTCAGAGATGAGGTTCGAGAGCTGGTCCGGGGATCATTTTTGGAAAACGCCCCGGTATTTGCGGTCTCGGCCCGTACCGGCGAAGGAATTGAGGATTTAAAGCGGGGAATCCTTGAGCTGACACGGGAGATGGAACGGAAACCGGATCGGGGCGTATTCCGGATGCCGATTGATCGTTGTTTTACAATCAAAGGGTTTGGGGTAGTAGTTGCCGGCACTGTGCTGTCCGGGAGCTGTAAGATTGGCGACCGGCTTGAGATATTGCCTGAATGCATTGCCGCAAGAGTTCGGGGTATTCAACGGCATAACCAGCCTGTAGCGCAGGCTGGTACCGGGGAACGGGCAGCATTGAATCTCCAAGGAGTGGAGCTGGAACAAGTTTATCGTGGTCAAGTGGTGGTAACTCCTGGATATTACCAGTCCTCCAGTTACATTCAAGCAACACTTTATCTTTTGAAAGACTCTCCGATTGCACTTCGCAATATGGCGCGGGTCCATATGCATATTGGAACTGCTGAGGTGATGTGTCGGGTCTGTCTGTTGGATAAAAAGGAACTTCTCCCCGGGGATGAAGGGTTGGTACAGTTGAGAACTGAAAAACCGATAGTCTGCGACTATAACGATAGGTATGTCCTGAGGTATGCGTCCCCGCCAGCCACGCTGGGGGGTGGTGTCGTGCTTGAAATCGGGAGCAGTAAGCTGCGCCGTTTTGATGAAGCGGTCATCAATCGTCTGAGGCAGCTTAAGGCAGGGGAGCAGGGTGCATTGCTGGAACAGCTATTGCTGAAAAACAGCTTTGATATCAAGACCTTGGGCGGTATCGCGCGGCAGATGGCTGTTACCGAAGATCAGGTCGGGCAGATGCTGCAGGTGCTGATTGACAGTCAGCGGGTGGCGACGCTGGATTTTGAAGGCAAGCGGTATGTGATTCACAATGAAGTCCTGCGTTCGGCACTGACAAGTGTTCTGGGCATGTTAACCGATTTCCATCGGCAGAATCCGCTGCGCATGGGAATGAAATCGTCGGAGCTTCGGACGAAGGCTGGACAACTGCCTCCGGTTCTTTTTGAGCTGGTATTAAATCACCTGCAAAAGCAGGGTGAGATAATAGTTGATGGCGACAGGGTGCGGCTAAAGGGTCATACGCTCCAGTTGAAACCGGAGGAGCAGGTTTTGTTTGACCGGGTTGTCCGTATTTTGCAAGAGTCCCGCTGGACACCCCCCGATCCAGCTGAACTTTTTTCCGGAGTTGACCATAAACTTGCACAGCGGGTGAAAATTGCACTGGTGGAATCTGGAACGGTTATCGATCTCGGGGATGGAATTTTGATGCATGCGCAGGCAGTTTCAGAGGCAAAAAAAGTATTGTTGAGACTGCTGGAGGAGAAGCCCGAACTTGCAGCAACCGATTTCCGTCAGGCACTGGGAACCACGCGGAAGTATGTAATTCCGCTTTTGAATTACTTTGATAATATCGGACTGACCCAGCGCAAGGGCGATGTCCGGATACTTAAAAGCAGGATACAGACATAAGAAGCTTAAGGAGCTAAAATGGCAAAACGCGGTATTCTGGCTACGGTCAGTTGTGCCGGCTGAGCATCTAAAATAAGCAAGGCGCAGTTAGCGCAAGTACTTTCCGGGTTGGAAGTATCAGCTGACCCGCGGCTGCTTGTTGGTATCAGCACTGCAGATGACGCAGGG
>VSSL01000226.1_pt1 | contig 16329 bp, 18 predicted proteins | sample 4557531 | NCBI WGS metagenome assembly VSSL01 (sample SAMN10986726, study PRJNA523729) | hot springs metagenome | isolation source: hot springs | place: India:Timba, Gujarat | collected 2018-05-31 | reverse complement strand
CAAGCCGCGCCAAGTCTGAGTTCCTCGCCAACATGAGCCATGAAATCCGCACGCCGATGAACGGCATTATCGGGATGCTGGACTTGCTGGCGGACACCCCGATGGATGACCAGCAGCGCGAGTATCTGGACCTGGTGCGCGGCAGCGCCCAGACGCTCATGGGCATCATCAACGACATCCTGGACCTCTCCAAGATAGAGTCCGGGCGCATGACGCTGAATCCCGAGCCGTTTGACCCCGTGCAGACGCTGAAAGAGGTCGTCGCGCTGTTCGCCTCGTCCGCACGGAATAAGGGACTGGAACTGCGCACCGACTTCGCGCCCGACGTACCCCACGCGGTGGTCGGCGATGAACTGCGCATCCGCCAGATAGTCAATAACTTGGTAAACAACGCGGTGAAGTTCACCGAACGGGGCAGTATCACCATCGGTCTGGAGTATCTGGGCGAAGTTGGCACCGAGGATGGTCGGCAGGCAAAACTGCGCATCCGCGTCAGCGATACCGGCATCGGTATCCCACCCGAGAGCCTCCCGCGCATCTTCGAAGAGTTCACTCAGGCAGACACCTCCATCACCCGCCGCTACGGCGGCACCGGCTTAGGGTTGGCTATCTGCAGGAAGCTGGTGGAGATGATGAACGGACAGATCGGCGTAAGCAGTGAGGTGGGCAAAGGCAGTACCTTCTGGATAGACCTTACCCTGCCCGTCGCCGAAGAGGTATACCAACCGGCAGGCATGGTGCAGTCCGCCTTCCCTCGCTCGTTCCAGTGCCGGGTGCTGCTCGCAGAAGACAACGAGGTCAACCGCATGGTATCGGTCAGGATGCTGCAGTCACTCGGCTGCACGGTGGAGGTCGCCGCCAACGGCGTGGAAGCGGTGCAAAAGGCACTGGCAAACGAGTACGACCTTATCCTGATGGACGTGCAGATGCCGGAGATGGACGGCTACGAAGCCACCCGACGCATTCGCGAAGCGGAACGTACTACTGGCGAACACCGCCTCATCATCGCCATGACCGCCCACTCGATGGAAAGCGACCGACGCGCCTGCCTGGAAGCGGGTATGGACGATTATCTGAGCAAACCCGTGAAGCGCGACCGGCTGGCGGAGACGTTGTCCAGGTGGTTCGGAACGCAGATGGCACAAGCGGCGTAAGGCTTATCCCCTCACCCGTCTGCTCGTCACCTGGTCAAACGCCACCACCGCAATCACCACCGCGCCGATGATGAGCTGATTATAGTCGGACGCGCCCACCATCGCCAGACCACTGCGCAACACCTGAAAGATAAGCGCGCCGATGCAGGTTCCCCATATCGAACCGCGCCCGCCCGACAGGCTCCCTCCGCCGATCACCACCGAGGCAATGGCGTCCAGTTCCCAGCCCATCGCGGCGGTGGACTGCCCCGTGCCGTAATAGGCGGTGAATATCACCCCTGCCAGCCCCGCCATCAACCCGCCGAGCGTATACACCAGATACTTCAGACGGATAATCGGCACGCCCGACAGACGCGCGGCTTCCTCGTTGCCGCCGAGCGCGTACACCTCGCGCCCCCAGCGCGTGCGCGTCATCAGCAGATGAAAAAGCAATGCACACACCAGCAGCAACAGCACCGGCACCGGTATCGCCAGCCCGGGCAGCGGTATCATGCCGCTGCCAAGCCCGCGCGTGAACCCCGAATCGGGGATAGGAATGGTCGCGCCTTTGGTAATCAGGTACGCCAGCCCGCGCGCGATGCTCATCATGCCCAACGTGGCGATGAAGGGAGGCAGTTTAGCCCGCGTGATAAAGGTTGCCGAGAGGAATCCCATCGCCATAGCGGTCAACACGCCCAGCAGGCACGCCGATACGGGCGAGTACCCCGACACAATGGCGTAGGCAATCACCACGGAGGTCAACGCAATACACGAGCCGACCGACAGGTCTATCCCGCCGGAGATAATGATGACGCAGGAACCGAGCGCAGCCGTGGCGAGAACGGTCATGTCGCGAACGGTCGCCAGCAAGTTCGAGGCGTCCAGCATCGGATTGGGGCGGTCCGGGCGGTGCGTCAGGATGCTGAAAACGGCGATTTCCGCCGCCAGCACTATCAGGATACCGAACTCGCGCGCCCGAAACAGGCGACGCATCAGGTAACCTCCTCGGACACCGGCAACCGCTTCGCCAGCCGGTAGAAGAGGTTCAGGTTCACCGTCACCTCACGGCGGTAGGCGAACATCCACACCACTGCAAGTACGAAATAGAGTATCGTGAAAGCGTAGCGCGCGGCTATACTGGGTATCAGCAGCTGCGTAGCAAACAGCACAAACAGCAGCAGTGCTTCCAGACGGCTGAAGAAACGATTGGCAATCACCGCGCAGGCAAACAGCGACTGCGCCGCCGTGAGTAACACCTCCTCGCGTGGGCGAGGCTCCAGAGGCAAAAAGGACACATGCCCTGCGGATATCGAGTAGATGACAGGCAGGGAACCGATGAGTAGCGTCCACTGGTTGATTTTGGAGGAGATAATCGCCGACATGGCGGACGCCACATGCCCGCGCAGTGCGAAGTAGCACAGGATAATCATCTCCGGCGACTCGGAAGCCAATGGGGCAATCCACTGGATTAACAGGAACTCGCTGATGCCAAAGCTCTTGCCAAGATGGATAAGCCCTTCGGTGAACGGTTCGGTGGCTACCAGGATGATAAAGCCGGAGTACAGAAACATCAGCACGTACGCCACGCGCCGCCACCCTTTGGGAAGCTCGGCAAGCGTCGCTACCGGTCCCGCTGGTTCGGGCTCGATATGCGGGGCGCGCCCCGCCAGCCACACGTAGCCTGCAAATATCAGCACGAATATCACTGCGTCCCAGACGGTAATCGTGGCTTTGAGCGGCAGTAACAAAGAGTACAGCGTAGCGACGGTAAGCACGGTTACCTCGATAGCCAGCACCGGCTCGATGGGTATCTGACCGCTTGATGGTAGTTTACCCTGCCTGCGCAACGCCAGCCACCCCAGAAACACCACTCCCGACCAGCCGATGCCCACCAGCAGGCGGTTCGCGCCCGTCATGTTCGCAGCAACCAGAGGGATATATTCAGGATGGTGAGCCGCCTTCCATGCCAGGTAGATGTCTACGGCGTACTCGGGCAGCACCGCAATCAGCGCGAGCAACGCCATCGCCAGAGAGCGCGATACGTCGAACTGCGCCAGCTCCGCCGACCAGGAGATGAGAAACGCCGCTCCCAGTATTGCCAGTCCGGACAGCAATACGGTTGCCACCGCGGAAGGGTGTGTCCCGAACGCCACACTCAGCCACGGCACGGTGAGCAACACCGTACCGGCGAGCAACGCGATATGCAGTTTGTTGATACGTTGCATTGTTCTATCCCCCAAAGCTCCAGTCGCCTCCTATTGACGGACGCGCCTGCCGTCGCGAAAAAACCATACCGTCAGCATAAACGAGACAGTCAAGGCAAGCGCAGTGCCCAAAAACGGCGTGATGTGGCTTGGTATCACCCACTGTCCGATTCGGATAGGCACTTTATCGTACAGGTACGCCCCCAGCGGTGCGCCCAGCATCGCGCCCACGCCCTGTGCGGTAAACACTGCGCCCATCACCGCCCCACGTCGGTTACCACCTATTTCCGATACCATCGCCATCCACGCCGGTATCGCCAGAATGTAGCCCAACCCAACGATGCTCCCGCACACCAGTAGCACCCAGTGGCTATGCACGAAAGGAATAAACCACATGCCCGCCATTGCCAGCCCGACGCCCAATCGCATGGCACGCTCCTTGCCCCACAGGTCGCCGATTCTGCCCGCGGGCACGCTGGCAAGTGCAAACACCACCGCAGGCGGCAACAGCAAGACGCCGTAGCCACTCTCGCTCAGGTGCAACACCTCCATCGCGTACAGCTTCACCAGCAGCATCACCATGCCGATGCCGAAGAAGGAGATAAACCCCAGCAACAGCGTATCGGGCACCATTTTCGCGCTCTCCCACATCTCGCGCAGAGAGATATGGGGAGGGTGCGGGTCGGCATGGTGTTCTGCGTGGTGAGGGAAGCGCGCAGGCACCCCTAACAGGCAAACCGCTGTTGCCAGCACGAAAAGCACGCTTGCCAGATAGAAAGAGGCGGTTCGGCTACCCGTCAGGTCGTTAACCACTCCACCCAGCAACGGACCCATTGCCACACCAATCAGGTAAGTGACGTTCAGCAGGCTCATGGCGGTAGAGCGGTCTTTTTCCTCTACCACATCGGCGACCGCCGCGAAGATGGTGGGCCAGAGCGCCGCCGCCCCTACCCCGTCGAGCGCACGCAGTAGCATCAGCCCTAACGGATGATGCACCAGCACGGTCAACGGCGCGGTAACCGCTGAGATAATCGGACCGACCAGTAACAGCCGTTTCCGCCCAAACCGGTCGCTGAGTAATCCCAACGGCGATTTCAGTGCGGTCTCCGCCAGCAGGAACGCAGCGCCCACTGCCCCTACCCACGCGCCCAAACCCAGATCGAAGCGAAGGTAAGGAGGCATGGCGGAGAAGTTCACCACCGCGTAAGCCAGCTCCGCCACCCCCGCCAGTGCTACCAGCGCAAGCAGGGCGCGCCCGCGCGGAGAGTGGCGGAGCAGTTCTATCTGCGGCTTCTGCCGGTTGACGTTCATTGCACTCCTGAGGTCGCCTACTTCAGCACAACCTCTTTGCCGGTTTCCGCCGAAGCGTAGATGGCATCGATAATCTCGGTTGCCATGAGACCCTGCTCGGCGGTGACCTCCGGCTCGGTATCGTTGAGTATCGCCTGCAGGAAGGCGTATACCTCCTGCTGATGGCTATTTACTTCACGTAATCCGTAAGGCGTGATGTCCAGAAGCGTCTGTTCCTCTTCACGGAAGAGCTTCAGCGGATTGAGCTGCGCTCCGCCCTCTGTGCCCAGAATGGTGGTGTTGAAGATGTCGTGCTCGATGTTGGCGCAGAAGCTGGACTCAATCACCAGCGTAGCATCGTTCTCGAAGCGCACCAGCCCCACCGCGAAGTCTTCTACGGTGTAGGTCTTCGGGTCCCACTGCCCCATCAAGCCAACCACGCCCTCGCGCGTGCCGAACTTGGTGTAGGTCATCCCGCTGACCGACACGGGCTTCGGATGCCCCATGAAGAACAGAGTCGCGTCCAGAATGTGCACGCCGATGTCGATAAGCGGTCCCCCGCCCTGCTTGTCCTTCTGCGTGAACACACCCCAGCCGGGGATACCGCGTCGGCGCAGAGCCTGCGCCCGGGCGTAGTAAATCTCACCGAGCTTGCCCGCGTCGATGAATCGCTTAATGGTGCGCACGCCCGTGCTGAAGCGCATGTTCAGCGCAACCTGCAGTTTCTTGCCCGTGCGCTTCGCCGCCGCCAGCATCTCGCGCCCTTCCTGTGCGTTCATCGCCATCGGCTTCTCTACCAGCACATGCTTACCCGCCTCGAGCGCGTCAATGGTGGGTTGTTTATGCAGGTAGTTCGGCGTACAGACGCTGACCGCATCTACCTCTTTCAGCTTTAGCAGGTCACGGTAGTCGGTGAACACGTGCGGTACGTTGAACTTTTCCGCAGCGGCTTTCGCCACCTCCGGGTTAATATCTGCTACCGCCACAATGCGGCACAGGTCAGGATAAGCCGCGTAGCCAGGCATGTGTGCGGCTTGCGCAATGCCTCCACTGCCAATGATGCCGATACCTATCGGCTTCTTTGCCTTTCTGCTCATCTTCGCCCCCTCTGTGTTGTGATGGTATCCTGCACGGAATGTAGCCGCAGGCTTCAGTCTGCGCAGGTGATTCCCGCGATAGTATTAACGCGAGCCGGATTTTTCTCCTGCTTTTTCAAAATAGTATACAAAAAAGTATTGACTTTTGATGCACACTTCTGTATAATGAAAACGTAAGCCTGGAGCAACAACATGGTCGTTCCTGCGAGCAACCTCCACGAAGCCGCAGGAAAACTCGCCCCTCTGTCCCACACCCCCGTGCAGAGGGGCGTTTTCCTCTACAGTTCCGCCAGAGTGTGTATAACCCTTTCTGGCATCATCTGTGCAGGAGCGGAGCGCACCGCTTCCGCGTCCGTGACACCCGTGAGAACCAGCACGGTATGCAGCCCCGCCCGTTTGCCTACCAGCACATCGGTATCTAACCTGTCCCCTATCAGCACCGCTTCATCAGCAGAGACCCCACAGCGCCGCAGTAGCAGCTCCATGCTATAGGTGTTGGGCTTGCCAATAACCATCGGCTCTACTCCTGTGCAGGTGGCGATGGCTGCCACAATGGCTCCTCCTCCGGGCACAATTCTTCCTCTTGCGGCAGGATAGGTAGCATCGCGATTGGTGGCGATAAACTGTGCGCCGTGCTGGATAGCGTAGTGTGCCCGACGCAGTTTGTCGTAGGTGAAATCCCTGTCAATCCCCGCCACCACGTAGTCCGCGCCTTCCTCCTCCGGGTCCGTGACCACCTGCATTCCGATGCGACGCAGCTCCTCGTGGATGCCTTCCTCACCGACGATGAACACCCGCTTGCCCGACGCGCCCTGCGACTGCAGATAAAGCGCGGTCGCGTATGCGGAGGTCATGAAATCCTCCTCCTCGCAGGGAATGCCCATACCTGTTAGCCGACGCACATACGCCTCTCGCGTCAGTGCGGAGTTGTTGGTCAGGAATCGCACCAGCTTGCCCTGCTCGCGCAGGCGGTGCACCGTCTCCCTCGCGTATGGCATGGGCTCTTCGCCGCGATAGATGACGCCGTCCAGGTCAAAGATAAAAAGACGCAAGCTCATTTCTGTCTCGTTGCCTCTTTCAACTCTTTCACAAATTGATGCACTGCCGCCAGAACCGTTTGCTCTCCCCTCGTCGCTTCTTTCTCAATCAGCGACACCACCGCACTGCCCACCACCGCACCATCCGCAATCTGGCACACCGCCTCAACGTGTTCCGGTCGCGCGATACCGAAGCCCACACACAGAGGTAGTTCAGTGAGCTGGCGCATTACCTGTAGCATCTGCGGTACCTCTTCCGGCAAGTCTTCACGTGCGCCGGTAACACCGGTACGCGACACGCAGTACACGAATCCGCTGCTCATCTGCGCTACTCGTTTCATCCGCTCTGTCGTGCTGGTAGGAGCGACCAGAAAGATGGTGTCCAGCCCATAACGGTGCGCGATAAGGTGCCACTCCTCCGCTTCGTCGGGAGGCATGTCGGTCATGATGATGCCGTCCACGCCTGCCTCGCTCGCCTCTCGCGCAAATCGTTCCACGCCCATCTGCCACACCGGGTTGAAATAGGTCATCACTACCAGAGGCACATCGCTCTGTGACCGTACACGTGCGATCATCTCTATCGCGCGCGCCGGGGTCATCCCCCGCTGGAGAGCGCGGAAGGTAGATGCTTGAATCGTGGGACCGTCTGCCAGCGGGTCGCTGAAAGGGATGCCGATTTCAATCACATCTGCTCCCGCTTCGGCAATGGACAGCACCAGTTTCCCACTCAGTTCAGGGGTCGGGTCGCCTGCGGTAACGAATACTACCAGCGCGCCTTCCTGTCGCTCACGCAGAGAGGCAAAACGTTCGGCGATTCGGCTCATAACTGCCCTCCCAGCGCGCGGGATACGATGTCCACATCTTTGTCTCCCCTGCCTGAGAGGTTAATCAGAATCGTGCTGTCCTTCGGCAAAGCAGGAGCTATCTTCATCGCGTGCGCCACCGCGTGCGCTGTCTCCAGCGCGGCAATGATGCCCTCCATGCGCGCCAGCGTCTGCAGAGCTTCCAGAGCCTCTTCGTCCGTGGCGGTGACGTACTCCGCCCGCCCCGTCTCTTTCAGATAGCTGTGTTCGGGTCCCACACCCGGGTAGTCCAGCCCTGCCGAAATAGAATGCGTCGGCATCACCTGACCGTATTCATCCTGCAACAGGTAACTCGCCGCGCCATGCAGCACGCCCGGTCGCCCTTTCGCGAGGGTAGCGGCGTGTTCGCTGGTGTGCAAGCCACGCCCCGCTGCCTCCACGCCAATCAACCGTACAGGGTCATCCAGAAAAGGATAAAAGATGCCCATCGCGTTACTGCCGCCTCCCACGCACGCCACCACGACGTCGGGCAACTTACCGGTCATCTCCAGCATTTGCTGGCGGCTCTCCTGCCCGATGACCGACTGGAAATCGCGCACAATCATCGGATAGGGATGTGGTCCCACCACCGAGCCGATGATGTAGTGCGTGGTGCGCACATTGGTTACCCAATCCCGGATGGCTTCGCTGGTGGCGTCTTTCAGGGTGCGTGTGCCGGAAGTGACAGGAATGACCTTCGCGCCTAAGAGCCTCATGCGGAAGACGTTGAGCGCTTGCCGGTGCACGTCTTCTTCACCCATGTATACCTCACACTCAAAGCCGAAGCGCGCGCAGACCGTCGCGGTTGCCACCCCGTGCTGTCCTGCTCCTGTCTCGGCGATGATACGCCGTTTGTTCATGCGCTTCGCCAGCAGGATTTGCCCCAGCGTGTTGTTGATTTTATGCGCGCCCGTGTGGCACAGGTCTTCCCGCTTGAGGTAGATTCGCGCTCCACCCAGATACTCGCTGAGGCGCTCGGCGAAGGTAATAGGCGTCGGTCTGCCCACGTAGTGCCGCAGATAATACTGGAACTCCCGCTGGAACTCCGGGTCCTGCTGTGCCTTCCGATACTCCTGCTCCAGTTCGTCCAGCGCGGGTATCAGCGTTTCGGGCACGAACCGCCCGCCGAAGATTCCGAAGTGACCACGTGCATCAGGAATCGACTGTAAACTGCCGGACATTGGCGACAAACTCCTTTATCTTCTGATGGTCTTTCCTGCCGGGTGCGCTCTCCACACCACTGCTGACATCCACCGCGTAGGGCATCACCTGGCGGATGGCTTCCTGTACATTTTCAGCATTCAAACCGCCTGCAAGGATGAGCGGTACTTTCGCCTCCTCACGAATCAGGCGAGCCAGCCTCCAGTCCGCCTGTTCACCCGTACCGCCCATTTTGTGGGGATGGTAGGCGTCTACCAGCAATGCGTCTGCTTCCGCCGACAATTGCCTGGCGCGCGCCATATCCTCCTCGGAACGCAGGCGTATCGCCCGGATGCGCCGCAGATGCAAAGGAAGGTGAACAGGTTCCGCCCCCTGTACAAACTGCACGGCATCCACGCGGCTCCATATAGCCTCGCCCACGTCATACAGCTCTCCGAACACCGCCACGCGGGTGAGAAACGGGGGCGTGCCTTCCAGCAGCAGAAGCAGGTCATCACATCCGCCGACATAACGCGGGCTGGACGGTTCAAACACGAAGCCTACTGCGTCCGCTCCGCTCTCGGCTACCGCCTGCAGGTCTTCCATTCGGGTAATGCCGCAGATTTTGACGCGCACCACGACGTACACACCTCTTCTTAGAGTATACACCACGAGGAAGGTGAATGCGCACCTGAATGGCATGTATCACGCGCCCTTAAGCCGACAACGTGGACTGGCGTACATATCGCTGTATCCACCATAACGCCACAAGGTCATACAGTGTATGCGCCACACAACATCCCCACAGGTTATCTGTCAACAAGTACAACCCTCCCAGTAGCAACCCGAAGGGCATGTAGAACAGTATCATCTTGATGCCATCGCTATCCCATCGCAGGACATGGATGACCGCGAAAAGCAGTGAAGCCAGCCAGATACCCGAAAAGGGCTGGATGACGCCGCGAAACAACGCTTCCTCGCCAAAGCCAGCCACTACCGATAACAGCACCATCTCCTTCGGCGGAATCTCCGCAAGTAAAGGGGAGACCTGGAACATCCAACGCTTCAGGAAAGCCCATGCCGCCCAGCGCTCGGAGGCGGCGGACCCGGCTACCGCCAGAGCAAGCATGACCGCAGTGAGAAGCACCCCCAGCACAGTATCCTGCCAGGTGGGAGCAATGACCCGATACCAGGCAATGCGCTGGAGGTACACCCGCACGCCAAGCAGCCCGAAACCGGCTACCGCCAGCGCGCTTTCTAGCCAGAACAGTGTAGACACCAGACGACGCATCGATATTCTCCCTGTTAGCACACGCAGTATAGCGGAAAACCGCCATGCCGGTCAAACCACGTTGATTTTTACCCAAGATTCCCCGTATACTACTACAGGACAGTGCGGTTGCCGACAATAGGATTAAAATACCGCGAAGAGAAAGGAATACCAACCATGAAATGGCTCTGGACAATCGGACTGGTGTGTGTATGTTTCGCATCGGCACAGGCACAACCCCAGCCGCTGCCCGCAGAGGTTCAAAAGCGCGTGGACACCATTCTGGAAGGAGTGTTAGACCGCTGGATCGTGCAGATGGACCGCTGGTGGCACGATGGTCAACACGAACACCTGATTAACATGACCTACTTTGCCATCCCTCTGGACCCGCACAACGTCGACCTTTATGAAAACGCCGGATGGCTCCTGTGGAGTTCAGACCGCGACGATGAAGCGGTGGCGATGTATCAGCGCGGTTTGCGCAATAACCCGGACGCCTACGACATGTACTATGAACTGGGGCAATATTACTACATTCGCAAGAAGGACTACGCCAAAGCCCGGGAGTATCTGGAGCAGGCTATCAAGTTTCCGTGCGAGTGGTTCGTGTGGAACACGTTGGGGCACGTTTATGCCAGACTGGGAGAACGTCAGAAGGCTGTGGAAACGTGGCAGGAGCTGCTGCGTCGCTTTCCCATGATGCCGGTAGACCAGATGGAAGCAGTGCGCAAGAACATCCGTGACACCATGACACGCGATACCACACCTTCCCGCGGAGAGAGAGAACAGCAATGAAGGGTCTCGTGGACCTCCTCCTGCAGTTGTTGACGTGGGCAATACTGGCGGACGTCATCCTGTCCTGGTTGATGTACGCCAACGTGGTGAAATGGAGCCCGTGGCACCCGGTGCCACGCACGCTCGGTCGCATCACCTCACCGATACTGGACCCCATCCGTAAGATAATGCCTCCGTGGCGATATGGGCTGGACTTCAGTCCGTTTGTCGCGCTGATTATCATCCAGATTGTGCGTCAGATGATATGGCGGTTGTAGCGATGACCACACCGGTAAGGCTGACACCGATAGACATCACCAACAAGCGATTCCGACGCGCGCTGCGCGGTTATCGCCCCAGCGAAGTGGACGAGTTTCTGGCGGAGGTGGGCGCGGATTACGAGGCGGTCGTGCTGGAAAACGCTCGCCTGCGGGAGCAGGTCGCTCAGATGCAACAGGAGCTGGAGCGCTACCGTGCTATGGAAGAGGCGATGAAGGAAGCGCTGGTGCTGGCGCAGCGCACAGCCGATGAACTGCGTGCTACCGCACACAAAGAGGCAGAAATCCTCCGGGCGCAGGCGGAGCTGCAGATACGCCAGCAGTTCGAACAGCAGCGTAAAGCCATCGCCGATTTGCAGACAGCGCGCCAGCGGTTCGCCATCGAACTCCGCTCTGCCCTGGTTGGTATGCTGGAATTCGTAGAGCGCCACCTGTCTCTGCCTCCTGACAGCGCGGAGGTGGACATGGAATCCCCGGAGAAGGATACCGAGCACCCCGAACCGGAGAAGTCGCATGTGGAACAGCCCGCCTGATGAGGAAGAGTACCCGCAGAAGGGTGGAGCCGCTCTGTGGGTGGCTCTGTTGTTGTTTCTGGTCATTGTGCTGTCGAATCTGTTCATGCTGCGCCCTCGCGTGGTCGACCAAGTGGACACGTGGACCACGAAGGTCATGCAGGCTGATTTCACCGCCCGAATGCTGTATGGGGACGTACTTCCCTTCGGGGCGGTCCGCGCAGGCGAATGGAATGAAGTAGTCAAGTTACTGACCGCCAAAGACGCCCCGCTGGGTGCGCTGGTGCGAGCGGTGATTCTCCTGCATGAGCAGGAGAGCCTCATTGGACAGCAAGCGGCGCGGGAGCGCATTCGCCAGCTCCTGCAACGGATGCCTGCCTCTCCTACCCGATTCTCTCCTCAGCAGAGGCAAGACATTCAACGTTGGTGCGAAACGGTATACGGCAGGCGTGTCCTGTCTACCGGAGATTACGAGCCATTCCGCCGCACCATTGAGAACGCCAATCTGGGCTGGATGCGCCTGCTCGCACTGAAGCATCTCGAGTTCTTGTCGGGAAACACGGAAGCGGCACGGCGATGGGATGTGGAGGCACGCCAACAGGCAAATCGCCTGCAGCAGATGCTGATAGCGGTCTTTTTCGTTATTGCGATATTCCTGCTGGGCGGACTGATGCTGTGGCTGGCATACGCGGTATGGAAGAGCAGTGTCCGCTCCCCTCAACCTGCGGTACCGGTTCTGCCCTATCGCTATGCCGACGCTGTGCTGTGGGGGCTGGTGGCATACTTCGCCGCTACCTACTTCGGAGGGTGGATAGCCGGACTGTTCGCACGTAGCCTGCCTTCTTCAACCTCTCTACTGGTAGCGGTGGTGTTGCTCGTCCAGGTGACCACGGGTGGGGTCGCTCTGTGGTTGCTACATCTGCAGATGAAGCGCAACGGCATCCGCTGGAGCGACCTCGGCTTGACCTCGAAACCTTTACCTCAGCATATCGCTTGGGGAACGGGGGCATACGTGGCGACGATACCCATCCTGCTGGTCACCGTAGTGCTCGTTCAGGTGTTGTTGCCATCGATACCTACTCCCGCGCACCCCATCGCGGGTGTAGCGTCGTCGGAGAATCCGTGGTGGGTCACTATCCTGCTGTTTCTGGTAGCGGCTGTCTTTGCACCGTTGTTCGAAGAGATATTCTTTCGGGGCGTGTTGCTGAACGCCTTATGGGTGCGCACAGGTAGCAAATGGACAGGCATCCTGGGTTCCGCGCTGGTCTTCTCGGTACTGCACCCACAGCTGTACCTTGGCTGGATAGCGGTATTCGTTATCGGCGTCATGCTGGGTGCCCTGTTTGTAGAGCGTCGCAGTCTCGCACCCTGTATGTGGATGCACGCGCTGAACAATACCCTCGCCCTGATAGCCACTCAACTGCTGAGGACAGCGGGATGAGCGCATGGCATGTGAAAGTGCGGGTAACCCCTCGCGCCGGGCGCAATGAGGTGGACAGCTGGGACGGTGAGACGCTCCGCATACGGGTGACTGCTCCTCCCGCGGAGGGACAGGCAAATGAAGCCTGTCGGGAACTGCTGGCAAAATCGCTCGGTATCCCCAAGAGCGCGATTGTGCTGGTGCAGGGAGCACACAGCCGCGACAAGATATTCCTCATCGAACAGGGTGAACCGGCTATGCTGGATAGATTCTCCGCTACAGGTCGCCCACAGTTTGACAAATAGGGCTCGCTGTGCTACACTATGCATGAAGGTGTTACGCGATGGCGGGACTGAAACGGTTCGGAGTATCCATACCCGCAGAGCTGGTAGACGCTTTCGACCGCCTGATAGAGACGAAGGGTTATCCCAATCGGTCGGAGGCGCTCCGCGACCTCATGCGCGATGCGCTCGTGGAAAGCGAATGGGAAAGCGATGCCGGTGAGGTCGTTGGCACCGTAACCCTTGTGTATAACCACGGGGCGCGAGAGCTGTCGCGCAAAATGACTCAGCTGCAGCACCACGCGATGGATGCAGTGGTATGCACCACCCACGTGCATCTGGACGAACACAACTGCATGGAGGTGGTGGTGGTACGGGGATCCGCCGCTCAGGTGCGCGCCATTGCGGACAGGTTAATCAGTATGAAGGGGGTCAAACATGGCAAACTCGTGTGCACCACGACCGGCAAGTCGCTCGTCTAAGAGCGGTTTTATTTTTGTGCGAAATCGTAGCACGATTCTTCAAAACAGGTTACGACCACGTGGTTTTACGCTCATCGAGCTGCTCGTGGTCATCGCGATTATCGCGATACTGGCGGCGATACTGTTTCCCGTCTTCGCACAAGCGCGAGAGAAGGCGCGTGCCGCGACCTGCCAGAGCAACCTCAAGCAGCTCGGGCTGGCTTTCCACATGTACACGGCGGATTATGACGAGGTCTATCCCCCGGTTTACCAGTGGAAGACTCGTCTCCAGCCTTACATCAAAACCTTCGACATCAACAAATGTCCCAGTCGAACGCATTTGCCCTGGTACTACGGACAGGGCTATAACATCGGCAACGCCAACCCGTATGTCGTTGGCTTTCCCGAACGCAGTATGGCGGCAGTGGTGCAACCCGCAAACAAAATCCTGGTGGTAGAGTGGGACCGTTGCAACGCCGGACCACCTGTGGGACCCACCGGGCTGTTTGCGGGCGGTGCCACCTGCTTCTGGGCGGTCACGCGCATTCACGGCGGTGGCTCAAATCTATTGTTCGGCGATGGGCACGTGCGGTGGTTGAAACCAGACGTTTACCACAGCAACACCGAACGCGCCGATGATCAGGGCAACCCCATTACGCTGAACGGTGCGCCGCTAGTAGTTGTGCCGGAGAGCGTCATGCGCTACTACTGGGACATCACCTACGAGGGCAATCCATGAGGAGAGTGAGCGTCACGATAGCGCTCGCCCTGTGGCTCGGCGTGGCGGCGGTGTCGCCCGCTGAGCCCGTCCGCGTGGTAGCCACCACCAGCCTGCTGGCGAGCCTGCTGCGCGACATCGGCGGGCAACGGGTGCAGGTGAGTGTGCTGATACCGCCCGCCTCCTGTCCGGGGCATTTTGACCTGCGCCCCGGCGACGTGGCGACCATCAGCCGGTCCGGCGTGCTGTTTGCGCATCAGTTCGAGCGCTTTGTTGACCGCATCGGCGAGGTCGCGGGCAAACAGGTTCGCGTGTACCGCATCTCCGTGCCGGGTAACTGGCTGGTTCCGCGCACCTACGCCGAGGCGGCGGGAAAGGTTGCCGAAATCCTCAGCCAGATAGACCCTGCCGGCAAGGCGGTGTACCGGCGCAACCTGGAACGACTGCGTCAGCGCACCAGCACGCTGGAAACTGAGCTGAAAGCCCGCCTGAAACAGGCAGGTGTACCGAACATGCCGGTAGTGGGTTCCGAGATGCTGAAGCCGCTGCTGGACTGGATGGGGCTGAAGGTGGTAGCAACCTACGGACGAGCAGAAGACCTCACTCCCGTTGAATGGCAACGGGTGACTGCCGCTGCGCGGCGTGCGAGCGTACGTCTGGTCATCGACAACCTGCAAAGCGGAGCGAACACGGGTGCGGAGCTCGCCCGCGAACTGGGTGTACGCCATGTGATGCTCAGTAACTTCCCCGGCGGTTTCCCAAACACCCCCAGCTGGGAGAGCTGCCTTCGCCAGAACGTACGGCGCATCATAGAAGGGGTAAAAGGGCAGAGGCAGGCGAAACAATAAGATATGAAACAACCGGCTTGCGAACTGCGCCAGGTCTGGGTTTCCTATGGCAAAACGCCTGCGCTGCGCGGCGTGTCTCTGCAAGTGGCGCCGGGCGAGCTGCTGGGGCTATTCGGACACAACGGCGCAGGCAAGTCCACTCTGCTACGGGCAGTGCTGGGTCTGGTTCCCGTACAGAGCGGGGAACTGCTCGTAGACGGTGTGCCCGTGCAAAAGAGGCATCTGCTGCGCCTGCGCCAGCGTATCGGGTATGTACCGCAGATGCTGCGTGTGGACGCGGGCGCGCCTGTCTCGGCGCGAGATGTGGTGATGATGGGACAGTATGCCCAGATGGGATGGGGAAGGTTTCCCTCTGAGGAGCACAAGCAGACGGCGAACCGCGCTCTGCAGGCGATGGGCGTCGCACATCTCGCCGACAAACCCTTCGGACATCTTTCGGGGGGAGAGCAGCAGAGGGTATTGCTGGCGCGCGCTCTGGCGCAGTCGCCGCACCTGCTGCTGATGGATGAGCCCACCAGCTCGGTGGACTGGCAGTTCGTGCGTGAGCTCGCAGGGCTGATCCGACAAGTACACGAGGCAAACCATCTCACCACCATTGTGGTCTCGCATGATGCGCCCTTCCTTGCCCGATTGTGCGACCGCGTGGTGTTGATGGAGGCAGGTGAAATTCTGGGAGAGCTGCCCGCCTCCGCCCTGCTGAAACGGGTGGAACAGGAGTTCGGATGATGTGGCTGACACTGTGGAGCGAAGGTTTCATGCAGCGCGCCTTGCTGGCAACGCTGTTGTCGGGGGTGGCGTGCTCGCTCATCGGCGTGCTTATCGTCACCATGCGACTGTCGTTCATCGGAGTATGCATCTCCCACGCGGCGTTCGCGGGCGCGCTGGTCGGACTGCACCTGGGAGTATCGCCCCTGAGCGGCTCGCTAACCACCAGCCTTCTGGCAGCGGGGCGTGCTGGGACGCTTGCGGACAGGGCAACCTCAGCCCGGACACTGCCATCGGCGTGGGTGTTCTCGGCGTCGAT
>VSSL01000225.1_pt1 | contig 16333 bp, 12 predicted proteins | sample 4557531 | NCBI WGS metagenome assembly VSSL01 (sample SAMN10986726, study PRJNA523729) | hot springs metagenome | isolation source: hot springs | place: India:Timba, Gujarat | collected 2018-05-31 | reverse complement strand
TTTTTTATAACAAGTTGTGTGGTTTATTGATCTTCCACTGATGGGTTTCATTGCTTAGCAAAAACACACCAAGTATACACAAATTATTTCCCCTCGTAAATTGCTTAAATTTTTGAATTTATGATTTTTTTATTTATATATTTATTTAAATTTACTTTTTTACTTTTTAAGGAAATAAAATGAAAAACTTCTCCCTCCTTTTTGTTTTAGTGTTGTTTGCTTTTGCATTCAATACTATCAATTCAACAGCACAGACTGTTGTCGTCACATCGCCCGACGGCTCTTCGAAAACGTTCAATTCAATTCCAGAAGCATTGAATGGTGCCTCCGATGGCGATATAGTTTATTTGCCAGCGGGTTCTTTCGATGGAAATATCGTCATCAATAAGCGGTTGCAAATAATTGGTGCAGGATACAACACAAAAGTGCGGGGTGCCGACGGGGTTACATATCTAACAGGATCTGTTCGTATCGTTACTGGTGCTTCTGGCGGGTCTTTGCAAGGCGTCTATATCAGCGGTGAAATTAGATTTGGCACCGATGCATCCAACCAGAAAGTTGACAACTACGTTATTAGTCGTTGTTTTGTCAACTTTTTATACCTTGGGGTTACTTGGGACGCAGAGAATACCAATGATAATATCCTAATAACAGAGAACATCATCGAAGGTGCAATGTTTGGAGCGAAAGCATCTAATGTAAAAGTTATAAAGAATGTTTTGCGACAAACTTCCTTGCTCGGAAGATTAGCCACTCGTTTCAAAAATGCTGTTTTCTCTAATAATATTTTTATTCCCCTTGACGACTATCCTTTCAATGACGTCACGGGTTGTATTATGCAAAATAATATCATTACGAATGGAAAATTTTCTAATGTCAATGATTTCGCAAACAATCAATTTCTAAACAATCTCTACACAAGTACTGATGGGCTGACCACTGGTGGAGTAGTAAGAAGCGAAGGGAACGTGCGTATGGACTTGGAAGAAATTTTCGTCAACTACAAGGGCGGACCACTCACCTTCGACGACGACTACCATTGACGCCAAAGGCATCAATGCAATTAGGGCAACCGACGGTGGACAAGTTGGACTCTACGGCACCGATAGTCCTTTCAAAGATTATGGCATTCCCGTGAACCCTGCAATAAAAGAAGCAAAAATTAGCCCAATGACAAATTCCAAAGGACAACTCAAAATTAACTTTAAAGTCGAAGCACAATCAAAATAATTCGGAGAAAATACTATGAAACGCAAATTATTATTGATTGTGCTTTGCGTTTTGTTTTCGAGCAATTTATTTGCCCAAAACAAAATCATTGAATATGAATTCTGGTTAAATGATAATTACCAGAATAAAGTGACAAAAAGTGTCACGCCCTCGGTTCAACTCGAAATTAATACAGACCTGGATTTGCCAGCGGTAAATATTGGTTTTAACAAGTTCAGCATAAGGTTCAAAGATAGCAATGGGAAATACAGTTCAACATTTACCAAGTTTTTCTTTTATGGTGGCAAATCAGAAGATGATACGAACAGTATAACAACAATTGAATACTGGATTGATAACGATTTCGCTAAAAGAAAGCAAATTTCTGTAAGCGATGGCAATGATATTTCGGAAACTTTGGATGTAGCGAGTTTAAGCGACGGATTCCATAGAATTAATATAAGGTTCAAAGATGTTTCGGGTTTGTGGAGTAGTGTGAAGTCTCAATACTTTTTCAAAGCAGGGGAAGGAAATTCAGAAGAAAACCTGGTCACTCGATACCGATATTGGACAGACGAAAATTTCCAAACCGCAAAGTATGTGTATCTTCAAAAGCCAGTTAAATTAGCAGAATTACAAGCGGTCTTCGAAATCGAAGAAGGCGTAACAGAATCTGTCCACATACAATTCCAAGATACGGCGGGATTGTGGAGTTCTGTTTTTTCCAAAAAATTCATACCCGAAGCCGATTTCGAGGTATTTAATACAATCAATACCTTTTCGTTCCAAAACAGGACCGTTTTCGGCAAGACATATCTCTGGAAATTTGGCGATGGGAAAACCTCAACGGCTGTCAACCCAACTTACACCTATGCACAGCCAGGTGTTTACGACGTTTGTTTAATTGCGGAGAACAAATTAGGAAAAGATACAATTTGCAAACCAGTAACGGTGATAGGTCTTCGGGAAGTAATATCGAACAAGGCGGGGAACACTGGCGATGGGACATTCTTTGTCTATGGTGGTGGATTTACAGACAAAACCATTGTTTATCTTCAAGATGCACAAGGTAACAAAATCACACCAACAAGAACATTTCTTTACAAACTCGACGCACTTTCGGTTACTTTCGATTTCCGTGGAGCAAAAGAAGGAGTTTATTCAGTTGTAGCAGAAATTGATGGGAAGAAATACACGCTGGAAAATTCTTTCACAATCGAAAAAGGAACAAAACCCGAACCGTTTGTGAACATATCGGGAAGGGATAGGATACTATTCGGCAGATGGCAAACCTACACATTGAACTTTGGAAACAAGGGAAATGTGGATGCAACTGGTGTACCATTGATTTTGGTTTTTTCAGAGCCAACTGGATTCGATGTGGAATTCCCCGAGTTGGTGCTAAATCAAAACACACAACTGAAATCGGATAAGAACTATAATGATTTCAAGGATTTACCAAACTACTTCAAGATTGACAACTTGTTTGGCGAAGCATTTAACGGAAGAGTTTATGCATTGTACATTCCAGTAATTCCCGCCAATTCCAATCAATCTATGAAGATTCTTGTAAGAACCAACCAAAACATTCAAATTTATGCTTGGATGACCGAACCATACTTTATGTCCCCAATTGACAAAAAAATCGAAGATTGCATAAGAATTGGAATGCTAAAGGCAATTAAAGATGGATTGGTGGACATTGGCTTGAACAATATGCCAGTTGTTGGTTGTATCTATAATTTCTGGAATCAATATCTTGAATCTTCAATGTGGGAATATATGACGCCAGACGCCGACCCAAGCCAAAAAAGCAGGGAAAAATCTTGGAAAGAGACAATTTTTTCCTGGGGCAATTCTGCTTTGGATTTAACGGTGTTGATATTCAACTGTGCAAAAGATTTCGTTGCCCCATTAAAAGCCTACAGTGTCGCAATCCAAGTTGCAGTTTTAATTAACAATATCAAAGGGAACTATTTGTTCGAGCGTGAATGCAGGGAAAAATACAAGCCATTGTCGCAGGAGAATAAAAACATTCGTGCTGTTGCTTCCTTCGACCCAAATGAAATCGTTGGTCCGACTGGCTTTGCAGACGGAAATTATACTTTGAACAATATTGCATATCCGTACACAATCTACTTCGAGAACCTTAAAACAGCATCGGCACCAGCCCAAGAAGTTGTGATTATCGACACACTCGACCCCGAAAAATACGATTTTTCTACTTTTTCCTTTGGTAAAGTTACCTGGGGCAACAAGCAGATTACTCCTTTGCCAGGGTTAAAGGAATTCACCCTCGATTACAGTCTAAAACCAGAAAATCCAAACATTTTGAGAATTAATGCCAAATTCGATGAACAGACTGGTATCGTCTACTGGCAATTTATTACACTCGATACTAACACAATGAATTTGACCGAAGACCCAGAAGGTGGATTTCTACCCCCAAACAAAAATGCACCCGAAGGCGAAGGAAGTGTGCAATTCTCCGTCCTTTTGAAACCAAACCTTCAGCATAATGATGAAATACGGAACAAAGCCAAAATCTTTTTCGATTTAAACGAACCAATTATAACAAATACTTACTCCAACAAAATTGACATTGTCACGCCTCATAGTCAACTATACGAAATAGCCTACACACCCAAACCAAATGTTTATAGAATAAAATCCAAAGGAAACGACGACGGAAGCGGAATTCGACACAAACGAATTTATGCCTCTATCAATGGTGGAGACTACTTCCCATTACTGACGACAAACGAAGATGTGCTTTACATTGAACTTGAACCAGACAGCACCTATTACTTCTTCTCGCAAGCAGTAGATAGCGTTGGAAACTTAGAACCAGTGAAGACCAACTATGAGATTAGCACTCTAAATGTTGGAATACACAATTCCGACGCTGTTTTCGATGACTTCAATCTTTTTCCAAATCCAGCGAAAGATTTTGTAGACCTGGAATTCAACCTGGAAAAAGAAAACACAGTTCAAATTTCAATCTATGATTTAACTGGGAAGTTGGTTTTGTTTAAGAATATCGGGTTTGTGGATTCGGGACATAATGAAAGATTAGATATTTCGGAACTTCCCGCTGGCAATTACTTTATTCGTGCTAAATTCAGCAATACGAGTATAATAAAGAAACTAACGATTAAACGATAGCAATCATCATTTTTAAAAAAAGAAAGGGTCAGAAATTTTCTGACCCTTTGTCTTTTTTTTATTGTTATGCTGTGGGCTCTACAGGATTCGAACCTGTGACCTCTTCCGCGTCAAGGAAGCGCTCTAAACCAAGCTGAGCTAAGAGCCCAATCCGAAATACAAAATTGCAAATTTTTATAAAATTTCCAAAAAATTTTTTTTCTCTTTTTTCTTTCTTATACTTCTGAATTAGGCAAAAGTTGGAAAAATGAAAAAATTGTTGTTTGCTGTTGTTGTTTTTGCTTTTTTAGCAAGCGTTGTCCACGCTGAATACAAATTTACTGCAACAGCAAGTAGCACAACGGTTTCCGTTGGCGAACAGATTCAAGTTACCTTTACGCTAAACTCGACCAATGGCAAGAACTTCCAACCGCCTACGTTCAAAGGATTCACTGTACTGGCTGGTCCAAGCCGTTCGATGAGCACGCAAATCATAAATGGGCAAATATCAAGTTCGATGTCCTTCATCTACATCCTCTCCGCCGATGTTGAAGGAACATTCACAATCGAGCCAGCCAAAATCACTGTCGACGGAAATGTCCTCCAATCCAACCCAATAACAATTAAAGTGGTTAAAGGCAACACAAGTCAACAACAACCGAACCAACCTCAAAGCCAGGGGAAAACTCTTTCCCAGCAAGCAGATGAAATTATCCGAGACAATCTGTTTATACGCTTGATTGTCGACAAAAGCCAAGCATATCTTGGGGAAACAATTGTTGCAACTTATAAATTGTATGTCCATCCCGAACTAAACATTGTAAACATAAATGTCCCCAAAATGCCAAGTTTCAATGGCTTTTGGACCCAAGATTTTGGTATTAAAGAATTGAAGTTCACAACCGAAGTTATAAATGGAATACCCTATCGCGTTGCCGATTTGAAACAAGTCGTCCTCATTCCACAACAAAAAGGTACCTTGACAATCGACCCGATGGAAATTGAATTCATAGTTCGGTTGCTTGTTCGCCAGCAACCACAAAAGAAACGATTCCGCGACCCATTCGATATGCTGTTCGACGACCCATTTTTCAACGACCCGTTTTTCACCACACAATTCAAGGACTTTCCATTCACGGTGCGTTCCAAGCCAGTGTCGATTAAAGTAGTACCTTTGCCCTCGCCCGAACCCGAAAATTTCTACGGAGCAGTTGGAAATATGCAAATGAAAGCCTGGTTGGACAAGAACCAGGTGAAAACTGGCGAAGTTGCAACTCTTAAAGTGCAAATCTCTGGGAAAGGCAATTTGAAATTGCTTTCACCATTTCAACTGAATTTGCCAGCGGATATAGACACATACGAACCCAAAGTTGTCGACAATACAAACGTTACACCTACGGGCGTCAGCGGTAGCATTACTTTTGAATATTATCTTGTCCCAAAAAATCCAGGGCAATTTAAAATTGACCCAATAAAGTTTGCATATTTTAATCTTGATAAGAAGGAATACGTAACGCTAACATCCGAGCCGTTTGTTCTAAATGTCGAAAAAGGAGCAACGACGCAAACTTTGGTTGCTAACATAAAGAAAGAAGATGTGCAATACATTGGAAAAGATATTCGATATATTAAAACGAAAAGTTCGAATTTCAAGCGTGAAGGTGAAAGTTTCATTGTAAGTCCTTTGTTTTGGCTTTTGAATTTGGTTCCCGCTGGACTTTGGTTGCTTGTTTTCTGGTACGTAAAACGAAAGGAAAAAATCGAAGGGAATGTTGTACTGATGCGTCAAATCCGTGCTTCTAAAATTGCTCAAAAGTATTTAAAAAACGCAAAGAAATTGGTTTCAGATGGGCAAAAGGATTTGTTCTACGAGGAAACTGCCCGAGCCCTCTGGTCTTTCGTTGCAAACAAACTAAACATTAAGCCTACAGATTTAACAAAGGACAATATCAAAGAAGAGTTGTTGTCGAAAGTTGACGATGTTCAATTGGTGGACCAATTAATTGAGTTAATCAACAGCTGCGAGGCTGCAAGATATTCTCCACAATTCGATAATGTTCCGCTCGAAAAAATTTATAATCAATCTGTGGATGTTCTGTCAAGACTGAGTGAGAAGTTGCTATGAAGAAATTAATTTGGTTTTCGTTCGCAATTTTGTTTTTAACAAGTTTATCTTTATTTACAAAAAGCGATACAAGTATCGACTCCCTTTTTTATAAAGCAAATGAATACTACGCCAGGGGCGAGTTCCAAAATGCAATCGAATTGTACCAAAAGATACTTTCCGAAGGTTTCCGCAGCAAAGAACTTCTTTTCAATCTTGGCAATTGCTACTATCGATTGGGTGAATATCACAAAAGCATACTGTATTATGAAAGGGCAAAAATCCTCGACCCATTCGACGAGGATATAAATTTCAACTTACAAATGGCAAATTTGCATACAGTCGATAAAATCCAAGAAATCCCGAAATTCTTCTTGAAACAATGGTGGGAAGACCTACGAGACAGTCTCGCCTCGAACCAATGGGCTATCTTTTCGGTCATAACTATTTGGATTGCTTTTTCTCTTTTTTCAATATTCCTCCTTGTGTACAACAGCAAAGTCAGAAAAATTGCATTCTTTTCGGGAATTGTTTTCATCTTTCTTTTCTTGATGTCTACTTCGTTGGGTTACAGCCGTTACAAGTATGAAACCAACCACAATTGGGCAATTGTGTTTAACATAAATGCATACATCAAAAGTTCGCCAGAGGAGTCATCGACAGATTTGTTCATCTTGCACCAAGGCACAAAAGTCGAAATATTGGACGAAATTGGTAACTGGTACAAAATTCGACTCCCCAACGGGAACATTGGTTGGATTAAAAAAACAGATTTGGAACGAATATAATTATCAAACAATGTTTATATTTCAAGATTAAGACAATGATTTGTATTATATTCCAAAAATTCCAATTGCTTGTATTGATTTGATGAAAACCAGACTACTTTAATTAAATATTATATATTTAAAATCGTTTATTGCAATTAATTTTTGTAGGGTGGATATGGTAGATATCAGGGAACTTAACGAGCGAATACAAAGGGAAAGTTCGTTTGTCGATGCTGTACTTATCGAAATCGGCAAAGTCATTGTCGGACAAAAGAATATGGTCGAGCGACTGCTTATCGGTTTGCTCTGCAATGGACACATTCTTCTGGAAGGAGTACCTGGGCTTGCCAAAACGCTTGCTATCAAGACACTTGCCTCGACAATCAATGCTTCTTTCAGTAGAATTCAGTTCACGCCCGACCTTCTACCAGCCGACTTAATTGGAACAATGATTTACAGCCAGAAGAACGAAACTTTTACCGTCCGTAAAGGACCAATTTTTGCAAATTTTGTGCTGGCTGACGAAATCAACCGAGCACCAGCAAAGGTGCAAAGTGCTTTGCTGGAAGCAATGCAAGAGCGACAAGTAACAATCGGCGAACAAACATTCCAACTGCCCGACCCATTTCTGGTAATGGCAACACAAAACCCAATCGAACAAGAAGGAACTTATCCATTGCCCGAAGCACAAGTCGACAGATTTATGCTAAAAGTTGTTATTACATATCCAACGAGAGAAGAAGAACTTGCAATAATACGAGAGAACCTGGCACAAGAATTCCCAAAGCCAAACAAAGTCATCGAGCCCGAAGATATTGTCCGTGCTCGCTCGCTTGTCAAAGAAGTTTATATGGACGAAAAGATTGAGCAATACATCCTAGATATTGTTTTCGCGACAAGATACCCAGAGAAATATGGTTTAGAGAAAATTAAACCCTGGATAACCTATCCAGCCTCGCCACGTGCCTCGATTTACCTTGCCCATTCAGCAAAAGCCTATGCATTCATCAAAAGGCGTGGATATGTCGTACCCGAAGACGTCCGAGCCTTGTGCCTCGATGTCCTTCGCCATCGAATTGGTCTTTCCTACGAAGCAGAAGCAGAAAACGTTACCACGGAAGACATAATAAACGAAATTTTGAACAAGATTGAAGTTCCATAGTCGAAAATATGGAAACAACGGAACTTTTGCGAAAAGTTCGAAAAATTGAGATAAAAACCAGAAAACTTTCGCAGAATATCTTCTCTGGTCAATATCATAGTGTGTTCAAAGGTCAAGGTATTGCATTCAGCGAAGTGCGTGAATACCAGATTGGCGACGATGTTCGTTTAATTGATTGGAACGTAACTGCTCGGTTCAACCACCCGTTCGTAAAAGTATTCGAGGAAGAGCGTGAACTTACGCTTGTCCTTTTGATTGACGTGAGCGGTTCCGAGTCCTTTGGAACAAGAGAAACATTCAAGCGTAACTTAATTGCAGAAGTTTCTGCCGTTCTCTCTTTTTCGGCATTGCAAAACAACGATAAGATTGGTGCAATTCTTTTTTCGAACGATGTGGAAAGATTCATTCCCCCGAAAAAAGGTCGAACCCACGTACTTCACATCGTACGTGAACTTCTTAATTACGAACCTAGTGTAAAAACTACGAATATTTCCAGAGCCTTGCAATTTGTTTTTAATTCAATCAAAAAGAAGGCAATTGTTTTCATCATTTCAGATTTTCTCGATTCTGGCTTCGAAGACCCTTTGAAAATTGTCGCCCGCAAGCACGACACAATCGCAATCCAAGTTGTAGACCAACGAGAAGGTGAACTTTTGCCCGTCGGGTTGATTTACTTGCAGGACGCCGAAACAGGCGAATCTATTTGGTTCGACACAAACGACCCAAATGCACTTAAAAATTACAAAATATGGTGGAATTCCCGACAGTTGAAACTTAAAGAAATGTTTCAAAAGTACAAAGTCGACCATATCCAAATCAAAACTGGCGAGTCATACATCGAACCTTTAATTGAGTTTTTCCGTCGAAGAGGAAAAAGGACATAGTTATGGGAAAACTCATAGCAAAATTGTTGGTCGTATGTCTTTTGTTTGCAAATTCCCTTGCCCACTCTCAAAATGTGAATGTCCAAGCCAAAATAGACACAAATTCAATATTCATCGGCGACCATATCAAACTTTCGATAAATGTAATTTCCAAACCACCAACTGAAATCATTATCCCAGAAATCAAAGATTCGTTGGGAAAGTTTGAAATTGTCGAACTTGGTAAAATAGATACCAGCAGAACCAACGATGAGTTGCGTCTTTCCCGCAATATAATACTAACTATTTTCGACACTGGGTATTATTTCGTGCCTTCGTTAAACATACTTTACTTAAAAAAGGATATAAATCAATTTGCAACTATTCAAACAGATTCGTTTCAAGTCTTTGTCAAAGGAATAGAAGTCGACACAACCAAAGACATAAAAGACATTAAGGGAATAATAGAAGTTCCATACACATTTTGGGACTATTTGCCTTATATTTTGATTGGATTAGGCGTATTAGTAGTTGCATACCTGGTATATTTCTTTTTGAAAAGAAAGAAAACCAAAGAGGAAATCGCAGAAGAATTGAAACTTCCCCCACACGTTGTTGCATTGAAAGAGTTGAAAGAACTGGACGCACAGAAACTTTGGCAACGAGGCGAAATCAAAGAGTTTCATATTCGATTGACAGAAATCATTCGTAAGTACATCGAACGGCGTTTCTCAATTCCAGCACTTGAAATGATAAGTTCTGAAATAATCCAAAGTTTGCACCAGATTGACACAATCGACCCCAATCTTACAAGCAAACTTCAGCGTTCGTTTGAAATTTCCGACCTTGTGAAATTTGCAAAATTTGTTCCCTTGCCCGACGAACACACATTCTGTATGAAAGTAGCATACGAATTCGTCGAAGGTACAACTCCGAAAGAAGATGTTGAACAGCCGAAAAGAAGAAAAATGAACTTCGGGAACTATCATTTTGCAAATCCCGAATTCTTCTGGTTGCTCGTTTTGATACCAATTCTTGTGATTTGGTATTATTTCAAGCATAGAACTATCTTTGTCCCTTTGAAATTCTCTTCGCTCGAAGGTTTCCAAAGGACAAAGCCAAATCTCAAAGTTCGACTTCGTCATCTTCCATTTGCTCTTCGATTGCTTGCATTAGTGTTTTTTATCATTGCTCTTGCCCGCCCACAAACTTCAAGTTCAGAGCGGGAAATCGAAACCGAAGGCATTGATATCGTCATTACTCTCGATATTTCTGGCTCGATGCTTGCCGAGGATTTCAAACCCAATCGACTTGAAGCAGCAAAGCGAATTACAGAAAAATTTATCGACGCTCGGAAAAATGATAGGATTGGGCTGGTCATATTCAGTGCTAAAAGTTTCACCCAATGTCCGATTACAATCGACCACGCTGTCTTGAAAAACTTGTTGAAGCAAATCAAGTCGGGACTTATAGAGGACGGCACTGCAATTGGAATGGGACTTGCCACTGCTGTCGACCGCTTGAAAGATAGCAAAGCAAAAAGCAGAGTTGTCATTCTTATTACTGACGGAATTAACAATACTGGGATTATTTCCCCATTAACTGCTGCCGAACTTGCAAAGAACTTCGGTATTCGGGTTTATACGATTGGTGTTGGAACCATTGGAAAGGCTCCATATCCATTCCAAACACCTTTCGGAATTCAGTATATGAATGTCGATGTCGAAATCGACGAGCCGCTGTTGAAAGACATCGCTACTGCCACTGGTGGAAAATATTTTCGTGCGACAGACAATAAATCTCTCGAAAAGATTTACAACGAAATCGACTCGATGGAGAAAACAAAAATTAAACAAACTGTATTTACTTTATTTACAGACAAGCACTTTCCCTTTGTTCTTGCTGGTGCATTAATTCTTTTGTTGGAGATTCTATTGCGTCTACTTGTTTTTAGAAAAATACCATAATCCGATGGCTACACACTACGATTTGCTAATTGTTGGATTGGGCAACCACAAAGAAAACTATCTTGAAACACGGCACAACATTGGTTGGATGGTTGCAAGTGCCTTTGCAGAAAAACATAAAGGGAATTTTGTCCCCTATGCACCAGAGTTCTACCTTGCCAATGTTCGTTTTGCTGGGAAAAATGTGCTGATTCTACTTCCCCGCACTTATATGAACAACTCTGGGCTGGCAGTTAAAATTGCAACCAAAAAATTTAACATTCCATCGGAGAATGTGCTGATAATTTGCGATGAATACAATTTCCCCTTGGGTCGCATTCATTTGAAAGACAGCGGAGGCGACGGCGGTCACAACGGCGTTGCTTCTGTTATTGAACATCTTGGCTCGTCCAATTTCCTTCGCCTTCGTTGCGGAATTGGCAGAAATTTTGGCGAAAACGAACTTGTCGACTATGTTCTTTCCCCTTTTGAACCAGAAGAGATACCGCTTCGGGACGCAATGATTAACCGTGCCGTCGAAGCAATTGAGTATCTTTTGCTAAAAGGAAAAAGCCGTGCTATGAGCGATGTCAATTCCGAAAAACTTTGGAAAATCCAACCCCAAGAGAAATCTCAAAAGGATTCTCAAAACCAAAGCAATCCAGATTAGTAGTCCCAAATAATTGTAACTAATCCTTTCGAATGGTTTTTGTTTTATTGACTTAAATCAACATTTTTTAAATTAATTTTTATTGGAAACTAAAAATTAATCACTGCCAACCTGTTTTTTGTAATTTTATTTTAATTTTCGGAAGTTTAAGAAATGAGGAAAATTCTGTTTTTGGTTTTGAGCATTCTAACAACTTGGACAATTGCTTATTCGCAAGAAATACTTTGGTGGTACGATTTGCGTGATTCAGCATTTGGGCAAGCAAGCAGTAACGACATTGACGGCGACGGGAAGAAAGAAATTGTTTTCGGTTGCTATCGAAACGACAGTTGTGTCTACGCTTTAAACGCAGAGGATGGCTCTTTGCTATGGAAATACAACACTGCGACTAAAACATCCGAAGGTTGCAATGATGTGGCTACTCTGATTTACGACATTGATGGCGACGGAAAAAACGAAGTAATCGTACCAAGTTCTTGTAATCCAACAACTTTTTGTTTCAATGGTGCTGACGGCACAATAAAATGGGCTTCGCCAACCCGAGGTAGCGATTCCCCGCCAACGATAGGCGATATCGATGGCGACGGAAATTTGGAAATTCTCCACGGAGAATTTGGTGGTTACGTGATTTGCCTCGACGCAAAGACTGGAATCAAAAAATGGGAAATTCTGGTACAGGCGAATACCTGGATTCAAACTGCTCCAACACTTGTCGATATCGACGGCGACGAGTTGCTGGACTTTATCGTCGGTACCTGGTGCCTTTCTAAATCAGACACAAATAGAATATACGCATTTCGTGGCAACGACCAGAAACTCCTTTGGAAGAGAGAAATTAACGCTACGGTTTACCACGGCACATCTGTTGCAGATATTGATAAAGATGGTCGACTTGAACTCATATTCGGTGACTACGATGGGATTCTTTATGTTTTAAATGCTGAAAACGGAACAACAAAATGGACTTATACCGACAACGATTGGTACTACATTGGTAGCCCTATTTCTATTGCTGACCTAGAGGGCGATAATTATTGCGAAATTGTGTTTTCGACCGCATTCCACGTCATAGCAATGAAGCACGATGGAACTATTTTTTTGACATATCGTTTGGATTATGACAGCCCGTCCTTTCGTGGAGTAGCATTGTCGGACCTTGATAATGATTATTTTCCAGATATTGTCTTCGGCACAAACAACGGAAAAGTAATCGTCTTGAATGGTAAAAACGGAAACGAATTGTTTAATATCGACCTACGAAAGCACATTGGAAAAGAATTTTCGATTGACCATTGCCCATTGGTTGCGGATTTCAATCAAGATGGAAAACTCGACGTGTTTGTAGTTGGGGGAAAAACCGACTATCCCGACTTTTCGCAAAATTATGGAAGAGCATATCTGATTTCCTTGTCAAATGGCAGAGGACCCGAGTGGTTAATGTTTCAAAAACAACATTCATCGAACTGGAAGCCTTTGCGAAATCATCACATCATCATTTAGTGAAAACAAAAGGAGTGAACTCATTTGAAATTTATCAAGATTCAAAAAATGAAATTATAGAAATTTTGTGCAAAGAAAATAATTGTACTGAAATCGAAACCCACATTATGGATTTGCTCGGACGGAATATTCTTTCGGAAACAACTTGCAACAAACATAAAATATCAATTAAAAATTTGAACACGGGTGTATACTTTCTTATCATTAAAGCAAAAAATAATTGGCAAACAAAGGCGATAGAAGTTATTAAATAATTTTTGAAATTATGCGGGATTATTTCACTTTAAAACATCTTGTACGGGAGTTTCAATCTTTGGTTGGCTCGGTTGTGGTGGAATGCTTTACGCAAGAGAAAAATAGCCTTTACATTCAATTTTACAACGGGGAAAAGATAGAAAACTTGCAATTCTCAACTGAATCGGGGCTGGAAGCCATCTTTCTGAGAAAGGTTTTTTTCCAAAGCTAGGTCGAACTTCAAAGATTTGTTCCCAGAAATTATTGGATTGAAATGCAATGCTGTCCATCTAATAGAAGGAGAACGAATTGTAGTTTTCGATTTTAATGGACTTGAACTTTGGTTTGTACTGTTTGGCGGAGCGAAAACCAATGCTTTTCTTATCGACAAAGAAGGAAAGATAATCGACAGTTTCTTGAAACCGAAAGAGCTCGTAGGAAAAAGCATTGAAATAATCCGTGAAAAGAAAACGAAACAAGAACCAGAAACCCTCGGAGAATATTTACAGCGAGTAAAGTATTTCCCAAAGGAAATTGCTATTTACATTTGTAAGAGGATTAATCTGGATTGTAATGCAGAACTTGAAGTTTTACCACAAGAAATAATGCATTTGGTTAACGAAACAATTGAACAAACAAAACACAAGATAGAAGACGCAAGCGAATTTTATGTCTACTTCGCCAATCACAAATACTTTATTTCTCCAATTGATTTGGAAGATAGTACTATTCTAAAAAAATTTCAAAGTATTTCCGAGGCTGTCAACTTTGTTTATGTCCAATCAATTGTCTATAAACAAGCAAAAGAAAAATACAAAGAGATAGAAAGGCAACTTGAAACAGAATACAAATACTTTAAGAAGGAATTCGAGGATTTTCAGAGAACGAAGCATATTGAGAGCAAGATTAAAGAATACCAGTTGTTCGCCGATTTGTTGATTTCGCAACCCGATTTGACAAAGAAAGGATACAAAACAATTGACATAGTCGACTTTGCTGGTAGAACAATTCGAATTCCTTTGAAACCAGAGTTGAATTTGAGGGAAAATGCTGAAAATTACTATCAGAAAATCAAGAAACTAAATTTACTAACCTCAACATCTTCACGAAAGATTGATGTGATACAGAAAAAATTCGAGACTATCAAACTGGCAATAGAAACTCTTCGAAAAATTGAAAACTATTTGGAAATTTACGATTTTGAGAAGCAATTTGCTGATTTACTAAATCAAGTTGAGGTTTTCAAACAACCAAAAGAGACAACCGAAAGGTTTCGCTGTTTCGAAATCGACGAAGGCGTGGTCCTTTACGTCGGGAAAAATGCAAAAAATAATGAAAGAACTGACTTTTGGTTTCGCAAAGCCAAACGACTACTGGTTCCACGCTCGGGATGTTGGCGGAAGCCATTGTGTGTTAAAGTATTCCAAAGGCAAAGAGCCAACCAAAGAAATCATAAAGAAGGCAGCAGAAATTGCAGCCTACTATTCGAAAGCACGAAATTCAGATTATGTACCAGTTTCATACACTCAAAGAAAATACATTCGCAAGCCAAGGAAAACAGAAAAAGGGACCGTCGTAATGATGCGAGAGGAAGTAGTTTTGTAACACCAAAGAAACCAGAGGGGCTTGGAACAGACTAATTATTAATTTTGTGTTGCCTTGCTTCCCGAACAAAATCTTTTTCGAGTTGGAAAATGTAACGCCGAGTTTTTCTATAGCGAACAAAGCCAATAGTTAAAGTAAAGATGGCAGCAGGAACCAGTAGCCAACCAACAAGTTGAAACCAAAAGTTCTGGAAGAATTGGACCAGAGTGAGCCCAGCAGCAAGCGTGGCAAGAGAAGTTCTTTGGTAAGCAAGGAAAGTTCTTTCGCTTGCAAGAATCGAACGGATAGCAGCAAGTTGGTCGTTGAGATTAAGTTCCTTTTCAACAAACCTTTTAAACAAATCGTCTGTTAATAGAGAAAGACGAAAAAATTTCAACATATCTAACTTTTATTTATTTTTGTTATTTATGTAAAAAAAGAAAACGAAGTCGGATTTTTCTTATTTTGAAATGTTATGGAAAAGAAATCGACACTAATTAAACGAACAGCGGAAGAATGGATAGAATTTGGCGACGAAGCATTTAACAACGGCGATTACGAAACGGCATTTCAATATTACAAAAACGCAATAATGGAAAATTCGAGTTCCCCTTTTGCCTACTTCAAAGCTGGGAATTCTCTTTCGATGTTGAAAAAGTGGCAAGAAGCAATTAAATATTACATTGGAACAATTACTCTCGACCCGACATTTTCCTTTGCTTATTACAAAAAAGGACTATGCCACCTTGAACTTCTTCAAATAAACGATGCTATTAAAGACTTTACCACTGCTATTGAATTGAATCCAAATTTCAATCTTGCGTACTTTCGTCGAGGATATTGCCTTTACATTGTTAAGAAATTTGAAGAAGCAATTCAAGATTTTACCAAAGCAATCGAATTGGACCCGAACTATGCCCAGGCTTATATTTATCGAGGAAATTGTTATTTCCATTTGCAAAACCACAACCAGGCAATTGCCGACTACGACAAAGCAATTGAACTTAACCCAAGCGACCCAAAAGTGTTTATTTCACGTGGCGTCGTTAACCTCAAACTTGGGCAATATAAAGAAGCGATAGGAGATTTCACTCTTGCAATTTCAATCGACGACAAAAATTATCTTGCTTACAACTACCGTGGTTTT
>VSSL01000224.1_pt1 | contig 16340 bp, 12 predicted proteins | sample 4557531 | NCBI WGS metagenome assembly VSSL01 (sample SAMN10986726, study PRJNA523729) | hot springs metagenome | isolation source: hot springs | place: India:Timba, Gujarat | collected 2018-05-31 | reverse complement strand
CGCTGGCACCTGAACGCTTTGGACATGGGGGAAGAGCCGGCGAAGAATCTTGGCGTCTCCGTGGAAAGCCTCCGTTGGCAGGGGCTCATGCTCGCCGCCCTGGTGTCGGCTCTCGCGACCGCCTTTCACGGCGTCATCGCCTTTGTGGGCCTCATTGCCCCCCATGCGGCCCGGCGGATCGTGGGGGCGGATCACCGGTTTCTCGTGCCCGTATCCGCCGTTTTGGGAGCGGCTTTGTTGCTCCTGGCCGACACCTCCTCCCGCATGGTTTTGGGGACCGGGTCGTTTCCCGTCGGGGTGGTGACCTCTTTCTTGGGCGCTCCCTTGTTTCTGTCTCTTTTGCTGAAAAGGCGCGCATGATTCTGTCGGTTTTGGACATCCGTTTCCAGTACAACAGCCACGCCATCCTGGAAGGGGTGCGCTTCGACGTCCGTCCCGGCGAACTGGTCGCTTTGTGCGGGGTCAACGGCGCCGGCAAATCCACGCTGCTCCGATGTCTCAACGGGATCCTCCAACCGCAAGTGGGCGCCGTGCTCCTGGACGGCGAAGACCTGCGCCTCCTCGGGCCCAAAGCGATCGCCCGGTCGGTGGCGTCGGTGCCCCAAAAGGGCAAGGATTCGGACCTCACCGTTTTTGAAGTCGTCCTGCTGGGCCGACTTCCCCATCGGCGCTGGGGGCCGACCCGGGAAGACACCCTGGCCGTGGAAAAGATCCTTCACGACATGGACGTGGCGGCTTTGGCGCACCGGCGGTTTTCCACCCTGAGCGGCGGGGAAGCCCAGAAGGTGCTCCTGGCCAAGGCCCTGGCGCAGCGCCCGAAGGTGCTCCTCTTGGACGAACCCACCAATCACCTGGATCTGAAAAACCAGTTGGATGTCATGCACCTGGTGAAAGACGTGGGTCGTCGGGAATCCTTGGCGGTAGTGGCGGCCCTCCACGACCTCAACATGGCGCTGCGGTTTTCCGATCGCTTGTTGTTCCTGCGGGGCGGGCGCATCGACACGGTGGCTGCTCCCGAGGAAGTGACGGCGGACGTGGTGCGGCGCATCTACGGGGTGGAGGTCAAGGTGTGTCGGATCGACGACATGCGAGTGGTCGTCCCGCTCTGACGGCCTTCTCGTTGAGAGGAAGGCCCGGGAACGCTGGCGTTTCGCCCGTAAATCCCTTGCCCCGAAGCCCTGGGGTCCCGACGGCCTGATCCGTTGAAATGCGGCACCCCACGAAAGGATGCCTTATGGACAAACGGGGAGCAATTCTTCTCACCGCTGCTATTCTTCTCTCCTTCCTCTGCCCCGCATCCCGGGCGGACGTGGCGGTCACCGACATGGCGGGCCGGTCCATCCGTCTGGACGGCCCGGCACGCCGCATCGTGTGTGTGGCTCCGGGATGCCTTCGTTTCATCGTCTATCTTCAGGCGCAGGACATGCTCGTGGGGGTGGAAGGCATCGAAAAAACCGGCGCCGCCGGACGTCCCTATCGCATGGCCCATCCGTCCGTGGCGGATTTACCCGTGGTGGGCCCCGGCGGGCCGACGAGCATCAACGCCAAGCCGGACCTGGAACCCATCCTGGCCGTGAAGCCCGACGTCCTTTTCGCGACCTACATGGACAAGAGCGTGGCCGACGAGGTGCAACGCCTCTCGGGAATTCCGGTGGTGGTGTTGAGCTACGGGAGATTCGCCTCTTTCGACGAAGATATTTTGAAATCCATACGCGTGGCCGGAACCGTGCTGGGGCGGGCAGAGCGAGCGGAAGCGCTCCGCCGTTTCGTCGAGGAACTTCGGGAAGACCTACGGCGGCGGGCGGCCGACATTCCCGAATCCCGAAGGCCTCGGGCCTATGTGGGCGGAGTCGGCTACAAGGGCGCCTATGGATTGGAAAGCACGGAGCTGCACTATGTGCCCTTCCTCTGGAACGGCGTGATCCATGCCGCGGCCTCCGTCAAGAGTCGCCTCGGGGGCCATCTTTTCCTGGACCGGGAGCAGCTCCTAGTCCTGAACCCGGAGGTCATCTTCATCGACGGCGGCGGGCTCCATCTTGTGCAGGAAGACGCCCGCAAACACCCGGCCTTTTACGGGCAGCTCAGAGCCGTCCGCGAGGGGCGGATTTATCGCCTCTTCCCTTTCAACGCCTATGCCACCAACGTGGAATCGGCCCTGGTGGATGCGGTGGCCGTCGGGAAGGTGCTCTACCCCGAAAGGTTTGCCGATGTGGACCTTCGTCGGAAGGCGGATGAGATTTACACCGCGTTCATCGGGCGCTCGGTCTATGCGGAAATGGAAGGACTCTACGGACCCCTCGGAGGGGTCGTCGACCTGGGTGTGCCGTCGACGGATTCTTCCCGGTAAGAGCGGCGTCGCCGCCGCTGCCGGGATGCTTGTAACCCGTCGGTTGGGGTGAGCGCAGCGCCCCCCAACCCCTGCGGCGCCCTGTTTTGTGGTTTCACCCAAAGGCGGGGACATGGAACCCCCACGGTTGCAGCTGAAGCGCATGATGGCTGACGACAACGGACATCGAGGAGGAGGGTTCCATGGAAAAGCATCACGGCATCATCACGTCACCCATTCGTCAGGAAAAGAGAGCCTTTTCAGGGCTCAAGCCGCTCAGAAGCTGCGCACTGGGTGTGCTCCTGTGTGCAGCGCTCCTGAGCCCTCTTTCTGCCTTGGGCGAAGAAAGCCCGCCGGCGGGAAAGAGCGTGGAAGACATCGTCGTGACGGCCGAAAAGATCCTCACGCCCACGCGCCAAGCCGATGAAACCGTGTACACGGGAACGGCGGTCACCGAGAAGGGCATCGAGGCCCAAGGACCTCGGGCGTCCACCAGTGTGTACGAAACGTTGCGGATTGTCCCGGGGGTCCAGGTGGAAAGCGCGGACCCGTTCGGTCTGGCCGCCGAACAGCAGGCCATCCGGGTCCGAGGCGTTCGGGGGTATTTGGGGGCGCTCACCGTGGGAGGGGTTCCCAATTACGGCGGCAATCCCATCGGTCCTCGGGATTACCTCTACGACATGATCAATATCCAATCCGTGTCACTCTACAAAGGTGCGGTGCCGGGAGATTTGGGCACCGGCGTGGGATCCCGCGGCGGCGCTTTATGGCTCCAACCGAAATGGCCTCAGGACGACTTCGGCGCGAGCCTCGGCCAGAGTCTGGGATCCCATGCGTACACGCGCACGGTGGCCCGGGTGGATTCGGGAACCATTGACCCGGTGGGGACCAAGCTCAGCGCTTCCTACTCCTATAGCGAAGTGGACAAATGGAAAGGACCGGGAAAAGTCGGCCCGCGAAACAACGCCAATTTCATGCTCAGCCAACAGGCGGGCGACCGGCTGGACGCCAAGCTATGGGTCAACGTGAACGACCTGGATCAAAATCTCTACAAACCGCTGACCTATCAGCAAACCCGCAATCTGTCGGAAACCTATAACAACGACTACAACAAATCCCGAACAGGCACCGCCGCTCAGGACATTGACTACTATGACTACAATAAAGGGGCCTACAACAACAGCGACGTCTTCGCCCTACTGACCCTTAAGCCTTGGGAACATCTCCAATTCGTTCTCAAGCCCTACTATGCCGACGAAGACACGGAAATCTATCAGGGCACCGCATCTCAAGGCGGGATGATTCAAAAGAGATACCGGGATATCGACCGCACGGGGATCATCGCCGAGGCCCGCGGTTGTCTTGCCCCGTTTTCCGCGACGTTGGGCTATCTTTATGAAGAATCCGACATGAACATCACCCAGCAGAATTACGGCATCTCCGGAATGAGCCTTGTCTATAAAGGCGTCGGCGTGGCCGCCACCACGGGAACAACCTTCATCCACAGCCCCTACCTCAAAGTGTCGGGCTCCCATGGCCCGTTCGACTGGCAGGCGGGGATGAAATACTTCCGCTTCGAAGACTCCGACAGCCAAGGCTATACGACGCCGCCTCCGAACTATACGCCGGTGCCCGCTTCGGACCTCAACCGGGAAGCCCGCACGTACGACATCTGGTTGCCGACCGTGGGGCTGGGCTACCGGATTTCCGAAGACCTTTCGGCCCATGCCAGCTACGGTAAGAGTTTCATCCGTCCTTATGCCTACCTGCCGTTGGTCAGCCTCTACAACACCAACCGCAAGACATTTCAGGCGGCAGGGATCACCCTGAACGACCTTTTCGAAGGCTACGACATCGAACGCTCGGACAACGTGGACCTCGGGTTCCGTTGGAACACCCGATGGTTTGAACTGGCTCCCACGGTCTTTTACGCCAAACACAAGAACCTGCTCACGGTCGTCTACGACCCGCGGGTGAACCTGAGCTACCAGCAAAACATCGGCAAAGCCGAAGGTTACGGCCTGGACGTGGAAACCAATCTGTTCCTTATGAAAAACCTCACCCTTTTCATCAACCCGACCCTCACCTTCCTGACATACGACGAAGACATCACCTACCAGGGACAAACCTTCGACGTGGAAGGGGAGCAGGTGGTGGATACGCCCAAGTTCATGGTGCGTGCGGGCGTTCTGTACCGGTTCGGGGATTTGGAACTCCTTCCGTCCGTGCGCTTCTCCGGCAGCCGCTACGGCGACATCCAGCATCACGAGAAGATCGACTCCTACACGGTGGTGGATTTCGGCGCCCGGTATAAGCTGAAGAACATGCTCTTCAACAATACGCTCACCCTTTCCCTGGATCTCTACAACCTGCTCGACAAGAAGTACGTTTCGCTCATCAACGTCTCCGACGACAGCCGAGGCGGGGCCGCCAGTTATTACGCGGGGGCCTTTACGGCCATCGTCTCCGCGAACCTGGAGTTTTGAGTCCGTAAAACCCGGACAAATCGTCCTCGACACGACCAGGAGGTCAGTCTATGACGCAATGCGTTTTCGTTCACGACGAAGAAAAATGGCAACGATGCGCCGCCTTTCACGGTCACGTGTGCCCGGGTTTGGCCTTGGGATATGCCGCGAGCTGCCTGGCCATGGAGAAGCTTCGGGAAACCGACCGCGCCGAGGATGAACAGCTCGTCGCCGTGGTGGAAAACGACGCCTGCTTTGCGGATGCCGTGCAGGTCCTCACAGGGTGTACTTTCGGCAAAGGCAATTTTTTCCACAAAGATCATGGGAAAATCGCCCTCACCTTGTTCAGCCGGCGCTCGGGCCGAGGCGTCCGTGTGGCCCTCAAAGGGGATGTCCTCGCCCAAAATCCGGAACACGTCGAGCTCCTGAGGAAGATGATGAGCGGTCAAGCCGACGAGGCCGAAAGGGTTCGTTTTCAGGAAATCCACACCCAACGCGCACAAGAGATTTTGAATACCGATCCGGAGGATCTTTTTCAGGCAGCCGCCGTGAACGGTCCCACGCCTGAAAGGGCGCGCATGGAACCGTCCAAGCCCTGCAGCCGATGCGGCGAACCCGCCATGCCGAGCAAAATGGTGGCCGGGCCTTCCGGATCCCTCTGTCGCGGCTGCGCCGAAAATTCACAAAGGGAACAGAGCTAGCCCTCCCTCCCCCAAGGTTCTTTATCCCGGCACCGCGGGTGTCCCGCCCGCGTGTGTGCCGGAGGAGATGATTTCATTTCCAGGGACGGTTGGCTGCGGAAGCCTCGGAGGAGGAAGAACGTCAAAGTCTCGGCCGGCACTTCGGGGTCGAGTCAAGAAAGGAGTCGTTGCCGATGCGTAGACACCTATGCCGAAGTTGCGTTTTGGTCCTGGTCGCCATGCTTGTCTTTTCCTTGACGTCCGGCCGTGCGGACGCCGAGGCAGGCGAACCCACCGGTGCGGTCTTGGAACCGGTTCATGTGGTGGCGCCTCCCATCATTGAAGGAAACCAGGTGGACGCCTTCGCCGCCCAGAAAACCGTGGTGACCCAAGAGCAAATGGAGGACCTGAACGCCCAGGATCTGCAAACGGCCCTTCGGCGCACTCCCGGCGTCACCATCTCGCGCTACAACCCCGTGGGGTCTTTCGGCGGGGCTACGGGCGGGGCCGTCTTCATCCGGGGATTGGGATCGAGCCGTCCCGGGGCGGAGATCAAGACCCTTGTGGACGGGGTTCCCGTATACATGAGCATCTGGAATCATCCCCTTCTGGATCTTCTGCCCATTGATCCCGCTCAATCCGTCGAGGTTTACAAGAGCCCTCAGCCGCACCTTTTCGGGAACGCCTTCGCCGTGGTGAATCTCGTGCCGAAGACGGCGCCTCGGGAGGGGTTTGAAACGACCCTCGGGGGCGCCTACGGGAGCTACGACACGATGATCTTTCGGGGGGAACACGGCGGGAACGTCTCGCGGTTGGATTATTACGTGGGCGGCGCCTATAGGCGCTCCGACGGACACCGGGACGATGCCGACGGGTCCTTGGGAAACGCCTACGGTCGGGTGGGCTGGGACATCAATCCTCACTGGAAGGCCTATGCGTTCACTTTGTGGAACGACAACTATGCGGACGATCCCGGTGCGGAGGGCGCCTCGGCGGCGCAGCGGCAAGGTCGTTACGAGACACGGCTGTGGCTCCTGTCCGCCGCCTTGACCCACGAATACGAAAAGGCCGCCGGATTTCTCAAAGTGTATCGAAGCGGCGGCGAAGGGGACTGGTTGGATCAGCCCACCTCCAGCAGTGGAGTCCGCGAGGATTTGTATAATGACTTCCTCTTCTACGGCTTGAAGGCTCGGGAGCGTTTCGCCTTATGGCCGGGCGGAGAAATCGTCGCAGGGTTGGATTGGGACCGGACGGAAGGGGATTACGTGGCCTATTTTACCGACGGCAAAAAAGATGTGTGGGACGGCCACGACTTCACGATCCTGTCGCCCTACACCGCCTTGAGCCATACCTTTGGCCATAGGGCGGGCTTTTATGTCACCCCTTCGGCGGGGGTTCGGTTCTACGAGCACACGGACTTCGACTCGCAATGGGCGCCCCACGCGGGGGTCGTTGTGGGCTATAAGGATACGGAGCTGCACGCCGGGTATGCTCGAGGCGTTCTGTACCCTGGGTTGGACGTGGTGGTTTTTTCCCAGCGGGTGCTTCCGGCGCTCAAAGACACCTGGAAAGATTTGGATCCGGAAGTGATGGACCATGTGGAAGCGGGCATCCGCCACCGGTGGGGCTCCCGCCTCACGGTGGATGTGACGGCCTTTCGCGACAAGGGCTCCGACCGATATGTCGTGGTGCCCCCGCCGCCTCCCCCGCCGGTTTACGATAACGTGGAGGACTATACCTTGAAAGGCGTGGAAGCCACCGCCACGATCCATCCCACGGATCGGCTGGCCCTTTTTCTCGGCGCCACCCTTTTGGAGGCGGATCCGGACGATCTCCCCTACACGCCCGAGTGGACCGTGAGTGCCGGCGCCAACTGGCGTTTTCTGGACCGCTGGACCCTGAGTCTGGACGCGGAACAGGTGGGATCCATGACCGTTCGGGAACAGGCTCGGCGGGCGGGAGCGCTCAACATCCAGGAGGTGGATTCCTATTTTCTTTTGAACGGCAAGGTGAGCTACCGTTTTCCGCTTCCCTACGGCAAGGCGGACGGAACGATCTATGTGGCCGTGGAAAATATCTTGGATGAGGACTACGAATATCTTCCGGGTTATCCCATGCCGGGCACGAACGTCATGGTCGGCGCCAAGCTGACGTTTTAATCGGTTGCCTTGGGAAATCCTGTTCGGGGAAGGTGGGGCGGCATGGCGGGAAAGGTGGATTTTTTCGAGGCGCGTGCACGGACGTGGGAAGAGACATGTTACCCGCCCAAGGTTCGGGGGCGATTGGAAGCCCTTCTTCCGGAATTCGGCGTATCCCCGGGGGAGACGGTTCTGGATGTGGGCACCGGCCCAGGCATTCTCATTCCTTACGTGCGGCGTCTCGTGGGCCCGAGCGGCCGTGTGCTGGCCTTTGACTTGGCCTGGGCCATGACCCTGGAGGCCCGCAAGAAATGCCATCCCCCGCAGGCCGCCGTCGTCCAGGCCGACGTGCATTGGCTTCCCTGCCGAAGCGGCGCCTTCGACCGGGTGCTGTGCTTTGCCGCCTTCCCCCACTTCGACGATCCCTCCCGAGCGGTGGCGGAAATGGCTCGCGCACTCAAACCCGGCGGCCGGCTCATCATCGCCCACCTGCTGAGCCGCGACGAGCTCGCCCGGCACCACGCGAGCCACCAACGACGTCCGCCGGGACGTTCTGCCCGACGCCCCCGCCATGGCCCGCCTCATGGCCGGGGCGGGCTTCCATCTCGAAAGCCTCGAGGACGCCCCGGGCCGCTATCTCCTGAAGGCTCTCAAGAGCCCGTGATGGGCCGATGCAGGGGCGTCGCGCCCATCGCACGACCTGAACGGAGAATTCTTCCAGATCTTTCAGATGACGCGTCAGGATCTCGCACCTTTCCCCAAGGCCTCCTTGGTCATGCCCTGAAAGATCGCAGTTCAGAACCCTTAGGCAGCAATCGACACGAGTCTGCAGTGCCCAATCGAAGAGGAGCCACCCGGGAATGGCTTGAAATTGAAAGAATAACAGGGCTCGGTTCAGGGGTTTCACGGCTACGGGAAGGGATCAACCCCAAGTAAAGCATCGCTTTTCAACCGTTTTGATCTGAACCACATTGGATAAAGCATCGGCCAGCGTCAACCTTTTCCTCTAGTGGTGGCCAATCTACCGTAGAGCTGCCTCTATAGCGTGTGGTGAAATCGATGCAAACTTCGCTGGACAAGCTTGGGGAGGCACCCTGCGCAGATTGGCACAAAACGCTGAGCCCATGGAACCGTGCTGGGAAATGCGCCGATCAGCGAGGCGGTGACTCCTCCTTGGCGGGGCGTAGGAAGATGTGTTATTCGGCAGAAATCCGATCGTGGCTGTAATGCGGGGCGGTCTGATGACCTCCTGCGGACATACTGGCGTCTGAGCGTCATACGGGCCTGGAGATGAAGCTCATGGACAAGCAACTGATCGTATCCGACCCGAACGTGATGTTGGGAAAACCTGTGGTCGCAGGGACACGCATCACGGTGGAACTGATCTTGGAAAAGCTGGCCGCCGGCGAAAAAATCGAGGAAATTCTTGATGCCCATCCCCGGCTGACGCGCGAGGCGGTGTTGGCGGCCATTGCGTTTGCCAAAGAAGCCTTGCGGGCCGATGTGATTTATCCCGTAGCTGAAACAACGGCATGAATTTCTTCGCGGATGAAAGTGTTGACCGTCAGATTGTTGAACGCCTTCGGCAAGATGGTCATCACGTGCGCTATGTTGTCGAGATGGACCCCGGTCTTTCCGACGATGTTGTCTTGGCAGCGGCGAACGCCGAAGCCGCCTTGCTGCTGACCGCAGACAACGATTTTGGAGAAATGGTTTTTCGCCGGCGCCTTGAGACGCAGGGCATCGTCCTGATACGGCTGGCAGGGCTATTGCCCGGCCGCAAAGCGAAAATAGTGGCTTCTGTGATCAATCACCACGCCGGAGAACTGCGACGGGCTTTCAGCGTCATTACCCCGCGGATTCTGCGCCTTCGTCGCTTCGGCGAGTAACGCTCCTTCAAAATGCTCTTCCAGACGACCGTTCGGATGCCTCCGCAAGGGGAAAATCGCCGTCTCATGGTCATGACGCCCCGAACGCCCCGCCTTAGCGGACGCCGTCTCCCGCCCCGGTAAAACGTCGGGTACGCCTCCGGTTCACAGCTTTGGAAGTCCCTGACGAAATAGTGAGGGCGTTTGGGCCCGCGGGACCGTATAAGGCCTCTCTCTCGACGTATTGTCGCAGCTCTTCGGGCTCGAGCACTCGGGCTCTCTTCCCATACTGCAGGACCTTCATGGCGATTTCCCGCACGTCGCTGATGGGCAGGCTCAAAATCACCCCCTCAGGGGTGTCTTCCACTGTCTGATCCTTGTGCCATACTTGCTCTTTAATAAGCCCCACGGCCTCATCACGGAAGAGAACCCGGGCTGTGACGGTCGTGGCGCCTTTGAAAATGCCGAAGGGGGCATTGAGAAACCTTTCGAGCTCGGCCGCGTAATCCCTCAAGGGCACGGAGGCCTCCGAAAGGAGTTCCACCCGGCTCATGCGTGCGGTGGAAAAGAGGCGCAAATCATTACGTAAATGACATAATCCCACCACATACCACCGCCACTGATAATGGACCAGTTTCAGGGGCGAAATGGCGCGCAGACTTTCTTCACCGGTCAGCTTTCGATAGGAGAACCGAACACGCCGGTTGTGCCGAAGCGCCTCGAAAAACATTTTCAGGAGATCACTTTTGGGTGTCGAAGCCTCGATCTTTTCGAAATGGATCGCCTCCATCAGGTGCCCCGCCCCGTGGGCGGAAAGGAGCTTCGTCAGTTTGTCCTCAAGTTTTTTCACTTCAGGCAGTTGAGATAGGCCCGCCTCACCCGCCATTTTGACCAGGAGGCCCAAAAACCATACAATCTGCGGCACGTCCTCAAAGGGGAGCTGAAAGTCCATAGTCGTATAAAACCAGCCCCTTCGCCGTCGATCGAAAGCCAACGGGGCAAGGAGAAAATCGCGAAGGTAGGCGATATCCCGCCGTGCCGTGGCCTCCGAGACCTCGAACCGCTCCATGATCGTCTTTGAGTTGGGGTACCGAAGTGCGGCGGTCTCTCGGTGGAAAAAATAAAGGCGCTCCATGCGGCTCATGTGTGAACTCCGATTTTTGCCATTTCAACTGTTTTAGAAATTTTTTCTCACCCGATCATTATGTGAGCGGGTACTTCATGTAAGATGGCTTCATTGAGATCCGATGATGAGTTTTTGAGGGACAAAAAATCATAAGGGACATCCCATATGCCGACAAGAGCGCTCCCGTTTCAAGAGGGAATCCTACGGGAGAGGTGCCATGAAACCGAAGGAGATCAAAAGCAGCCATGGTGCACGATGGTACAGCTTATCATAGCTCACTCAGAGGGCGCGCTGTGTATGCACATTCCGAGAATTCGAAAGGTGAGAAGCACCCTCTTAAGCAACATTTGCAAGAAGTGGCAAAGCTAGCCTCGAAGTTTGCCGATAGTTTTCAATCAGCCTCCTTAGGTTATGTGGCTGGTTTGATTCATGACTTGGGAAAATTTAACGCTGATTTCCAAGAATACTTGTTAGGAAAGAGGTCTGCGAAACTCGATCACAGCACCGCCGGGGCAGTTTTGGCGGCCCAAAAGAAGTATTGGGAGGGTTTGAGTTTTGTGGTCATTGGGCATCACGGGGGGCTCCCAACTCCCTCCGACGTCAAGCAGCGCCTCCAGGAAAAGGGTTGCGATCCTCGTATCCGGGAGATTTGCGCGAAAGCTGACCAGTTGTTAAGCCTTCCGGAGCCTCCGTCCCCGCCTCCTCTCAATTCTCCTTTGGAAGCCGAGTTGTTCCTCAGGATGCTGTTTTCCGCCTTAGTGGACGCCGACTTTATGGATACCGAGCGTCACTTCGACCCGGAGAGGGCTGCATCTCGACGAAAATCGTCTGACTTATTCGCATTGTCCAAGCGGCTCCGCGAAGATCAAGAGAGGAAATTCGCTCACTGCGATCCGACCCCCGTAAACCGCATCCGACACGAGATTTATAAGGCTTGTTTAGCCGCTTCCTCTGCTTCTCCCGGTATTTTTCGGCTCACAGTGCCCACCGGAAGTGGTAAGACCCGCTCTAGCTTAGCCTTTGCCCTCGAACATGCCATCTGTTGGCGAAAGAACCGTGTCGTCGTTGCCCTTCCCTACACAAGTATCATCGACCAAACCGCGCAGATCTATCGGGAGATCTTTGGGGCAGAAAATGTTCTCGAGCACCACAGCGCCGTGATGCCCTCCGAGAGCGAAGAGAACTTTCTACAAGAGGAATGGGCTCGGCTGGCCTCTGAAAACTGGGACGCCCCCATCATCGTCACCACCACGGTGCAACTTTTCGAGAGCCTTCTCAATAACAAGCCCTCCGCCTGCCGAAAGCTTCATAACCTGGCCCATAGCGTCATTATCCTCGACGAGGTGCAAACCCTTCCGACATCGATGCTTGGGCCTATCTTAGAGGTGCTGCAACAATTGGTGGACCGCTACGGGGTAACCCTGGTGTTGTGCACCGCAACCCAACCGGCTCTTGCAGACGCTCAATCCCCTTACCTTAAAGGTCTCAGGGGGGTCATTCGGGAGATCGTGCCTGAGCCGCCACGTTATTTTCACACCTTGAAGCGGGTCACTTACGAAACGATCAGGGAACCGTGGGCGTGGGAGCGCGTTGCCAAGGAAATGCAGCATGTTCCCCAATGCCTTGCGGTATTGAACACCAAGGCCGACGCCTTGGCCTTGCTCGATGTCTTGGATGATCCCGAGGCGTATCATCTCTCCACCCTGCTCTGCATGGCCCATCGGCGGGAGGTCATCGCGGTGATCAGGGAGCGCCTTGCAAAGGGCAAATCCTGCCGGGTGGTGGCCACCCAGGTGGTGGAGGCGGGGGTAGACTTGGACTTTCCTTTCGTCTTAAGAGCCATAGCACCTCTCGACCGCATCGTCCAAGCCGCGGGGCGCTGCAACCGCGAGGGACGCCTGCCCCCTGAACAAGCGCGCTTCGTCATCTTTCGACCGAAAACAGGAAAGACACCGCAAAAGGCGTATCGTAGCGGTACCGAGATCACCGATTCTTTGCTCAAGACAGCGATAGTGGATCTCCAAGCCCCCGATGTCATCGAGGCATATTTCCGACAGCTCTACCAGGTGGTGAATACGGATGAAAAAAACATCAACGAGCTTCGCAAGCAATTGAATTTCCCAGAGGTCGCCGCCAGATTTCGGCTTATCGAGGATGACACCGTGCCTCTGGTGGTCCGTTGGCCTCGATCGGCTTCCCCCGTGGAAGGATTGCTGGATAAGTTGCAGGCTCGGAGCGGTATGAAGGGAGGCGAGTCTCGTTTGGTTGTGCGCCGCCTGCAACCTTATCTCGTGAATGTGCGCCGCTGGGTTTTGGACGGCTATCAGCGGCAAGGGCTGGTGCGGGAACTGCCTCTGGGGCTATGGGAGTGGCTGGGAGATTACCATGAAACGAGGGGCCTCTGCGATAAGGCCATTGATCCGGAGTTGCTGGTTATTTAACCGCGAGCTTTATGAGCCTAGAGGCGCGACGAGAGGCAAGGAGGAAGCGAATCATGCACTATGACAGTCCTTTGGTCGTAAAGGTTTGGGGGGACTTGGCCTGCTTCACCCGGCCGGAGATGAAGGTGGAGCGGGTCTCTTATCCTGTCATGCCCCCTTCGGCGGCGCGGGGGGTCCTCGAGGCGATCTTTTGGAAACCTGAAATCGCATGGAGGATACGGAAGATCCAGGTGCTGAAGCCCATTCGGTTCTCTTCTGTCATGCGCAATGAAGTCAATAGCATTGCTTCTTATCAAAAAGCCCACGGATGGCAGGCAAAGGGGGGCGGTTATTTTGCCGACGAGGACCGTGCCCAACGCCATACCTTGGCCCTGCGGGATGTGGCCTATGTCATCACGGCAGACCTGGTCTTGAAGCCCCATGCCAAAGCCGACCCCGCCAAGTATCGGGACCAATTTCGCCGACGGGTTGCCCGAGGACAACACCACCATACCCCCTATTTGGGATGCCGGGAGTTCGCCTCGCATTTCGGGATACCTGAGGCCACGGACCGTCCCTTGCCCCTGGATATGGACCTCGGCCTGATGCTCTTCGATCTGGAGTATGAGCAAAACAAAGACAAGAAAGGCATCAGGGGCAAGCCCATATTTTTTGCGGCTAAGCTCCATTCGGGAGTGCTTCATGTTCCGCAGGAACTTTACAGATAAAGGAGAGAAAATGCTTCTCGAAAAGCTCTGCGAATACGCCCGGCGTTTGGATGATTTGCCTCCCTTGGGCTACGATAAGACTCCCATTCGGTGGATCATCAACCTAGACGGTGAAGGAAAGTTTCTCGGGTTTGTGTCTGCCAGCAGCGGTAAAAAAAATGATCGGGGCAAAGAATATCTGGCTCCTCATGTGATGGTCACCTCTGGAATCAGGGCGAAGCTCCTCGTAGGAAACGGGGAATACGTTCTCGGCTTCGCGCGGGATCCTAAGAAGGAAAAAAGAGCCCAACAGTGTCACCAGGCCTTTGTCCAGGAAGTGCGAGATTGCGCCAAGGCTTTGAACATTCCCCAGGTGAAAGCTGTGCTCACATTCCTGGAATCCCTCTATCTCCATACCGTGCCTCTGCCTGAGGATTTTGACCCCTCCATGAATGTCACTTTTCAAGTGGACGGCGCCCTACCGATAGACCTTCCTGAGGTCCAGGATTATTGGAGCAGGGTTCAGTCGGGGGATGCTTCCTCTCCTCCTTCTGGCCAGTGCTTAGTCTGCGGTACGGTCTGCGTTCCTACCGATCGCCATCCCGTCAAAATAAAAGGTGTTCCAGGCGGTCAGTCTTCAGGCATGGCGCTGGTATCCGCCAATGCTCCCGCCTTTGAATCCTACGGCCTCGAAGCTTCACACATTGCGCCTGTCTGTCGAAACTGTGCGGAGCGCTATGCCAAAGCCGCCAATGCCTTGCGGGAGAGGGAAGATTCGCACCTTGTGGTCGGCCCCGTGCTTTACTTGTTTTGGACCCGCAATGAGCCCCACTTCAACATTCACACGCTCTTCTCGCAACCTGAGCCGGCAGAGGTTAAGGAATTGCTGCGCTCCGCTCATGGGGGCAGGTCACATGACGCGCTTGATACCGAAGCCTTCTACGCGGCGGCTTTGTCTGCCAGCGGCGGCAGGGTAGTGATGCGAGACTGGCTGGAAACTACCGTGGGCGAGGTTAAAGAGCACATGGCCCGATGGTTCAGGCTGCAACGCTTGGTGAATTGGGACGGTGCCGAAGGTGGCCCGTATTATGGGATACATCCTCTTGCCTATTCCCTCGTTCGGGACTCTCGCCGGGACATGCCTCCTCCCAATGTCCCCAGGGCGATCCTCAAGGTCGCCTTACAGGGTGGGCCCCTACCTCGTTGGATTCTGTTTCAAGCCCTTAAGAGAAACCGGGCAGACCAAGCTCTCAGCCGGCCTCGTGCCGCGCTTATCAAAATGGTCCTTCTCTCCCAACAACTAACTTTTCAGGAGGATGCCATGGTGCGTTTGGATGAAGAAAATCTCGAGCCCGCCTATCTGTGTGGCCGGCTGCTGGCCGTCCTGGAACAGCTGCAGTTTTTAGCCGTAAGTCCCAAAGCAACCCTTATCGACCGCTTCTACGGCACGGCCTCCACCGCCCCGGCGTCGGTCTTTTCCCGTTTACTCAAGGGCGCCCAGGCGCACTTGGGCAAGCTTCGCAAGGAAAAACCTGGCGCCCATGGGACGATTCAAGAACGCCTGGAGAGCATCATGAGCAACATGAGCGCTTTCCCCAAGGTCCTCACTTTGGAGCAGCAGGGCTGGTTCAGCCTGGGCTACTATCACCAGCGTGCCTGGGACCGCGCCCAGGCAAAAGCCCGCAAGTCCGATCCAGGAGACGTTTCCGGAACCGAAGGCTTAACTGAAAAATAAGAAAGAACAAGGAGAGAAAACCATGACGAACGACATTTATACGGATCCTAGCCGGCGCCATGACTTTGTCCTCATCTTTGAAGTGGTTGACGGCAACCCTAACGGCGACCCCGACGCCGGTAACCTTCCCCGGGTGGACCCGGAATCCATGCAGGGGCTGGTTACCGACGTCTGCCTAAAGCGCAAGGTACGAGATTACGTGGACGCCACCAAGGGCCATGAAGCCAACTTCAAGATTTATGTCCAGAACAAAGGCATTGCTCTGAATGCCTTGCACGAAAGAGCCTACGAGGACCTAAAAATCAAATCATCTGGGACGAAACAGAAGCGCAGCGAAGTAGAGCAGGCCCGGGCCTGGATGTGCCGCAATTTCTACGACATCCGGACCTTTGGGGCGGTCATGACCACGGAGGTTAACTGCGGCCAAGTTCGCGGGCCGGTGCAACTCTCTTTCGCCCGCTCTGTGGACCCCATCGTTCCTCTGGACATCAGCATCACGCGCGTGGCGGTGACAAGGAAACAGGATGCGGACTTTGTTGAGGGTGAGAAGGGCTCCGAAGGCGGCAAAACCACCGAAATGGGTCGGAAGGCCCTTGTGCCTTACGGGCTCTATGTGGGCTATGGGTTTGTCAATCCCCATTTTGCCGAGCAGACCGGCTTTTCCCAGGAAGACTTGGCCCTCTTTTGGGAAGCCCTTAAAAACATGTGGGACTTGGACCGCTCTGCCAGCCGAGGCAGACTGGCCCTACGAGGGCTTTACGTTTTTACCCATGAAAACAAACTGGGCAAGGCCCCGGCTTACAAACTCTTTGACCTGGTCAAAGTGACGCGCCGGGATCTGGATAAGCCCCCGCGCTGCTTTGCAGATTACGTGG
>VSSL01000223.1_pt1 | contig 16344 bp, 10 predicted proteins | sample 4557531 | NCBI WGS metagenome assembly VSSL01 (sample SAMN10986726, study PRJNA523729) | hot springs metagenome | isolation source: hot springs | place: India:Timba, Gujarat | collected 2018-05-31 | reverse complement strand
TTTCTTCAGTCTTTACCGGATTCTTGCGCCATTGAAAGAACTTCAGTGCCACCTCGGGAAACAGAGCATAGCTGATATAATCCTCTTCCTTCTCTACCAGTTCCTTTGCCAGTTCACGGCGTGCCCGCGGCATCCCGGGTTCCAGCTTATCCGCCGGTCGCCCTTTAATCGGTTTGTCATCGCCGAGAATTTTTTTGATGATTGCTTCACGGATCGGAGCTGGTGGCCGGCCGTAAAGCCCCTTGACGTAGTCTTTCACTTCCTTGGGCACAATTTTGTAGCGCTCACCCGCAAGAACATTCATCACCGCCTGAACCCCAACAATCTGGCTTGTGGGGGTTACCAGCGGCGGATATCCCAGGTCTTCGCGCACCCGGGGTACTTCCTCCAGAACCTCGGGCAGACGGTGCTCTGCCTTCTGTTCCTTCAACTGCGCCAGCAGGTTGGAAGCCATACCTCCGGGAATTTGATGGACAATAACCATTGAGTCGACCGCCTTGGTACCCGGGATACACTTGCCGGCAGCAAGCCGTTCAAAATGCTGGTTCACAATTTCCAGTGCCTCAAGATTCAGCACTGCTTCCCATGGTGTTTCGCGGAAACATGCCAGCAGAGTTTCCACAGCCGGTTGAGATGTAAAGAAGGAGAGCGGTGCTGAAGCAGTGTCAATTATATCAGCACCCGCTTCAGCCGCCTTGAGATAGGCGGCTACAGCCATACCACTGGAAGAATGGCAGTGAACCTGAACTTCAAGCCCGAATTCCTGCTTCAAAGCGCTCACCAGTTCAAACGCCATTTTGGGCGAAAGGATACCCGCCATATCCTTGATGCAAATGGAATCAATCCCCAGGTCCTTCTGTTCCCGGGCGCGGGCGACATAGTATTCAATAGTATGCACCGGGCTTATGGCATAACAGAGCGTCCCCTGAGCATGCCGGCCCGCCCTTTTGACAAATTCAACCGCCTTTTCCAGATTGCGAACGTCGTTCAGCGCATCAAAGATGCGGAAAATATCGATGCCCAGATCTGCTGCCCGCTGAACAAATTCCCCGAGAACATCATCGGGATAGTTACGATATCCGACAACATTCTGCCCGCGGAGCAGCATCTGTAACCGCGTGTTTTTGATCCGTTTGCGGATTTCCTTCAGTCTTTCCCATGGGTCTTCGTTTAAGTAGCGCAGACATACATCAAATGTTGCCCCACCCCACATCTCCAGCGACCAGTAGCCTACCCGGTCCAAATGTTCCAATACGGGCAGCATATCAGCCAAACTCATCCGCGTCGCCCAGAGTGATTGGTGGGCGTCTCTCAGAGTAGTATCCGTGTATCTAATCGGTTTTTTCTCCATAAAACCTCACTATCAGCTGAGTTATTCTTTCCATTGCCATTGCTCTTGAACCCTTGACAAGAATTGTATCGCCCGGTTTGATAAAGTCAAACAGCTCCCCTCCCACCTCTCCGCTTGAGTGATAGTGCCTGATACGATCGGCCGGCAGGCCGGCTGTCTCTGCACCTTCAGATATCAATTGCGCCAGTGCCCCAACAGTTATGAGCCGGCCGACGATTCTGCCGGCAAATTCTCCAACCTGCCGGTGAAGTTCAGCTGCTCTGCTGCCCAGCTCGAGCATATCACCGAGCACCGCCAGTCGAAATTCGCGGGCGGTGGAATTTGCTAAAACCTCCAGTGCCGCCTGCATCGACTGGGGGTTGGCATTGAAACTGTCATCAATCAGCGTTACGGTGGAGAGATTTTTGACTGTCAGCCGTTGTGGCGGTAAAGTCAGCGTTCCAGCGTTCTGGGAAATTTCCCGCCAGTTCAACCCCAGTTCATTGGCAGCGGCAGCAGCTGCCAGAAAATTGCTGATATTATGTTTTCCAGGAAAGGAGAGATGTATTGGATATTTTCCGAGTAATTGAAACTGCGTTCCGGAAAGTCCAAAGTCCTGAATATTGAAGGCAAAGACATCCGCCTCAGGATTCAGCCCGAAAGTTCTTATCCGGCACCCGGCCCGGCTCATCTTCATAACCAGCGAATCATCATAATTCAGAATTGCCGCTCCGGTCTCCGGCAGCATCTCCACCAGCTCATTCTTTTCCTGAGCTACGCCCATCCGATCCCCCATGTACTCCAGATGGGTATCGCCGACATTGGTGATAATCCCAATTTCAGGCTGGCAGACCCGGGCCAGTTTCTTCGTCCCCCCCAGTTCATTCATTTCAATTTCAAATATTCCAATCTGAGTGCTGCGGTCCATTGCCAGCACCGTCAGGGGAACACCGATGTCATTGTTGTAACTCCCCCTGGCTTTTACAACGGTAAAACGTGACTGTAGCATGCCGGCAAGAAGCTCTTTGGTTGTAGTTTTACCATTGGACCCGGTTATTGCCACTACCCGCGGTTTCAGACGACTGCGGTACCAGTGGGCAAGGTCCAGAAGTGCCTCCCGGGTATCGGCGACCTGAACAACAGCAACCGGTGCATCTGCCGGCAACGCTACCGGCTCGGATACGAGTATTGCAGCCGCACCCCTCCTGACGGCGTCTGCAACAAACTGATGGCCGTTCATTCTCTTGCCTTTAATGGCAATAAAAAGTTCTCCCGGGCTGATACTCCGGCTGTCAACCCCTACGCCGGTGATTACCAGTTCCGGTTTCCCTGCCGTCAGAGAGCCGGCAGTCGCCATTACCACTTCATCAATGCGAACCGGTTCCATATCTCCAGCTCAGATAATCATCATTGCATCACCAAAACTGTAAAACCGGTAACGTTGTTCAACAGCGTGCTGGTAAGCCTTCATGATTAACTCCCTGCCGGCGAATGCGCATACTAGCATCAGCAGGGTCGATTTGGGCAGATGAAAATTGGTAATCAGCACATCGGTAACCTTCCATTCAAATCCCGGGTAGATGAAAAGGTCAGTCAGTCCCGCACCCGGCTGGACCAGGACCTGATTTCCTTTTCTCTCGGCCCGTGATTCCAGAACGCGAACGGTCGTAGTTCCCACACACACAACCCGCCTTCCCTCCCGTTTTGCTGTGGTGATTACTTCTGCCACTTCCGGCGGCAATTCAAATTCCTCCGGATGCATCCGGTGTTCTTCCACTTTTTCGACTTTTACCGGCCGGAATGTGCCAAGTCCGGCATGAAGCGTAAGGTAGACCGGCTTTATGCCCTTTTGGTTCAGTCGTTCGATCAATTCACTTGTAAAATGCAGACCGGCGGTTGGAGCAGCAATCGCTCCGGGTATCCGGGCATAAACAGTCTGGTAGCGCTCCGGGTTGTAGCCACGGGTCCGGATATATGGTGGCAGTGCCAGTTCTCCGCAGGCAGATAGCAGATGGCTGATATCCGGTGGCTCAAATTTGAGCACCCTTATGCCTGCGGGTTGACGTTCCAGAACCACTCCGGTAAACCCGTCAAATTGCACTACTGTTCCGGGTTTTGCCTTGCGCGCCGGCCGGCTGAGTGTCTCCCATATTCCGTCTTCCTTTGAACGGAGCAGCAGAAATTCAATTTTATCTCCGGTTGCCAGTTTCCCGTAAATTCGTGCCGGAATGACCCGGGTATTGTTAAGAACCAAAACATCTCCAGAATTGAGCCACATTTCAATTTCAAAAAATCGGCAGTCATAAAACCTGCCAGTCTGGCGCTCCACTACCAGCAAGCGGGAATGATCACGGGGTTCGACCGGATGCTGAGCGATCAGCTCCTTGGGCAGCTGATAATCAAATTCAGCCACCAGCATTTCAGTTTTCAATGTCCACTTCCGCCAGCAGTCGCAGTGCTTCGCGGTAACGGGCAGAAGTACCGGCAATGACCTCGGGAGGCAGATGTGGTGCCGGTGGCTGACGGTTCCAACCGACAGCAATCAGATAGTCCCGGACAAACTGCTTGTCAAAACTGGGTGGAGATATTCCAACCCGGTATTCGCTCGCCGTCCAGAAACGGGATGAATCCGGTGTGAAAATTTCATCAATTAAGATCAGTTTTCCGTTGAGCAGGCCGAATTCAAATTTAGTGTCGGCAATAATGATCCCCCGGGTTTGAGCATACTCGCTTGCCCGCCGGTAAAGTTCAATTGAAATCTGGCGAATCTTTCTTGTCAGCGCCGCACCAACCAGATTTGCCATCTCCTGCTCACTGATATTCTCATCATGTCCGGTTTTGGCTTTGGTTGCCGGGGTAAAAATCGGCTCCGGCAGTTTCTCTGCCTGTTTCAACCCTGAGGGCAGTCTGATACCGCAAACTGAGCCGGTTTTCTGATACTCCTCCCAGGCACTGCCGGCAAGATAACCCCGGACCACACATTCGACCGGCAGGGGTTGTGCTTTCTTGACCAGCATTGAGCGGTCCTTCAGAATATCCCGGTAACCTCTTAATTCGGGCGGATACTTCTCAACATTTGCGGTCACCAGGTGATTAGGCACGATTGACTTGAAGCGTTCAAACCAGAAAACAGACAGCAGAGTCAGAACCTTCCCCTTGCCGGGAATTCCGTCCGGAAACACGACATCAAAGGCACTCAGACGGTCGGTAGCGACAATCAGGAGCTGGTCGTTCACCTGGTAGATGTCCCGCACTTTACCAGTTCCAACAAGCGGTATCCCCTTCAGCTCTGTTCTGGTGACAATCATATTCCTCCATTTACTGTTTGATTTTGCCGACTGGAATTATATAAAGTGGCGCGTAGGCAGTCTGCAATAGACGCTGAACTCCGCTGTCATTAAACGCACCGACCATTACCGTTCCCAGTCCACGCGCTACCGCCTGCAACGCAACATTCTCTCCGATATGTCCGGCCTCCATATGCACATACCTGAATCCGCGCTCACCATATCTCCCGGTCGTCCGCTTGTAATCACAGGCCAGGACCAAGTTTGCCGGTGCCTGCTCAATGCATGACTGTCCGAATGCCGCTCTTGCCAGCTCCCGGCGGCGGTCACCGATCGTTAATGGCTTTAAAGCATGCCTTTCAACCTGATAGTGATAAATACCCGGATCCAAGCCTGTAACCCTGCCGGCAACAAGGAAAAGTTCCATCGGATATGTGGCACCGGCTGAAGGGGCAGTCCGACCCAAAACCTTGCCTGTCTTCCCCTGAGCTGCCCAGAGCAGCTGACCTATGTCTTCCAGGGTCAGTGGCTCATTCGCATAACTCCGTACCGATCGACGGTGCAGAAGTGCCTGCTCAACAGTTACCTTTCCTGTGGTATCCGGCACTGGCAGGGAGATTAGTGAATCATCTCCAATGGGTCCCGAGCTTGAAAAAATAAGCAGTGTCAGCAAAATCATCTTCTCCCCCATTTGAAAAGAAAGATGCCAGTATGATAATTTAAAACCGGATTCATCCCTTTTTCACCGGTCGTGACTGTTTTTTGCGGAATTGATCCAGTTTCTTCTCCAGGTCCGGATTGCTCAAGGCTAAAATTGCCACCGCATAAAGTGCCGAGTTCACCGCTCCGGACCTGCCAATGGCCATGGTTGCTACTGGCACCCCTGCGGGCATCTGGACGGTTGATAACAGAGCATCCAAACCGCCCAGGCTGGCATCAAGCGGGACACCGATTACTGGCAGAGTCGTATAACTGGCAATCACCCCTGCCAGGTGGGCTGCCTTACCTGCGCCGGCAATGATAACTTTGATTCCCCGCGCCCGTGCATTTCGGGCAAACTGCCGACAGCGCTCTGGTGTCCGGTGTGCCGAGAGGACCATTATTTCATTTGCCACCCCAAACTCATCCAGAACCCGCTTGGCTTCGCTCATTACCTCGTAGTCCTTTTCACTGCCGATTAAAATTGCCACCTGCAATTGTGGGTTTTTCGTCATAATTTAATATTAATACATAATTTTTCCTTGTAAAGTTAATGTCCGCGATTAAAATATAATTCAATGAAGCTGGAAATCAGTTATCACAATCAAGCTGAATCTATTGTCGTCCCGGAGGAAAATCTGCTCGGAATTCTCTCCCCGGTCCGGTTTGACTGCGCCTTTGGTGATATTGAGGCAGAAATGAGAAACTGCCGCAGCAGTATCGCTGAGTTTCTGGGTTCGGCAACCCGGATTTTAATTCTGGTTAATGATTATACCCGTCCCACTCCGAACAGCACGATTCTGGAGCTTTTGAACCCGGAACTGGAAAACCGTGATGTCAAATACCTGATCGGACTGGGAACTCATCGTCAGGCAACCGAATTGGAACTGATGCAGATATTGGGAACTGAAAACTATTACCGCAACCGGCACCGAATAATTCAGCACAATGGCAAGGACGAGGCACAGCTTTTTTTCTTGGGGAAAACGGGCTATGGCACAGAGGTGTGGCTCAACCGCGAAATTCTCTGGGCGGAAAGGATTATCACCATCAACTCCATTGAGCCTCACTATTTTGCCGGCTATACCGGAGGCAGAAAATGCTTTGTTCCCGGTGTTGCAGGAATAAAAACCATTGCCCAGAACCACGGACTTCTTCTTCATCCTGCCTCTGCCCCTTTGTCCCTGAAGGACAACCCGGTTCACCTGGATATGACCGAAGCTGCGAAAATGGTACCCAGACCGGTGTTTTCAATTCAGCTGGTTCAGAGCAAGGATCACCGCCTCATTTCACTCCGGTATGGAGATCTTTACACATCATTTGAACAGGCGTGCCAGGATGCGTGGCGGGTATTCGCCGTGCCCGTCAACGAACGTGCGGATATTATCCTCAGTATTCTGCAATCACCGTATGATATCAATTTCTACCAGTCCCAGCGGGCGGTGGAATTTGCGCTGTCTGCGCTCAAACCGGGTGGTATCCAGATCACGGTATCTGCCTGTTATGATGGTGTCGGCAATGACGAGTTTGTAAAAGTGCTTCAGTCCTGCTCTGATCCGGCTGAACTGCTGAAAATGTCGCCGCCTGAAACTTTAGGCTGGCATAAGGCAGCCCGGCTCGCCCGGATTATGCAGGCACACCGGCTTTATACGGTAATGCCCGGTGTCCCACCGGAGCTGCTCCGCAGTGTGTTTATGCACCCATTTAAATCCATTCAGGCGGCACTCGATGCTGCCTTTGCTAATCTGAATAATCGAGCTTCCCTCTATATAATTCCTGACGCAGGTGCCGTTGTGCCTGTTAAACATTTGCCCGAGCCAACTTCCTCAAGCACCTGTTTTGTGAATTAACTGTAATTTATTCAAACAGTTACGCAATTAAGGGGGCTAGCCCCGGGCTCCCCCGGCCCGGACGGGACAGCGGGTGTCTAACAGAATCTGGAGCAGTAATCCCCGGAGAAGGCAGTTACCGCTCCGGTTGTGATTCCTGCTGCAGTGTTGATGTCAGTATGCTCACCCGTCCCGCTTCTTTTCCCCGAGAATGCAATCCGGGGCACGGTGCATCTACCGGTGCCGGTTATTCCGGTTCAGACCTAATCACCGGTAATAGCGGTTGTCAATGGAACTGCTGTCTCTGCCCGATCGGAGCCCGTGGCTTGACTTGGTTTAACAGTGTCATACAATGAGGATTGTGGATATTACCATTGATAAGCTCGGTTTTTTCAGCGGAAAAGAGGTCCAGCTGCGTGGTTGGATCTACAACCGCCGTTCCTCAGGAAAGGTCCGGTTCATACTGCTGCGGGATGGCACAGGAATAGTTCAGTGTGTGTTTGTTGAAGGGCAGGTGCCTGGGCCGGCATTTGACCTGGCGGATAACATCCCTCAGGAATCGGCGGTTGCTGTTACCGGCATCGTGCGGGAAGACCGGCGGGCACCAGGGGGCTATGAACTTACTGCTACTGACATGCAGGTAATCTCCCTTGCCGAACCGTATCCGATAACACCAAAGGAGCACGGTATCGAGTTTCTGATGCAGCACCGGCATCTCTGGCTGCGCTCCCGGCGCCAGGTGGCAATTCTGCGTATCCGGAATGAGATTATCAAGGGATTGCGGGATTACCTCGATGAACAGGGGTTTCTGTGCTGTGATACTCCAATTCTGACTCCGGCGTCAGTTGAGGGCACGACTACGCTGTTTCCGGTAGATTATTACGGTGAGCAGGTTTATCTGACTCAGTCCGGCCAGTTATATAATGAAGCCATTTGTGCAGCGGTACGCAAGACCTACTGTTTCGGACCCACCTTCCGGGCGGAGAAGTCCAAAACCCGGCGCCACCTGACTGAATTCTGGATGCTGGAACCGGAGATGGCATTTTACGATCTGAATATGACCATGGACCTGATGGAAGATTTGATCTGTACGGTTGTCAGCCGGGTACTGGACCGGCGCCGGGAAGAACTGAAAATTCTGGAACGGGATACCGGAAAACTGGAAGTAATCACTAAGCCATTCCCCCGCATCACCTATACCGAGGCACTGGAGATACTGAAGAAGGCAGGTATGAATGTGCAGTTTGGGGACGATTTCGGCGGTGACGAGGAAACGGTGATCAGTCAGGCATTTGATCGCCCGGTGATGATTCACCGGTTTCCTGCCGAAATCAAGGCGTTTTACATGAAAAGGGCACCAGAAGACAACCGGCTGGTGCTCGGGGTTGATATGCTGGCACCTGAAGGTTACGGAGAAATCATTGGTGGCGGCCAGCGGGAAGATGATCTGAATGAATTGCAAAAGCGGCTTCAGGAACACAAATTGCCCAGCGCACCTTATCAATGGTATCTGGATATCCGGCGCTACGGTTCGTTTCCTCATTCCGGCTTCGGACTCGGGTTGGAACGGACCGTTGCCTGGATCTGCGGTCTGAAGCATGTCCGGGAAACGATACCGTTTCCCCGACTGCTCGAAAAGATATATCCATAAACAGGAGGCAGCGATGCCGGAAATCAAGGTCGGGGTTGTTACCCATTATTTCGGCCGGATCGGAGTCGCGGTAGTTAAGGCAACTGAAGGTCCGATTGCGGTCGGTGACACCATTCACATCAAGGGCCATACCACTGACCATACTCAGGTGGTGGAATCATTGCAGATTGAACACCAACCGGTCGCGCGGATTGAAATCGGACAGGAGGCGGGGATGAAGGTCTCCGCCCGGGTGCACGAGCATGATGAGATCTTCAAAGTTACTTGAGTAACACGTTAAAGGGAGGTATATGGCAAGAAGCAAGACCAAACTGAAGCGGATGCGGCACCGCTGGGAACTGAAAAGGCGGCGCCGACTGGAGGCAAAGAAAAAGGCACAGCAGATTGAACAGAAACCGTAGGCTTTTTTTATTCCCGTTTGAGTGTCATAACAGCACCGAAATAATTCTGAAATCGGCGCTGGACTCCGGAATCAAACCGGAACAGATTCTTTATCTCACTCCCAGCCCGCGTAAACTACGCGCCACTCAGGTCCTGCTTACCCGAATTCTGGGCAGACGGGCATTTATTCCGCCAATGTTCCGGACCCTGGGGCAGCTGGCGCGCGAGATCTGTGACCATACCAGTGCTTACCGGTTTCTCCGCGATGAATTAAAGCCGGTCCTTATCCGCCGGATTGCACAGCAGCGGGATCGGGAGGTCACGCTGGGCTACGCTCAGGTAGTGGGAGGATTCATTGCGGATGTCAAAAGACATGTGGCGTCCGAAGCCGAGCAGAACATCCCAGAGATACTGAATAAGCTGTTAGCAGGTTATGACAAACCTCTGCGCCGGGCACTGGAAGCATATGAACTTATGCTGGAGTACAACCGCTTGCTCAAGACCCACGGCTGGCTCGACCGGGAAGATCTGATTCGAGAGGCAGTTGAGTCTATTGACGAGTTTACTGAATTACCACCGGTACTTATTTTGGACTGCTTCGTAGCCCCGAACCGTTTAGAACAGCAGTTGCTCGCTCAGCTGGTGGACCGGTGTCCGATGGTCATTGCCGGAACATACTGGTCGGATGCGGCACCGGAAAAATATACCCTCGCCCAGCGGTTCATTGATTTCATAGACCGGCAAGCCGGCTTTATTACCGAAAGATTGACTGGAGAGAAGAAAGCGCGTGAGCCAGAGCAGCTTTACCGCTTTCCCAGTCCTGATCAGGAAATAATCGGTGTCTGCCGGGAAATTTGCAAACACAGCGCCGAACTTAACCTGGCTGATACCTATGTGGTCTTCCCCCGTCTTGGTTACTATGTACCGCTCGTCGAGAGATATTTCCCTCAGTACCGGATCCCGTATTCTGTTTTTCCCAGTTCTCCCCTGATCTCCTCCCCGGTAATTACACCCGTGCTGGAACTGCTGAAAGCGCTGGATAGTGATTATGAACGGGTGGCAGCAGCGGCGGTATTTTCCTCCCCCTATTTCCCGGGACTGCTTCGACTCCCCGGAGAAAATGGTCTGGATGCCCGCAATCGCGCTGCTGCCCTGATTAACATTGCCTCCCGGCGTGCCGGTATCATCAAGGGTCGAGATAACTGGCTGAACATTGCGGAAAGAATCCTTAACGATGAAGAACTTTCGGAAAACGGTTTGAAAGCTGAACTGTTGCGCGATCTTCAGATCCGGATCCGGCAGGCAATCGGACTCACCGAGAGTATACTTGAGCCTGCCGGAACGCTGGGAAATCAGGCGCGACGGCTTAAACAGTTTCTTGAAGTTGTTGAGTTCGGCAGCAACCTCGAAACGACGACTGAATGGTTTGAAGAGTTAAGCCAGGACCAAAAGAGCCTTTACGATCTTCTGGACACCTTAAGTGAACTGGAAATTGAATTCGGTGAGCAACCGGAACCCCGGAGACAGTTTATCAGATCACTGCTGCATCTACTTGGAACCGGCACAAAATCACCCGAGCGTGATCACGGCGGGGTTATGGTTGTGGCAATGGAGGAAATGCTGGGGATTAATCCCGCTAATCTTTTCTTCTGTGGTTTGACCGAAACTGAACTTCCAGGACCCTACCATCCGGACCCGATTCTACCCGATTCAGTCCGCCGTGAGCTTGGAATGCCGGATATTGAGTGGCACCGGGAATGGCAGCGGTTTCATTTCTGGCAAGTTTTGAATTCCAGTCTGCGAACCCCCTTCTGCAGTTTTGCTGAATCCAGAGATGGCCGACCGGAACTGCCGACACCGTTTATTGAACTGGAGCCGGTGCGGTATGCTGATCAGCGAGATATTATTTTCTCTGATGTCGAAGAACTGCTCTATATAGGAAAAAGTAAGCGCAGCCTGCTGGACGAATTCCAGTCTGGGGTTGATTTCTCAGACAATGAAACTGTCAAAAAGGCACTTGGAGAACGGTTTGGGCCTCATTATTGTTTTCACGTGACCATGCTGGAAAATTACCGTTACTGCCCATTTCAATTTTACCTGCGGCATGTACTGGGATTAATTTTACCCGAGGAGCCGATTTTTGAACTTGATGCCCGAAGCTGGGGAACGGTTGCCCATCAACTTCTTGCCCGGCTCTATCAGAAAGGAGCAGTGCCGCCGGAACTGATTCAGAGGCGGGCACGAGAGATTGTCGTTGAAGTCCTCTCCAAATTAAAATTGCCTGAGTTCTGGCATCAGGTAACCGAAAGGGTGCTCAACAATTTGATTGTTGAGTTCGTCAAAACCGAAACCCGACTGCGGGAAGCAGGGTTTCTTCCCGAACGGACTGAACTCCGGTTGCGGGGAACTGTTGACGGAATCAGCCTTCAGGGCAGGCTTGACCGGCTTGACCGGCACGACAGGCAGGTGCGGATAATTGACTATAAAACCGGTTCGAAAAGTATAAGTGCATCAGATGTAATTCATAAAAAGAGTCATATTCAGCTGCCCATTTATGCCCATCTGCTGCTCCAAAGCCCGGAGTTTGGTGACGTGACGGTAGAGAATATGGGTATCTATAATTTGCGCTCAATGGATCTGAACCTGCTGGTGAAGGAAGGGCATCCGGATGTAATGGAATTGATTAAAGCGGCGCGGGAGAATACCGTCGACATTGTGCAAAAGATCCGGGCGGGGATTTTCCTGCCCGCAAAAGTCGACAAAGACCACTGCAGAGAGTGTGAATACAGATTTACTTGCGGGCGCGACCATGACACATATGAACAGGAATAATACTGTCCGGCTGAAAAGCACAATCGTATTTGCGCCGGCGGGCTCGGGCAAAACGGAAGAATTGAGCCGGCGCTATCTGGAGCTGGTCAGGAATGGAGTTAAACCAGAACGGATCCTGACCCTTACTTTTACCGAAAAGGCGGCAGCGGAAATGAAAGAACGGATCCTGAGGAACGCCCGCCGCGACTATCCTGACCTGCATCAGATCCTGAAAGACAATATTCTCAGATTGAGAATATCCACCATTCATTCCTTCTGCTATTCACTTGTTCAACGCTTTGCCGACCTTCTGGGTATAGATCCCCACCCCAGTGTTCTGAGTGATTATCAGACACTCTGGGAGCAAGCCAAATATGATACCCTGATGAAAATTGCCGATGGGCAATTTGGCGTGGAAACCCGCGAATTAATGATTTCCCTCCTTAGTGATACACACCGAATAAGCTGGAATGAACTCGCGACGCTGTTTAAAGCGTTGTTTAAGAAACGGAGTACCGTTGTCCGGGCCGGACTGGAAGACAACTCGTTCGTGCAGATCGAACTTAAGCAGACTGTTGAGCTTGCCCACCGGCTCCGCTCCGATATCTGTGGACAGTCGCTGATTGATAACTACGAGGAGCTTTTCAGCAATAACTACGCCGATGAAAACGAAATTTTCAGGATTGCCCGATTGCTCAGCAGCAAACAGAATGTTTTTCTCACCAAGGAAGGCAATCCCCGACAGCGAGGATTTAATTCGGCGCAGCGGGAATGGGCGGCGCTGATGGCAGATTATTATTACCGGATCCTAATCGCCCGGGAATTAATCGACCTCCGCAGGAGATTTCTGCTGTTCAAAAAGTGCTTTCTTGAGACCTACGAACAGCAGAAACACGAACAAGGTATGGTTGATTACGATGATATGGAACTGCTGGCACTGAAGCTGTTAACTGAAAATCCGGACTGGCTCAACATCCTGTATATCTTTGATGAGCATACCGACCACATTCTGGTTGACGAGTTTCAGGATACTTCCTATCTGCAGTGGGCAATTATTGACAAGCTGAGCGAAGAGTGGCGATCCGGCGCCGGTATCAAGTCGGAACTGGGCATTACCCCAACTGTCTTCATCGTCGGCGATGATAAACAGTCCATCTACATGTTCCGGGATGCCCGGGTTGAAATATTCTCACTGGCCAGGGATAAACTTGCAGGCTGGCTGGGAAATGAAGCGCTGGAAATCCGGAATCTGGAGAAAAATTACCGCTCACTACCCGCAATAATCGATTTCAACAATGCACTTTTTTCCCGGCTGATGCGGCCACCAGCGGATTCTCCCCCATGGTTCACACGATATCGTCCTTTTACTTGTCAGCGTAACAATCTGACTTCGGGAAAGGTTGAACTGCTGATTGAAAAGATAGACTCAGAGATAAATATGTCCGAAGCTTGCTGCATCGATGCTGAAAATGTTGCCCGGCGGATCCGCCAGCTGATTGATTCCCGTTACCAGATTTATGAACGTCAACCTGATGGAGCAGAAATGCTTCGTCCCTGCTGCTATCGTGATATCGCTATCCTTCTCAGATCCCGGAGTAATTTCCTCCCTGCCATTGAAAACAGTTTGCGGAAATACCAAATTCCATTTCTGGTGGTCGGTGGGACCGGTTTCTATGAAGAGCCGGAAGTGCAATATCTGACTGCGTTGACAAAATTTCTGATTGACCCCGCGGACGACCTGTCGCTGTACATAACTCTGCGCGGGCCTCTGTTTCTTATTTCTGAACATGAACTTTTCTTCGCCGTCAGTAGTTCCCAAAACTCCGGAGCCTTTCTCTGGGAAAAAATTTCCCAACCCGATGCCAATCTTACTCCATCAATCCAGGATGCGGTTCAGAAACTGACTGATGCACGACAGCGGATAGGTTACGAACCGTTGCATCTGATTCTTGACCGGTTACTGGTGCAGACCCGGGCTTGGTCAATTTTCTGGGAACCGCAGCGGGAGGCAAATGTCCGCAAGTTTCTGCAGGTTATTCACGAACTTGAACTTAGTGGTCTCCATCTGCTGCGTATCAGATCCTTCCTGGATCAACCAAGGAGCGATGAACCTAAGGCTGATGTGCCCGCCGAAGAGATGAATGCAGTTCAAGTAATGACTGTTCACGCTGCAAAAGGACTTCAGTTCCCGATCGTATTTCACCCCGGTTTGCATGAAAATATAACCGGTCGTGCCAGAGCCAGCGCTGATGATAGATTGCTAGTAGAAGAGACAGCATTCAATCAGGTCCGCATTTTCTATCTTAAAGACGCAGCACTGCGAAAAAAATGCGATGCCTATATCCAGTACAAAATGAAACAGATTGAGGAAGAAAAGCGCATATTCTACGTGGCATGTACTCGGGCGCGGGATGCGCTTTTTCTCACCGGTATCTGGATAGGGAAAAAACTCAAGGGTACTAAATTGGAATGGCTGCACACGTGCCTCGGATTGGAACCTTCAGAAAGTGGTTTCACACTGGGGATCGAAATCCCGGGGGTAGAAACCGCCTCCGCTTCATTTCTCCCTGATACACAACCTGTCACCATCTCCGATCAGCCGCTGAAAGCCGTTAAGAAGGGTACCGAATTCGCAAGCAATAACCCGCCAGTACTTCCTATAGCTCGGTTTATTTCCCGCGAGCTGAAACAAGCTCCGGAAGAAACACTGGGCATCGGTGAAATCATTCATCGCCTGCTCGAACTCATTTCAAAAGGGAAAATCTCCTGCAACACTACAGCGATGGAGCAGGAGATCCAACGTCAGCTCAGAATTAAATGTATACCGAAGCAACGGCATATAAAACTTACTCGGGAAATCCTTGCTCACATAAATCGGCTTATTGAATCCCCCGTATGGGAAATTATCAAACCTCAGCCCGATGCCTATGCTGAACTGCCAATCATGTACAACGATGGAGGACGAATATTGAGCGGAAGGATCGATCGAATCATTGTTCATAAAGAGGAAGTTCGGGTCTATGATTACAAAACATTTCCGATAAAGAAAGGTGAGATTGCGGACCTTACGGCTGAGTATAACAAGTTTCAGTTAAATCATTACAGATCGGCAGTCAGCGAACTCTTTCCTAACAAGAAAGTAAAGACTTTTGTAATCTTTACCGATATTGCACTGATCGTCCCGGTTGATACCGAATGACCTACTGGGGAGTCAACTTTGCATAAGGTACGATCATCTCCTCCATTGAGATCCCGCCGTGCTGGAAACTATTTTTATAAGTCTTTTCATACTCCCGAGGTTTTGTGGGATAGATAAAATAATAATCTGAACGGGCGAGCGCATATTTCACTCCTCGATGTTCAGCAGGCAGTGCATAACTTTCAGGGTTTGATATTAATAAAGCATCTTTCTCTTCAACTCTTATCGCTGCACCGTGCTTGTAACGTAAATTCGCTGAAACTTCCCTTGATCCGTAAATCAGCGTGGGCCGTTTTACCCTGATAAATCCGTGGTCACTGGTAATAATAACGATACAGTCCCGGCGGGCAAATTCCTTAAGCAGTTCATAGATAAACGATGATGCAAACCAGACACGAGTGACCCCGACCAGCGAAGCATCATCGGTTATCATCTCATTTAACAGCCGGGTCTGTTTTACGGAATGAATCAGTAAATCAAGAAAGTTGATGATGATCGCACTGAGGCGGATATTAGTATCAAAAAGAATGGTTTTTAACTGATTTAACTCTTCACCATGTGATGTTTTTACAAATGAAAAACGTGATTTGAATCCAAGTCGACGCAAATTTTCAGCTAACAGTTCCTGTTCGTACCGGTTCTGTCCGGTTTCTTCAAATACCCACCACGCTGGATAGCGCCGGTAAATCTCAAGAGGTAACAGACCGCTGAAAATGGCGTTTCGGGAATACGGTGTAGCACTAGGCAGGAGTGAGAAGTAAAAGTTAGTTTCAATTTGATAAAAATCCTTCAGTAGCGGAAGAATCGCCAGCCATTGATCATAGCGCATCGAATCCAAAACAATAAAGTAGATCTGGCGGTAGCGGTCCCAGAGCGGTTTTACAACTTTCTCCAGTATCTGATGACTGAGTAAGGGACTTTCTCCTGAAAGCCACTGCGGATAATTTTCTTCAATAAATAGACTGAACTGGTTATTGGCTGCTCGATGTCGTTCCTGAAGGATTTCTTTGAGACCGGCATCGTCGTAACGGTGAATGATATTATTCCAATAGTTCAGGAGAAAATAGTAATCTGCCCAATCTTCAGCAGTTTCTAAGGTCCTTGCTTCGTTAATGGTTTGAACAAATTCTCTGCCCATTTGAGTCACTACCAGTTTT
>VSSL01000222.1_pt1 | contig 16379 bp, 15 predicted proteins | sample 4557531 | NCBI WGS metagenome assembly VSSL01 (sample SAMN10986726, study PRJNA523729) | hot springs metagenome | isolation source: hot springs | place: India:Timba, Gujarat | collected 2018-05-31 | reverse complement strand
GGCAACACTGACGATATCGGCAACCTGCCGGTGGGCATGTTGCTCCGCATAGAGGCGTTTGCCCCTGGCTACTGTAGTCGCCGATATGACAATCGCACTGTCAGGCGCGACCAACGGGACGATTTCCTTCTGTGGCTGGTATCCGAAGGCACCACCGTGGGACGGCTACAGGGACGTGTAACGGACTTGCTCACCGGTGCGGGCATTCCAAACGCTTACGTGTGGCTTTCGCAGGTCAGCACCGGACGGTGGGCGCTGGTTTACTCCGATGCTAACGGCGATTTTGCCATCAACGACCTGCTACCAACTACTTACGATGTCGCTATCGGCGCAGCGGGTTATTACGAAAGTACCGCCTACAGCATCCCCGTTGCAGTGGGCGACAACCTGCTGGAGTACGCGATTACGCCGTTCAACTACCCATCGGGGCGGCTCTATGGGGATGTGCTCAATGCTGCCAATAGCCAGGCTGTCAACAACGCAGTAGTGCTGCTCATCGCCAGTACAGGTACGACGCGCCTGACCTACACGGGCAGTAGCAACCGATTCAATTTCTACAACCTAGCATACGACCTGACTTACACTGTTGTCGGACGCGCTGCAGGCTTCCAGCCGGGACAGGTGAGCAACATCGAGGTGCCCGCTTTTGGGGAGGTTTACATCCGCCTGTTGCTGAACGCCGGTCAGGACGGATTGCTCGGTCGTCTCGTTTTGCAAGACTACGGTGGGAATCCAGTAGGCATCCAGACGCTGGTGCAGATTCGTAGCCGCGATACAGGACAGGTGATACGCCAGGAGCTGGTAACACTGGGCGAGTCGGGAGCGTTCATTATCCCCAATGTACCGTCAGGCACCTACGCGGTTTGGAACAAAGCGAGGCACTGGCTGTCGAAGCTTACCGACGGTATCACCTTGCCGAACCTGCTACCGATCGCTTTCCTGTCTGGTCCAAACGGTGACATAGACAACGACAACGAGGTCACTCTGTTCGACTTTGGAGAGCTAGTGGCGGCGTTCGGCAGCATGCCCGGCGACCCGAACTGGAACCCCAACGCCGACCTAGACGGGGACATGGAGGTGACCCTGTTCGACTTCGGGATACTGGTTCAGAACTTCGGTGACATAGGCGAGGAGTAGACCGCGCGTTATCTTGACGTACGCCCCGTTTTGGACTATAATATTAACGCAGTGGTCGGGGTGTAGCTCAGGTTGGTTAGAGCGCGTGGTTTGGGACCACGAGGTCGCTGGTTCGAGTCCAGTCACCCCGACCAGGCGTGCGGGGGTAGCTCAATGGCAGAGCTCCAGCCTTCCAAGCTGGCGGTGCGGGTTCGATTCCCGTCCCCCGCTCCATTTTTTATGCAATCCCCAATCGCTTTTTGCACTCCTCCAGTATCTCCACCGTGCGCGTCGCCCCGACCCGGGTAACGCCTATCGCGCGCACCTCCAGCAAGGCGTCCAGCGTGCGGATACCTCCTGCTGCCTTTACCTGCACGTGAGGCGGAGAGTGTTTGCGCATGAGCTTCAGGTCCTCGATGGTCGCGCCGCCAGAGCCGAATCCAGTAGAGGTCTTGACGAAATCCGCGCCCACCTCGGCGCAAATCTCACACAACCGAATCTTGTGCTCGTCCTGCAGGTAGCAGTTTTCGAAGATGACTTTCACGATGCCGCCTCGCTCGTGTGTGACGTCCACTACGGCTCGAATGTCGTCGCGCACGTAAGCCCAATCTCCGCTGAGCACCTTGCCGATGTTCACCACCATATCCAGTTCGATGCCGCCGTCGTCCAATGCCTGCTTCGCCTCGGCGACTTTGACGGCGGTGGTGTGTCCGCCGTGCGGAAAGCCAATGGTGGTACTGGGGCGCACGTCGCTACCAACCAGTATCTCCGCACAGCGTTTCAGATAGTACGGCTTGATGCATACGCTGGCGACATCGTATTCGCCGGCAATACGGCAACCTCGCTCCAGCTCCTCGTCGGTCAATGCCGGGTTGAGCAGCGAGTGGTCAATCATCTTGGCGATATCACGATAGGTGTAGTCCATCCTTACCTACCTCCTGGCATAAACTGCCGCAGGTATCGCGCCGACTGCCGAAGCGCCTGTTTGCGCGTCTCCAACGTCTTCTCGTAGGCGCGGTCTTCTACCTCGATGCAGACAGGACCCTCGTAGCCCACGTCGCTAAGTACCGAGAAGAACTTGCCCCAATCCACGTCGCCCAGCCCGGGCAGCTTGGGCACGTGGTACTCCAGCGGTGTCGCTAAAATACCTACCTCGTCCAGTCGGTGCCTGTCTACACGGGCGTCTTTGGCGTGAATGTGGAACAGCTTCATACTGAACTCGCGCAAGGGCTTCAGGTAGTCCATCTGCTGCCACACAAAATGCGAGGGGTCAAAGTTCAGCCCGAAGTGGTCGCTGGGAATCTCGGCGAACATCCTGCGCCAGATGACAGGCGAAGTAGCAAGGTTCTTACCGCCGGGCCACTCGTCACGAGTAAAGAGCATCGGGCAGTTCTCGATGCCGATGCGCACCCCTAACTCTTCGGCGTACGCAATCAAGGGCTTCCACACCTCCAGAAAGCGAGGCCAGTTCTCCTCTACCGACCGTGTCCAGTCGCGCCCGATGAAGGTGTTCACCAGACCAACGCCCAGTTTGGCAGAGGCGGCGATGACCTTTTTGAGGTGCTCCAGGCACGCAGTGGCTTCGTCGGGATTCGGCGAGAGCACGTTCGGGTAGTAACCTAATCCGCTGATGGAGACGCCGGTGCGCTCGCAAATCGCCTGGATTTCGGCAACCTTTGCGTCGTCCAGAGTAGCCACATCGATATGCGTCACTCCCGCGTAACGCCGCTCCGCCTTGCCGACGGGCCAGCACATTAACTCCACGCAATCGAAACCCTCGTCGGCAGCGAACTGCATCACCTCTTGCAGCGACAGGTCGGGCAGTATCGCGCTCACGCATCCCAGTTTCATCGTTACACCCCCTTTGTGTTGTCCGCTCTTGTATTCTCCTCACAGCGGACGTCGCCCTTCAACCACAAAGGCTGTCTGCGTAAGGCTCGTCATACTCGGTCGCCATAGCCGTCAGGATGCGTAGAGTGCCATCGCCATGCGGTTTCGATGATGGTGCGCAGATCGGCATACTGCGGTTGCCATCCCAGCTCCCGTCTGGCGCGTTCTGCGCTTGCCACCAGTCGTGCCGGGTCTCCAGCACGCCGTGGAGCTTCTTCCTGCGGTATAGGACGCCCAACGACCTCCTCGGCGGTGCGGATGACCTCGCGCACCGAATAGCCCAATCCGTTGCCGAGATTGTAGGCGGTGGTGGGCGCACCGCGTTTGAGCGCTTCATACGCGAGGATATGCGCATCCGCCAGGTCGGTAACATGGATGTAGTCACGAATAGCGGTACCGTCGGGTGTGTTGTAATCCGTGCCGAATATTTTGATAACGGGTCGCTTGCCCAGCGCGGTAAGCAGCACCAGTGGAATCAGATGCGTTTCGGGGTGGTGGTCCTCACCTAATTGACCCTCAGGGTCTGCGCCGGCGGCGTTGAAATAGCGAAGGCTGACAGAGCGTAACCCAAAAGCGACATCGTACCAGCGCAACATCTGCTCGAAGGCACGCTTGGTCTCGCCGTACGCGTTCGTGGGTTCCTGGGGATGGTCTTCGGGGATGGGTATCTGACGAGGCTCCCCATAGGTTGCTGCGCTCGATGAAAAGATAAGATAGGGAACGCCATGAGCGCGCATTGCTTCCAGCAGGGTATAGCCCCCAACCACATTCAGGCGATAGAATTTGGCAGGATCGGTCATGCTCTCGGCGACGGAGGCGTACGCCGCAAAGTGCATCACACACTCTATCGGGTAGCTGCTTAACAGCGTGTCCAGAGTCTGTCGGCTGGTGTAATCGCCCTGTACGAACTCACCGCCAACCACAGCCGCCCGATGCCCCGCCTCCAGATTGTCCAGAGTAATGACCTCGTAACCGCGCTCAAGCAATCTTTTCACACAATGCGAGCCAATGTAGCCCGCTCCTCCGATGACGCAAATCATGTAGTGTCCTCCTTATTGCTTTGTTCGAATAAGGTGTAGTGTTATCCAGCTCAAGTAGCACCACACAACGCCAGCCCATTTTGTCGGGCTGAGCGACAGCGAAGCATTTCATGATGACAGAAAGGCGAGACCTTTCGCTTCGCTCAGGGTGACAGCGAGGCGAACCCGCCCCTGCACAATCGTAAAATCACAACTTAACAAAGCGCTACAGTCGTCGGGTAGTCTGAACGATATGCATCACCCAAGCCCGGCAGAACTGTTGGAAGACTGCGCTCCGTCGCATCCTGAGATGGTGTGGTCATAACGCGACACTGGTCACCCAGAAGGTCACCGCTTAAGAGACTATTCAGGATGCGGTCTCGCCCGGGGATGCCTGCTTCTGGTAGTTTTCGAGTTGCTCCAGGAGCAAGCGCATTTTGCGGGCGTGCGTTTCGGCGAGGAAGGGATATCGCTCCACCAGCCGCACCGCCAGCGCGTAGAAACGCTCGCCGTTGGCTTTGAACTCCTGCGCTACCCTCTGTAGCAAAGGCATCAGCTGCTCAGAGGTAATGCAAGGCGTGTCTGCCTCATCTATCTCCTGAAACAGACGCAACATGCGCAGGGTAAGTGTATTCAGAGTGAGCTCGTTGTACACGCCAGTCACCGCTACATACAGCTCCTGCTCCTTCTCATCGCGAATGGGCAAATTAACGTACTGCTGCAAGGCATCGCGATGGGTACGCAGGGAGTACGGCTCCGCAATCCAGCGGTAGAGAGCATCCTGAACCTCCCGCGGGGTGAGCATCTTCGCCTCATGCGCCTTCAGCCAACCGTCAATAATGGACTCGATGTAGGCATTCCATGCGGCGTTATCCAGCGCTTCCACGACAAGGCGATGCAGGATGTCTCGACGACGCGACTCCTCGCGCGTGCGCTCGCGGAATACCTCCCAGCGTTTGAACAGGTAATATGTGCCCGCTGCGCTTCCTGCGCCTATAATTGCTCCTACAATCAGCGAACTATCCATTGCACCCTTCCATCCGGTCGCGACGGGGCGCGTCCCTCCCACAACGAGTTCCTAACGCAAAAACTCTGCTTCGATGACTTCACGATTCTCCGGCAACACCCGACCGCCCAGCTGCATGTCGATGACTATCCCCCTCAGTCGTCCTGCAAGATAAAAGGCGATGTCCATCGCCTGACGGATGGTCTCAGCGCGCCTGTCCTCCCGCGCCCGAACCGCAATCAGCATGACGCCCGGGCTATCCGGCGAGCCGACATCTATCCACACGGTTCCCTCCGCATTCGCGGCGACACAAGCTCCCTCGCTGGCGTTCAATCCGATGGCTTCCAGCGCACCCTCTACCTCTTCCCTGCACCACTCGGTATCTTCCTCTTCAGGTTCGATAATCAGGTCATACATCAGTAGTCCACCGGACGCAGGTAATAGTCGTTAATCGACGTAGTAGAGAGCATGGCGGTCGTGGGTAAGTGACGCTTCCAGTGCGTGCTCTCTAACCGTCCTTTCACCAGCAGTATCTTCTCGCGGGGGTAGCCCATCTCCTCAATCTGCTCCACGCGATATCCGCGCAGCAGGAAGTAGAGAATCTGGTCAGCAAGATGATAGGAAATACCCAGGTCGTCTTCGTCCGTCTGCCCAACAATCAGGTCCGCCGAGGCAGGCTTGGAAACGATTACCTCCGGCACGCCCAGATATCGCGCCAGCTGCCACACTTGTGTCTTGAACAGGTCGCCCAGCGGATTGATAGGCGGCGAATCGTCCGCATGCCAGGTAAAATAGCCGAACAGCCTCTCGGTCTTGTTGCCTGTGCCTACCGGCAGAGCGTTCAGCTTGGCGGAGAGGTCGAACAGCACAATCATGCGCATTCGCGCCATCACGTTGCCACGCCGTCGTCCGTCCGCATCCGGCTCATACTGCAGGTAGCCGTCCACCGCAGGCGTGATGTCTATGGTGCGCGAGTGAATACCCAGCTGGTCGATCACCATCTGCGCGTGCGCCAGGCTCTCGGGGCTGCTGGTGCGGTAGGGCATCCGGATGCCCCAGACGTTTTCTGCTCCCAGGGCACGCGCACACAGGAACGCCGTCACCGAGGAGTCCACCCCGCCTGACAGCCCTACCACTGCTCGATGAAAGCCGCGCCGACGTATCATCTCGTCGCGCAGGAACTCCACCAGCCATTCCGTAACCAGAGGCGCATTGATGCGCAGTAACTCCTCCGCGTCATGCGTGCGCTCCGGCGCGTGAATCACTTCCAGACTGCTCATTGCCCGTCCCTCGCATGTTGTTCCGCCGCGATTTCCTGCATCTCTATCAACAGGTCCGCCAACCCCGCCTCTAAGTCGGCAAGCAAGGGGGCATTCGCCCGTGCGATGGCTATCTCTTCGGTGTCAATGGTGGCAGTAATCATGGCTTCCTTCATCAGCGGTGCCGAGACCACGATCTGTCCAAACGGGTTGACTACCATCGACTGCCCCACGAACCCCTTGCCTCCCTCAAAGCCAACCAGGCTCGCATTAACTACCCACACACCATGCTCTTCTGCCATATTGCACAGCAGCTGCTGCCATTTCATCACGTTGCCCACGTTCTCGCCGTGGAACCCCCTGCCGGGCGAGGCGGCAATCACGTAGAACACTTCTGCCCCTTTCAACGCGGCAATCGCGCCGGTGATGGAGTGCCACACATCCTCACAAATCAATACGGTGGCGGGACCGAATCGCGTTTGAAACACCTCGATGTTTCGCCCTCGCGCCACAAAACGCTTCTCCTGAAACACGCCGTAGGTGGGCAGGAAAAACTTGCGATGGGTGTGTACGACGCGGCACGACTCGGGTTCCGCGCTCAGGGTGATATACAGGGCGGAGTTATAGTACTTGCCATGCCAGAGCTCATAAAAGCCCAGAACGATGTCCAGCGGTTCCTGCCGTGCAAAAGGCTGATAGCGCTGCACCAAACCGTTCAGTATCTGCTCGCGCGTTCGCGCCGCCTCGCGCACACCGCCCTCCAGAAAGTATCCCGATGTAATCGTCTCGGGAAAAACCACCACGTCGGCGGGCACTCCTTCTTCCACAATCTGGCGCAACGCCTCCGCCACACGATCCAGGTTGTGCTCGACATCGCCTTTGCGCGGTTTAAACTGTACCGCCACCACACGGATTTTCATCGGAGAACCTCTGTGACTAACTCTTCAGTCCAAGTAATCGCTTTAACCGATGCTCGACCTGCGCCATTGTTTGTGGGGTAACACTCCCCCACCTTTCTTGAAAGCGATTTTGGGAAACGCAACGGACACCTTCACACATGATATAGCTGGGCACCACAACCCCGCCCTCTGGTGGCAAGATTTCTACGTGCAGCGGAATGTTTCTCTGCCGACTGGTCAGAGGGAGCACTACCGCTAATTGCGCGGGGCTGGAATTGAAAGAGTCCACTGAAACCACCAGACAAGGTCTTGTACCCGCTTGTTCATGTCCCTGGACAGGGTCAAGCTCCACCAGCCAGATTTCTCCCCGACTCGGCACGGCAGGTTACTCCTTCTCCAAGCCGTCCATGAGAGTATTATCCCAAAGACGTTGCTCCTCTAACTCTTCTTGCCATGCCACAGGGTCCTGCCGCAGGCGAGCATACGCCTCATGCACCTGCTGCCAGAAGAGCTGTTCCTGATACTGTTCTACCGCCTTCGAGATAACCTCCTGCATAGTTGTGCCCGCTTGTTGCGCTAATGCCCGCACCTGGTCGTGAATGTGCTTGCTCACCCGAATGGTGGTAGTCGGCATGGCACACCTCCCCCGCAGTCTACCATTATAGTATCTCATAGAATCTACACTCTCGTCAACCGCCTTATCCCCACTCGCCGACCGTGAGTACCTCCTCCTCAAGCCACACTCCGAACTGGTCGTAAACCCTCTGTTTTACCATGTCCGCCAGCTGGCGAATATCGCTCGCCGTTGCGCCGCCTGCGTTAATCAGGAAGTTCGCGTGTTTTGGCGAGACCATCGCCCCGCCTACGCGAAGCCCTTTCAGTCCCGCCTCGCTGACCAGATAACCCGCCGGCACCACACCCGCCTCCTTGAGCGGTGGAGGCAAGCTGGATAGCTTTTGCGCCAATTCCGCATCGTACACGTTCTTGAAGAAGCTGCCCGCCGAGGGATTCCATGGTTGCCTTTCGATGCGCCAGCGTTGCAGCTCGCGCGCCCTGGCGAAAATCTGCCGCCGGTCCCCGGGCTGTAAGCGCAAAGTCACCGCCAGTATCGCCGCACGAGGAGGGTTCGGGCGACGCAGGACGCTGTCGCGATAAGAGAATTGCATCCACTCCTTGCTCACCAGCTTGCGCTCGCCCTCCACCACGATGTCGATGGATTCCACCAGGTCGCAGATATTCTCTCGGAACGCGCCGGCGTTAGATACCAGCGCACCGCCCACTGTGCCGGGGATGCCCACTGCGAATTCCAGCCCCGACAGTCCTGCCTGCGCCGTTTTGAGAAACAGATGCTGAAACGAAGCACCTGACTCCGAAAAGGTTAGTTCTCCCACCTCGATGCGCCGGCAGCAGTTATACACCACCAGCCCGCGAATGCCCTTATCGCTCACCAGCAAATTACTGCCCAGCCCCAGAATAAAAGTGGGTACGCTCAACTGGTGTGCAGTTATCACTACCTGCGCGAACTCCGAGATGTCGGTCACTTTATAGAACACATCGGCGGGACCGCCTACACGCAATGTGGTATAGTTCTTCAGCGGTTCGCAAAACCGCAGGTGAGAGGGAACGGGAACCGCCTGCACCAGACGATGCAGAGATTCGGAGAGCGGTGTTTCCGGCAATGGTGTGGTCACAAGCCTTATCTGTCACCGAAGGATGGGAATGGCGGAGAGGGCGGGATTCGAACCCGCGACCCAGCTCTTCGCCGGGTACCCGCTTTCGAGGCGGGCGCACTAGGCCACTATGCGACCTCTCCGACGTAGTAATATACAGGATTTTCGCGGTGAAATCAAGAGGCTGGCTTCCCTACCCCCCACCGTAGAACACCTCCTACCGCCACTCCAGCGTGGCGATGTCGGCGGGAGCGTACCATCAGGCGTGAAAATCTACTGTCAGGATATTCGTTCCCTCCTGGTGCCGAAAGGCGATTTTGCCGTCCTCTACCTCATACAACAGGACGGTACGGCTGGCATCGCTGGCGGGTTGATAGAACTCGTTCAGGCTGAGACCTGCCAGAACACTCCCCCTATCACCCACTGCAAGCGGCGAAGCCATTTGGGTCCTGATACATTTTCAGGTTGTTCCTCCCATGCAGACATCTTGAAAGGTTTCCGGCAGCTACTTCTCCGCAACGGGTGGTGCCGCACTCAGTACCTCCATTATACGCCATGCGGGTTGCCCGGCGCGAATCAGCTGTGCCATCGTCTGCATGTAGGGTGCGATGTGCGTGAAAAAGCGTTTGTAACCCTCACACAGGTAGTTCAACCCCGCTTCGCCATCGGGCGTGCGAATGAACCGGTCTTTGGGGCAGCCGCCGTGACAGGCGAACAGCACTTCACATTGCCTGCACATCCGGGGAAGGGTATCCCACTTGTCCGTGCCGAACTTCCGCTGGAAAAACGATGCCACCATCTGCTCCAGAGGAATCTGCATGATGTTGCCCAGATAGTACTCTGGATACACGTAATGGTCGCAGGAGAAGAGGTCGCCGTTGCGCTCCATCGCGAGGCAGTTTCCGCAGGTGCGCGCGTGAACACACAGGCTTGGTTCCATGCCCAGCCAAGTTTCCAGCGCCACGTCGAAGTGCTGCACAAACACCTTGCCCACGTCCTTCCGCACCCACTCGTCGAAGACCGCGCAAAGGAAGTCGCCCCATGCCTTGGTAGGGACGGTCCACTCCGTTACCCCGCCATCGGCAGTTGCCTCCACCGCGGGGATGAACTGGATGAACTTCACCCCTTCGCGCTTGAAGAAACGATAAACGCGCAACGGATGCTCGGAGTTTACTCGGTGGACCACACACAATATGTTATGTTCCACCCCGTGCCTCTGCAGCAGTTTCAGCGCACGGTAAACCTTGTCGAAGGTGGGACGTCCCCGCTTATCTACACGGTAGGCGTCGTGCAGGTCTTTGGGACCATCGAGGCTCAGTCCGACAAGAAAGCGGTTCTCTTTCAGGAAACGGCACCACTCCTCGTCTATCAGCACGCCGTTGGTTTGCAAGGAATGGGATATCTTCACGCCGGGCTTGGTATACTTGCGTTGTAGTTCCACCGCCTTGCGAAAGAAGTGTATTCCCATGAGCGTGGGTTCTCCGCCCTGCCAGCCGAAGTGCACTTCACGGGCGGTTTGCGCAAGCTGATAATCGCGCACGAATTGCTCCAGCACCTCGTCGCTCATCCGCGAGGAGACGCCAGGATACAGTGCTTCCTTACGCAGGTAGAAACAGTAACGGCAGTCCAGATTGCACGCCGCACCCGCCGGCTTTACCATAATATGAAAGGCAGGAGGCAGCCTTTTGCGCCACTCATCTCCCGCGTCTATCTCGGTCTGGGGCGCAAAACGCATTTCCATACATTACCCCTCCCCCAGCCTTTTCAGTACCGTCTGTGCCACTTTGCGCACGTCCTCACTGGTATCCTGCAACCCTTCACGCAGATGGGGAATCATTTGCCTTGCCAGTTCCTCACATGACCGTAACACCGTAAACGCAAACAAACGTACATGCTCCTGACGATGTTTGAACAGTGACTGCAGGACAGGTCTTGCAGTCGTTAGGTCTCCCCAGAGGCAAAGCGTTTGCACTGCGGCGATTTTCACCGCATCCGAAGGGTCACCGAGGAGGCGTTTCAGCGCAGGCAAGAGCCTTTTCCTCTGTCCTTCATCGGTGCAGGCGCTTTGCAGACCGATTACCGCCCAGTAGCGCAACGCGGAGTGCCTGTCCCCCAGTGCCCGCTCATACTCGTTAAGAGCCTCTTCGTCGCTCCTGCCATCCAGCGACTTCAGCCCCAGCAAACGCTTGAGCACACCGCTTCTTCGGAGGTTCTCGCGCCAGTCAGGAGGCTGTTCTCCCCTCGCAGGCAGCTCCGGCAAAGGCGAGCCGACCTGATAAAGCACCTCCTCGCTGTCCAGACAGCCCAGTCGACATGCCTTTGCAATCAAGGTTTCGCCTTCCTGACATGGTACGGGGCGAACATACAGCCGCCACCCCGAAGGCTGTTCCCCCTGCGAGACGTGTCGATACACCACGGACGCGCCCGGCGTCACGCATCGCATGGATACTTTCCAGCGCCCACGCGCATCTCGCGTCGCCTGAACGACCGGTGCGGAGGTCTGGTACTTCTTACCGCCGGGCTGCATCATTTCGTCCAGCTCCGGTTCGGGTATCAACCCGACGTCCCCGGTTTGCTCCATCCAGCGATTCAGTTCCCTGCGCATTCGTTCCAGCACGTGTCCGTAGCGCGGATCGCCCGCGAGATTGTGCAGCTCATGGGGGTCAGACTCAGTGTCATACAGCTCCTCAACGGGTTTGGAGGGCTGGAAGAACCGCTCCTGCACTTCGTTTAACTTGCCCTCAGCGTGCAACCTCCGCATCTCCTGTAACGTCGGGGTCTCTTCCGCATACACAATCTCCTGCGCATAGGGCAGGTGAGGCATAAAGTTGCGGATATATTTGAATCGCTTGTCGCGCACGGCGCGTATGAGGTCGTACGTTTCGTCCATCCGATCGCGGGCGGCGTACACATACTGTCGCGCCGGAACACGGTATCTACCCAAAAACGCCTGTCCCTGCATCTGCCGAGGCGGACGAATACCCACCAGTGAGAGCATGGTGGGAGCAAAATCCACGAAGGCGATGAGGTCGTCGATAACTCCTCCTGCCTCCAGCCGCTGCGGACGGTCCGGCAGGGCAAGCGCACGGTACGCTTCCGGCACGCGAATGATGAGGGGCACATGAATGCCCGAATCGTACACCCAGCGCTTCGCTCGCGGCAACCCGACACCGTGGTCCGACCAGAACCACACGATGGTATCTTCCGCCAGACCGTCTTCTTCCAGCTGACGAAGGATTTCGCCCGCCTGCATGTCCATCAGGGTCACGGTATCGTAGTGCTGCGCCCAGTCACGACGCACCGCCGGCGTATCGGGATAGTAAGGCGGCAGGTTCGCTTTCGCGGGGTCGTGGCGCGCTTCCGGCGGCAACGCCTCTATCTGCTTCAGCAGTTGCGGGTCACGACTGCGCAGCTGGCTCTCGTGGGTGTACAGGATGTTGAATACCGAGAAAAAGGGAACGCCGGGCGGGCGGTTGCGCCAATGCGCTTGTGGACTGCTTTCATCCCATGCGGAGAGAGGCGCATCCTGAGCCAGATGCACACCCGGATGCTGGCTGAAGTTATAGTCGGTTTTGCTGTTGTTGGTGCAGTAGTAGCCCGCCTCGCGCAGGTACTCCGTGAAACAGCGAACGGGCGGGGGAGGCACCGCCGCACAGCGCATGTTGTGCGAGCCGATAGAGGTCGGGTACATGCCCGTAATGACCCCGGAACGTGACGGCGCACACACCGGCGCATGAGTGAAGACACGGGTGAACCGAACGCCCTCTGAAGCCAGCCTGTCGAGGTGCGGAGTATACGCATAGGGGTCGCCGAAGCAACGCAGGCTCATGCTCATGTCTTCGCAGGTAATCCACAGGATGTTCGGGCGCTTTGGCTGGGTCATTCGGTGGTCTCCTTCCCTACATGGTGAACCGGGCAGGTTCTACCTGCACGTCCATACCCTCTACCTCGGCGATACGTGCCCGGAGTCTTTCGCGCAGGTCGTTCGCCGCTTGCTGATAGGGTCGTCGCGCCACCAGATTCACCATCTGATGCGGGTCAGTGTAGAGGTCATACAGATACCACTCGGTGTATCGCTCGCCAGTCGCGTGCTCCCAACCGTTCTTGTCGGTAGCCACAGCGCAATATGTGTAACGCTCTGTACGCAGAGCACGTGCTACCATCGACTCGCTAATCTGGATGAACGCCTCGTTGCGCCACCCTTCCGCGCGACGCTCTACCAGCGGCAACAGGCTTCGTCCCTGCATTTCGGAAGGGACAGGCAGTCCTGCTGCGGCGAGCAGCGTTGGCGCAATATCCGCCAGGCTCACCACCTCCGGCACCACCAGCGAACGGTTGAAACCCGTGCCAGCCATCACCAGCGGGATGCGGATGGAGCTTTCATGCGGACTGCGTTTGTACTCGTTGTTGCGCGTGCGGAAATGGCATCCGTGGTCGCTGACGAACACCACGAGAGTGTTTTCCAACCTGCCTGTCTGCGCCAGAGCCTGAAGAATCGTGGAAAGGTTCTCGTCCAGACGGGCGATGCATCCGTAGTAGTCGGGCAGTTCGCTGTACCAGTCGCCCGGAAACGGTCGCAGGTCTTCGGGAACAAAGGGGTTGGCGTAGCGTTTCGCGTAACCTTCGGGGGCGACGTAGCGGTTCATGTCGTTTTGCTGATGCGGCTCCAGATACGACACCACCAGCAGGAAGGGGTCCTTGTCTACCTCTTTCAAGAAACGCACCGCCCTCTGGGTGAGAAAGTCGGTTCGGTAGACGCCCGAAAACGGTATCTCTTTCCCATCGGCGTCAAACAGCTTGCCTTCGTAGGGATGGGAAACGAGCTCCAGCACATTGGACGCCTCCCAGAAGTCGGTGAAGCCTCCACGCCACTCCCGGGGTACGGCACCGTGCCCGAGCTCGTTCGGCGCGAGGTGCCACTTGCCGATGTACCCCACCGTATATCCTGCGTGCTTGAAATGATGGGCGATCGTGGGAACCTCAGGCGACAAACCGAGACCGTTGCGCCACACACCATGTCGGTTCTGATACATGCCCGTCCACAGGCAAGCGCGAGCGGGTGCGCACACTGGCTGAGTGGTCACCGCGTGCTGAAACAGTACACCCCGCCGCGCCAGCGCATCCAGTGTAGGCGTCAGCCCCATCGGGCTACCGTATGCACCGACGGTATCCCACCGCTGCTGGTCGGTGAAAAAGACAAGGACATTGAGCGGCTGAGGAGGGGAGACAGACTGTGCTTCCGGCAGCATACTACCGAGTGCCATAGCGGTCGTTCCTTTCAAAAAGTCTCGTCGGTTCAACATCGTTGCCACCTTTCACCGGAAAACAGGACGACACAGGTCGTGAAGGTTCAGTACTCAGTTACACGATGGTACCAGAGCAATCCTGCATCGGGTACATCAGGCGCGCAGGGGCGAGGAATACCACCCAGGTACAATCCCTTTACGATACCGCGAAACGGAAGTAAACCCGCTCGAGAGGGAAACCGCAGAGAGCGCAGAGGAATAAGGAAACCCTCTGTGCTCTCTGTGGTAGCATATTTTCCCCTTAGTACGTCACATCCACCCACTGCTTCGTGCGATGGCTCTGTAGCACTGCGTCCACAATAGCCATCTCCACGTGACCGTCCTCGAAGGTGCTGAAGTCCCACTCGCTGCTGCCTTCGGCAACCGCCGAGTATACGCGCCACAGGAAGTTCTTCAACCCGTCAGGGTAGCCCTCGGGGTGACCTCCCGGATAGTGCGCAAACGGACGTGCCTCGGGGGTCAACAGCGACGGGTCGCGCATCACAATCTCGTTCGCCTTCTCGCGGTAGCCGACCCACAGCTCGTCCGGTCGCTCCTGGTCCCATACCAGCGAGCACTTGCTGCCGGAGACCTCGTAGAACATGCGGTTCTTGCGTCCGGCGAAGCACTGCGACACCGTGAACGAGCCGACCGCGCCATTGCTGAACTCGAACGCCACGCAGGCGTAGTCCTCGGTGTTAATAGGCACCGGCTCGTAATCCTCCGGCTGCAGCACCTTGCCCGCGTAGGTTTCGAGCTCCTTCTTGGGCTTCATGCGCGTCTTGTGAATGGTGTGCAGGTGGGCGTATACACGCTTAATCTTCAACCCGGTCACATATTGCACGCAGTCGCACCAGTGCGAGCCGACGTCCGCCACCGCGCGCGACTCGCCGCTGAGTTCGGGGACGAGGCGCCAGTTCCAGTCGGTGGGCAGGAACAGCCAGTCCTGCGTGTACGAACCGGTCGCATGGTAGATTTCGCCCACATCGCCACGCATCACCATCGAGCGAGCATGACGCACCAGCGGGTAGTAGCGGTAAATGAAGTTAATCGCGTTGATCACGCCCGCCTTCTTCGCCATCTCTACCAGCTGGCGCGATTCGCTCGAGTTCATCGCCAGCGGCTTCTCGGAGATGACGTGCTTGCCCGCTTCGATAATCTTGCGATTCACCTCAAAATGCAGATTGTTCGGCGTGCAGTTGTGAACGACCTCTATCTCCTTATCGCTCAGAAGGTCGTCCACGTTCCAGTAGGCGCGCTCGATATTCAGCTGCGCCGCTTTGGCTTTAGCGGTTTCTTCATCCTTCTCGCACAGCGCCACCACATCTACAAAACCCAGCCGGCGCGCAGCTTCCACGTGCGCCGGACCGATGAAGCCCGTGCCGATAATCGCAGCTTTGACCTTTCGCATTTCCGTTCACCTCCTGTCTATCTAATTTGCTTCGTCCTGCTCCCCTGCCCTTCCTGCAGGATGTCGGCTCCCACAAGGCGAAACTTGATGCCGCTATGCGTGTGCTGTACGAAACCTTTACGGTAAACAAGCGGTTTCCGCTCACCATCAGCCGGGGCACTACCGCCCAGACCACCAACCTGTGGCTACGCATCGAGGCAGACGGCATTGAGGGTTGGGGCGAAGCTTCGCCCTTTTCCATCGGTACATACCGCGAGAGCACCGAAACCCTTCTGGACGCGGCACGACAGGTTGCGACTTTGTTAGAGTCTCTACACCCTTTACAGCGTCAACGGGTGGAGCAACTGCTGGAGAAGCACGATATCCCTCGCGCTCTTCGTGCAGCAGTGGATATCGCCCTGCACGACTGGCTGGGCAAAGCGGTTGGATTACCACTGTGGAAGCTGTGGGGTCTGGAGCTTGATAGAATTGTGCCTACCACCGTTACCGTCGGCATTAACCCACCCGAGGTCGCCCGACAGCGTGTGCGTGACTGGCTGGCTCTCACCGGCGCGAAGGCTCTCAAGGTGAAACTGGGAAGCCCCGAGGGCATCGAGACGGATAAAGCCATGTTTGAAGCCGTTCGAGAGGAAGCACCAGAAGGGGTTATCCTGCGTGTAGACGCCAACGGCGGCTGGAGCCTGCACGATGCCGTTGCCATGTGTCGCTGGCTGGCGGAGCGTGGTGTGGAGTACGTGGAACAACCCCTGCCTAAAGGCATGGAAGACGTCCTGCCCGAGCTTTACCGCCAGTCGCCCTTGCCCCTCTTCGTTGACGAGAGCTGC
>VSSL01000220.1_pt1 | contig 16412 bp, 15 predicted proteins | sample 4557531 | NCBI WGS metagenome assembly VSSL01 (sample SAMN10986726, study PRJNA523729) | hot springs metagenome | isolation source: hot springs | place: India:Timba, Gujarat | collected 2018-05-31 | reverse complement strand
CCCCATACAGGGACGGTGCTCCTGTGATTACCGCGTGAGCACTACAGGCACCACACTGCGGGCAACCTGTCCATCGGAGCCGGTGGCGCGTATCTCCACCGTATAGGCACCCGCGGGCAGGGACACACCGCGACTATCGCGTCCATCCCAGGTGACCGTGTTGATGCCCGCAGATCGCGTGGAGCGCGCCAGCAACTCGCGAACCGGTTGACCGTTGCGCAGCACCACGACGCTCACCGAAGCCTCGCTGTTCAACATGAAGGAGATGGCACGACTACTGCCGCGGCTCAGCACGCTGACGTTGCTGATGCGCAGGCTGGTGCGTTGCTCATTAGCCACTTCGATGCGGAAGGCGCGAGTTGTCGCCCCCTCTCCGCTGCGGAAGGTGTACGCCGCCAGCGTGCGCAGCGAACGTCGCTGACCGGTGGCTTCGTCCACCAGATACAGGTTCAATCCGCGTGGCACACGAGCCACATTCGGGAAGCGCAGGGTCACGTCGGTGTTGGCGACGTTGGTGGTTACCGTAAATCGCCATACCTGCCCCACCGCTCGCGAGCGCACATCTACCGCGTACTGTCCCGCAGTCGCGCCCCATTCGGGATGTTCGAACGCCACCTGCACCATCGGCTGTCCGTCGATGACTGGCGGTCGCTCCACATCGAACAGGGCATCGTAGCCGTCAGAAGCACGGCTGGACACGCCGAAGTAGTTGCTGGCATCGATTGCACTGCCGGCGGTCGCCGCGATTTGCACCACCCAGCCGTCGGTCTGAACCGGCTCTGCCGAGCGGGTAAGCGCGCTGCGGCTGCGCCCAGCCGGGTCAACCAGCAGGGTCACCGCACGGTTCGCCCGCACCCAGTAACCCATCCACGGCTGGAGTTCGGTGGCGAGCACGTACTGCCCGCTGATGTATGTCCACAGCCCGTTGCGTATCGCCTGATTGGCAATCGCCTCCTGCACGCTGATGACGCTCGCGCCATCGCGCACTTTCATATCCAGCCAGCGCAGGGAGAAGTTATACGGCACGCCTATCAGGTTCCAGCCGGGCGCAAGCGGTATCTCAAACGGGACGCTGGCATCCGCCGATGCGCCTTCCTGCGTAATCACCAGAGTCTTGGGCGTGTTCAGGAAGAAAGCGCGTCCCAGGCGCACCCGGTCAGCAGGCACATTCGGATAGGTAACGTACCGCCCCAGCGACCAGGCGAACAGCTTGAAGTTCGGACGGTCGGCTACCGGTACGTTCAGCACGTCCGCCGGGTCCTGGGTCGGATAGTCGAACGGCACCGAGACGAGACTCAGTCCTGCCGCAAAGGTGTGCAGCGGCTTGAGCGTAAAGTTGACGCCCGTCGTCTCCGTTGCCGTTTCCACCGTCACCGTGCGCGACTCCGGCACCGGAGTAAATCCGCTCTTGCGCACGCGCACGGTGTACTCGCCGGCGTCCACGCCGGTAATACGCCAGTTGAAGGTGTATCCATCCTCGGTCTGTGCCGGTCCGGTGGTGGTGCGGTAGGTCTTGTTGCTGGAGACCACTTCCACCTCGACACCCTCTTCCGGTTGCTGGTCGCCCTGTCGGATCACCAGACCGGAGATACTACCCGGCGGCACCGGCTCCAGCTGGAAGTGTTCGGTAATCGTCTGCCCGGACTGCACCACGATGGTCTTGGTCTGCGGCGAGAAGCCTGCCGCCGATGCTGTTGCCTGATAGGTTCCGCCGTCGACACCGGTAATGGTGTACTGACCGTTCTGGTCGGTGGTAGCGGACGCCACCGTGGTCGCGCCACTCTTAACCGTTACCAGTGCGTTGGCGATGGGCTCGCCCGTATCGGCGCGAGTGACGGTACCGGTCACGTTGCCCGGAGCAGGTTTCAGGCGGAAGTCCTGTGTTACTTCCGTTGCTGGCGGAATACTCACACGCACCGGCTGCGGCGGCTGGTCAGGCGAAAATCCCGCTTTGGTCGCTGTCACATCATAACCGCCGCCGTCTTCCACGCGGCTGGTCGGCAGGCGTGACAGTGTATAGTAACCCTGGGCATCGGTGGTCGCACTGAACTGCTGTCCGGTGACAACCTCCGTCGCGGTTACCAGCGCACCCTGTATCGGCGTGGTGCCATCGGGATAGGTTACCCGTCCACGCAGGGTGCCCGGCTCTGCCTCGGTCAGCAAAACGTTGACCTCGTTGGACTCCGCGCCATGCACCGGTACCGCGTTCCATTTTTGGGCAATGTATCCAGGATAAGCCACCTTAATATCGTACACCGCGGGGTCCAGACCGTTGATGATGAACGTGCCGTCCGCGCGTGTAAAAGCGGTGCCAAACTGAGGTCCGGTGCGCGCCTGATAGCCGCCGCCAAATTGCACCCGCACCAGCGCGCCCTGCACGGGCTGGTTTCCTTCCACCGTGCGCACTGTACCCCGAATGCTACCAGTACGCAGCCAGCACACGATGTTATGCATCAGCTTCTGCGGCAGGTTCAACCCGTACGCCACGTTGTCCAGCGTGTAGTAGCCGCGGTTGATGCCCTCGTGTCCATAGCTGGCGTAAGCGACCTTCGCCCCGACGTTGCGTCCGCCCAGTAGATGAGCCCCTGCGTGCCGTCCTCGAAGTTCAGCTCCGCCACCGCTGGCGCCAGCGGATTGATACCGTCCACAAATCGCTGGTTGGGACAAGCATCGTTGTTGTACGGGTTATCCGAATTCGGACCAGGCTGCAAAATCTTCGTTGCGTTCCCGGGCGGATAGTAGGCGACGCCGTTGGTTTGCAGCTGGTAATAAGCATGTTCGTCCCACGGCGCGCGGTTAATCGGGTTGCTGGATGCGTTTCCTCCACTCAACTCGTTGCGGTTGAAGTAGTCGCGCGAGGGATGCTCGTCGTTTAGATACTGTGCCCGCAGTACACCCGTCAGGAAGGCGTTGGGTTGTGTACCATCCAGTGTGAGCGCCCAGCCGATGTCCTGACCCGTAATGAACAGACGCCCACCCTGAGCGACAAACTGGGTCAGGTCGCGCTGGGTGTTGATGTCGGTAATGCTTCCCGCGCCCGTCCATACGTTGCCGGAGTACGGCGCTGCCCACACAATGCACCGTTCTGCGACAATCACCGTCTGCGTTGCGGTGAGCGGGTTCTGTGGGCTGGGCTGCTGCTCACGTCTGGGCATGTATGCCAGATACACCGCGGGCGGCACGGGACCCCGGCACAGTATGCGCCAGATGTCGTACTGCTGGGAGTCGGTAATGAGCGGGTCCCAGTTCACAAACAGAATGTTCTGCGTACGACTTCCGTACGAGCCGTAGCCCAGCGAGTTCCACGTGTCCTGCACGGGCTTCAGCTCGGTATCGGTATCACTGGAGTAGTAACCTCCGGTCCAGGGCAGATAGTTCAGGTCGATGTCGGTTAACCATGACTCAACGCCCCAGTAGCCGAACGAGCCTTTGCGGTCATCCGACCTTCGTAAGAACTTCTGTCCGAGTGCATAGTCCGACACGAACAGGATTTTATGCGACGCGCTGAAGGGGCGCGTGGAGAAGCCCCACACGTTGTCGTAAATCTTCCAGTTCGACCGCTGGGTCGGGTTGAAGGGGTTGATGGCGCGGTCGTATACGATGACATCGATGTACCAGTCGCTGGGGTTATCCGCAGGCGTCGCCCAGCTGCCCTCATAGATAACTCCATCCCCCTCCTCGCTTACCTTCTGCAAGGGCAACCAGTAATTCCGTGCGCGTGGATTGCCGCTTGCGTCTGCTCCCGAGAAGGCAGACACGTCATCCACCCCCGGCTCATACATCTCGGACGGATAGCGGCGGAAACCGGACGGTGGGCGAGCCAGCATTGTGGGGCGTCCCTGCTCGGTGCCGGAGAGAGTGATATAGCTGTTAAAGCCCGCGCTATTCGGGTTCACGTTGATCGGCTGACACTCAAATTCATACGGCAAAATGGTTACCCGGACACTCTGCCCTTCTACAGGTGCTCCGTTGCCTGAACGCCCCGCGTTGAGGTAAATCTTATGCTCGATGCCCTGGGCGTCCTGGTACCTGCTGTCCGGGTCTTTGATTTGCAGGTATACCGCGGCGACGCCGCTTTCGCGGTCACGCACCTTCACGCGGAACGTTACCGTTGTGCCAGCCATAGTGACCCGGCTGGGCAGCACCTCCACAATGTCACTGCTGGTTGCTTTCAGCAGTTCGGGCGCATTCACATCGACGATGGACGTGACAAAGATGTCCCAGTTGCCGGTACGATTGCTCACGTGAGCCAGTTTCAGCGCGGTGGTAAACTGTGACCACGTGGGCATCTCTTCGTTCGAGGCAAAAGCGTTGTCGCGCGCGTCGATATGGTAAACGATGGCACTCGGTTCTGTATTTACCAGTCCATTCGTACCGATTCTCGCGTCATGAAGTAGATATCAAACGTATTGCCGACAGCATCCGCAACGCCGTCGTCGTTGGAGTCGATGCGGTTCGAGGCGAACGCCAGCAGGTAGCTGGGAGGAGCACCGGTAACAGGCAGGGAACGCCAGCTCCACGCGGGTTGCTTATTGGAGCTCTGCACCCCACCGGCGGCGAAGTTCGTTACCCGATTGACCACCGCCGAGGCAGGGTTCAGCGCCCCTGCAGTCACCGTCCAGATATCGGTATTGGCTTGCACCGTAGTGCCTGCTGCATCGGCACGGTTGGAGGTAAAGGCAATCAGGCTACCATCGGGTGACCACGCAGGGTCCACGTCGTTCGCGTTGCCACCGGTAATCTGACGAATGTCACCCGTGGTGACGTTAATGACGAAGATATGGTGCACACTACCCACTCTGCCCGCGAAGGCGATTTCCAGACCGCTGGGAGACCATGTTGGCTGGCGTACCTCCGAGAACGGCAGGTCCACTCGTTCGCGGGTAAGGCTTTGCACTACACCCGTTGTCAGGTTGCGGATGAAGAGGTGAAACGGTGAATCGGCGGAGGCTCGCGCCACGTAGGCAAGTCGTCCTCCCTCCGGCGAAAGGGCAGGTTCTATCTGGTCGCCAGGCTCCGAGGTTACTTGCTGCAGATCCGTACCATCCGGGCCCATCACGTAGATGTGGTAGCTGGTGCCACGCGCCCCGCTGGCTGCGCTGACCCGGTTGGAGTAGAAGTAGATGAGACGGTCATCGTAAGACCAGACCGGTCCTAACTCATCTGCAGCCGAGTTCGTGATGTTGGTGGTCTGCTCCGGCGTGCTTCGCCCTTTCAGCATATCCCATTCACGCCGCAGGTCTACCGGAGCTCTGTCGGGGCTATTGATAATGGGGAAGCGCCCTAAGTTAATCTTCTGCTGCCCCCAGCTAGCACCCTGTGAAATCAACAGTGCCACCAGAAGCAGAAACAGCAGGTAACCTCTTGCGCTTTTCCGACAAGCCTGATCTTTCGCCTCAATCACCGCTGTCCTCTCCTCCTCTTATCTTTATCGTACTGCCTCCGGCCGATGTATCACCGGATATTACAGTTCGATGTGCCGCTTACACTTCCTGCAAGATTATAAGAACGCCTTTAAGCGTTGTCAACAACCTGCACCACAGTTACGCCACTATTTCGCAATTTCCTGCTGCAACTCCTGCCAGATGCGCCAACTTTGCTCGCGAGTCTGTTCTAAATGTTCACGATTCCATACGACCCAGTCGGCGAAAATCCTTTTAACGCGGGTGGGAAACTGGGAAGCCAGTCGATATGTCACTTGTTCTTCAGTCAGACCGCTGGCTATCAAGCGAGCACGTTGAACCTGTTCACCCGCTTCTACGACCACTATTCTGTCAAAATCGAGGTAGAGAGCGCACTCTATTAACAGCGGCACCTCTACCACCACCACAGCATTCGGCTTCTGTTTTCGGACGCTCTTTATCTCCAGATGCATCTGCTGCAGGATCAGGGGGTGGCTAATGCGGTTTAACCGTCGGCGCAGTGTGCTATCCGCGAAAATCGCCTCCCCCAGCTGCCTGCGGTTTAATTCGCCACCGGGTAGCAGGTATCCCTGCCCGAACTCCGCCACGATGGCTCGCCAAAGTGCCCCATGCGGTGCACTCAGTGCGCGAGCGATCCGGTCCAGGCTAAGACTGTGCGCTCCCCACTCTTCGAACCATCGTAATATGGTGCTTTTGCCCTCGGCGATACCGCCCGTGATAGCAACCAGCATGGCTACTCCGCCGATGCCTGTTCTTCCCCTTCATTCTTTGACGATGGTTCGCTTTCTTCCGTTTCAAGGGTGAAATTCTTGCCCACGACCTCGCCAATCGTGAAACCGCGTGAGCTACTGCTGTACTGCTCCATCAGCTGCTCTTTCTCCTGCTCCTCACGCTGTTTTTGCAGCCGGCGCAGGCTTAGCACCATACGATGCTCCGTCGGATTAATCTGCACTACCACCGCTTCCACCTCTTGCCCTTCCTGCACCACTTCTGCAGCGCTGCGCACCCGTCGCGTAGACAACTCTGCCAGAGGAATGGTCGCCTCCAGTTCGCCCGGCAGGTCTACTATCGCCCCGAAGGGAGCCAGACGCGCCACTTTGCCCTTTACCACCTGTCCCACCTGATACTGCTTCTCCACCTCGAGCCAGGGGTCAGGAATCAGCTGCTTCATCCCCAGCGAAATCTTGCGGGAAGCGGGGTCAATACGAAGCACCTGTACCCGAACGCGCTGTCCCTCGCGAATGACGTCGGACGGGTGTTTGATACGCCTCCAGGACATCTCGCTGATGTGCAGTAAGCCGTCGATGCCGCCCAGGTCGATGAAAGCACCGTAGTCCACAATCCGGCGCACAGTGCCTTCGATGACCTGACCCTCCTGAACGCTGGCAAACGCTTGCTGACGCTCCTGTTCGCGTCTCTCCGCTTCCGCCAGCCGGTTCGAGAGCACAACCTTCCTGTGCGCTTTATCCACTTCCAGTACCTTCAGCGGGATGCTCTGTCCCACGTACTTCTCCAGCGCGCTATCCGGCAGGGGAGCACGGCTCATACCCACGTGCGAAGCGGGCACAAAACCGCGTACACCCACATCCACCATCAAACCGCCCTTCACCCGCTCGGTGACCGTACCCTGCAGGGTTTCATTGGATCGAAGCGACTCTTCCAGGCGGTTCCAGGTGACTTCATAATCGGCGCGTCGCTTGGAGAGGATGATCTGTCCCTCTTCGGTCTCCGGCTTGAGCACCACCACGTCAATCTCCTGCCCGATCTGTACCACCTCTTCAGGCGGCTGGTTCGGCTGTCGGGAGAGCTCGTTGAGGGGAATGATTCCTTCCGACTTGGTACCGATATCCACCAGCACCCCGTTCTCGTCGACGTGCACGACCGTTCCGCGGATAAGCTCCCCCTTACGGACGGTGCGAGTGGCACGTTCCAACTCCTCCACGCTCATTTCCTGAACGGCACGAGCGAACTCATCGATCTCGGACGCTGGTTCTGGTGCAGATGGCTCCAGCGGCTCCTCTTCGGTTGGTAATGCAGAGTCTTCCAGTATCGGTTCTTCCGGCATAATGCTACTTGCTCCCTATGTATTCACGGCGCAAACGCGCGCTATAGGTTTTGCCACCGTGCATCCTGTTTCCTGCTTTCAGAACGCAAACTTCTCCATCTCCGCCCAGTTGTCGCCTGCTTCCACGTCTACCTTCAGCGGCACACGCAGACTGGCTACCCCGGACATACACTCTCGCACGAGGTTCGCCAGCGCAGGTATCTCCTCCGGCGGGGCGTCGAGCACCAGCTCATCGTGCACCTGCAACACCATTTTTGCCTTCCATCCATCCCGGCGCAGGCGACGGTCGAGCTCGATCATCGCCAGTTTAATGATGTCGGCAGCGGTTCCCTGCAGGGGCGAGTTAATTGCTGCACGTTCCGCCGCCTGCCGCACGTTGCGATTGGCGTGATTGATTTCGGGAACATAACGCCGCCTGCCGTACAGGGTGGTCACGAACCCGTGCTGTCGGGCAAAGTTCAGCGTCTCCTCGATGTAACGGCGCACGCCGGGCAACTGGCGGAAGTAGTTCTCGATAAAGACACGCGCCTCCTGCACCGGCATCCCCAGCTCCTGTGACAAGCCGTAGTCGCTCATGCCGTATAGCACCGCAAAGTTCACCGTCTTCGCCTTGCGACGCAGCTCCGCCGTGACGCCATCTGCCGGTACGCCGAATAACAGCATGGCGGTTGCAGAGTGAATATCCCGGTCCTCCGCAAACGCCTGCAGCAGCCTTTCATCACCGCTTACATGCGCCAGCAGGCGCAGCTCGATCTGCGAGTAGTCCGCCGCCAGCAGTTTATTGCCCGGCGCAGCGACAAAAGCACGGCGTATCTGCCTGCCTACCTCGCTGCGGATGGGAATGTTCTGCAAGTTCGGCTCACTACTGGAAAGACGCCCCGTCGCCGCTACCGTCTGGTTGAACGAGGTGTGAATACGCCCGGTAGATGGATGCACCAGACGCGGCAGTACATCAGCGTACGTGGATTTGAGCTTACTCAGCTCGCGGTATTCCAGGATACTGCGGCATATCGGATGCTCTACCGCCAGCTGCTCCAGCACCTCGGCGTCGGTCGAGTAGGCGCCGGTGCGCGTTTTCTTGCCAGCAGGCAGCTTCAACTTCTCGAACAGAATCTGCCCCAGCTGCTTCGGTGAAGAGATGTTGAACGGTTCGCCCGCTAAGGTGTAAATCTCATCCTCCTTAGTGCGCAACAGCCCCTCCAGCATACCGGAGAGCTGGTGCAGGTACGCTACATCCACCGCCACCCCCGCCAGCTCCATCCGTGCCAGCACTTCAGAAAGGGGCATTTCGATGCGGTGCAGCACATCCGCACAACCGATAGCCGCTACCTGCTGGTTCATCACCTGCTCCAACCTCAAGCAGGCGGTGGCTTCCGCACACATGTAGGCAGCGAGACCGCTTTCGCCGGTAGTATCCTCCGCGGGAAGCCTTTCGCCAAGATAGTCCTGCACCAGGTCGGGAAGCGGGTAACTGCTCCGCCCGGATTGCAGGACGTATCCCGCCAGCATCGCATCGAAAACGAACCGCCTGGGCTGCACCCCAGAACGAATCAGCGAAGCCTGCAACGGCTTAATGTTGTATCCCGCCTTCGCAACCGACTCGCTCTCCCACAACGGCGCGAGTAAACCAACGAGACCGTTAGCTCCTTCATCGAACAGCGAGGCAACGGGCATACCACCGGGCACGTACACCCCCTCCTCGCGCGAGAGGGCTATTGCCACGCCGGTAACCTGCAGTTCCATCACGTGCGTGCCCTGTACCAGCGCGCGGATGCCCACCTTCGGCGTCTGCAAACATCGTTGTACCAGCCGATGCACCTCATCTTCTGTGCGCGCCACGCTCCACTTCACGCCAACCGCTCGCACTTCGGCGGGTGTCTCCAGCGGAAGCGTGGGCGTTTCCACCTTCAGCCATTTCGCGCGAAGCTCCGGCAACCGGCGCAGGAAAGAGCGAAACTCCAGGCTCTCGAGCACCTGTTGCAGGCGGGCGAAGTGATCGGGGGTAGGTTGCCAGCGCGGTGGGGTAGCGGGCACAGGCGCGTCGCGCACGATGGTCGCCAGCCGTTTATACTGTGGAATCTGCTCGCGGTACTGCTCTAATGTGGCGCGCAGTTTGGGGTCTTCCACCTCGTGCAGGCGTTCCAGCAGATTTTCTACAGTGCCAAACTGCTTCAGCAGCGCCGCCGCCTTCTTGTCGCCCACACCGGGCACGCCGGGGATATTATCCGAGGGGTCCCCCTTCAGCGCCTTGAAGTCGGGCAGTTGCGATGGTTCCAGCCCGAAACGTTCGCGCACCGCCTGTTCGTCGTAGCGCACCGTCTGCCCCATGCCTTTCTGGGGCATCAGCACATACGCGCCTTCATCCACCAGCTGCAGGGCGTCCTGGTCTCCCGTAACAATCAGCACCTGATAACCCTGCTCGCGGGCGCGTTGCGCCAGCGTGCCTAACACATCATCCGCCTCATAGCCCTCCAGCGCGATGACGGGGATGCCCATTGCCTCCACCAGCTCGCGCGCGGTGGGAACCTGCACGTAGAAGCTCTCGGCGGTTTCAGGGCGGTGCGCTTTGTAATCGGTAAACTCCTCGTGGCGGAAGGTAGGCGCGGCGGTATCAAAAGCCACCACAATCGCGTCGGGGGATTCATCTTCCAGTATCTGCCACAGCATCCCCGCGAAACCGTAAATGGCGTTGGTAGGGCGTCCGTCGGTGGTAGAGAGCGGGCGCGTAGCGTAGAAAGCGCGATACAGCAAGCTGTGTCCGTCAATCAGCACCAGTTTGGGCGCTTGGCGCGGCTGTTCCGTCATACCTGTTTGTTCCATCGAGGTTGTTCTACGTGTATACTAATCGCTTGGCCAGGGTTTGTCAAGTTCCCGTACCCACAGCCCGCTCCAATGCCTCCACAAGAGAAGGCAGGTCTTGTTGAACTGTTTTCCAAAGAATATCCAGATTGATGTCAAAATACGCATGAACGAGTCGGTGCCGCATACCGATAATATCTTCCCAAGGGATGTCAGGCAGCCGTTCTCGCGCCTGCGGAGAAATCTGATACGCCGCCTCACCGATTATTTCTACATCCTTAACCAGCGCCAATACCAGCATACGGTCATTTTCTAGGTCCGAACGGCTTTTTCCGCTAGCGAAAGCCATCGCTTCTCGTGCGGCATCAAGCATGTGTCTCAACCGGACAATGTCATCCTTCCTGCGCATACTGTATCTCTGCCTCTTTGAGAACATCTTCTCGGAAATAGCGGCTTAAATCTTCCGGGGTGCGCAGGTCCACCTTTCGTCCGAGCAAGTAAGACAACTCGCGCTCCAGGCGCGCCATCCCCAGCAGCCCCGGAACATGTTCGGGGTCGAACTCCACCAGAATGTCAATATCACTATCAGGGCGGAGGTTGCCATGTATAGCAGAACCAAAAACCATGAGACGCCGAATGTGATGGCGACGACAGAATTGGGCAATCCTGTCGCGAGGTATCTCTATTTGCAGGCTCATGATTTGCTCCTCCACCTTGTCGCGGGTGTTGTTGAAACGTCCTTTTGTATGCTGGCTCGCGCTTAGAATCCCTGCCACGCAAACGCTTGCTCAACTGGTAGCATGACACATTCCGCGTTGCTACCAGGAAAATAATAGCGGAATCCCCTCCCCAGGTCAACCATCGAGCAAAGCCGATAGCCGCTCCACCACATCTCGTCTGCCGAAGCGCTGCGCTTCCTTGATAGCCTTCGTTATCTGTTGACGGCTTATTGCAGGGTGTTACATCCCCTTCCCCGCAATAACAAGTCCCTCTTTCATCGCTCTGCGAATGAAATGGTTGCCCTCGCGCAGCATCTGCTCTACCTCACGACGGGTGTAGGGAAACACGTCCACACTGACGGGCATCGGATAGCGCGGCAGAAACAGGGGTATTCGTTCATGAAAAGGCAACGGATGGTCGCGCAGAACGACGAGGATGTCCACATCGCTACCGGGCACACACTCCCGCCTTACCAGCGAGCCGAACACGCGAACTTCTTCTACCTCCTCGAACTGCTCCACCAGCTCCTGTGCGAAGCGCCTCACCGCATCCCACACGGCGTCATAGTCAAACCAGGTGACTTTCACAGAAGACGAGGATTGCTCGCGCATGGCTAATAGTCCACCCATTACAGGTCTATCCGTTCATTTTGTGGCTCTGCCTTGATGCCCTTTTCTATTTGCTCCAGCGCTTTCAGCGCCTCTTCGTACGGCTTGCCCTTCTGGATGCGCCACAGGTTCGCCGCCTTGCGCAGCTCCACCCGCGCCTCCGGTAATCGCCCACGCATCCAGTACGCCATGCCTAAATGATAGCGCAATTCAGGCTCCTGCGGAGCGTCCTGCACCGCCTGCTCCAGTAGCTGCACCGCCTGCTGATATCGCCCCTGCCGGTAATATATCCAGCCGAGAGTATCCAGATACACGGGGTTTTTCGGTTCGGCGGCGAGGGCACGGTTCGCCATTGCCTCCGCTTCGTCCAGACGGGTATTTGCCTCTGCCAGCAGGTAGGCGTAGTTGTTCAGAGCAACCGGATTACCGGGAGTACGCTTGAGAACCTCTTCATAACACTGCGACGCTTCCTCATAACGCTTGAGATACCCCAGCGAATCAGCACGTATCTGCCATAGCTGCGCCTCTTCCAGAGAGTTGAGCTTGAGCCGGGGGTCGTTCAGCGCACGCTGAGCGTACTCTGCGCTCAGCTCATACTGTTCATTGTCACTCCATAGCGCCAGCGCCTGCAGATAGGATTGAAAGGTCGGCGATTTCTGAAGATAAGAATCCACCACCTGCCTTGCGGCAGCAATATCTCCCTTTTGCAGGTGCTGCTCCGCCTGCTGAAAGGAGGCGGGCAACGTGCGTTGTACCATACCTATCCTGTTACACCCCGCCAGTAACAGCAGGGCGATGCCCACCACTCCGATATGCCGTATCCAGCGCATTTAACGACCTCCCCAGATAATCGCCGCCATCGCCGACAGAAAATTGAAGGTACCGTGCATCACCACACTACTCCACAGCGACCCCGTACGCGCATACAACCGCGCCAGCAGTACACCTATCACCAGAATAGGTAGAAAGTTCTTCACCGAAACATGAAGCAGGGCGAACAGCGCGGCGGACAGCCATACCGCCGAGGTGAAGTGAAGCCGGTTCCGCATCACATTAAACACAAAGCCCCGGAAGAACAGCTCCTCCCCGATGGGTGCCGCAACCGCCACGACCAGCACAAACGCCAGCGCAATCACGCCGGGCTGAAGTGACCCGAGGAAGGCATCCAAAGCCACCGTCTGCTGTTCCCAGTTCATTAGCTGCTGAAAAGCGGACGCACCGAGTACCAGACGCAGCACCCTCATACTGAGAAACTCCAGCAGCGGAGTAAAAAGAAACGCCGCGCCACCCCACAGCACACCCTTACGCACCGCTTGCCAATTCCACGACAAGCCGAAACCGTCTGTATCCACCCTGTATTTGCCCAGCATGTACCATATCGCTACGGACACTAACGCCGCGTTCTGCGCCAGTAGCAGGAACAACAGACCTGCCAGGAACAGCGGAGCGCTGCGGTCTATCGTGTAGAGAGCTCGTTGCAATACAGAGATACCCTGGGGAGAGAAAATCGCCAGCAAGAAGCCTGCAGAAGCTGCCATCGCCGCCACCGACGCAAAGGTCAAAAACAGGGCAAGATGAAAACCGACCCAGAGGTCCAGGAAGCTCCACCGCTCGGCGAGCAGCCCTGGCATTCCCCGGCGTACGTAATAAGTGTGCACGCCCCACACGGCGACTATACCTATCTGCGTCGCCGCATAAGCCATCAGCAGGAAAAGCAGAATCATGTCCCACAACGTTGGCATCACCATCAACCTCTGCCCTGATTATACCGCGTGAGGACGGCAAGGGGAAGCTGTGATTAACCGCTGACATCCAGGTACTTTCGCAACTCGTAAGGGGAAAGCGCGCCGGCACGCAGGATTCGCGCCGGGCGTACGGTCACATCCAGCACCGTAGAGGGTACCCCACCGCCTGTGTCACCCGCATCAAGCACCAGGTCCACCTTCTCCAGCAAATCAGGAGACACCTCTTCCACCCGCGAAGGTGGCTCCTCTCCCGACAGGTTCGCGCTGGGCGCGACGATCGGTCTGCCGAACTCCTTCAGTAGAGCTAGCGCGACAGGATGGTTGGGAATCCGCACGCCGACAGTATCCACTCCTGCAGTTACGATGTCCGGTACCAGCGCGCTACGCCAGTAGACGAGGGTCAACGGTCCGGGCATGAAAGCGTGAATCAACGGCAGTAGTTCTTCCGGCACCTCACGCCAGAGCAGTCGCAAACCGTCCACATCTGCCACCTGTACGGGCAGAGGCTTATCGGATGGGCGACCTTTGACCTCCCATACCCGGCGTACCGCTTCCTCGGACAGCGCATCCGCCGCCAGCCCGTACACCGTCTCGGTGGGGAAGATGACCAGTCCACCCTGAGATAGGATTTCGGATGCCCGTTGTACAGCGCTATGTACCTTCTCAAAAGTGTCTACCACAACAACATTTGCCATGTTACCTTTGCCTTCGAATACCTCCAGACTCACGCATGTGCTACCAAACAATGTTGACAGGATATTTCGCTATCATAGCATCATTGGTAACCAGCATCGCTTCTTCCACAATTGCTTGGGCAATCAGCAGGCGGTCAAACGGGTCCTTGTGGTAAGCGGGTAGGTTCTCGAGCGCCCACACGTGGTCAAAGGTGAATGGCAGAATTTCCAGCTGATTCAACCGCACTTGACTACCTATCACGTCCCTTAGTGAAGTGCTCATTCTCAGCTTCCCTAGCTGCATCTTAACCAAAATCTCCCATAAACTGACCACACTAAGAAGCAATGTATTACTTCTGTCCTGGCATAGAGCAAGCACTCGCGCCGACAAAGCATCGGGTTGACTGTCCCACCAGATAAAGGCGTGTGTATCAAGAAGCAGTTTCACTACCGTTACTCCACCAGTCGTCTGGCAAAGGTTCATCAAAATCGTCGCTGGTTGAGATTGCTCCTGCGTGCAAACCCGGCGTCCGCGTCTTGACCGGCACCAGGCGTGCGACAGGTTTGCCCTCTTCCGTCAACACAACCTCTACCCCTTGCCGCACTTGATTCAACAGGTCACGCAGCTGCTTCCATTCCTCTTGAACGTCGACGGTTTTTACCATACCATGCCTCCTCCTTAGCGCTGCCAGCATCCTTATTGTACCTTACCTCGTGGCAGACTACCTGTACCTTCCCTCTACCACGCGCCCGACGCCGGTGAGGTCATTCAGGACGCGTACCTGCCGATACCCTGCCTCTTCTAAAAGAGTCGCCACCGCATCTGCCTGCCCCATGCCTACCTCCATGATGAGCCACCCGCCTTCGTGCAGGTGGAAGTGCGCCTCCGCTGCCAGACGGCGGTGAAACTGCAAAGGGTCATTGCCGGTAAACAGCGCCTGCGGAGGCTCCCAGTCGCGCACTTCAGGCTGTAACGACAGCCGCTCACCTTCTGCCACGTAAGGGGGGTTCGAAGCAATCACCTCAAAACGCATCCCTGCCAGCGGCTGCAGCAGGTCGCCCTGCAGAAAGCGTATACGCCCAGCCACGTCATGGCGTTCGGCGTTTTCACGAGCCACCCGAAGAGCGGTTTCGCTGATGTCGGTTGCCCACACGCGCGCCTGCGGCAGATTCACCGCCACCGCCACCGCAATGCATCCGCTTCCCGTACCGATGTCCGCTACAGTAGCAGGCTGTTTGGCAAGAACCGCTTCTACCAGCACCTCCGTCTCCGGGCGAGGAACCAGCACATCGGGGGTGATGCTGAATTCTAATCCATAGAACTCCGCCTTGCCCAGGATGTACGCCAGCGGTTCACGACGCGCCCTGCGCTGCAGACGGTTCTGCCACTCCTGCAGGACGCCTGCGTTGACTTCCTCCTCGGGATGCGCGTAAAGATAGGCTCGCCCGACGCCCAGCAGGTCTGCCAGCAGAAGCTCCGCATCCAGACGAGGGGTATCCACGCCGGCTTGCTGGAGGAGCTGTGTTCCCTGCGCAATCAGATGATTGATGGTCGTTATGATAGACATGGTAGCGAATCTACCTTAACCACAGAGGACACGGAGAACACAGGGGTTTCTCTCCCCCTGCTCTCTGTGTTCTCTGTGGTGAGCATTCGAATGTAGAGCTTAGCATAAAGCTGACCACACTTCAAGCTGCCGTCCCCCTTACTGGCTGAAGCTGTAGGTGTTTACCTTTAACCACCAGCCGAAGATGGGCCACAGGCAGCCTATCAGGAAGTCTCCCAGAATCAGCCCGAAAAAGAACGCGAGGGCGCGGCGGTAGGTACGCAGTCCTCCATAGCGCAACACCGCTACTTTCACCGCCCAGCTAATCATCATCGGCAGCCATATCGTGTTCATCGTCCAGCTACCCGAGATGGGCAAACCGATGGGGTGCAATGGCCACCACGAGAAGCGCATCCGCAACCGCCTGCAACCCCAGCATGTGCCCCACCCCACGCCGATAGCGGTTACTGCGGGGATGTCGGTATCGCGAGGGTTCTGTAGCCAGTTGCTCAGGCGGTTGAACGCCTCCCAGCCAAAGTAGCTGAGGTGCAACGCCATGCGCTCTTCCACGCCGCGCGTGTAGCCGAAGTGGTATAACGCCCAGTAGCCTGATAGCAATCCCCCCACCGACGCTACCACCAGCGCGAATGCGATACTGCGCGCCGGAATCGCCTTGCGCTCGCCCATCTTGAACGCCTCCAGCTGCACCGGCATCGCCAGACTGCGATAGGCTCGGTTGAAGCCGTAGAAGTAGGTAAGGATAGTGAGGTCTCGGTCGGAGAAGAAGCGCGTGCCCAGCGCGGCGGTGAGGATGTAGTCGGGACCGCCGTT
>VSSL01000219.1_pt1 | contig 16419 bp, 15 predicted proteins | sample 4557531 | NCBI WGS metagenome assembly VSSL01 (sample SAMN10986726, study PRJNA523729) | hot springs metagenome | isolation source: hot springs | place: India:Timba, Gujarat | collected 2018-05-31 | reverse complement strand
GGTGAGTCACTGGACATCGTGCAACTAATGCCGCCGGCCCGATTCCGACGGCTTGAGAGTGGTGAAGATCATCCGGCCCCCGGTGGTCTGCAAGATACTGGTCACCGAAGCCTCCACCTCCTGGCCGAGAAGTTTGGCGGCATTTTCCACCACTACCATGGTGCCGTCTTCCAGATAGGCAATCCCCTGGCCTTCTTCTTTCCCCTCCTTGAGGATCTGGAGACGCAGCACTTCCCCCGGCAGCACCACGGGCCGCAGCGCGTTGGCCAGCCGATTGATGTTGAGCACCGCAATCCCTTGGACCTCCGCCACCTTGGACAGGTTGTAATCGTTGGTCACAATGGATGCGTTGAGGCGCACGGCCAGCGCCGTGAGTTTGGCGTCCACGTCGTTGAGATGAGGGAAATCCTGCCGCTCGATGCGAATCTCGGCCAGTTTCTCTTCCTGGAGCTTTTTCAGCATATCCAAACCTCTTCGACCACGAAGCTTTCGGGTCGGGTCGGAGCTGTCCGCGATATGCTGCAACTCCTGGAGCACAAATTCGGGGATCACCAAAACACCTTCCAAAAAGCCGGCCTGAAGGATGTCCACAATCCTCCCGTCGATGATGACGCTGGTATCCAGGATCTTGAGCGAGGCCCCCCGCCCCCCTGTCCGATGGAAGAAAGGCCAACTCGGCCAACCCAGTTCTTCGATCTTAATACTGCCGAGGACGACGCCCACGTAGCCGAAGATGCAGACCAGGACGACGGAACTGGCCACGCGGATCGTGGTGTTCTCAATGCCGATAAAGGCGAAACTCAAAAGTTTGACGATCAAAAGTCCCATCACCAGTCCCAGGGTCCCCCCCCAAAAGGACCTTGATGGGCAAACGACGAACGGTCTTGACCAACCAAATGGCTAAGAGTGCGAAACAAAACCCGACGCCCACCCCCGCCCATGCGGCCCATCGGTAGGGGGCCAGGCGCTCGATCTGGCCGGCAATGAGATATCCCCCGATGCTGCAGACGACGATCAGGACAATCTTGGTGACAAGACTGGCCCATGCCACATATTTCACCCCCTTTCATCGAGAAATGGCAGTTGCCCCAAGCCCTGAAACTTTCTACGGCGGAACATTATGGCGGAGGAACGAAACGCGCGGCCGGCCCCTCGAGTCCCGATTGCGGAGGAAGGATGGGTTATTGGAGAAGCTCGTCGATTTCACACGCAATCTGGCTTTCCTGGGCTCCCCTCGCCATGGCGACTTCCGTCACCAAGAGCGATCGAGCCGTTTCGAGCATCTTACGTTCCCCGAAACTCAATTCCTTGTCGTTTTGAAGCACGGTCAAATCCCGGAGCACTTCCGCCAGTTCGTAAATGGAGCCGGTCTTGATTTTTTCCATGTATTCCCGATAGCGACGATTCCAGGTGGTGGAATTGACCGAAATCTCCCGGCGGCGCAGGATATCGTACACCTTGTGGACCTCATCCACATTGATCAGGCGGCGCAAACCCACAACGTGCGCGTTTTGCACCGGGATCATGATCTTCATGTCGTTTTCCAGGATGCGCATGATATAAAAGTCCTGGGAATGACCGCCGATGGACTTGGTTTCAATGGCTTCGATTTTGCCGACGCCATGGGCAGGGTACACGGCAAGATCCCCGACCTTAAACATCCTGACCTCCCTGTCCCTCACGGGAGGATCCCCCTTCCCCGAGAGACGGCCTAACCACATCGTCCCACCCGCGGTGGGCTGGAAAACTGATAAGTTTTTAAATAATAACACCTTGAGGACACACTGCAAAGGGCAAACAGAGGTCGGGAAAACGCGCGGGGATCCATCCCTAAAACGGACCGGCGCCCCCCTCTAAAAAAGGGCCCCCGTGGATTCGGGGGCCCTTGGGGGTCACGAGCCGTCGTCGCTTAGCGGATGAGCAGCGGGGCGATGACGAGAGAGATGACCGACACGAGCTTGATGAGGATGTTCATGGTGGGACCGGAGGTGTCCTTGAACGGGTCGCCCACGGTGTCACCCACCACGGCGGCCTTATGGTTGTCGGAACCCTTGCCGCCGAAGTGACCCTTTTCAATGTACTTCTTGGCATTGTCCCACGCGCCGCCGCCGTTGGCCATGAATAGGGCCAGCATGACGCCGGAAATCGTGCAGCCCAGGAGCGTGCCGCCCAGGGCCTGGGGGCCGATGAGGAAACCGACGACCACAGGGGTGGTCACCCCCACAAGACCGGGGGTCATCATGCGGCGGATGGCACCCTTGGTGGCGATGGCCACGCAGCGGGCCGGGTCGGGCTTGCCCTTGCCTTCCATAAGGCCCGGAATTTCTCGGAACTGACGGCGGATTTCTTCCACCATGTCAAACGCCGCATCGCCCACGGCCGTCATGGTCAAAGCCGCGACGATGAATGGCACAATACCGCCGATCAGCGCGCCGATGGTCACGTACGGATCGGTGATGTCGATGCTCTGAAGTTTCGCCGCCTGGGCGAAAGCCTGGAACAGCGCCACCGCGGTCAGGGCCGCCGCGCCGATGGCAAAGCCCTTGCCGATGGCCGCCGTCGTGTTGCCCAAGGCATCCAAGCTGTCCGTAATCGCTCGGGTTTCAGGTCCCAATTCGGCCATTTCGGAGATGCCGCCCGCATTGTCGGCAATGGGCCCATAGGCGTCCACGGTCATGGTGGCGCCCACGGTGGCAAGCATACCGACCGCGGAAATGCCGATGCCGTAAATGCCGCCGGTCACATAAGCGATGTAGGTGGCGGCGCAGATGCCGATCACCGGCAACGCCACGCTTTCCATGCCCACGGCAAGACCGGCGATGATCACGGTCGCCGGGCCCGTTTCGGACTGCGCGGCGATCTTACGTACCGGCGCCATGGAGGTATAGTATTCCGCCAAAAGCCCGATGATGATCCCTACGACAAGACCACTCACCACGGCATAGAAGACACCCATGGGTAGTCCAAGGGCCTTGTTGACGTACCAGGTGGCTCCCACAAAAGCGACCGCCGCTACAAAGGTCGTGTAGCGCAGAGCGCTCTGCGGATTCATGCCGCTCATGGCCTTGAGGCTGAAAACGCCGAGGAAGGACGAGGCCAAGCCCCCCATGACCACGAGAAGCGGCATGGCCATGTACGCCATCCGGTCGGCGCCCTGGAGCATTTCTTGGGGCATGGTGGCCGCAATGGCGATCGTAGCGATGATGGCGCCCACGTAGGATTCGAAAATGTCGGCGCCCATGCCGGCGATGTCGCCCACGTTGTCGCCCACGTTGTCGGCGATGACGCCCGGGTTGCGCGGGTCGTCCTCCGGAATGCCCGCTTCCACCTTACCGACCAGGTCGGCACCCACGTCCGCCGCCTTCGTGTAAATGCCGCCGCCCATACGAGCGAACAAGGCGATGGAGCTGGCGCCCATGGCAAAGCCGTTAATGTAATTGGCCGTGACAGGATCTTTCCCGAAAAAGTAGTAGGCAATGCCCACGCCCAAGAGCCCAAGCCCTGCCACGGAAAGCCCCATGACGGATCCGGAGAAATAAGACACCGTCAAGGCCTTGGCCTGACCCCATTGGTTGGCGGCCCAGGCCGTGCGCGAATTGCCCCGAGTCGCCGCCGTCATACCGGTAAAGCCGGCGATGATCGAGCAGGCCGCGCCGCCGAGGAAGCAATACGCCGTCTGCGGATTGACGCCGAAATAAAGGAGGCCGGCCACCACGGCGATGAAAATCAACAAGACCGAATATTCGGTCTTGAGGAACGCCATGGCGCCCACGTGAATCATTTCTTCCAGTTCCTGCATTTTTTCCGTGCCGGGAGGCTGCTTCTTGACCCAGAGAAAGATCATGAAGGCCACCGCAAACCCGATAAGACCGAAGATCGGTGCGTACATGGTGTAATTGAGCATCGCTCCCATCCTCCTTCACCTTGTGCAAAATTTAACTTGACAGGTCAAAAAAAAGCCTACGCCCTCGTTTCCGCCCGAACCGTTTGGGCCCCCGTCGCGTCCGGATCCCTTTGATTGTACAGGTTCATGGCCGCATCCAGGCCCCCTTCCAGGACCGCTCGAGCCGCCTGCACGCCGTGGGACACCATGTTTTCGAATCGGTCCCGCTCGTCCTCATAGGGAGGGCTCAAGACATACGCCTCGACGGGTTCCCCGTGTCGAGGACGGCCGATCCCCATTTTGAGGCGGGCGAAAGCACCGTCCCCCACCCGGTCGATGATGGAGGCCACGCCCCGGTGACCTCCCGCACCCCCTCTGCGGACGATCTTGACGCGCCCCAACGGCAGGTCCAAATCGTCGTGGATGACAAGCATCCGGGTATGCGGGATCTTGAAATACTGGAGCATGGCGGAAACGGCATCCCCGCTTCGATTCATGAATGTCGTCGGCTTGATGAGCAGGATCTTTCGTCCTCCCACCAAGCCCTCACCCCACTGCGCTTGGAACTTCCGTACCTGGAGGCTCACCCCGTAGCGTGCGGCCAGACCGTCCAACACCTCAAAGCCCACGTTGTGTCGCGTCTTCTCGTAAGGACGGCCCGGATTTCCCAGCCCGACCACGACGTTGATGCGCTCCGTTCCGGAAGGCCTTCGGCTCGCGGCCTCCGGGCGGAAATCCCCCTCAACCACTTATGCCCTTGTCACCTCCTCTCCACCTTCAGTTGACGCTTCCGACACTGCAGCCGCTTTTTCCGATTCCGGAGCCGCCACGGTCACGACAGTATAGCTGTCGTCATCCATGATCTCAAAGGGAACCTTGCCACGAAGATCCGACACATGCAAGGATTCTCCCAAACCGAGGCGGCTCACGTCCACACTGATCTTTTCCGGAATCTCCGTAGGGAGACACCGCACGGAAAGGGTGTAGCGAATCTGATTGAGCATCCCCCCATCGGTGACGCCTATGGGCGTCCCGACGATTTCCACCGGCACGTCCACGGTCATGGGCTCGTCCAAGGCCACTTCGTGAAAATCCACGTGGACGATGCGCCGCTTGAAAGGATGCGTTTGCACTTCGCGGATGACCACCTTCTTGACCGTTCGAGACGACCCGTCATCCACCGTTAGGGGAATGAGGTGGGTTTCCTCGCCCAGATCCTTCAGGCATTTGAGCAACTGATTCAATGGAACGGACAAGGCAAGGGGCGATGTCTTGGGGCCGTAGCATACGGCCGGGATCCATTCCTTTTGCCGAAGCCGCCTGGAAGGCCCTTTTCCCGTTTGCGTTCGAACTTTCGCCGACAACTCAAACATTGCCATTCGTCGCCTCCACATGAAATGTGCATCGGGTGCGGGCCGCTACGGAAAGAGGCGGCTGACCGATTCGTCCCGATGAATGGAATCCATGACCTGAGCCAGAAGGGGCGCCACACTGACCGTTTGGATTTTCGTGCTCCTGGCCGTCTTGTTTCCCATGGGAATGGTATCCGTCACCAGGAGCCTCTGGAGCGGAGACGCCTCGATGCGCTCCACCGCCCCTTCCGAAAGCACCCCGTGGACACAGACCGCGGCGGCCTCCCGGGCCCCGTAGGTCGTTACCGCCTGTGCGGCCGCACACACTTTGGTCCCGGTATCCACCATGTCATCGTAAATGATGACGGACCGGCCGTGCACATCGCCCACCACAACGGGATCTTTACTGCCGGTTTCCCGCTCCTGATGGATGATGGCCAAGGGCAACCTGAGCTTTTCCGCCAAGACCCGGGCTCGAGCCACCCCGGCCGCATCAGGCGCCACCACGACAGTATCCCGGTCGACCCCCTTGGCGAATTCGTCCATAAAGAAGCACTGCCCCGGAATGTCGTCCACGGGCAGCCGAAAAAACCCTTGGATCTGCCCGGCGTGCAGCGAGCACGAAACGACCCGATCCACGCCCGCAGCACTGAGCAGGTTGGCCACCATCTTGGCCGTTATGGGCACGCGGGGCTTGTCCTTTTGATCCCTGCGCCCGTAGCCGTAATAGGGAATCACCGCGTTGATGCGCGCCGCCGAAGCCCTCTTGAGGGCATCCACCATGAGCAAGAGCTCCATGAGGTGGTCGTTGACGGGACGGCACGTGGACTGCACCACGTAGGCATCGACCCCGCGGACATTCTCGCCGATTTCCACCCGGATCTCTCCGTCGGAAAACCGCGTCACCAGGGCTTTGCCGAGGGATAACCCCAAGTGTCGGCACACGCTTTCCGCCAGCGTCGGGTTGGACGATCCGGAAAAGACTTTCAGTCGGCTGCGCATCCTCTCCCGACCCGTCTGAAAAGCGTCGAATCCCGACCGACCGATTGGGTTGCCTGCTTGCCGGTCGCCTCGTTACGCGGGGGCACCCTTTCACGGACACGCCCTCAGGCGTCCTGTGGCTGGGGTGGGAGGATTCGAACCTCCGAATGCGGGTTCCAAAGACCCGTGCCTTTCCCCTTGGCGACACCCCAAAACGCCCTGCGCCGGCCGTCTTATCGCCATCCCGGCTCGCCGAGCGTGGTGGTCGCGGCACACCAGCATTGCGACCACACCTGCCGAGCATCCTTCTCCACGGCTACGGCATGTTCCATGGTTTCAAAGATGCCAAAAACCGTAGGACCGCTTCCCGTCATGAGCGCCCCTACGGCCCCCTTGCGCAACAGCCAACCCTTGATGGCGATAATCTCCGGATACCCGGCCGCAACCACGTCTTCCAGGTCATTTTCCAAGGATGACGCCGGGTTGCGAGGGCAAGCCAACAGCGTACCGATCTTAATGCGACTCCCCCCCCCTTGTCAACTTCAAACTCCCGTAAGCCCACGCTGTGGAGACCTCGAACGGCGGCTTGATCAGCACCAGAGGATACTGAGGCAGGCCGGTCACGGTCTGCAGCCGGTCGCCGATGCCCGTGGCCAGAGCCGGACGGCGGAGCAGAAAAAAGGGCACATCGGCTCCAAGACGTCGTGCCAGCTCATGCAGGGCGATGCGGGAGAGGGGGCGAGGGGCGATGCCGTTCAGGAAGGTGAGCACGGCCGCCGCATCGGCACTGCCGCCCCCCATACCGGCTCCCACGGGGATGGCTTTCTCCAGCCGAATCCGCAATCCAACCCGCCAGCCGGACCTTTGGAAAAATGCCTCCGCCGCCCGACGGGCCAAATTTCTTTCATCCACAGGAACCAAAGGATGCGTGCACTCCAGATGGATTCCTTCGGCCTGCGTTTCCATCTCCAGGCGGTCGAAAAGCCCGACCGGGAGCATGAGCGTCGAGAGTTCATGGTAACCGTCGGGCCGCTTGCTAAGCACCTCCAGCCAAAGATTGATCTTTCCGGGAACGGTCACTGCGGCTTTCACGGCATGTCGACCTCGCCCTGCAACGGCCGAAACCGGAAGGGCACGGCGCCCTGCCGTGCCCTTCCGCCTCTGAGCATTCTCGTCTGGGCTCAAGAAGGAACGTGCAAAAACCTTCCAAAAGGGTCTAGGAGCCGCTCGACTTTACAAAGCGGAGCCGCAAATCATAGAGCACCGTCTGTAACAGCTGCTCTTCGTCCTTGTCCAGGTTGCCCTTGGTCTTTTCCTGCAGCATGGCCAAGGTGTCGATGATTTGTTTCGCCAGGGGCAAGTCTTTTTCCACCTTTTGCGTGGACGGGTCGGGAACCTCGCCCAAATGAACCAACGCCGAAGAACTCAGCGAAAAAATGAAAGTGGAAAAGGTCACCTGAGGATAAGGCCTAGCCGTTTTTTCCTCATCCTTGGCACGCCCCGCCCGCGGCTCGACCCGCTCCTCCGCCGCGGCCTGCGACGTTTCGGCATGGGGCCCTTCCGCGCTCGGCCCTGCGGCTCCTTCGACCTTTTCGCCCTTGTCCGCCTCGTCCAAAACGATCCTTCGCCGATCCCGAACGACAAAGCCTTTCTTTTCCTGTTCCTCCATAGGCCCTCCGTCGCGCGGCTAAAGTTCGAGAATCTGCACGATATTGACGTTTTCCAAGGAAAGCAGTTCCTGAACCACGTCTGGGGTCACCGGCGTATCCGTCCGCAACAGAATGATGTTTTGCCCCCGCTCCAGAACCTGTCCTACGTCCATCATGGAGATGTTGATATTGTGCCGTCCGAGACACGTGCCGATGGCGCCGATGGTCCCTGGGGTGTCGATGTTGTAGATGAGGACCAAATGGCCTTCCATGGCCGCTTCCAATCGGAAGTCGTTGATGCGCACCAGCCGAACGTCTTTCTTGCCGAAGATGGTGCCGGCCACCAGGTTTTCGTCCTGGGACGTCTTCATGTAGATGCTGATGAGGTTGGTGAAGTCTTCGGCCTCGCTGCGCAGACTTTCCGTCACCCGAATGTTGCGCTCCTTGGCGTGAATCGGGGCATTGACGAAATTGACCTGCTCACCCAGCATGGGCGTGAGGATCCCCTTCAGGACGGAGATGGTCAGCGGCTTGGTGTCTCTCAGCTGGCAGACGTCCCCCACGTATTCGATGGAAATTTGTTGCGGCGCCCCGGGCGTGATCTGTTGAACCAGACTGCCCAGCTTCTCGGAAAGCTCCAGATACGGCCGCATGGTGGCCAGAAGCTCCCCGTCGATGGAAGGGGCGTTGACGGCATTGCGGATCGTGCCGTTCAGGAGGAAATCGATGACTTGGTCCGCCACCGCCAAGGCTACATTTTCTTGGGCCTCGTCCGTGGACGCCCCCAAATGGGGGGTCGCGATGACTTTGTCCAGTTCCAACAAGGGGTTGTTCTTGGGCGGCTCTTCCACGAACACGTCTAGGGCCGCTCCGGCAACGATCCCCTCCTGAATGGCGTCATAGAGATCCTTTTCGTTGACGATGCCGCCGCGTGCACAGTTGATGACGAAGACGCCGCGTTTCATCTTCTGGAACGCTTCTTTGTTGATGAGATTGCGGGTCTCTTGGGTCATGGGCGTATGAACGGTGATGTAGTCGGCCCGGGCCAGCAGCTCGTCGAAACTCACCGCCTCGACACCCAGTTTTCGAATGGTCTCTTCATTGATGTAGGGGTCGTAGGCGATGACGTTCATCTTCAACCCCTTGGCCCGATCCGCGACCACCCGGCCGATGCGTCCGATACCCACCACGCCCAAGGTCTTATTGAACACCTCCTTGCCGCGAAATTTCTTCTTCTCCCACTTGCCTGCCTTCATGGACGTGTTGGCTTGGGGGATGTTGCGGCTGAGCGCCATGAGCATGGCGATGGTGTGTTCGGCCGTGGTGATCACGTTCCCTTCAGGGGTGTTCATCACCACGATGCCCCGCTTGGTGGCGGCGGGGATATCCACGTTGTCCAACCCGATGCCCGCCCGGCCGATCACCTTCAGGTTGTCGGCCGCTTCGATGACCTCTCGCGTCACCTTGGTGGCGCTGCGGATCACCAGGGCGTCGTATTCCTTGATGACCTTGCACAGCTCCTCATGAGTGAGGCTCGTGTTCACTTCCACTTCAAAGCCGGGTACGGCCTTGAGTTTTTCTATCCCCGACTCGGACAGATTGTCGCTCACCAGTATTTTCATCGATCCCTCCTCGACACCCCGGGCCCCCACCTGGGGTCGATAATGGATGTTCCCACAACTTCCCCTAATGTGTAAGTTGCATGTGTAACACCGGCTTTTAAAAACCGTCAAGCACTTGGATTCGGGAATTCCGAGGCGACTTCTTGGCCTCTTTGAGCCACCGTTCCAATTCCTTGATCCGGTCGTCGGAGGCGGGCAGAAAGGATTTGGCTTTTTCGAGGTGAAAGGCGACCAACTGCGGATCGCCGCGCCGCATGGCGTGCCGACCCAAGTGATAATGGGCGGGACCTAACTGGTGCATGCGCCCGTAAAGAACCCCCAGATGGTAATCCAGTTCGGCGTTGAGCGGGGCCAGTCCTTCGGCTCTCTTGAGATGCTGGAGGGCGTCCTGCCACCGACCCTGCTCTTCGTAAAGCAAGCCGAGACGCAGATGCACCATGGGCGACTCGTCGTCGATCATCAAGGCCGAGCGCAAGGCCTTTTCCGCATCGTCCAGGCGGCCCAGGCGTTGGTACGCCTCGCCCAGACTGCTCAGCACCAGGGGGCTCGAAGGCTTGAGGAGGGCCGCCTGGCGCAGATTGGCCATGGCCTCTTCGAAACGTCCTTTCTGCAAACTCAACCGCCCAAGGCCGTACAAAGCAGCCGCTTTTCGAGCCGGATCCTGGAGCCAACCGGTAAAACGATTCTGGGCGACATCGAAATCCGTATGTCGGCTCATCAAGACGGCCTGGATAAAGGGATAGTCCCCTATGGCATCCCGGGATGCCCGCCCGGAACCGCCGCTCCTCCCGCTTTCCACAAGCTGTTCCAAATAGCCCACCCGTTCCCCCAACGCCGGGTGGGTCAGCAGGTAGGACGGCACGCGACTGTCGCTCTGCCAGTTCATGCGCCGCATCTTCTGCATGACCGTAACCATCGCGTGGGGATCGTAGCCCGCCGAGGTCAGGTATTGGAAACCCAAACGGTCCGCTTCTTCTTCGTTTTCGCGGCTGTACTTGAGCTGCAGCGTTTGGGCTCCCGCCATGCTGCCGACGGCCAGAGCCTGTGCTGCATCGCTTTTCAAACCCAGGAACGCCCCCGCAAGAGTGCCCACGATGGCGGCGATGCTGAGCAAACGCCCTTTTTCCAACTGCTTGTGAATGTGACGCGCTTGCACGTGAGCCAGCTCGTGGCTTAAAATGCTGGCCAGTTCCGCCTCCGAGTCCATGAGTTCCATAAGCCCCCGAAAGACGAAGACATATCCTCCGGGGATGGCGAAGGCATTGGGCGTCGCGTCGTCGATGACGAAAAAGGCGTAGTCGTAATGGGCCGGCCCCACCGTCCGGGTGACCCGTTTCCCGATGGCTTGAACGTACCCGGCCACCTCAGGGTCTTCGATCAACCGGAAATGCTCCCGGACCGTCTGCAACATCTTTCGGCCCAGTTCTTTTTCCTCTTCGAGATCCAAAGCCCACGCCGGGGACGGCGGGAGGACCGTGCCCATGAGAAGGCTGATTACCAAGGAGACGGCAACAGCCGTCCGCCACGAGCGGCTCATGACGATTCACCGTGCCGTACGGCCAAATGTTCGTCCAGAGACACCACCGTGCCGTCCGACCACAGGCTTTCCAAATCATACAGCTCCCTGATGGGCTGATAAAAAATGTGCACAATCACATCCCCGTAGTCCATGAGGACCCAGTGGCCTTCCCGCTCCCCTTCCACACCCAAAGGACGCACGCCCAGGTCCCGAAGGCGCGTCTGCACCGCTTCCGCAATGCCTTGGACCTGGCGGCTGGATCGGCCGCTGCAGATGAGGAAATAATCCGCTAAGGTGGTAATGCCGGACACATCAAGAAGGACGATATCCGTGGCCTTACGGTCGTCCGCCTCCCGGGCGCATGAGAGCGCCTTGGTCAACGGATCCATGGGCACTCGAGCGTTTTTCACGCGTTTCGCTGAATTCGCCATTTTTCCTCCATGAGACACCTTTTCTTCACCGTTCACCGATACAATCGCTTTTCTTCAATATAATGCATAACCCCATCGGGGACGAGAAAACGAATGGATTTTCCACGACCGGCAAGGGCCCTGATGCGGGAAGAGGCGATGTCCAGCCGAGTGGTTCTCAAGAACACAACCGGTAGGAACATGGACGACCGGTAAGAAGCCCGAAGAGTCGATGAATCCGTGGAGCTCTCCTGGAGCTCTTCCTCATAGTCCGCCGACACATGCCGGTGCAAAAAGGCCACGGGATCTTCCTCCAGAACCCCGGGCCGTTCCAGGACCACAACCGACGCCTTTTGGAAGATTTCCCGATACCGCCACCAGGTGGGGATTTCGAAAAAGGCATCGGCGCCCACAAGCAAAAACAGGGCGGTCTCAGGGGGAAGTTCCTGCCCCAAAGCGCGAAGGGTGCGCACCGTGTAGGAGGTGCCTTCCAAGCGTTTTTCCAAATCGGAGAGGCGAAAACGCGGATGCCCTCCCGTAGCGTGTTCCAACATCCGCCATCGGTGTTCAAACGGCGCCATCTTGGGGTCGCTCTTGTGGGGAGGCACCCAGGCCGGGATGAACAGGCAGACATCCAAGGCTAAAGCTTCCACCGCCTCTTCGGCCATGCGCAAATGACCGAAATGCACCGGATTGAAGGTCCCCCCCAAGATGCCCACACGCTGCAGACTGTGCCGGCTCATGCCCCCGCCCGGACGATGTGCGTCCCGCTATTCGCGCAATTGCCCCGTGCCGAACGCAATGAATTTCGTGGTCGTCAGCTCCTCCACGCCCATGGGCCCGAAGGCATGCAGCCGTGATGTGGAAATGCCGATTTCCGCCCCCAACCCCAACTGATAGCCGTCGTTGAACCGTGTAGAAGCGTTCACGAGGACCAGGCTGGACTGGACTTCCTGAATAAAGCGCATGGCCCGATCGAAATCTTCCGTGAGGATGGCTTCCGTATGGCTGGAGCCGTACCGGGTGATGTGTTCGATGGCTTCATCCATCGAAGCCACCACCTTAACGGCCAAAACGAGGTCCAGATACTCCGCGGCCCAATCCTCTTCCGTAGCCGGCCGACAATCCTTCACAAGGCGGCACGTTTCGGGACACCCCCGCAATTCCACTCCGTGACGCCGAAAGGCTTCTCCCATCCGCGGCAAAAACGCGGGCGCCGCCTTTTCATGGACGAGCAGGGTTTCCATGGCGTTGCACACACCGGGGCGTTGCACCTTGGCGTTCAGACACACCCGTTCGGCCATGTCCATATCCACCCGTTCGTCCACATAAATGTGACATACACCCTTATAGTGCTTCAGCACGGGCATACGGGCGTTTTCCGCCACAAATCGGATGAGCTCCTCCCCGCCGCGCGGGATCATGACGTCGATCAGATCTTCCAGTTTGAGCAGCTCCAGCACCGCCTCCCGGTCTGTGGTTTCCACCACCTGGACGGCCGTCTTGGGCAATCCGGTCTCTTCCAACGTTTCCTGAAGGATTGCGGCGAGGCATCGGTTGGAATGAAAGGCTTCCGATCCGCCCCGAAGAATCACCGCGTTGCCGGCCTTGATGCACAGGCCCGCCGCATCCACCGTGACATTGGGCCGGGATTCATAAATGATCCCCACGACCCCCAGGGGAATCCGCATGCGCCCCACCCGCAGTCCGTTCGGTCGGGTCCACATGCCCGTCACCTGCCCCACGGGATCCGGCAACCCGGCTACTTCCCGAAGGCCGTCGGTCATCTCTTGGAGCACTTTATCGGAAAGTCGCAGGCGATCCACCTTGGCTTTGGGCAGCCCCTTTTGTTCCGCCGCCGCCAGATCCAGGGCGTTGGCTGCGGCGATCCGCTCCCGCTGCGCCAGGATCCGTTCCGCCGTCTTTTCTAGGAAACGCCGCTTCACCGTCATGCCGGCCTTGGCCATGAGGTGGGCGGCATCGCGGGCCCGCCGTCCCATGGCCGTCATTTCGTCCCTGTATCCCATGTGTCCTCCTTCAACCGATCGCCCACCGAGCCGCTCCCAAGCTTTTCAGATCACCACACGGCCTTCCGGGTCCGCCAAAACAAAATTGTTTCGATGGATCACTTCATCCGAGTGCTTGTAGCCCAAAAGGCCTTCAATGTCCTCGGTATGGTGCCCCTTGATGCGCTCGATTTCCCCCGACCGATAATTCGTCAGGCCCACCCCGACGAGTATTCCGTTTTCGTCCACACAGCGCACGGCCGCCCCCACCCCGAAGGTGCCCCGCACTTCGCGCACACCGATGGGCAGCAAGGATTTTCCGGCCTTTTGCAAAGCCCTCACAGCGCCCGGGTCCAGCACGAGCTCTCCGGCGGGTTTGGGCAGATTGGCGAGCCAGATCTTTTTGCCGTGGTACAATCGGCGCTTGGGAAGGAACAGGGTGCCCAAAGGCTCTCCGTCAAAGAGCCGCACAAGGACATCCTTCTCCCGCCCCGGCCCGATGACCATGGGGATTCCGGACGCCAGACATTTTTTCGCCGCATGCAGCTTGCTCAGCATCCCGCCCGTGCCCACGGAGCCGGGTTCCGGAGTGGCACACGCCATGAGCTTCGGGCTGAATCCATGGACGGTTCGGATGAGCCGGGCGTCGTTGTGCGTTCGGGGATCACAGTCGTATAAGCCTTCCGTGTCCGTCAGGATCACGACCAAGTCGGCGGCCACCAATCCCGCAATGAGCGCCGACAATTGGTCGTTGTCCCCGAACTTGATCTCCTCCACCACCACCGTGTCGTTTTCGTTGACCACCGGAACGATGTTCCAGTCCAGGAGGGTTTCCAAGGTATTTCGGGCGTTCAGATATCGATGGCGATGGGCCAGATCTTCATGGGTCAAGAGGATCTGTGCCGTGAGGAGCTCAAACTTGTCGAAGGCTTCTTCCCACGCGTTCATGAGAAACGTTTGGCCGATGGCCGCGGTGGCTTGCTTCTGCGGGATGGTGCGGGGCTTTTCCTTGAGGCCCACTTTGCGCATGCCGGAAGCCACGGCCCCCGAAGAGACGATGAGCACCTCATGGCCGCGTTCTTTCAGTTCCACGATCTGATCCGTCAACCGGTGGATCATCACCCGGTCGAGGCCCCGCGGTGTGGTGAGCACGGCGCTTCCGACCTTGACAACGAGACGGCGACACCGCCGAAACCATGCCTTGCGGTCGGGAATGTCCTGGTCCGCCCCCCCCCAAAGGCCCCCGTCGGCCCCTTCGTCCACCTCCACGGGCTCCGGCGATGGCATGTGCTGAAATTCTTCCATGGATCAAGCCCCTTATACGTGTATGTCTTCTCCAGACGAATCATTCACAGGGGTTGAATTTTCACAACAAGCTCACGGGGTTTGCAAGTGCAAAAACTTCCGGAAACGCGTGCCTCCGGCCATGGTCGCAGCCGCGGCCCCGCTACACACAGGAAGATCGGGATTCCACCCACGCCGCTTCCAAGCTTTTTCCCCGAAAAGGGGCTAGATAACCGTTCAGGGCCGCTCGGAACAGGTCCTCGGCAGGGTGTCTCAGGGGTTGAGGCCAGGCGGAAGCCAAAGGTTCGGATTCCCGGCCGGTGCTGAGGAACGGAATTTCTCCGGGAAATTCCTTTTCATGGAGCCATCGGATCACGTGATCCAAGGCGATGCGGGAGGGATGACACCCCAAGGCGAATCGGCCGCCGGAGCGTGCGTCTTCTACCAGGATGTTGCGGTCGACAAGAAATTCCGCAATATCCGAAAGATCGTCCAGGGAGACACCCGCTTCGTCGGCCAGGGCCCCCAGTTCCGGACCCGGTTGTCCTTCCAGAAAGCGTTCATAAACACGAAAAAGGAGGAAGAGCCCGAGCGATGCCTGAGAAAACCGATGGGTGTTCACCCCTTTGGCCTCTTCCAACACCAAAGCTTTGGTGTTCTGCAAGGCGTAGCTCAACTCGCCGCCCCAAAGGACGATGATCCATGTGAGAAACAGCCAAAGGAAAAAAAGCGGAACGGTGGCCAACTGCCGATAAAAATTCGTCATCTCCCCGGCTCCGCCCACATAGACATAAAAACCTTTCTTGGACAATTCCCACAGCACCGCCGCCCATAAGCCGGCGATGACGGCGTTTCGCATCCGCACCCGCACCGACGGCAGGTAGAGGTAAATCAGGGCGATACAAACGGTTTCCACCAGGATGGGGGCGCACAACCCGTAGACGCTGCGCACCACCCAATGGCGCCTCAGAAAGGATTCGACGGCACCGCCCGGAGGCACGAGCACATTGCCGATCCACATGGAAGCCAAGATCACGAATGGGCTCGATGTGAGCAGCACCCAAAAGGCGGTGACCTTGTGGAAGTAATGCCGGCTTCCCTTGACCCGCCAAATGTTGTTGAAAACCCTTTCCGCCGTGATCAAGATGTTGAGCGCCCCGAAGATGAGCCCGACGAGCGCTGCCAGATTGATCAGGCCGGCCGGCCCCGCCTTGAACACGGTAGGGGAAATGTATCGTTGCAGCCAATCCATCACGTGGGCATGGAGTTCGGGCACTACGGCCGGGAGGATCTTTTCCTGCACGAATTGAATGATGCGCTTCCCGCCGCCGAGGAGCCCGACAAAGCTGAAAAAAAGGACCGCAAACGGGATGAGGGAAAGGATCGTGGCAAAAGCCAAGCTCGCGGCCCGGTCAAAGCAAAAGTCCCGGTTGAATTTCCAGAGGCTAAGGTAGGTGATCCGGCCGACACGGCGCACCCTTTCCCGGAAAGGACCCCCGGGGCCCCCTTTCGTCTCGAAAAGGACGGCTCTCACGCGTTGCACCCATCGCCCGATCATCAAGCTTTCGAACCCTCGACGTCACCCTTCGGGCCGGCCACGGCCCGAACGTGCATCCTGCAGGAAAAATCCTGGACCCCAATATAACCCAGCTCGGAGCTCGCATACCAGGCCGATCGGAAAGAACACCGATCCGCCGACCAAAACCTCCGGAG
>VSSL01000218.1_pt1 | contig 16422 bp, 18 predicted proteins | sample 4557531 | NCBI WGS metagenome assembly VSSL01 (sample SAMN10986726, study PRJNA523729) | hot springs metagenome | isolation source: hot springs | place: India:Timba, Gujarat | collected 2018-05-31 | reverse complement strand
CTGTTTATTCTTTTTGGGTGCTGTTTTCTGCCATTTTTTTTCTCCTTCCTTTTTATTTAACAAAATTAATAAATTATTCTTCTTCTAAATAATTTTCATAAAATACATAAGGATTGGTTCTTGGATGGCGTATCATTTCGGGTTGTGGATCGAGTCCAACTGCTTCGAGGAAATTACCCAATCCAACACGTTGGACAAATTCGCCAATTCGTTCGCGGTTCTTTCCTTCTTCGATCCAGGGTTCAAGTATTGCATCAATTAATTCAACAATGTCGTTAAACGATTCTTCGTCGTCGAGTTTCACGAATGGAACAATGACAGAAGACAAGATAGCCCCCTCGACTATTGGAGCCTTTGAACCAAGGAGAATCACAGCGCCACGATCCTTGCCCGGTGCAAGTGCCTTTGGCATTACATTTATACAATGCATACAATGTCGGCAACTACTGTTGTCAATCTTCAATTCGTTACCATCCCATTCAATGCATTTACCGGGACATAATGCTACAACCTCCTTTACAATGTCTACACCATTTTTTGCATACTCGCGGACCATTTCCTGGTCAATTTGAATTTCATCGCGCCAGGTTCCAATAATAGAGAAGTCGGCTCGGGCAACAGATGCAACACAATCATTTGGACAACCAGAACATTTAATCTTAAACTTATATGGGAAGGCTGGTCGATGAATTTCGTCTTGATAATGTTGCGTTAAAAAGTAAGTAAGTTTCATTGTATCGTAGCAAGCCCACTCGCAGCGAGCCATACCACAGCAACAACTTGGAGTACGAATGTCGGAACCAGAACCGCCAAGGTCGAAGCCCGCTTGTGTCAACTCGGCAAAAGTGGGTTCCAACTCCTCTGTCCTCGTTCCCAAGAAAATTATATCACCAGTGGAGCCGTGGAAATTTGTCAAACCAGAACCGTGCCTGTCCCAGATATCTGCAAGAGTGCGAAGCGCTTCGGCTGTGTAGAACCAGCCAGCAGGTTGATTGACACGCATCGTATGGAAGTGAGAAACATTTGGAAATTCTTCGGGCAAGTCAGTATAGCGTCCAATAACCCCACCGCCATAGCCCATAACACCAACGATACCGCCGTGTTTCCAATGGCCAATTTTCTCGCGATAAGACCTTTCGAGCAAGCCTAAAAGGTCGTTTGCCATTGGATTCCATTCAGCAGCAGCCTTGATTTCTTTAACGAAACTGGGCCAGGGTCCTTTCTCCAATTCGTCCAAAAGTGGGGTTTCGTACTTTTTCATTTGTTCTGCCATTTCAACTCCTTTAAAAAATGAACATAATTAGTTGTTTGAATTATATGTAACCAAAAGTTTTGGGCTCTTTTCTTCGCGTCCATACATTTTTAGAAACACTAAGCCAAGAAATCGGTAAACCATATGGGCAAACTTTGAATAAGGCATATACCAAAGCAAGAAATAAACTAAAACCAAATGGATGAAATAAGTCGGAAAGCCCAACACAGCAGTATGCATAAGTCGGAATAAAACACAAAGCAATCCAGTCGAAGCAACGCCCCAAACAACCCAAAGGAACAGCATATCGCTATAACTGGATTTTCCGTGTTGCAAGTTGGTTTTATATCTTCTGATCAAGCACATTAAACTGCCAATAACAATCAAGAAACCGGAAAGAATTCCAAAGAGTTTAACAAACAATCCGAAAAATTCACGCAATTCATCTGGGTTATGAATATCGAAGCCAGCAAACATACGAATTGGCAAATTCATATCCTCGGGCAATATTTTCCAAAAATGCCAATAACATTGATTACAACAACGCCAGTAGCAATCATTGCACCAAGGAAACCATAAAAGATTAACAAATGCCCCCAAAATCGAGTACTATTCGTTGTGCATCGGCTAAATTTCTTGTGCAAAAACAAATCGACAAGGACTTGCCAAACACTTTGCCAGAAAGTCCGCACTTTCGGCCTATTTAGTTTACACTGCAAATTGTCCCAATATCTCTTATAACCAAAGAATGTAAAAGCAAATATCAAAATGTTGCCAGAGATGAACAGCATTTCAATTGGACCGTGGGCGACAAATTCCTTGTAGCGGAAAGGTCCTTCTTTGATTGGAAACAAGTTGTTCAAATCCCAGTTCTGTGTAATCATAACTAAAAGTGAAATCAGAACTATTGGCAAAAGCAAGAGCAAAGGCAAATATTTGGGCGAACCCAATGCAGTACCCATAAATTTTGGCACAGCAAAATGCTTGTAAACATAATCTCGCAGAGCAGCCATCAAATCGGCTGGGCGTGCTCCTCTTGGGCATTTTTCGCTGCACTCCATACAACCGTGACAAAGCCACAGGTCTGGGTCCGAAAGCAATTCTTCTTTAAGTCCCCAACTTGCCCAAATCATTTCTTTTCTTGGAAAAGCGTTCTCTTCTGGCGATAAATCGCAAACAACAGAGCAAGTCGCACATTGATAACACTTTTTAAGCGTTTCGCCCCCACGCTTCTTTAACTCTTTTATAAACTCGACATCATTCTTAACTTCAATTAAGTCACGCACTTTGCCCTCAAAATTTATTTGACTTTATGCTTATCCAAATCAAGATAATCCTTGCGTAAGTTGAATAATTTTTCTCCAAAAATGCTGAACCTCAACCATTCGAAGCCAAATCGGATCAATTCGGCGTCGTCAGTTCTAATCTTCTCTTTTCGTTCGTCGTCAACATCAAATCGTTTGAAAAAAGTGCTGTCGAAAAGAAATTTTCTGAATTTATCGATATCGTAGCAAACCATATAGAACATTTCCAACTTCACTGGTTCAATCGCACGAGCAGTAACAAAGAATTTATGCAATGAAATCTCTTTAAACAATTCTCCAAGTTCTTGATATTCACTCAAGTTTTGGTCGTCGAACCATTCATCAACGGTCCATTCCTTATCTTCTTCAAAACCTTTACAAACATCTTCTTTTATTAAAAAATAGAACTCTTCGCCATTATTCAATTTCTCGGCTTCGTTTGGCGAAGCCACCCCGAGCGGAAACATTCTACAACTCCAGGGTCGGTCCTGGTATACAGCACAGCCATTTTCACCAAGGAAAGGACAATCGAGCGTCCTGTCGTCCATTTTTAACATTACTATTGGATGGCGAAGATTTGAAGCAATTGGTAAAATCGTGTATTTAGCGAGAAATTCGGATGATGTTATTCCAAGCGCCTTTCTCAATCTTGCAATGTCGTAAGGAGTTAGAAAAATATTAACATTGTTACAGCATTTGTTGAAACATTCCACTCCCGGATGGCAGTGGAACTTAAATTTTGCATTCTTATCCAATTTTGGATAAGAGGCAATTAATTCTTCATTTAAAACTCTTGGATTTTTATCAAACATTATTGTTGCCTTTCAATTTCCCCAACATAAGCATTTTTAATATCGTTTTCTTTTGTAACTGGATATGGTCCTTGATAACCGTTGAAGGGATTAATCATAAACCGATAGGAAGCGTGGACGTGATAGTTATTCCACATCCAATCCCAACCTCTTTTAAAATATCCACAATCGTCGTTTAAACAGATATAAAGATATTCTACTCCCCAATCGGAGTCTACCGGCAAGTAAACTTTCTTAACTTCGCTTCCACAATGTTTGCAATAATATTTCTCTTCCATTTTTGCCTCCCTATTATTTTCTAGTGGGGATAGAAAGGCAGAATTAAGATGAATGAAATCATCTTAACCCTGCATTTCGCTCCCGTTTTTCAAATAACATAGTGTCCCGGGTTGCCCCGGGACACTTTCTTAATTAAAAGATATGGATAATATCCCTTGTGAAGACATTCCAAGTATCGGTCTTGCGGTCGTAGGTCATATTCACAAACTTTTCCCAATTCGGGTCAAGATTGGGTTTGTCTGCACGGAAGTAGTAGCCGGGCCAACGAGTTTCTTCGCGGAAGAGAATTGCACGAATGTGGGCTTCGGCTTGATACATTCGGTGAATGTTTTCCCAGCATCGCATCAATTCATGCAAATCGGCGGCAGCCAATTTTTCGCTATCTTCCTTCAAGAATTGCATAAGTTGCAATCCTTTTTCGAGCAAAGGCTTGCTTGTCTTGAATTGCGAAGAAACACCGCCAGCATATTCGTCCATAATCTTTTGCAATCGGAACATAAACATCTTCGGTCGGATGTAGTTCGGATTAATGTCTGGGTCGGTTGTCTCTTTGTAATGTGCCTCGTAAACTTCAAGAGGCTTGTAAATCTTCTTCTTAAGTTCCTCGATTTGATTTGCGTCGTAATTCAATTGCGGATTTTCCTTAACGATGTATTCAATTGCACCCTTTGCTGCAATTCGACCTTCCGCATGAGAGCCAGAAGAGAACTTATGGCTTGAAGCACCAGAAGCGTCGCCGGCGCAGAACAAACCTTTAACAGTCGACATATTTGGATAGCCCCAGAAATATTCCGGTGGTGCAAGGTCTTTTGGACCACTAACCCAAGCACCAGAGGCACCAGAGTGTGAACCAATGAAGTATGGTTCCGCAGCAGCAATTTCCGATGGTGCTTGTTCTGGGAAGGTGTTCGTTGCAGCCCAAAGAATTGCTTGGGAAATTGTCATATCGAGGAAGTCTTCCCATGCTTCTTCTTCGAGTTCTTTCATTTTCTTCTTGTATGCCTTCGGGTCGTCTTTATATTGGTCGGCAAGTTTTTGAATTGCTTCTTCTGTACGCATATAGATTGGACCCTTGCCTTCCATTACGTCGAGCATTCCAAGCCAGTTGCGTAAGTTCGCCGGGATTGGTTTCACCTTACCATAGGGCAACCATTTCTCCAATTCGTCGGTTCGTTCAACCATATAATCGCCGCCAAATGCATTTGTGGCTCGCGATTTAAACAACAAGAACCAGGCTCCAACTGGGCCATAAGCGTCTTTGAAACGAACTGGAATGAATCGAACTTCCTGGCAAGTCATTTCGGCACCAGCCATTATTGTAAAGTATGCACTGGAACCACTATTCCAAGGTGGATACCAAGCGCGGCCAAGACCTTCGCCAGTTGAACGGGGTCGGAATACGTGGACAGCACCGCCCATTGCAACAAGAGTTGCTTTCGCTTTAAATACATAGAATTTGTTTTCGCGAACACTAAACCCAACCGCACCAGCACAACGATCGCCGTCCATCAATGGCTCAACAATAAATATTCTTTCGTAAATGTTTTCCATTCCAAGAGCATTCTTTGCAGCCTCGGCAACAATAACTTTGTAAGATTCACCATTAATCATAAGTTGCCAACGGCCTTCGTGGACATAGTTCCCTTGTTCATCTTTCCAAATCGGAAGTCCCCATTTTTCGAAAAGATGAACTGTCGAGTCCACGTGTCGGGCAATGTTTGCTACCAAATCTTCGCGGGTAATTCCCATCAAGTCGTTTCGGACATAATCAACGTAATCTTTTACAGTATTCTTGCCCGAATTTAGGTCGACATAAAGGTTAATAGCGGAAAGACCCATAGCAACAGCGCCGCTTCGGTCCAAAGCAGCCTTGTCGACTAATGTTACTTTCAATCCATATTTCTTTGCCCAATATGCTGCCTCGACTGCTGCACCGCAAGCAGCCATACCACCACCAACAATCAATAAATCGGTGTTGACTTCTACTGTTTCAAATGGTCCCATTTTCTTCTCCTTTATTATCCAACATTAAACATATTACTTATTAAGTGTGAACAATGAATCCAATTTCAGCGAGCCAGGTTCAGTGAACAGCAGCGGGCTTGAAATATCGTCGGTTGCAGTTTCCCAACCACCATCTGGGACTGCAGAACCCTCTGGGGTTGTTCGAATTGGGAACTTGAAACGCTTCAATTCACCATTGCGGAACTTAACAGTCCACATAATCGAATCGGAACTACGCATTGGCGTAACTTGTGCTCCTAATGGCACGAAATCAGCATAACCACGCACTTCGATTGCCTGGTTTGGGCAAATCTTAACGCAATTGTAGCATTCCCAGCACAATTCTGGCTCGCGATTGTAAGCCTTCATAGTCTCTTTGTTCAAGACCATAAGGTCGTTTGGGCAAATATACTGGCAAGCAGTCTTGTCCAGTGCTTTGCACCCATCACATTTGTCGACTATTACGAAGCTTGGCATTTTAGTACTCCTTTTAATAATTAAACATACATTGATTAAATAAATAAGAAATCATTTTATTCTCCTGTTGCTGCTCTATGCAGCTTGATTTCTACTTTTTCTTGCAATCCAGAGTAATACTCGCGAAGAATGGCAAGAACTTCGGGACGCGAGAATTCCTTTGGCACTTCGAGCCCTTCGGAAAGTGCCTTACGCAACATAGTTCCGCTGAGCAAGAGTCTGTCTTCCTTTCCGTGTGGGCAGGTCTTCATCGAAGCCATTCCCTCACATTTGTAGCAATAGAAAGTCCAGTCAATTTTCAACGGCTGGCAAAGAAGTGCGCCTTCCCAAAGTTCGTCGAAGATTTCTTGTGCTTCGAATGGACCATAATAGTTTCCAACACCAGCGTGGTCGCGACCAATTATCATATGCGTACATCCATAATTCTGACGGAACAACGCATGGAGCAATGCTTCGCGCGGACCAGCATATCGCATATCCAATGGGTATCCTCCTTGAACAACTGTGTCTTTCACGAAGTAATTTTGGACGAGAACATCAATGCATCGAACCCGAACATCTGCCGGAATGTCGCCAGGCTTTAGTTTACCAACCAATTGGTGAATGTACAAACCATCAGAGACTTCCAATGCTATTTTTGCAAGATACTCGTGCGAACGATGCATTGGGTTTCGCAATTGTAATGCTGCTATTGTTTTCCAGCCACGTTCCGCAAAAATCTTTCTCGATTCCTCTGGCCTTTGATAAATCCCCTTGAATTGTACTGGAAATGGTCCTTCGCTTAATACCTTCACTGGACCAGCAAGGTTTATTTCCTCTTGGTCCATTACCATTTTCACGCCGGGATGTTCGATATCAGTAGTCTTGTAGACATTTTTGCATTCGAATTCCTTGTCGATTTTGTACTTTTCTTCAACTTTCATCGTTGCCATTATTTCGCCGTACTCATCGGAATAAAGAGCAACTTCGTCGCCAATCTTAATCTTGTCGGCTGTTTCTTTGTCGGTGGAAACTGTTATCGGAATAGGCCAGAAAAGTCCGTTCTTGCTTGGCATTTTCATTTCTTCGCAAACGCTTTTCCAATCGTCATAGCCCATAAAACCAGTGAGAGGGGTGAAGCCACCAATTCCCATCATTATTAAATCGCCAGTTTCACGGCTCGTAATATTGACTTTTAGCAACTTTTGGGCTTTTTTCTTTTCCTCGGCCAATTCTTCGCCTTCGAGCAGGAGTTTTTATTAACTCGGGACTTCCGTGTGGGCTGATTAATTTTGCCATTTCTTTGACCTTTCAAAATTGTTAAACAAACTCAATTGCAATATTAGATTAGACATTATATTTCAACAACTTATTTACTTGTTTTGTATACACCTTGTAGTTTTAGATGAGATTAAGTTTTAATTTAATATAATGAAGTGCTTTTCTATAAATAATTCTGAGGCAATATTGTGGGGGAAGTTTTAAAATGCAACAAAGTGGTTACATAAGTCCAGTGACTTTTTGCACGATTTCAATCAATTCTTTTTTGGCTTCCTCTAAATCATCATTTACCAAAACATAATCAAACTTATCCCTTTGTTCCATCTCCATTTGAATTCGTTCCCATCTTTTTTGCAACTGTTCGGAAGATTCTGTCCCTCGCTTGATTAGCCTTTCTTTCAAGACCTCAATCGATGGAGGTGAAATAAATATCAAAAATGACTCGTTCGGGAACAGTCTTTTGATCGACAGTGCACCTTTTACATCAATATCGAAAACAACAATTTCCCCTTTCTGCAAACTTTTTTCAATCTCACTTTTGAGCGTCCCGTAATAATTTCCAAAGATTTGCTCATACTCTACAAATCCACCATTGGCAATTAATTGCTTAAATTCCCCCTCGCTTAAAAAATGGTAGTCCTTGCCGTCGACTTCGTTAGGTCGGGGCTTCCTTGTCGTGGCTGAAACAGAGAATTTGAATTGAGGAAATGTCGAAAGCAAGTGCTTAGCAAGAGTAGTTTTTCCAGCACCACTGGGCGCCGAAAGTACAATCAATTGTTTTCTTCCCGCACTCATAATAATATCAAAATCCAAAAAGTCAAAAATAGAAAACTTGGGCTATTCAATCTTTATTGTATTCAAACCAAAGTTTGTAGAACACTTTTCTTAAAAATTCAATTGGATGGAAAATTGCGAGTTGAACAATTCGCTTCTTTTCGATTTTTTGCTGTGATGTAATCATTTTATTTTTAAACTTATTCATTGTAGAAACCGTTTCTGTAAAGACTTCCTCGAAGTCGGGATGAACTTTTTTGAAATGGGCAAATATTTTGTTCCTATCGATACGAGCAACCAAAATTGCAATTGTTTGCAAAAGTACTATCCCGCGCAAAAGAACTTTGACTACCATTTCAAGAGTATGAAACAATTCTCCACTATTGCCATAGGCGAAGATAATTGGAAGCACAGTTATTATGGTTATTGACAACAAGAACTTAGGCTTTCTTAAATATGAGATTCCCTTCTTTTCATCCTTTGAGAATATTATGAAGTATAGCACAAAGAGTGCGAAATAGAACAAAAGATTATTGATGATTATTCCAACAACAACGGAAATTACAAAAAGTGAAATTTTTAACTTTTGTCTTTTTTCCTCACTCATTCACAATCACTTTTTTAAGAACATTTTTGGAAAAGTAAAAAGATAAGATACCCACAACTACACCAATTATTAGATAGATAAATACAAAAATCAAAATCATTTCAAATATTCCAAATTTGGTTTGCAAATTGACAATTTGCTGGAATTCGACAAGTATTTTGTTATAAATTTTAAAGATATCTACACCAAAAATCATTGTCTGCATAAAAAGACTATGAAGAAAAGGATATAACAAAACAAGAGCACCAACGAGTATACTACTAAACAGATTCACCTTCGCCAACCCAAAAATTGCTTCGGCAAGTAATCCTTCGATAAAAATTGCAAGAGCAGAGTTGAATGCCCCAGCACCCAAAGAGAAAAACAATTTAATAGTTGCAACGACCGAAGCAAGATATAGCGAACTTCGAGGCTTGTCGACAATCATTCGAAAAGCGATAAGTATGAAACAAGCAAACGAAGCCATAAGCAATCCTCGAAAAGGTACTTTCGAAAGGGAAAGTATCGTACCGAGCGAAACTTCGACCAGGGCCCAAAGTCCAGCAAAGAACACGAATATTTTCTTTTCTTTTCTATCCATAATTCTCCAAAAAAATAAACCTTGCCGATTTGGCAAGGTTGCACGCAAAAGAACTCCTTTCCAATTCGGCATTTAGCCTCGGGAGGCTTGGGAGTTTCCTCCCAAACCCATCGGTTGTGTCCCATAGGTATTCAACCATTAGGGAACAACAACTCGGAGTATATTCCAAAGAACTTTAACAGCCTTCTCGCTTTGGCTTGCTTGCTCCTCCCGGTTTCGGAAGACTAACCGCTGGCTTTTGCACTTGTTGTGTTTGCTTCTGCACTTCAATCTGTGTTTGCACTGCCTTTCCTTCGGAAATCAAAATTGGCGAACCACCAAAATACGAAGAAATTTGTTTCATTTTTTCAAATTTTTCTTTGCCGGCTGTGGTTGTATCCAGTTGAATTTTGGGGAAAACTACTTCGTCGGTCCAGCCTTGATAGCCACCCTTTAAAACCAAAACATCTTTATAATCAAGGGCTTTCAATGCCAGCCAAGCATTCAATGATTTAGTATCATCTTCTGAGAAAAGTATTATTTTTTGATTCCGTTGAAGAACATTTTGATACAAATCCTTTGAAGAAAGATTAATTGCTCCCGGAATTGTTCCTTTTTCATATTCGTTTGGATTTCTTAAATCGACAATTACAAAAAAATTTGTTCCGGAAATAATTTTCTCGGCAAGTTCCATTGGGGTAATATATTTCGACGGCGAATTTATTTCGAGGGCAAATTCCTTCACATCCACTCTTTCGTAAGTGGCTTTGGTTGGGTCATGAGTGAACAAAGCTATAATCCCCAAAAGTATAGCAAACAGTCCAAGCTTCTGATTCAGACTCAAATCTTTGAATTTCATACTACCTCCCAAACAATTTTGATTGAAACTTTTTCTCGATGTATGTTGCGCCGGCGAAACCACCAACTGCAATCAAAACAACAGCAAAAACTACCACTCCGTAGGGTATGTGAAGTGCTTCGTAAATAGTGGCTTTCCCCATCGGAGTCGACTTTGCAAAATCTGCAATCCAAGGATAAATCTCGCCGTAAATAAAAGTGCCAATAAAAACGCCAATCAAAAAGAACAAACCGTCGAGCCTTCCTATTGATGTCGATACAACTGATGTCCCCGGACAATAACCACCAATAATAAAACCAAACCCAAGGAGGAAACCGCCAACAATTTGCGGAACAACATAGGTCGGTGTAAAGTAAATGAGATGTATATCTAAAAAACCAAAGACCCCAAGAAAATAAACACCCAACATCGCAGTAACAATTGCAGTGAACATCACTTTGAATACAGTCATATCGTAAAGGTAGAATTGTGCTGCAAGTTTTCTGGCGCTACCAAAACCGGCGCGTTCGAGGAAGAAACCGAAAGCAATGCCAATAAGAAAGGCAATGATTAAACTGAACTCCTCGCCAAACATTCCAAATTTGTAAAATGGTGCTATCATAACCAGAACCTCCTAAATAAATATGCAATCAAATATCCGCCTGCAAATACAGAAAGCATAAATAACCAACTTCCAAGATTTAGAAGTGAACCACCAGTGAGAGCCTGCCCGCTTGTACAACCGCCGGCAAGTTTTGCTCCAATACCCATCAACGCTCCGCCAATGGTCGCAAATATTAATCTTTTGGTGTTTGTAATTTTAGGACCTTTCTCGATTTTAAATTTCACTCGATTCGCAAAAATTCCAGAAATGAAACCCCCAACTAAAACTCCAAGCACTTCAAACACAAGCCAATCTTTCAAAGGATTTCCCGCAGAGAGATAGTTGCGATAGAACTCATTATTCTGTGCGTGTTCTGGTGCAATTTTCAACACGCCAGTTGCAACAACTGATGAAACTGCCCCCGAAGCACCAAGCCCTCGCCCCATAATTACAAAAGCCAGTAGGAGAACAATTCCCAGACCAATACCAGCCAGGTACGGATTCCAGTAAGGCTTTTCTGGAAAACTTTCTTTGTGGAAAGCCTTCGTTGTTTCAAGATTCTCTTGTCCTTTCTCTTCCATATCAATACCTATTTTATTATTAAAATACTGTAAATACATTTCTAGGCCAATGACTAAATTGTCCAGCGTAAACTACAATAAAACGAAGAATAAGTCCACCAAGCATTACCAAGATTGGTGCAACATTAGTATGCACAATTTTGTTGTTTACAGAAAACATTTGAATTATCAATGGAATAACAATTCCCGAAAGAACAACAAAAATCCAAAACGAAGCAGCATAAGGTCCCGAAAGTATGAGTTTCGCTGCATCGATATGAACTTGGCTCGAAGAGACAAAGCCAATAATCATCAGCAAGATGATTATTAATTCTGCAATCAGAAAGCCATTGTCCGCTTTTGCAAGCAAATGCCTTTCTTCTGGATCTTTACCTATTAAATGGACCAATGCTGCTGCGCTCGACAAACCAGATGTTAAGAATAGTGTCCAAAGCATCGGACTATTCCAGGCTGGTCGAGCAGAGAACCCACTTAAAAGAATTGCAGTGTATGCGCCAAGCAGACCACCAAAGACCATACTTAACGAACCTATTAATTTTACAAGGAAAGCGTTCGACCGTATTTTTTCCGAAAGCCTACCCAAGGCTGGAAATTTCTCCGCTACGTTTTCTGGTATACGAATTAACAATGTTACAAACAAAATCGGATAGATGATTAACAAAATCCAAGCACCCCAGGACATTGGTGATTGCCATTTGAAATTGAGGTATAGATTCCAAACATACAGTTTGTGTTCCAAATCTAAAAACAGGGCTAACATACCAATTGAAATTGCAACTATCCCAATTAGCGGAATTCGAAAACAAGAGCAAAGGGTGTTTTTTGTTCTTCCAGTTAAGATAAAATATCCAGAAATAAGCATCATTCCGCCAACGAGACCTCCCAGGAATAGATATACTGGAATTTCCCAACCCCAAATATGCAAAGTTGGGTCTATTAAATGATTATGTCTTGTTATTACCAATTCATTCATTGTTGCCTCCTAAATTAAGTAATATACTTGTGGTTTGGTTCCACTTTCGGGATTTAATACGCGATACTTGCGTGATTGAAGTAATTTGGAAACCTCGCTATTGGGGTCTTCGAGGTCTCCAAAATACATACAATGCGTTGGACAAGTTGCAACACACGCTGGGTCCAATCCTTGCACAACTCGATGTTCGCAAAATGTACATTTCGTAGCGTAACCATCTGGATGAATAAAGCGTGCATCGTATGGACAAGCAGCAATACAAGCCTTGCATCCAATACATTTGTCGTAATCAACTAGAACAATTCCGCCAATGTCCGAAATATGGCTTGCTCCCGTCGGGCAAGTGTACACACAAGGCGGATTGTCGCAGTGATTGCATCGTTCCGAGCGTATCTCCATATGCAAGTTTGGAAACTTACCTATCGTTTCGTACGCAATCCAATCCCGATTGAATCCTTCTGGTACATTGTTTTCTGTTTTGCAGGCAACGACACAATCCATACATCCAACGCATTTTGTCGTATCTATAACCATTGCATATCTTGCCATTTTCACACCTTTTCAAATGTTACAAAATTGTTATTCATTCCCGTTCCGCCCATAACTGGGTCGATGTCATAACGAGTAATCAATTGCGTATCGCTGGCTCCTTTTAAGTAAGCCCGTTTGAGCAACTTTGAAGTGTGTCCAAAACCGTGATACATATAAACACAATCGGGGCGTATCCTTTGGGTTAATCGCACTTTTACCTTGTTGCTCTTAACACCATCTTGGTTAACCAAAACCACATACTCCCCATTCTTTAGTCCGAGGTAGTTTGCAACATCGGAGTTCACCCAAACTTCGTTCTCATTAATCATATCCATCAAAATTGGGTTCGATTGGGTCATACTGAACGTATGAACTGGTGCACGCCCAAAAAGCAAGCGGAAGTATCCAGGCGGTGGTTCTGGGGGTCGTTCGTATGTTGGGAAAGGTGATAGTCCTTTCTCAGCCAATTGAGTTGAATACAATTCTATTTTTTGAGTAGGCGTATTCGAGAACTCCATTTGTAAACCATCCTCGACATATATAGGTTGCGAATTACCAAGAATAATACCATCCTTTTTCAATTGTTCATAGGAAAGCCCAGCGGCTTCAACTCGATAGCGAAGATATTCTTCGATATGTTTCCAAGGGAAATAATGTTCAAGTCCAAGTTTTTTAGCGAGTTCACGTGCAATCCACCAACCTTCACGCTGGTCGTGTGGCGGGGGGACTACTGGTTGACGAATTCCCACAAAAGGAACTTTGAAAGGCGAAACGTTCAATTCATCATATCGTTCTAAATATATTGCTTCGGGAAGAACAACATCTGCCCACATCGAAATTTCGCTTGGTATTACATCTATGACCAACAAAAAGTCAAGATTTTGTATTGCTTTCAAAGTTTCTGCTTGGTTGGGTAAGGTTTGAATCAAATTTGTACCGTAAACAACCCAAGCCTTAATTGGATATGGCTTTCCAGTAATTGTTGCATCACGAATTCCTTGGGTAAGCCCCTCGTCTTCGCCCGCAAATGGGTATTTGTTGTTGGGATTGTAAACAACTTCATAATCTACTTCTGGATATGGTGGGTAAGGATATTTAGGAATATTCATTTTTACTGGTTTAAAGAATGCACCTTTGTGATTCCAATTTCCCAGAAGCGCGTTTATAATTGCAACAGTACGCAATCTTTGTACATCGTTCCCATACCAATTGACGTGGCGACCAGGATGGACAAAAGATGCAGGTTTGTAGCGAGCAAGTTCACGGACTGTCTCCCGAATCAAATCTGGTTCGATTCCAGTTTCAACAAATGCCCATTCTGGTGTAAATGGCTTGACGTATTCTTTCAATTGCTCGAAGCCAAAAGTATACTTATCAACAAAATCTTTGTCGTAGAGATTTTCCTCGATTAATACATTTATCCAGGCTAAAAGCAAAGCAGTATCGGTCCCAGGTTTAATTGGCAAATAATATTTTGCCTTGCTTGCAGCAATAGAAAATCTCGGGTCGACTACAATAATCGTTGCACCTCGTTCCACTGCTTTAGCAAATTCTTGCACCTGGGAATTATGCATATTTTCCCCAAGGTGCGTACCTATTAAAGCGAAACACTTGGAGTTTTCAATGTCTGTTCGTTCGGGCGAACCGACAATTTCGCCAAAAGTAAGTTCGAAGGCAACTTCCCTCGGTCCACGACATTGTGCAAAGGAGGGAGCAGCAAAGTTTTTTACACCAAAGGCATTAAAAGTGTGTTTCAAAAATGCACCGCCTGGTCCGTGACTGAAAACTGCAATCGATTGCGGACCATATTTTTCCTTGATTTCCATTAGTTTTTTCGCTGTGAATGTAAGAGCCTCGTCCCAAGTTGAAACTTTCCATTCTTCCTTTCCACGAGTGGATGTGCGAATAAGTGGAGCCTTCAACCTATCTGGGTCGTAATGTTGACCAACGCCACCATTGCCACGGGGACAAAGTCTTCCTTTGCTCAATGGGTCCAAGGGGTTCCCTTCCAGTTTCCAAAGTTTTCCATCCTTGACATAAGCAACCAATCCGCATTTCCAGAAACAAATGGAACAATAGGAAGGAATTTTGACCACACCCGAAGTCTTTTCAGCAGAAAAAAGAGAATTGTCTATTAACTTTGTACCCCCAAAGGCAAGACCAGCCCCAGCGAATGTTGCACCGCTGATTTCCAAAAATTTTCTTCTTGTGAACTTTTCCATAGCAATCTCTCAAATTTCCTTTAATAATTTTTTTATATCATCACAATTTGTAAAATCATTATAAACTTTACAATCTCTGCAATTTTTTATCGCACATATATTGTCCTTATGGTCGTAAGCCCAGCAAGGAGTACCAATCGAATTGTATGCTGGACAATTCATACGCTCTTCCTCGCTACAATTGATAATTTTCCAGCAAGGAATAAGGGAAAGCATCGTTTTTATCGAAGGAATAGAGTATTTCTTTTTTGTAATTGCGTCTCGGATACACTCCATTCGCTCGATGTCAGCAATGGAATACAATCGATTTTTTGGTTCGTTCCCCTTGCTGTGATAATCAGTCCCTCCTTCTCGTACATCCTCAAAGTATGAACACTAATTCCGAGGAGTTTAGAAGCAACCCCTATCGGATAAATCGGTTCATTTTTATTTAAACTTTTATTCTCCATTGTCAACTCATTTAACATTCAAAATTATTAAATGAAAATAAATTTACAACTCCAAAATGCTGTTTAAGTCCTTGATTTTTCGTAGATTTATTTAGTTTATGGAAAATTAAATTTTAGGTAAGCCTTAATTCATTTAAATCCAACAAAAAAGAGAAAGGGAAATTATACAACACAAGTGTTACAAAAGTGAATTTCAAATTGCAATTAGGAAGTGAGTGTTATTGTCCAATTCTATGACTTTTCTTGTTTCTTCCTCAAACCTTTTCAAGCCATAAATCAGCAAAGGATACGCCAAAGATAACATCCTTTCTTGAAGTGTTCCGTTGGGTAATACAAAATTGTTAAGATTTACTATCTCTTTGTGCCGTGAAAGGATTTTCTTCCTTTCTGCCGAATAGATTTTACTTATATAGGATTTAAACGAGCGAAAAGATTTACTAAAATGGGCTTCTGCACTTATTTCCAACGATTTGTCGAACCTTGTACCAATATTTTTAAGTTTTGCAAATATGTTTTCAAATTCCTTTTCAATATTTTCAATCTCGTTTTGCAGATTAAAGTCCCGATTGGAATTATATATTTCCTCTAAAATCTCCTCGTTTGGCTTTAAGAAGTATGTAAAGTGTTTCGTTTCAAGCAACTCAACAAAGTTATGTGGAATAAATGTAATAGAATGGCGAGGAACAATTGCTGGCATTTTTATTTCGAACCATTCATACAATTCCTTCAACTGTGTGGTATAACCTATTTCGCTTGGTCCAAGAACAGAGGCAACATTAGGAAGAAGATAATCCTGGCAAATAGGTCTTAACAAAACATTAGGCGAAAACCGAGCGGTATTTCGTTCAAAAAAATCCAGAATATTATTTTCATCAACAAATTCTTCACCAAGGACG
>VSSL01000217.1_pt1 | contig 16426 bp, 15 predicted proteins | sample 4557531 | NCBI WGS metagenome assembly VSSL01 (sample SAMN10986726, study PRJNA523729) | hot springs metagenome | isolation source: hot springs | place: India:Timba, Gujarat | collected 2018-05-31 | reverse complement strand
CCCTCGAGATCGCGCTGCGGGGCAACATAAACTTGATACACCCGCCCGCTACGCGCCTCGTATTGGCGCTGTACCTCTTCCCCCGCTAAAACGCGCCGCAGGACGTCTAGGAATTCCGGGCGGTCGGCGGCCAAGTTGAAGAGGTTGACCTCTCCATCCAGCTTGTCGGCGTAGCCGCTCTGCAGTATCCCTCTCCCTTCCACAAACTGCAATCGCCCTTGGGCATTGGCGTGGAAGACGATAAGCGGCGCCAGCTCAGTAGCCGCTCGCAGCAGAGCCTCGTTCTGGCGAGCGGTCAATTCCGCTTGCTTGAGGGCGGTGATATTGCGCGCCATAACCGCTACCTGCACCACCTCCCCCTCCTGGTTGAAAACCGGGATGAGCACGCTATCGAAGATGCCATGCACGCCGTGCTCCTCGAATCGTTTCACCTGGCCGGTGCGGAAGACCTCTTCTAGATAAGTGCGACGCATCTCAGCCGAATGAGGGGGCATATAGTCCCAGACAATCGTTCCGGTCAGTTCCTGCGGCGTTTTGCCTACCAGATCGCCAGAAGTACGGTTGATGTGAAGGATGCGTCCATCCCTATCCAGCAAGTGTATGACATCGAAGGGATTATCGAGCAGTGTCTGGATGACCTGGTGGCTTTGGTAAAGCTGCGCCTCCATCTCCTTGCGTTCGGTAATATCGCGCGCCACTGTTCCCACCATTCTCACCTGCCCTACCTCGTCGCGCAGAGGAAAGAGGCTGATATCCAGCCACCCTTCCACCCCGCGCGTTTCCTGGCGCAGGGGTTGACCGCTCTCCACCACCTGGCGGAGTAATTTAAGGCGCTCCTCAGCCAAAGGTAGGGGCATGAGATGCCGCAGATCGCGGCCAATCACCTCATCCAAGCGATAGCCGGAGCGCTGCAGAAAGGTTTGGTTGGCAAAGCGCACCCTCCCCTCAAGGTCGAAGACCAAAATCAAATCGCCGGGGGCGCTTTGCAGAGCCGCCACAAAGTCAGGGATGTTCTCCCCTGCTTGGGGGGCGGGTTTTGGCGGGGTGCTTCCTTCCACATCTCCCCGCTCAAGGGGCAACGGTGGCGCGGTGCGTAAGTAATCGTCCAACCGTCTCACAGTTGCGGGGGTGAGGTAATCCAACAAGCCTCCTCTCATCCCTTGCACGGCGGTCTCCTCATTGCCGCAAGCGGTGACCATAACCACCGGCACAGGTGGCCGACGTTGCTGAGCCTGGGAGAGCACCTCAAAGCCGTTAATCCAGCCCATGGCGTAGCCGCAGAGAATCAAATCCCAGTGCGTCGCGGAGAGGGCCTGCTTGAAGGTTTGCCGCTCGCTAACGACCTCAAGATGGATTTGGGGATGGGCTTGGCGCAATTGAGGAATATCCAAGGGTGGCTCTTGGGCTTGGGCGCAGTGCACCACCAGAACGTTCATTCGCTCCGCTCCTTCCGCCGGGTCAGGCAGTCCTAATTATACCCACTGAGCACAAGCAGGAAGGGGAGGAACTTTACAAAATGTTCAGGAAGCCGCTCTTCCCTTAGGAACTCTTGCCTTGCGGCGGTGTTTTGGTGAGGGTGAGGATAGCTTTTGTCAGGAAATTCCCCCTAGAATGTGGGACATCCTAATCAGGGAGTTTAACTTGGTTTCGTGAGATAAAGAAAGGGAAGAATTCATCATGGAAATCTACAGTGAACGAACCATGGAGCAATTTATTGCAGAGCTGAGGGAGCGCAAAGCGATTGCCCAGGGCACTCCCCAAGAAGCCGAAATGCAACACCGCAAGGGTCGCCTTACGGCGCGGGAGCGCATATACACTTTGCTTGACCCCGGCACCTTCGAGGAGATTGATACCTTAGCCTTGCCGCGCTACGAGACCTACCTCGGCGGAAAACGCTCACGCTACGGCGACGGGGTGATCACCGGTTTCGGGCAGATCCACGGACGGCACGTGATGGTCGCCTCTCAAGATGCCGCCGTGATGGGGGGCTCGTTGGGTGAAATGCACGCCGCCAAGATCGTCAAAGCCATGCGTATGGCGCTGCAATACGGTTGCCCATTCATCGCCCTTAACGATTCCGGTGGGGCCCGCATTCAGGAGGGGGTGGATAGCCTGGCCGGCTACGCGCGCATCTTCGATGCCAACTGCGAAGCCTCCGGTGTCATCCCCCAAATTTCGGTCATCATGGGGCCCTGTGCTGGCGGGGCGGTCTATTCGCCGGCCCTTACCGACTTTATCTTCATGACCGAGAACAGTTACATGTTTATCACCGGCCCGGACGTAGTGCGGGCGGTGATGCAGGAGGAGGTAAGCCAAGAAGAACTCGGCGGGGGGATTGTGCACAGCGTGCGCAGCGGGGTATGCCACTTCCTCGCCCCTGACGACCGTTCCTGCCTGGCCAGCGTGCGTGAATTGCTCACCTACCTCCCCTCCAACAATCAAGATGACCCGCCCTATGTGCCCCCGCGCGACGACCCCCAGCGGCGCTGCCCTGAACTGGAACGGATTGTCCCTTTGGCGCCTCACAAGCCCTATGACGTGCGCCAGGTGATCGCCTCCATCGTGGATGAGGGACGTTTTTTCGAAGTACACGCTCTCTGGGCGGAGAACATTGTCGTGGGATTCGCCCGCTTGAACGGCTGGGTGGTTGGGGTTGTGGCCAACCAGCCTATGGTGTTGGCTGGTTGCATAGACATCAACGCTTCAGTTAAAGCCGCGCATTTCATCCGTGTTTGCGATGCCTACAATATCCCCCTCATCACGTTGCAGGATGTGCCCGGCTTTCTGCCTGGCAAGGACCAGGAATACGGGGGCATCATCCGCAACGGGGCACGCATGATCTACGCCTATAGCGAAGCCACCGTGCCGAAACTGATGGTCATCCTACGCAAGAGCTACGGCGGCGCCTACTGTGTCATGAGCAGCAAGGGCTTGCGCGGCGATTTGCTCTACGCCTGGCCGAATGCCGAAATCGCCGTGATGGGTGCGGAAGGGGCAGTAAACATCCTCTACCGCTCCGAGCTGAAAGAAGCCAGCGACCCCGAAAAGCGGCGTCAAGAGCTGGTGGCCGATTACCGCCAGCGCTTCAACAACCCCTACATCGCCGCGGCGCGCGGCTTAATTGACGATGTGATCGAGCCGCGCGATACGCGGCGTGTGCTGATTCGTGCTCTGGAGCTGTGCCTCTCCAAGCGCGAACGCCATACCCCCAAGAAACACGGCATATCGCCTATGTGAGCGCTCCAAGCGATTTCAGGAGGCAACATGTTTCGTAAAGTGCTCATTGCCAACCGCGGAGAGATTGCCGTGCGCATCCTACGCACCTGCCGCACCCTGGGTGTGCGCACGGTAGCCCTCTATCACCCCGCCGATCGCGGCTCCTTGCATGTGCGCCTGGCCGACGAATGCATCCCTCTGGAAGAGACCAGCGGCTTCGCCGACCAAGAGACCATCCTCACCCTTGCCCTGGAAAAAGGGGCGGATGCCATTCATCCCGGTTATGGCTTTTTAGCCGAGCGCGAGGATTTCATACGGAGTTGCCACCAAGCCGGCCTGGCTTTTATTGGCCCGCCCGCCGAGGTGGTGGAAGCCACACGCCATAAATTGCATGCCCTGACCAAGGCCGAAGCCGCCGGGTTTCCTACCCCTCCCCACTCCTCCCTATCTTTCGAGAACGGCGATATGGAGGCCATAGCAAGGGAGGCCGAGCGCCTAGGCTACCCCGTGGTGGTAAAGTCGCTGCGCGGCGGGCGCGGGCGTGGTCAACGCGTGGCCTGGTCACCCCAGCGCTTACGCCAAGCCGTACAAAAAGCGCAGGCCGAAGCCCAGGCCATCTACGGCGACCGTAGCATCTACCTGGAACGGCTGATCTCGCCAGCACATCAAATTGCCGTCCAAATCATGGGGGATAAGCAAGGGCGCCTTATCCACTTGGGGGAGCGCGAAGGGTCGCTCCTTTACGGTAACCAGAAAATCCTCGCCGAGGCGCCGGCACCCTGCCTCTCCCCTGCCAAACGCCGCGCCCTGTGGCAAGCCGCTCTGGAGGCAGCCCGCCTCTTTGAGCTCCAAAACGTGGCCACGGTGGAGTTCCTGCTGGACGAAAAGGGGGATTTCTACTTCACGGAGATCAAGCCGCGCATTCAGATCGAGCACCCACTCACCGAGATGCTCAGCGGCCAGGATTTGGTGGCCTGGCAAATACGCCTGGCTGCCGGCGGACTGCTTGACCTATCCCAACGGGCGATACCGCTGAAGGGTTGGGCGATGCAATGCCGCCTCACTGCCGAGGACCCTTGGCGTCAGTTTCTCCCCCAAGCCGGCGTTTTGCGAAGGGCGCGCTTACCTAGCGGCCCCGGCGTGCGGGTGGATACTTACGTGTACTGCGGCTGCTACGTCCCCGCCGAGTATGACCCCCTGCTTGCCAAGATCATCGCGTGGGGCAGCGATCGCCAGCAATGCCTGAATCGCTTGGCCCAAGCGTTGCGCGAGTGCCAATTAAGCGGTGTGCCCACCAACCTGCCTCTGGTGCAGCGCATTCTCGAAGAAGAGAGCTTCCGCCAAGGCTCTTACAATACCGAATTCCTGCCCGATCCCTTCCAGGAAGAGCGCCGCTTTGAGCCACATGTGTACCGAGACCTGGCCGCCATTGCCGCAGTGATGTACCTACGCGAACGTCAACTCTTTCGCCCGGCCCACCCGGAGCGGCTGGCCAGCAATTGGCACCGCGCCAGCCGCGCCCTGCCCCATTAGGAGAACGCCCATGAGCAAACTGATTGTCACTGTAGATGGTCAGGAATTCACCGTTGAATTAACCCTTTTGCCCAGCGACCAGACGCGCCTAGCCGTGCAGGTCAACGACGAGACGATATACCTAGAAGCCCCCGACCTCTACGCCCAACCCCACGAGGTTACCTGGTTCATTGTGGACGGACGCCCTTACGAAGTGACCGCAGATGCCAACCTGGAATGGTTGCGCTCCCCGTGGGGCATTCACGCATTAACGGTGGAAGACTGCTCCGCCCCGCAGGTGCGCCCTTCGTTGAAAGATGGACGCGTTAAGGCACCCATCCCTGGACGCATCCAAGCCGTAAGGGTAGCTGTCGGCGAGGAGGTAGAGGCCGGCCAGCCGCTGCTCGTCCTGGAGGCGATGAAGATGGAGAACGAGATCCGCGCTCCACGCCGCGGCCACGTCAAAGAGATCCATGTTGTTCCAGGCCAAAGCGTCGCTCTGGGCGATCTCTTGCTGGAAATCGAATGACACTAACCTGAACAAGGTCAAAAAAGACTCTCGGATGAGGAGGATTGCGTGAGCGGAAAGGGGTGTTTCGCATTACAATTGCTCCCAAGGAGCCCTCGGTGAACACCATGTCCACCCCAACGATGGATTTGCGTTGGCAAGCAGCCCGACGCGCCTTAGACGAGGTGCGCAGCGGTATGACCCTTGGGCTAGGCACCGGTAGTACCGCGGGCTATTTCATTGACCTTCTGGGAGAAGCCCTACAGGAAGGTAGGCTGCACGAGGTACGTGGCGTTCCGACCTCGGAGGCCAGCGCTGAAAGGGCGCGCCGCTGGGGTATCCCCCTGGTTTCATTGGCCGATTACCCCAGCCTGGACCTAGCCGTGGATGGCGCCGATGAGGTAGACCCTAAATTGAACCTGATCAAAGGGTTGGGGCGCGCCCTATTACGCGAAAAGATCGTCGAAAGCCACGCCCGCCGCTTGCTCATCATCGTGGATGAAAGCAAGTTGGTGGCTCGCTTAGGTCAGAAGGGCCCGCTGCCGGTGGAAATCGTGCCTTTCGAAGCCCAGGTCCAGGTTCATTGGCTGAATACGCTCGGTTGCCGCGCCGAGCTTTGGTTGGAAGCCGATGGCAGCCCGGCGCGCACGGATAACGGCAACTACCTGGCGCGCTGTTGGTTTGCAGAGGGCATCTCCGACCCTTATGCTCTGGCGCGCCGATTGGCCGAGCGTCCCGGCATTGTCGAACACGGCCTCTTTCTAGATATGGCCGATGAAGTGATCGTCGCCACGACTCAAGGCATTCACACCCTGAAACGCGAACCATGAACCTCAAGATTGCCCCTTCGATTCTCTCCGCCGATTTCGCCCGTCTCGGCGAGCAGGTGAGCGAAGCGATTGCCGCCGGCGCAGAGTGGATTCACGTGGACGTGATGGATGGCCACTTTGTGCCTAACCTAACCGTGGGGCCCCTGGTGGTGGAGGCACTCAAACCGATCACGGCCGCAGCCGGCGTCCTGCTTGACGTGCATTTGATGATTGAGGCCCCGGAACGGCTGATCCCGGCCTTCGCCCACGCCGGCGCAGACCTGCTCACGGTGCATGTGGAGACCTGCCCCCACCTGCACCGTACCCTCCATCAAATCAAAGACTTAGGTGTGCAGGCCGGTGTGACCTTAAACCCGGCCACGCCGCTCACCATGCTCGAGGAAGTGCTCAGCGAGGTGGACCTGGTGTTGCTAATGTCCGTCAACCCGGGTTTCGGCGGCCAATCCTACATCCCGGCCAGCACCCAGCGCATTGCCCGCCTGAAGGCCCTGTTGGCCGACAAAGGGCTCGATAAGGTTGAGATTGAAGTGGATGGGGGAGTAAACCAAAAGACGGCCGCTGAGATTGTAGCTGCCGGTGCAACGGTGCTGGTTGCTGGAGCGGCGATCTTCAATTCCCAAGCCAGTGTTGCCGAAAACCTACATGCTCTGCGGCGCGCGGCATTGGGCGCCGCCCCCTAAACCGTCCCTACTATCTATAAATTGCCTTAGATCGCCCACCCATATCAACCGCCACCCCACCGCTTAGCAAGGACCGAGAGGTTTCGTTCCCGGACAACGCTGTTCTACTCGTGGCCGTTGCCCAGAAAGCGGTCGAAAGTGCTCTCTTTCAGGCGAGCGACCAGCTCGCTCTGCGCTTCGCACCACACGGAGCGCAGCGGGCAGCGATAGCCGAAAACGCACCCCGCCGCATCGGCCACACACTCGTTAAGCGTAATCGGTCCGTCAATCGCCTCCACCACTTCCAAGAGGGAGATTTGCTCCGGTGGGCGCGCTAACGAAACACCACCCCGTGCTCCGCGCGAAGTGTGCACTAAGCCGGCCACCGAAAGTTGTGAGACGATCTTCGCCAGGAACGAGGGGGGGATGCGCTCCTCTTGGGCGATGCGACTGGTTGCAGCGTACTGATTTGGCCCCAACTTGGCCAGGTGTAAAACGGCGCGCACCGCGTAATCCGCTTGTCGGGTGATTTGCATGCCTCGTTCTCCTTGTCTCTCCTAAACCGTTTTTTTAAGTTATTATCTCTATTTTAGACAGGTTTTGGTTAATTCACAAGTGATACTTATCACCCCCCAAGGATGATGGTTCTCTCAAAGAGGCTCTATTCCCCCACTCTTTGCCGGTTCAACGGATGGGGTTAAGCGCTTGGTCGCCTGGTGGCAACGGAGGCCAAGAAAGCGGTGCTCAATACCGAGCTAACCCATTGGGCATAGATGAAAAGGGAGAATTGGGTCACTCCTCACGGGCCGCCCCGAATGTTTTCCACCATTGCCAAGCATCTTCCTGAGGGGTGAGCTGCCGACGACGGGCAAAGGTCTGATCAACCGCCAGAATTCGGCAGGCCCTTTCCAACAATTCCGGGCGCACCACCACCAGCCCTAGGCGGTACTTTCGTGAGTTTAAGGCAGCGAGGGCGCTCATCCAACCTTGGCTTTCAATTAATTCCAGAGGGCCGAGCTCGTCCACGACAAACAGATCGCAAGGTAAGGCTTTGCGGAGGACTCCATCCCCCCAAGCGAGGGTAGCGGGAGAGAAAAGCCAATTGCCGAGCGGCAGGTAAAACTCAGCGAGCGGCCAATGGATCTCAGGCGGAGGAGGAGAAGCGATAGCGAGCGGGCGGGTTTCGCCGCTGCGCAGGTCTTGGGCGAGGATGGCTGCTTTTGCCCCCTTTTCGAAGAACGGTGGGCTGAGAATACCGGCCACCTCCCAACCGGCGGAACGGGCTTGTTCGACAAGAGCCGCGCAAAAGGCCGTTTTGCCCGCTCCCGAAGGAGCGCTAAGTAGGCAGAGGGTCATGTCCACAAAACCTGTTTGTGTCCGTTCACTTCCACCAAGCGGATAGGCAGACCGTAGACTCGGCTGAGGGACTCGGCAGTGAAGACGCCTTCCAAAGGGCCAAACTGAGGAGGACGTCCGGCTTCCATCAGCAGTACCTCATCCGCAAGCGCTAAGACGACCTCCGGCTCGTGGTTAGTCATCAAGATGGTGACGCCTGAGGCACGCAAACGGCGCAGGATCTCGATGATGCGGGCTTTGTTGTACAGGTCAAGATGAGAGGTGGGTTCATCCAAAAGCAACAAGCGAGAGGGAAGGGACGAGGTGGAATCTTGGTCCCCTTCCCCAGGAGGAGGGTGTAATTGAGCCAGGGCACGAGCGATGAGCATGAGTTGACGCTCGCCGCCGGAGAGCTTCGGGACGGGACGCCCGGCCAGGTGCACCAACCCAACCTGTTCAAGGGCATGGAGGGCAATTTCGCCATCTTGCCTGGAGGGCATTTCGAGCGGGGATAGGTGTGGTGCACGCCCCATCAATACATACTCTAGGACGGTGTAATCGAAGGGGGTATGTTCCGTCTGGGGGACAAATGCCATGCACCGCCCGCGCTGGCGTGGGGAGAGGGTGCGCAACGGAGCCCCCGCCAGATGAATCTCCCCCTTCCATGGGGAAAGCCAGCCCAGCGTCAAAAAGAGCAACGTGGTTTTGCCGGCGCCGTTCGGGCCGAGAATGGCGAGAATTCGCCCTGGGCAGAGCTCAAAAGACACCTCGCGCAAAATAGGGCGCTGCGGTTGATAACCAAAGGTGACCGAACGAAAGACGAGCACACTCATCTGCAATCAGTGAGGTTTAACTTGTTGAAAGGTCATCAGTGCCAAGAAGATCAAGGCCCCTAGCAGGGAAGTGAGGATGCCAAGCGGGATTTCGCCGGCCAGCAAGGTGCGGGCAAGGTTGTCACAAAGGATAGTGAAGAGCCCTCCGAGGAGCATGGACGCCGGCAGGCTATAACGGGCGTCGCTGCGGAAGGCACGACGGGCGATGTGCGGCATGATGAGACCAACCCAGCTCACCATGCCACTGACCGAGATGAGCGCTGCCGTGGGCAATACGGCAGCGAAGATGAGCAGCAGGCGTTCTCGTCCTGGGGTAACGCCCAACGAGAAAGAGGTCTGTTCATCCAAGGCGAGGATGTTCAACCTCCAGCGAAAGAGGACCATCAAGGTCAACCCGATAAGGGTCAAGGGCAAAACAGAAAGGAGCTTTCCCCAAGTGAGGGTGGCTAGTCCGCCCAAAAGCCAAAAGGTGATTTCAGGCAGTTGAGTGAGCGGATCGGCGATGTACTTAAGCAAACCCAAACCCGCCGAGAAGAGCGCCGAGACGGCAATACCTGCCAGAACAAGGCGCAACACCCAGCCGCCGAAGCGCAGGCGCCGCGCCAGAAGGTACGAGAATCCCAATCCCGCCAAAGCGAAGAGTGCCGCGCCGATTTGGGTGACCGAGGCCGCTCCGCCGAGAAAAACGATGGAAAACGCCGCGCCAAACGCCGCTCCTTGCGAGACGCCAAGGAAACCCGGTTCGACCAAGGGATTGCTGAACAGGAGTTGAAACACCATTCCCGCCGCCGAAAGGGACATGCCTAGCAGAAGAGCCGTAATAAGACGTGGAAGACGCAAATGCAGGAGCAAACGCTGGGCGAGTTCATCGCTCGCTAGGCGTTCGAAGGAGAGAAACCCCGCCGTAGGATAACGCCCTAACAGCGTAGAGAGAAAGAAGACGACCAAGAGAGAGAGGGCGAGCAGGGCGAGGGCTCGGTTCACAGGGACAACGGGAGGCAGGTGGTCAGCAATGGCCTTGGAACGCTGACCACCTATTGACTTATGAACAGCCGGGGTGCTCAATGGTTTGCCTATGGCAGGCTGCCTTTGAAGGTAGGGAGGATGTTCGTGGTGAAGAAGGCCTCATCCAGGCCGTAAAGTGTCTGATAAAAAATTTTGGCCTCGGCGATGATGTCCAGGTTGGGGAACAACTCGGGGTGGAGTTTGCCCGCCACCCAGGAGAGTCCCAGAATCCAGCGAGGATCGGGCTGGTCCCAGAGGTAGAGATCGCCAGGGAAGGCGTAGAGCTTGCCTTCCTGCACGGCACGAATACCCTTCCAGTTGGGGTCGGCTTGGATGCTTTCCAACACTTGGTTCGGGTCGGCAAAGTAAGAAACGATGAATATCTGGTCGGCATCCCAGGCCGCAATCTGCTCCAGGGTCACCTGGGTCCAACCTTTGGCAGGGTTGGCCTCGCCCCAAATGGGTTCACCGCCCGCCAGTTCTATCATCGTGGTTTGTAGCCAATTCATCGGTGGGACACTGAAGGTGACATTGCCGTCCTTATCGTTGTAGTTCAGAATGAGGGCGCGCGGACGAGGGGCGTCTTTAACGGCAAGGGTGATTGCGTCCATTTTATTCTGGTAGAAGGTGATCACCTCGGTGGCGCGGGCTTCATCGTTAAAAACTTTACCCAGGATGGCCAAATCGCGCAGGTATTGTTCGGGGGTCTCAAAATCAATGTAAACCACGGGGATGCCCAACGCTTCAATAGGCGCACCAACGCTCTCCGCCAGGTAGCTCTTCATGAGAACCAAATCGGGATTCAAAGCCGCCATTTGCTCGGCACCGGCGTCGCGTTCCAGAACGGCTTTTTGATCGTAGGCGGGGTCAATCAATTTAATGAAATTGCCCGATCCCTGGGCAGTGCTGCCCAGACCGACGATTTTCTCGGCTGCGCCGGGGAAGATGTACGCCGCGTCGGCGATCATGAACAGGGCTTTCCCTGTCAAGACGATGCGCTGGGGTGCCGCAGGTAGGACGACCTGGCGGCCAAGGGCGTCTTCAATTGTGAGAGGAGTATCCGTTGTTGCCTCGATTGTGGGGGTAGCCGGAGGCGCTTCGGTGGCCTGGGTCGCTACGGTGGTGAAAAGGGGTTCGGCGGTTGACTGCGGCGCACCGCCGGAGGGAGATGAGCAAGCCACTACCAACAAGGCAAAGGCGAGAATGAGTGGAGCAATACGAAAACGTTTCACGGCCTTTTCTCCTAAAGAAAAATTGACAGCGGGGGATAAATGGTGAACGATTAATGGATTGCTTTTCAGAAGCCAGTTCTTGAGTGGCATAGCAATCGTCAATTCGATGATTGGACGGGCTAGATAAGGAATTTGCTTTAAGGTGACTCATGTTGCCGCTGCCTGTTTATCCCTTGACGGCAAACTCGGAGATTTGGGCGGGATACTCGTTCAAAGACTCAACCAATACCTCCAATTGACGGATGCGCAAAGAGAGCGCCATGCGATTGAAGATTTGCTCTCCCTCGAGGCGCTCCCGGCGCTCTTTCAAACGTTCGATGTGAGCCTGCAGGGCTTTGGTTTGTGCTTGGATGGCTGCTAAGGCCGCTGCGGGGTCGCGATTGTAAAGAAAGTATAGGCGGGTCATAAACTCCACGCGCACTGCCCGCACACTGCAGGCGGAAAGGGAAGATAACCATGCTTCAAAGCGTTGTTTGCCAGCCGCAGTCAAATAGTACAAACGTTTGGCGGGCCGTTTCTCCTGCGCTTGGGTTGTCCCTTGGATAAAACCTTGCTCTTCAAGACGGGTAAGAATGTTGTAGATTTGGCTTAGACGGACATGCCAAACCTCACCGAGATGTGTGCGCAGCTTGTGATACAGGTCGTACCCGTGGGCCGGGGTTTGATCCAGAAACCCCAGAAGGGCATATTCGGGGGAAAATCCGGCGGTGCGGCGATTGTGGTCAGGCATAGTCACTCAGTGAGTATATTCTACCACAGGAATCTGCCCGAATGGGTGGCTTTAACTTGTTCCCAAGTCCACCGAAGGAGGGGCAAGCCCCCTACTCCGGCCTATCCCGCGTGGACGGGGGAAGGGAGTCGCCCATCCCCGGCCCCCTTCGGAACGCTCAAGGCCGGCTTCCGCCATCGAGGGGGGAAGGGAGTCCTGATGATGTACCGCCAGGCTCGGCCTGGTTTGCCGACCGCAGGTCGGCGGTACATCTCCCTCCCCGATTGCGGGGAGGGCTGGGGAGAGGCAAGATCATCGAATAACCGGCCGGCGGATGAAAATTAGGGAGTAAAATATACGCCAATTGGAAAACTACAGGGTGGCCTCCATGGTTCACCCTGATCCTGGTACAGTCTTGGAGGATCTATCCTATGGCTCACGTAAAAAAAATAAAAGGTACGATTGGTGTACTCACCGGCGGGGGTGATGTGCCCGGCTTGAACCCGGCCATTCGCGCGGTCACCGTGCGCGCTTTGCGGGAGGGGTATCAGGTGATCGGCATCCGCCGCGGCTGGGCCGGCCTCACCAACCTGGTGCGTGACCCGAAAGCAGATAACAGCGAAAACTTTCAAGTGCTTAACGAGGAGATTGTGCGGCGCGCTGGCCGCACAGGCGGCACCTTTCTGCACACCTCGCGCACCAACCCCATGAAAATGAAAAAAGAGGATGTGCCCGACCACCTCAAGGATCAATATCACGAGGAGACCAACGACCTGATCCCGGAGGTGCTGAAGAACCTGGATTTCCTGGGCATTGACTACCTGATCCCCATCGGCGGCGACGATACGCTGAGTGTAGCGGTGCGCCTCTACCGCGAAGGGGTGAAAGTCATCGCCATTCCGAAGACCATGGATAACGATGTGCCCGGCACGGACTACTGCATCGGCTTCAGCACCTGCGTTACACGCACCATCCAACTGGCCAACAGTTTGCGCACCTCGGCCGGCTCCCACGAGCGCTTCCTGGTGCTGGAAGTGTTCGGGCGCTATGCCGGCTTCACCGCCATGCTGCCCACCATGGCCGGCGCCGCCGACCGCTGCGTGATCCCAGAATACAAGTTCGATATGGATCGCCTGACGGAGTTACTGGTCTACGACCGCAACCGCAACCCCAGCAAATACTCGGTCGTGCTGGTCTCAGAAGGGGCGATGTTCGAGGGCGGCGAAATGGTGTTCGAGGACCGCACCACGGATGCCTTCGGCCATGCCAAGTTGGGCGGCATTGGCGACCTGGTCTCCCAGGAGTTGAAGGCGCGCTCGCCCAAGTTCAACAATGGCAAGACGATCAACGTCATCAATCAGAAACTGGGGTACATGGTGCGGGGTGGCGACCCGGATGCCATCGACTCCATCGTCCCGGTAGCCTACGGCAACCTGGCCTTGGATCTGATCGTCAAAGGTGTACATGGCCGCCTGGTGGTGCTGCGCAACGGGCGCTATGACAACATGCCCATTGATGTGGTCACCAGCACCAAGAAGGTGGTCAACGTGCAGAAATACTACAACACCGAGCGCTTGCGCCCTCACTTCCACAGTTTTGAAATGAACCCACTCTTCATCATGACCAGCGAGGGCTAAGCCTCAATTCCGGGGTCGGCTAGCCAGGTGCCACCACGGACTGCCCGGCAGGTCGCCGAATAAAACCGTGGCCAGGCCAGGAGGCGGGGGTCTGGAGCAAGAGAGAGAATTAAGGGAAACGATCGGACTTTTGGTCCGCCGCTTGGAGCGCATCCCTGCCGATTCGCCCTGGGCACACCGCGCCAGCGGTCACCGCGGAGCGTTGTTGCGCTGGCTGGAACGCTTACAAACGGAAGATGCTCTTTCTCTCTCCGGTAGCGAATCTCAAGCGCTGGAGCACCTGATTCGAGATGGTTTTCGTTTTCTAGAAGCTGCGGCGCGCTCGCGCCCTTTTTCCTAACAGGCTCCCAAAACAAAAAGAAACCTGCCGCCTTGCCCTTCCCGGGTAAATTCAAGGCGGCAGGTTGATGTCTCAGTGCGCCACACGCCTAGTGGGTGGTGTTGTTGTAGAACCAATTGTAACTGTAATAACCCGTGCTCAAGTTCTGGGTTCGAATGGCAATGCGGTACGATCCATGCAGGGCCGGCGGGATGGGGAAGGTGGCAGTAAGAGTGCCGCCAGCGCCGGAATTTAAGGTCCCGACAGGAATACCACCGATGCCGCGAGTGCCCATCGGGCCCATCAGCACCTCGAAGACCAGCCCAGGGGGGAAGTTGCGGGTCTGGATGGTGACCGAGGTATCGCGTACCACGCTCACAATCCAAATGGTGGGGATCACTCCCGTCACCGGCGGGTAAACCGGTCCGGGGATACCCCCAGTGCCACCCCCCGGCACATTGTAAAAGACGCGATCGAGGATGAAGGTCTTGCCGTTCTTCTTGTTTTGGATCAAGCGCAACACCAGGGGACTCTTCCCGGAAAGGGCGGCAGGGATGGCAAAGGTGAGCGTGAGGCTGCCGCCGCCCTGGCTATCGAAATCGGGCAAGTTCACCCAATCCGTCCCGCCGGCAGTGGTGTAACGCCCCATGCGTGCCTTGAACTTAACGTTATCGGGAAAGTTATAGGTCTGGATGGTCACGCTTGCGTTAGGCACCACCGAGACCACCGAGAAGCTCCATGTTCGGCCGCTGGAAGGAGGTGTACTGGGAGGCACATAGCCGCTGGAGGGTATGCAGAGCACCTGTCCAACATAGATGGTGTAATTGGGGGGGAAGAATGCCGTTCACCTGGGCAAGGTAAGGCCAATACACCCCGTAAAAGCGTCCGATCCAAGAGAGGGTTTCTCCTGCTCGCACGGTGTGGTACGTCACACAAATTCCCGAGGCCTGAGCAGGGGCTGCACTTATCCCCGCCCCGCCCAGAACGAGCGCCAGGGCGAGGGTCAACATGAGGATGCGCCGCAGGGTAGCCATGGATTTCCTCCTTGCTGCCTGTGCCGATTCAGGCAGCGCGAACTCAAACCAACCACTGGCGGCAAAGAGCTTTTCTACCGCCTTTAACCATTATAGCCATCACATCGTTGCTTTGGCAATCCTTCGCAGCGTTGGCAGGGCACTTTTTCGCGCGAATTTTACGCGCCGGGGCGCATCGAAGCCTGCCCAAGACCCTTATCGGCAGGGGAGGTGCACGTAGATGGGGGGGACCTTTCGGGCAGGTGGTGGTGTAGCGCCAGTTGCCTCCCCGGCAGCCACAAGCCGGCTCAATGCGGTACACCTCGCGCCCGCAGCGCATATAGATGATGGTGCGCAACAGCGGCGTGCCAACTTTGATTAGATTGCCATCCCCCCAAGAGCAGGGGTACTTGACCACCTCGTCCGTGGACTTGGCCGCGCCCAGGCCGGGAGCGGCGTTGGCCAAAGTGTTGGTCATTGGCACGGTCAGGCGGGTAGTTCGCGACGCCGCGACGCGCACCTGCCTCACCAGGCCGGCCTCGCCTTCTTGGGAATAGGCCAACAACCCATACACACCGCTCGCCAAGTTCTGAAAGGTATGGGTTGTGCCACTGGTAGTGACCTCGGCCACCACTTGCCAGGCGTCATCATAAAGGATAAGGCTAAAGGGGATTTGAGGGGCTGCGGCGCGCGCTACGGTGACCTCTAGGTTGCCCCTGGCGCTGTTGGCCAGGCCATATGCTATCCCGGCCGACCACGCCAACCCAATCAACACCACGCCAAGCGCCAAGGCGATCTTTGCCAGGTGAGCCAATCGTTTCATCGTCCACCTCCATATTCTATTGTCGCCCACTTCCTCCCTTTTGTCAACGAGGAAAACCCCGCTCTGCCGTGACCTTCACGCCATCGCTCAGTTGAAACGAAGGTTCAGAGCCCGGATTGGCGCTTTGAGCAACCTCCCCCAATGGTAAAATGGATTCCCCTTTTCGGGGCTGAAGAGAATGTACTTGCCACCTCATAAGGCGCCACTTAGGTGTGCCATGCAACCGATAATTGACTCCGAAATCCAACTCGTACAGCCCTCGGACACGGTAGATATCTTTCTTCCAGATGGGCGGGTGCTGCGCGGCCCGCGCGGTGCACCGGTGGGCAATTTCTTGCGCACCCTTCCCGAAGCGGATGACCCTCCCATTGTAGGAGCCGTGGTAAACGGCGAACTGCGCGAGCTGACCTACCCCATAAAGATGGAAGCCAACGTGCGGCCGGTCACCATGAGCGACCCAGACGGGGCGCTGATCTACCGCCGTTCGCTGGTCTTCCTCTTGGAAACGGCCTTTGAGGAACGCTTCCCCGAAGCGATCCTCTACGTGGACCACTCGGTATCCTCCGGTGGCTACTACTGCCAGGTAGAAAACCGCCCCCCTCTCACGGAAGACGAACTGCAGGCCCTCGAAGAGGATATGCGCCAACTGGTGGCGCAAGACTTGCCTTTCGTGCGTCAGGAAGTGCCTCTCGAAGAGGCCATCGCCTACTTCAGAGAGACCGGTAAGGAAGACAAGGTTCGCCTGCTGGCCAACCGCCAGAAGAACTACCTTACCCTCTACCAACTGAAAGGCTT
>VSSL01000216.1_pt1 | contig 16445 bp, 6 predicted proteins | sample 4557531 | NCBI WGS metagenome assembly VSSL01 (sample SAMN10986726, study PRJNA523729) | hot springs metagenome | isolation source: hot springs | place: India:Timba, Gujarat | collected 2018-05-31 | reverse complement strand
GGGGGAATCGGTAAAGGTGAAACGCTTCCGGAAAGGGTTAATCGCTCGCGCGTTGAGCTGGACGCTGATCGTGGCGATGGTGTTGCCAGGGATAGCGTCCTTGACGCCGGTGCCGGCAGCTGCACAACAGGCGGCTCGCGGTACCGTAGCGGTGGTAGACTTTACCGTGCGTCCTGGGCTGCAGCAGGCGCTGCTGAGCCGCGCTGCTACGGATGCGGTGGCGATGGAACTGTCGCGCGCGGGCTTTAACGTGCTTCCACGCACGCAGGTACAAAACGCGCTGCAGGAGCTCTCTCTAGAGCCGATACTGGACCGCCTCGGGGTCATGAAACTGGGGAAGACCCTGGCGGTGGATTCCATCGTGTCTGGCGAAGTCGTCGCGGTCACGCTGGAAGGCTCACCCAGAACCGCCCGGGTAACCATCCTGGTGCGCGTGACCGACGTGGCATCGGGTGAGGACGTCAACGGCGCCGCTGTGACCGGGCAGAGCAACCCGCGAGTGGGCTACGTTGGAGACGATGACCAGCTCATCCGGGAAGCGATAAGCAACGCCGCATTGCAGGCGGCGACTACGATTGCCTCCTACACCATCCCTGAAGCCACTGTCCTGAATACGGTAGGTACGGATGAGGTGCTGTTGAACCGGGGTACCCGCAGTGGTATTCAGACCGGTATGGAGATGATTGTGCTGCGCGGTAGAGACGTTGTCGGACGCATTCGGGTCACTCGCCCGAGCACCAGCGATGCGATTGCGAAGGTCATCAGCAGCACGCTCGGCATCCAGCCCGAGGACAGGGCACGCGCCGTTTTCAAACTCCCCACCGTACAGTTCGACCGCGGCAAGGTGAAGATTGCGGAACCTCGCGCCAAGCCCAAGTCTGCGGGCTTGAGCAATCTGGGCAAGATTGCGGTGCTTATCGCTATCGTTGTCGGTGCTACCCGAATCGCTCAGGGAGGTAGCAGCGGCGTGGACAGCGTCAAGGCAGAACCCATCACCGACCCGACTGGTCCTGCGGTGAAAGTCTCATGGAAACCGAGCGTGTTTGCTCAGGCAAATCAAGACCGCATCCTGTACCATATCTACCGTGATCCGGCGGACCCCACCCGTCCGCGCGTGCCGGTGCTGACCGCTCGCTCCAATGAGACCTACGTCGTGGACACGCAGGCTGCTCGCACGGTGAGCTATGTGGATATCGCTCCGGGACAAGAGGTAGACACTCCCGACCTCACCGACGAAGAGGATATGCCGGGTGTCACCGCGGGGCAGTCCTACCGGTATGCGGTAACGCTGGTCTATCGGTTTGTGTCACCGTACAGTGGTCAGGCTGGCGGACAGCAGGGGCAACAGCAGCAGGACGTGACCTACCGCGAGAGCGACAAGAAGTGGACGGGGTTCGCTACCCCGCTGACCCAGCCAGTATTGCTGCGCCCCGCGAACGGTAGCCAGGATATCAACCTTCGCTCGGTGGACTTTGAGTTCCAGGCTGTGCCCGGCGCGCAGGCGTATCGGGTGGAAATCTCTACCGACCCCACCTTCCAGAATAAGGCGCTCTCGTTCTACACGAACGAGGTAATGATGCCTGCAGGCTCGACGATAACCATTCGCAATATCAACCTGAGCACGAAGTTCTCGGGCACACAGCGCCTGTACTGGCGGGCAGGAGCACGCAACATCAACGACCAACCCGGTCCTGCTCCCTGGCCCGGCGACAGCAAGGGACAGTACCGATACATCTGGAGCGAACCGTTCTCGTTCGTGCCGGTAGAGGAGCCTCCCCCTGCTCCGTAACGGCAGGACAGAAAGTGATGCGCCCCCTCTCACAGGATGGGGAGAGGGGGCGTATGTGAAGAATCACAGGCGATGAGAAAAGACGACTTATACGTCGGAGGTGTCAGGTGAAAATGCGCGCGCGGATGTTTTGCATTCTGGCGACGTTTGTTCTGTTAAGTGTTTGGAGTGCAACCGCTATGCCACAGCAGGCAAGACGCCAGTTTGTGGCAGGAGAGCTTATTGTCTCGCTCAACCCGAATACCAGTGTAGAACAGCTTCAAAGCCTGGCGCAACAGATGGACATGACGGTCAACTATCTGGGGGTGCCGGGTGTGTACCATCTGGTCATGAAGGGCGCCAGAGAGGGCGCAGTGACCGACGAGCAAACGCTGGAGACGGTGCAGAAATTGAAAGATACCGGGCTCTTTGCGTATGCTGGCCCGAACAGGATTTACTATCCTGTACAGCGAGAAGTGCGCCCGAACGACCCCCGCTATGGCGAGCAGTGGGGGCTGGAAATGATTAAAATGCCGCGCGCGTGGGTATTTCAAAAGGGCAAGACAGGCATTATCCTCGCTGTCGTAGATACCGACTTTGAAGTGACCCACCCGGACCTGAAAGACCGGCTGCTTCCGGGTAGAGATGTCGCCGATGACGACAACGACCTGTCCGCTCCGGGCACCGGTGGCGGCTGGGGGCACGGAACCCTTGTAGCCGGAGTTGCCGGTGCGACCACCAACAACGGTATCGGCATCGCTGGAGTAACTTGGGAGGGCGTGAAGCTTTTACCGATTAAAGCATCCCCCAATAGCAGTGATGGTGTGTTCCCGATGGACGCGCTTCTCCGCGCCGTGCAGTACTGTATTGACCAGAAGGCGAACGTGGTCAATATGAGCCTTGCCGGAGCGGATGTAAGCGACCAGCCGGACCTGACGAACCCGGTGACCCAGTTGATTCTGACGGCGACTCGACAGGGCATCGTGTTCGTCGCAGGGGCGGGAAACTCTTTCATGGAAGGAAATCCGCCGATGTGGCCGGCAAACATCGCTTCGGTAAGCGACCTTGTATTGTCGGTAGCAGCGGTTGGACCGCGACGCGAGCACGCGATGTACTCCTCTGCTCGTTCTTACAACACTGTCGCCGCTCCGGGAGGCAATTCGTGGGCAACGGGCAATGTAACAGACGACATTCTGACGACGGCAGGCGGAGGGACGTACGAATACGCTCTCGGTACCTCTCTGGCTACCCCGCACGTCTCCGGCGCGGTGGCTATCCTGCTCTCACAGGGAGTGAAACCGGCTGAAGTCAAGAAGTTGATTCAGGATACCGCTGCCGCAGACGGGCGCTCTGTGCCCAACCCCGAATTCGGCTACGGAATCCTCGATGTATATAACGCCATCCGTCGGGTGGCAACGTCAGCGGCAGTGGTTAGCCCGTCACGTGCCGAGGTGGTAGAGACGCTGAAACCCACGCTTGTCTTCAGCGTGACCAACACCTCTGCCGCTCTAGTGAGCATTACCATCGATGGACAGGCGGTGAGCTCTACCGAGATCGCTGACAACTACACGGTAGACCCCGGTGGGGTGGTTGCTACCATCAAGCTGACCCGCCGGCTGGCGCCCGGCACGCACACGGTGAAGGTGACCGCGCGCAATGTGAACGACCCCACCATTTCCAGCACCGACGAGGTGTCGTTCCAGGTATCGCCGCGCGTGCTGCGGGCAGGGCGGTCGCTGGTTTCCATTCCGTACTTCCAGTCGCAAACCGGTCAGCCTACCCGCTCGGTCGCCGCGGAGGCGATGCTGGGGGTTGGATTCCAGATGTTCCGCTGGCTGCCCGAGCAGGGACGCTACGCAAAGTACAGCTCGTGGGGCGCGCCCAAAGACCCTGCCGCCTCGTTTGACCAGACTTCCGAGCAGGTGGGTCCAGAAGGGGGCAGCACGATGGCTCCGCTGGGGCTGGCGTACTTCATTGACCTGCCCACCGATACATCGGTGCTGACCGAGGGTACTCCTGCGCCTGAAGTGCCGTATCGCATCCCGCTCAAGAAGGGATGGAACATGATTGGCAACCCATTTGCCTTCAACGTGCCATGGGTAGCGTGTGAGGTGGAGACCAGTAGCGGCTTGCGTATGAGCCTGCAGGAAGCGGCGGACAAGGAGATTATCCTGCCCCAGCTGTACCGCTACGAAAACGGTGTGTATACCTGGCAGACCGCACCCGCGGGCGTGCTTTACAAGTGGGAAGGCTTCTGGGTGCGTGCTTTCGAGGACTGCACGCTGGTTGTGATGCCATTGCCGACGAGTGGGCGGTCTGTGTCTGCAGATGCTAGCCTCTCCGGCGGTAGTGGATGGCTTGTGCGCTTTGCGGCGACGGCAGGAGTAGCGCGAGACGGCAACACAGTGATAGGCGTGAACAGGCGCGCAGCGGATGGCTATGGGCGCGAAGATGTGCTGAAGCCGCCTTCGCTCAGCCCGTACGTCAGTGTCAGAGTGTTTAACAGCGATTGGGGAGTGCGCTCCGGTGCGTACGCGCAGGATATACGCCGTAGTGACAGCCGCCGCCAGACGTGGCGGCTACAGGTGGAGACCGACCAGGTGAACGAGCCAGTCACCCTGCGCTGGGAAGGCATCAAGGATGTGCCCGCGCGGTGCGCCTGACGCTCGTTGATGAGGTAACAGGCAGGCGCATCGCAATGCGCACGACGAGCAGCTACACCTACCAGCCCGGTGGTGTGAGCACGCGCAGCTTCACCGTCATTGCGGAGCCGGATGTGCTTTCTGCCCTGCGCGTGTCCTCGGTGCGAGTGCGCGCCACGCGCGGAAGCGGCTACACTATCGACTACACGCTGTCCGCCGAAGCGCAAGTGCAGATTATCATCACCGACGCCACCGGTAAGCCGATTACCAGCCTGGTGCAGAACACTCGCTCTGCAGGCGTGCACAGTGCAGTGTGGAACGGGCGCGATAGCAAGGGCATTGCCGTGCCAGCAGGCAGCTATCTGGTGCGCGTGGAGGCAACGAGCCCGGATGGCGAGCGTGCCCGTATGGTGACTCCGGTCGTGATTACTCGGTAAGGTTTGAACAAGAACGACATGACACACGGGGAAGATACACAGGGAGGACAGATGATGAAACTCGTCGGTTTGAACACACGACGATGGACGGCGTGCGCGTTGGTAGCAGGACTGCTGGTGGGCGTTCTGTCAGCTACCGCGCTGGCGCAGCCGAGCGATGACTTCCGCGCCGTGTACATCAATAACGGCATCTTGTCCGCTGCTATCGGGTTGGAAGGTCAGGTCGATGTTGGAGGTACGGATTACGACGCTATCGGCCGCTTTACGCTCGGTACGGTGCAGGGCGCACGCTTTACCACCGATGACGACAATAAGCCGCTGGTGTTTGCGTACCCCTATCCCTGTGGCAATTTCGGCGTAGTCACGGTGCGCATCATCACCGCCGAAGATGAGGCACCGCAAGACCTTATCTGGGGGTCGGATGACGGCGAATGGGTGGACGGCACCGAGCCCCTCGCGGACCCCAGCGGGCGGTACATGATTGTCGGTCGCTGGAGACATGCCGACACTGGTATCCGAGTAGACCAGGTGGTGGAGCTGGTCGGTGGCTACGCTCGAGTCACCTGGACCATCACCAACGAGGGTACGGAGACACAACAGGTCGGATTGCGTTTCCTGGTAGACGAAGGGGTAGGCAGCGGCTTCCCGATGGTCACATCGGATTACGTGCTCGTACCTGGTTACTTCCCCGTTCAGAACGATGTGGACCTGCAAGGTGGGCAAGTGCCTTCGTATGTGGATGCGGCACCCCTTCGAACAATGAACGCGCCCATGCTGCGCTGGCTTTTCAAACAGACCGGGTTGACCACCCCCGACAGGGTGGTTATCAGTCAGTTTTCACGCCTGTCGGCCAACCTGTGGGATTTCACGTCTAACCCGGAGTTAGGAGTCAGTGACCATGCCATCGCCAGCTACTGGAATCCGCAGGCGCTGATGCCGGGTAAATCGCGAACCATCGTCACGATGATCGGACTTGGCACCAGCACGAACGACCCGTCCGGGCGTTATGCGCTGGATACAGAGGCACCGGGCGTGGTCGGGCTGGATGCCAGCAAGGCGAACCAGCTATCGCCCGAGGAGTTTACCATTGGCGCATCGATAACCAATTATCGTTCGCTCAACTCTTTACAGAACGTCACTTTCGAGAACGTGAGCTTTGCCATCTCGCTACCGCAGGGTCTCGCGCTGGCGTCTGGCGAAAGTGTGACCAAGACGGTTCCTTCTGTTTTGCCCGGCGAGGTGGCGACGGTCAGCTGGCGCGTGAAGCCGACCGGCGAGAAGATGGGCGAGTTAACCTACCGTGTATACTCTACCGTATCGCCCGGTAGCCTGTCGAAGAGCGTTTCGCGGTCGCTCATCGTACCGATGACGACGAAGGTAGAGCTGAAGACTGGATTCCAGATGGTTAGCCTGCCCTTCGCCTTCGACAACACGGACCCGGCGGCGGTGCTGGGGCTCGGACAGGGCGATTTTGCCCTGTTGCGCTGGGACTCCGCCCAGCGGCGCTACACGCTGGTCAACAGCATCCTCCCCGGCGAGGGATACTGGTTGCGGGTGAACGCCGACCAGAGCCTGACCCTGAATGGAGCGAAGATAGCGGGGGATGCATTTGGAGGCACCCTGCGCCTGGCTCTACCGCAGGGGTGGGTGCAGATTGGTAACCCGTATCCCTATCCGGTGCCGATTGGGTTAATCCGCTTCATCGATGTCACGCAGGGGTTCGCTATGACCTACGCAGAGGCGGTACAGCGCGGTCTGGTGCGCAGCGTGTTGTTCTGGTATGATACCACGCCACCTGCTGGCTACAAGCTGATATCGCTGTATAGCGACCCCTCCGCGCCGATGATGCCCGGACGGGGATACTGGATATACGTGGATAGCCGTAATCTGGAGATGATATTCCCGAATGTGGTCGTGCCCGGCGCGACGATCACCTTCCCCAGCCGACTGAGTGTGGCTCCGATGCGCTGGCAGGTGCAGTTCAGCGCGCAGAGCGAGGGCAAGCAAGATGCGACCGCCATCATCGGTGCAGCTTCTCGCGCAGCGGACGGCATCGACCTGTACGATATGCCCAAGCCGCCCGCTCCGGTAGAGGAGAGCGTGCAGACACTGCTGGTTGCGCCGGACGGACAGAGCGCACTCGCTCAGGACATTCGCGCTGACAGCACTCGCCGACAGGTGTGGGAGATGGTGGTCTCCGTACCGAAACCGGATAGCACGGTGGTGCTGCGCTGGAACGGTATCCAGAGCGTGCCTTCGTCTCTGCGGCTGAAGCTCGTGGACAACGAAGCAAAGGTCACGCGTGATCTGCGTGCAACTTCCTCGTACACCTTCAAGGTAGGGGCGTCGGGCAGTCGCCGGTTCCAGATAGTGGCAGAACCTCGCGGCGCGGCGGGATTGCGCATCACGTCGCTGCGAGTGACCCGTACACGTGGCGGCGCATTGGCTATCAGCTACGCTTTGAGCGATAGCGCGAGTGCAAAGGTGCGCATTCTGAGCGCGACCGGAAAGGTGGTACAGACCCTGCAAGCAGGAGAAGCCGCTTCTCGCGGCGTAACGAATCTGACGTGGAACGGACGTGACGGCGCGGGCATCGCGGTGCCTGCAGGAAGCTATCTGGTAGAGGTAACCGCGACCTCTGAAGACGGGCAGACCGCACGCGCCGTGCAGCCGGTAGTGATAACGCGGTAAGCAAGGGGAGGATTGGCGAAGAAAATGGTTAAGGGAGAGAAAAAGACCATGCGAAACGGGTGGAAGTGGCTCACTCTGGCTTTCGCCAGCCTGTGGATGCTCACATGGGCAACAGGCAGTTTGGCTGCTCCAAGCGTGGGAAGCACTTCGGTCCGCCCGCACCGTGTACTTCAGCAAGGGGCAACTGCCGACGGGTCCATCAGTACATGGTTTGTGTTCCAGGCGGTGGTGACACCCGGCGCGGACAACGAGGTTATCGAGCAGGTGCTTCTGACTATCGATGGACTACCGAGGCTGGTGCTTACGCCGGTCGGAGGCGGTGTGTACCGCGCCGCAATGAAGGGTAGTGATATCGGGATCGGAACGCACAGCCTGGGTGTGCTGGTGGCTTGGAGGACGGATCAGGCACAGGACCCTGTCACTGCTGCATTTAGCCCGGACACGCTCATCGTGATCCCCCAGGTCACGGATGTTTTGAGTCGCGCGCAACTGTGGCGCGTGAAAACTCTGTTCGATGACGAAGCGCTGGCAGCATCTGACCCCTTGCAGAGAGACCCGCTTCGCCCCGATCCTCTGGACACGCTGGCGCCGGATGATGGCTCCAGCTCTACCCGCTATCGCTACCGGGTGCTTTACCGGCATCCGTACGGCATCCCGCCACAGCCGATTTACTCGGCTTTCACCATGAACGGGACGGACGGTAGTTATATCCACGAGTTTGTGTCGGATACCTTTATGCCTCCACCGCCGGATACTGCGGTACCGCACGCCACGCCGGTGTGGGGCACGGGAAGAGTGGAAGGCAATGACTTCGGAGGTGTCTACATTTATATCGATGGCGAACCCCACTGGATGGTGCCGGTGTACAAGCTCGACGCTGGCGGCAATCCCATCCCGCTGGGAAGCCTGACGCCGGATGATTTCCGAAACGGGGTGGTCTATGAGTATATCTGGGAACCGACCCACTACGCCAGTCAATCCGGCGACACCCGATACGGCTTGCCGTACAAATATGGACGCCCCACCGATAACGCCTTCGTGGTAGGCGCACACGGCGCGCATGGCTACGAGTTCCGTGCTGGGGTAGACCACTTCCCCACGGAGGAGAGCTCTCCGGCGGTCTTCCAGCCCGGGCACCCCATGTTTGACCCGATGTATCCGCTGTTCTCTCTGGAGCATCCGCGCATCACGCCCGTGCTGAGTGGCTTCCGTTCCATGTTCCAGCCGAACTTCCTGCATCTCGGCACGGTGCGCAAGGCGGCGGAAGACACTACCGTCTTCTGGAACCCGGACCAGCAGTTGCCCAACGGACCGTTCCACCCGCAGCCTGGTCCGACCGCTCCGGGTACGCAGTCTTTCCCGGTTGCCATGGGCACGGAAGACACGGTGTTCGAGTTCCGTATCCGCTATCAGGGCGACCGCGACCCGGCGTACATTAAGGTCTTCATCAGCAATGACTACACCGGGGAAAGCTACCCGATACAGCTGACGATGCAGCCGCTGGACACCTCGCAGACGAACCCGGGTGTTTACGTGGCTCGTACGCGGTTGCCAAAGGGACCTCATACCTACTATTTTGAGGCGAACGACGGCACGCGCACGGTGCGATTCCCCGTGCGCTCGCTGGATGACCCGATACTTCCCGCCGGCGGCATCCACCCGAAGGGACGCAACTTCTTCATGGGACCCTTCGTGAACGCCAAACCGGTGCTGTCTGACTACTCGGTAACGCCGGCGACAGGGAAGCAGGGCACGAACTTTGTGTTCCGGGTGAAATACACCGACCCCAACAACCAGCGCCCGGTGCGGGCACGGCTACATATCCAGTTGCGAGATGACCCCGCGCCGCGCGGAACGTGGGTGACGGTGAACATGGTGCGCGAGAGCCCGGATAGTGTGCAGTACTCCGATGGGGTAGTGTACAAGTTCGACACCTCGTCCGACCCCAGCATCGTACTGCAGCCGGGCACGAGGCACTACTACTTCGAGTTCACCGATAACTGGGGCGACCCGTACGACCCCAATACTCTGCTGGAAGGCGAGACGGCGCTCTTGCCTGCCAATGCCACCACCGACCCGAACGACGACGCCAACAAGGTGGTGGTGGAGAACACTATCGCCGGACCGATTGTGGTGGAGAATAAACAACCGTATCTGGTGAAGCCCGCTACCGCAGTCGGCACGGATGTGAGCTGGGCACCTGACCCTGCGGATGTGGGCGGCGATTACCTGGCGTCGGATACGTTCCAGAACACCGCCACGTCGTTCACCTTCCGCACCAAGTACGTGGACAAGAACAATGACGCGCCCACGTTCATCAAGGTGCAGTACCGCAACACGTCGGACCCGGGCAGTGTGTTCGAGCGCGATCTGAGCATCGCTCCCGGCAGTGGTACCCTGCACTCGGACGGTGTTGTGTATCAAGTAACCGGTATTAAGCTGCCTGTGGGACAGACCGAGTTCCGCTTCACCACATCCGATGGCACGGTGGTGGTTACCACCGACTGGCAAGCCGGACCGAATGTGGTGGCGAACACCGCACCCGAGTTGCTGGAGCCAACTGGCGGCACGGTCACCCCGACGAGCGGTGACCAGGGTACGCTGTACACCTTCCGTGTTATCTACAAGGACGCCGAAGGACAGGCTCCGGTGTCCACAAACGGTGGTTTCATCCGCGTGTGGATTGACGGTACCGAATACGACATGGTGCCCAACGGCACACCGGATTACGTCAACGGCGCCGTGTTTGAATATGCAACCACACTGGGCGCTGAACCGGCTGTCCATCAGTACCACTTCGTGGCATCGGACGGAGGCAACGCGGTTCGGTTGCCAGCAACGGGCGAGTTCAGCGGTCCCAACGTGAACGACTTCAACAAGCTCTCCAACCCGCGCGTGACCATCACGCCTGTGGGCAACAATGAACCGCGCGGGCGCAGCGATGCGGCGTACGCCTTCCAGATTACCTTTACCAACTCCAACGGCACGCCGCCGGTGGGCAACATCGAGGTGCTGGTGGACGGCACGCCGTATGTGCTCAACGAAACTATTCCCGCCAGCCCGACGCCTGCGGATTTCCGCAACGGCGTGACCTATAGCCTGACGCTCAACGCGCCTGCTGCGCCGGTGACGCCCGGACAGCACACCTTCCAGTTCCGCTTCCAGAACGGCGAGTTCATGACCTCGCAGCAGAACGTGGCGGTGAACCACAAGCCGGTGCTGTCGGGCAATAAGGTGACTACGGATGGCAGCACAGCCACCACGCAGGTCTCTAAGGTAGCACGCCCCATCTTCCTGGTCACCTATCAGGATGCAGATAATGATGCGCCGAAGTTCGTGAAGCTCTTCATCGACGGCGACGCGACAGGCGTGAACATGACCTCCACCGGAGGCACAAACTATCAAGCAGGTGTGGTGTATCGGTATCAAGCTCCTGCTCCGCTGGCGATTGGCAACCACACCTATCGCATCGCGGCGCAGGATGCCGACCCGTTCGCTGAAGACGCGGCGGAGGTAAACGGCGCATTTGAAGTGCTCAACCTCAAGCCGGTACTGAGCAACGGTACGGTAACGCCTGCAACCGGCTCGCACAACGCGGCGTTTACCTACAGCGTGAAGTATACCGACGGCGACGGTGATGCGCCTGCCTTCGTGCGGGTACGCATCCTGAAGCCGGATAGCACCGAACAGGTGCTGAACCTCACTGGCTCGGGTGACTACTCGCAGGGCGTGACCTTCACCGGAAGCATTCCGGCAAACTCGCGTCTGCCGGTGGGCGATTACCAGTTCCGCTTTGAGGCAAACGATGGCACGGTAGATGCCGACCCGCTGCAGGGCGATGGACCTACTGTGACGAACGCCAAGCCTGTGCTGAGTAGTGGCTCGGTGGCGCCGGTGCGCGAGTCGGGAAGCGCGGCGTTCCGCTACTCGGTCACCTACACGGACACAGACGGCGATGCGCCTGAGTTCGTGCGGGTGGTAGTGGTTCAGCCCGACAGCTCCGAGATAACGCTGGATATGACCGGTAGCGGTACCGACTACACAACCGGTGTTATCTTCACCGCCGACGTACCGGCGAACTCGAACCTTGCTCCGGGCAGCTACGGCTTCCGTTTCATCGCGCGAGACAACTACGGCGCCGATGCTGACCCGCTGACCGGAACCGGTCCGCAGGTCAATACTCCGCCGCAGCTGCTGAACCCGAAGGTTACCCCGACGTCGGGCAAGCTCAGCACGGAATACGTGTATGAGGTCACCTACAAGGACGCTGACGGGGATGCCCCCAAGGCGTTTACGGGTACGCCCGGCGGTGAGGTTCAGGTCAATATCGACGGCACCTGGTACGCCATGACGAAAGTCGGTGCTGGCACCGACTACGTGGCGGGCGTTACCTACCAGTTGAAGAGACGCCTGAGCGAGGGCTCGCACACCTTCCAGTTCCGCGCTCAGGACCAGTACGATACGGCGCAGACCGCGGTGCTGACCGGTCCGACCGTGAATAAGGCGACTATCACACTCACCGCGCCGAGCGGTACCGCGGTGCTGGGACAGACCGTCACGCTGAACGGACAGCTCACCCTGTCGGGTAGCGCAACGGTCAGCGCCTCGGTGCAGGTGGTGATTTCTCCGCCGGTTGGCGCCGGTGAGGTGAAGAACGTCACCACCGCGTCGGACGGTTCCTTCTCGGTAGAGTTTACGCCCGGCGTCACCGGCACGTGGTCTGCCTACGCCTCGTGGGCGGGCAATGAGGAGTACGACGGCGTAAACAGTGCACCGGTGACCGTGCAGGTGCAGGGTGCAACCTTTACCATCCAGCCGGGTATCAGCATGATTTCCATCCCGCTGATACCGCCATCGAGCGACCCTGACTTCCTGTTCGGTTTGGACACCAGCACGATTAACCTCATCCGCTGGTCTCCGCTGGACAGCCGCTATGTCAGCGGCGGGGCTGTCGTGGCGCAGGCAGGTGCTGGTTACTGGGTGCGTGCGACCAGCACGGTGAACGTGGCGCCGGTGGGCACGCTGGCAGACCAGAACCAGCCGTTCTCCATCCAGCTGCTACAGGGATGGAACATGATTGGCTCGGTGTACCTGCAGCCCACGCTATTGGGTGCCGCGCAGGTGCGCGTAGCCGGTCAGGTGATGAGCCTTGCTGAGGCAGCGAAGAAGGGTCTGGTTCGCGATTACGCATGGCGTTACGACCCGGTCGCCCGAGCTTACAAGATGGTCAGCGCGGCTGAGAACCTGCAACCCTTCGTGGGTTACTGGATACGCGCTCTGGTCGACGCCGAGCTCATCCTGAACCCGCCCGGAAGCCGTTTCGCAGGTGGCACCGAGATTACCCGCTCGGCGAAGATGAGCGACGGCGACTGGATGGTGCAGCTGGTAGCCCGCGCTGGCGAGGCGGTAGACTCCGACAACTACATCGGTGTGTCGGGTAACAGCCTGCAGGTGGAGAAACCTGCCCCGCTGGAGGGATACGTGCACGTGCAGCTGCGGTCGCCGGAGAGCAATGCTCCTCTGGCGGTGGACGTGCGACGCAGCGCGTCGGCGAAGCAGGTATACACGTTTGAGGTGCTTACCGACATGCCGAACACGCCAGTCACCCTCTCGTGGCCGAATCTGGCAAAGATTAGCCGCAGCGTCGAGATGGTGCTGGTGGACCTGGACGCCAACGTGCGCCGTGTGATGACCACACTTCCGTCCTACACCTACAATAGCGGCGCGAACGGCAGCACGCGCCGGTTCCAGGTCATCGTGCAGCCTCGGGTTCGCACGGCGGCGATGATCAGCAACGTGCGTGTGGCGCAGACCCGCTCGGCTGGAAGCACCCGCGTGCAGATTAGCTACGCGCTGAACACGGAGGCGTCGGTGGCGGTGCAGATTACCGATGCCACCGGCAAACCGGTACGCGCTCTGCAGGCTGGTCAAGCGGCTGGGCGTGGCGTGAACAACATCACGTGGGATGGTCGCAACAGCGCAGGTGTGGCGGTGCCGGCTGGCGCCTACATGGTGAAGATAACCGCCACGACCGAAGACGGGCAGACCGCCAGCGTGGTTCAGCCGATAGTGCTGACGAGGTAAGTCGGGAGGGGGCTTCCTGCGAGAAGCCCCTCCTTTTCCAAATATCTGGAGCACGACGAGGAGGTTCAGAAGCAATGAATCCTTTCCGACGGACATCCGTGCGGATGTGGACGGCGCGAGCAGTGGTATGCGCGATGCTGTCGCCGATCCTGTTTAGCCCTGCGGTGGCTGCGGCTGCACAGGGACAGCCTCTACCGCCAACGGTGCTGGTACTGCCTTTCGCGCCTTCTCAGCAAGTCGACGCGGTGGTACCCGCGACGCTCGGCGCCAGCCTGACCCGCGCGGTGACGTCGAGCCTGAGAGGCATCGGCAAGTTCGACGTGGTGCAGTTCAGCGCAGCCAATCCGTCCATTGCCCGAGCTGTGGAGGAGGGGCGATTGCGTGCAGCGCAGATTACACCGCCTTTCGAAGACCCTGCAGAAGCGGTGGAGGTAGCGCGCGAGATAGGAACGCAGTACGCGATGGCGGGTGTCATCGAAGATTACAGCTATGATGCCGGCGCGCACAAGGCTTCGTTGACGGTGTCAGTGCAGTGGCTGGATGTGAAGAGTGGACGTTCTGTCAAGACGGTTGCCATCTCCGTCGAGGCGACGGGAACCGTTACCAGCACGCAGGATGAAGTCAACGGCAAGGTGGTTTCTGAAGCGGTAAACCGTGTGCTTCAGGACCTGGCGATTGGCGAAGTGAGCGTGGTACAGCCCACTCAGGTTCCGGCGAAAAAGCCGAGTGTGAAGCGCGGCTCCAGCGTTGGCTGGGTCGTTCTGGGATTGGGCTTGATTGCTGCGCTGGCATCCGGTGCACGCGGCGGCGGTGGCGGCGTGGACATGCCTCCTCCACCTCCGCAGTAGTGGGGGCGATGGTGCGTGAACCTGCGCACGGGTGTCCTCTTACTGCTTCTGATAGTCTGGAGCGGCGTTGCGTTTGGCGCGGCGCCGCTTTATAGCATCAAATTAACCGCATCTCCCACTGTTTTGCTCTCCGATGGCAAGTCCGTCGCGCTGGTGAGCGCAGAAGTGCGCGACGAGAAGGGAAACCTTGTTCCTGACGGCACACAGGTGCAATTCAGCGCATCGCTGGGAGTGTTGCGTGATACGATAATTTCCACCAGCGCAGGCATAGCGCGAACGCAGATTACCAGCGCGAGCTTGCCGGGTGTTGCTACCATTACAGCGACGGTGCCCGGTGCATCTGCCTTTGAGGAGATACGCCTCACTTTTACCGATGACCCCGAAATGCTGCGACAGAAGGTCAATACCTATCTGTTCAGCTCCCCGCAGTATCTGGCGTACAGCGCGGATTGGCAATGCGTCGAGGCGGTTTCCTCCGAGCAGAAGGCGGAGATGGTTGTGGGCAATCTGCGCCTGCGGGCACGCAGTTATCAGTACAGGCTGGACGACGACCTGCTGATTGCGGAAGGGGCGGTATTGTCGCGGGGAAAGAGGAGCCTGGCGGCGGAGAGACTGCGTTACTATCCTCGCGGCGACGAAGGGCAAGCGGTGATCGTGACCGAGGATGGGCAGGTTCGCGAAGTCGCCTTTAAGGGACCGCTTTGGGAACAGGAACCCGTAACCATCAGCAGACCGGATGCATATACCTACACGGACCTCTCTGCCAGCGAGCTGCTGTTTGTGGCGGATAGCGCGGTTCTACTACCCGGCGAGCGCATCCAGTTTCGCCGGGCGAAGATATACGTCGCCGGAGAGAAACTGCTTACCCTGCCGATGTATGACCTCTCGTTCCGCACGGGTGAGGCATTAGGGCAGCAGATTGTAGGGGTCAATTCGGGGGGACTGACCATCGACCTGCCCTTCTACTACACGGTGTCGCCACAGGCGGTAGGGGCACTGCGACTGCGCCATGCCCCTCGGGTGGGACGTGCGGTGTATGCGATACGCCCGGGCTGGTCACTGGACCTGGAGCACACTTATAGCCGTCAGGGAATCATGGAAGGGACTTTTGCGCTGACCGGTTTGACGCGAGGGGACTGGGGGCTTCGCTGGAACCACGCACACTGGTTTAGCCAGAGCGCCAGTACGTATCTGTACGTGGACGTGCCTGCGCATCGCCACCTGTATGTGAACAGTGGGCTGTCTTACGGGTTTGGCAAAGGACGTATTGGGCTGAACGTATCGGGTGGGCAGAGTCTCTCCGGCACCCGCTACCGCGACCTGCGTAGTGACCTGTATGTGGAGAGCAATCCGATCAAGGTGAGCAGTCTGCTGAAAATGACCGTCGCCACCACATTCAGCAGCCGCGTGAGCGAGTTCTCCGACCAGCGGGTGCGCACCGACGGTGCAGGACTGCGTTCCCGCCTTTACACTGTTCCGCTACGGATGGCAGGCTTTACGGTCAATTCCTCGCTGATGGCAAGCTACCTCTGGGGCAATAGCCGAACCACCGGCTCCAGCTTGCTGGCAACAGTCTCCGCCAGCAGGGGGCTGTGGAACGGCGCGCTCCTTAGCCTGACCTACGACTACACGCACGACCGTCTGGTGCAGGTGACGGGCTATGGCAGACATCGTCTCAGCGGGATGTTTGCCTGGTCTGCGGGACAGCATTTCAACGCCTCGCTGGTGGGCACGCGGATACTGGATAGCGACTCAACTACCCTTTTCGCCGATGCGTCTTACCGTCTGAGCTCGCTGTGGCGGTTGGGAGCGAATCTCAGCTTCAATCGCTTTCAGGGCACGCGCTATAACGACCTGGAGCTCTCTATCGGCTATCGGATAGGCATTCGCGAATTGTTGCTCACCTGGTCCAGCCTGACCCACCGCTGGCAGATAGACTTGATTGCGGCTGGCTTTTAGCTATCGCCATCTGCCG